>Ga0207657_10003765_pt1 | contig 16118 bp, 8 predicted proteins | sample KBSC33metaG_FD_184316 | JGI IMG/M metagenome (GOLD analysis project Ga0207657, IMG submission 184316) | Corn rhizosphere microbial communities from Kellogg Biological Station, Michigan, USA - KBS C3-3 metaG (SPAdes) (version 2) | ecosystem: Host-associated > Plants > Roots > Rhizosphere > Soil ... | reverse complement strand
GGCGGAACGTGGAAGGACTTGACCGACAACGTCAACCTGATGGCGACCAACCTCACCAACCAGGTCCGCGGCATCGCGGAAGTGGTGACCGCGGTCGCGCAGGGCAACCTGAAGCGCAAGCTGACGGTGGACGCCAAGGGCGAGATTGCCGCTTTGGCCGACACGATCAACTTCATGATCGATACGCTGTCGACCTTCGGCGACCAGGTCACCAACATGGCCCGCGAGGTCGGCATCGAGGGCAAGCTCGGCGGCCAGGCGCGCGTCCCCGGGGCCGCCGGCCTGTGGCGCGACTTGACCGACAACGTGAACCAGCTCGCCGCGAACCTGACCAACCAGGTCCGCTCGATCGCGGAAGTGGCCATGGCCGTGACCAAGGGCGACCTCACCCGCTACATCGCCGTCGAGGCATCCGGCGAGATGGCGGCGCTCAAGGACACGATCAATGAGATGATCTCGAACTTGAAGGAGCAGACGCTCAAGAATGCGGAGCAGGATTGGCTCAAGACCAACCTCGCCCGCTTCAGCCGTATGCTCCAGGGCGAGCGCGACCTCGCGACCGTGTCGAACCTCATCATGTCCGAGCTCGCGCCGCTGGTGAACGCGCAATACGGCGTGTTCTACGTCACCAAGCGCGAGGAGGACGAGACGAAGCTCGACCTGGTTGCGAGCTACGGCGCCGAAAGCCCCGAGCAACTCAAGCAGCAGTTCAGGCTGCGCGAGGGCCTGATCGGTCAGGCTGCGGCCGACCGGCGGCCGATCCTGCTCAAGGACGTCCCGCCCGACTTCATCCGCATCGGCTCAGGCCTCGGGAATGCGACGGCGGCGAACGTCAGCATCCTGCCAGCGTTGTTCGAGGATGAGGTGAAGGCGGTGATCGAGCTCGCCTCGTTCAGCGAGTTCAACGAAACCCACCAGAACTTCCTCGACCAGCTGATGGAATCGGTCGGCATCGTGCTCAACACGATTGCCGCGACGATGCGCACCGAGGGCCTGCTCAAGCAATCGCAGCTGCTGACTCAGGAGCTTCAGTCACGCCAGACCGAGCTCACCCGCAAGCAGCAGGAGCTGCACGCGACCAACGAGGAGCTTCAGGAGAAAGCGCAGCTGCTCGAGAACGAGAAGAAGCAGGTCGAGGCCAAGAACCTCGAGATCGAGATGGCGCGCCGTGCGCTCGAGGAGAAGGCCGAGCAGCTGGCGCTGACCTCGAAATACAAGTCCGAGTTCCTCGCCAATATGAGTCACGAGCTCAGGACTCCGCTCAACTCGCTGCTGATCCTCTCGAAGCTGTTGTCCGACAACGCCCAGGGCAACCTCAACGAGAAGCAGGTCGAGTTCGCGCGGACGATCAATTCGGCGGGTTCGGACCTGCTCAACCTGATCAACGACATCCTCGACCTGTCGAAGATCGAATCCGGAACGGTGACGATCGAGGTCGGCGAGATGCCGATGGCGCATCTGAAGCAGCACATGGAGCGTACCTTCCGCCAGCTCGCTTCGGACAAGGGGCTCGACTTCAACGTCAAGTTCGATCCCAAGCTGCCGCAGAAGATCCTCACCGACGAGAAAAGGCTGCAGCAGATCGTGCTCAACCTGCTGTCGAACGCGTTCAAGTTCACGTCGAAGGGCAGCGTCACGCTCGGCGTCCGCTGCGCCGACAGCGGGTGGAGCCCGACGCACCCGGTGCTGCGCAACGCCGACCGGGCGATCGAGATCGCGGTCACCGACACCGGCATCGGCATCCCGCAGGACAAGCAGAAGCTGATCTTCGAGGCGTTCCAGCAAGCGGACGGCACGACCAGCCGCAAATATGGCGGCACGGGTTTGGGGCTGTCGATCAGCCGCGAGATCGCGCGCCTGCTCGGCGGCGAACTCCAGGTGCGTTCGACGCCGGGCGAAGGCTCCGTCTTCACCCTGTACATCCCCGTCGAGGCGGAAGCGGAAGTCTCCACCGCGATTGCCGGAACGCCGGCGCGCTACGACAATAGCGGAGCGGTAGTTCCTTCGGCGCTCCCGACGAGCTTCGAGGTCAACGACGACCGCGACGAGCTCGGTAAGGACCCCTTCGTGCTGATCGTCGAGGACGATCCGACCTTCGCGACCATCCTGCTCGATGCCGCGCACGAGGCGGGCCTGAAGGGCGTGATCTCGACCGCCGGCGCGGGCACGCTGGCGATGGCACGCAAGCTTCAGCCAAGCGCGATCACGCTCGACCTCGGCCTGGCGGACATCGACGGCTTCGTGCTGCTCGACCTCCTGAAGCATGATGCCGACACCCGCCATGTGCCGATCCATGTCGTTTCGGGGGTTGACCGGAGCCAGGCCGCGGTCAGCTTGGGCGCCTTCGGCGTGACCGAAAAGCCGGCGGAACGTGAAGAGCTTGTGCGGCTGTTCACCGACCTGCGCGCCGAAACCGAGAAGAAGCCGCGCAAGCGGCGCAAGGCCAATGACGGCTCCTCGCCGGCGACGAAGCCAGTGCCGGAGCTTGCCGGCGCCAAGGTGCTGATCGTCGACGACGACATCCGCAACATCTTCTCATTGACGAGCGTTCTTGAGAGCCATGATGTGGAGGTGCTCCACGCCGAGCGCGGGAAGGATGGCATCCTGATCCTTGAACAGACCCCGGGCGTCGATGTGGCCCTGATCGACATCATGATGCCGGAGATGGACGGCTATGAGACCATGCAGCAGATCCGCAAGCGTCGGGAACTCGCCGATTTGCCGCTGATCGCGGTCACCGCCAAGGCGATGAAGGGCGACCGGCAGAAGTGCCTCGATGCCGGCGCGTCCGACTATATCGCCAAGCCGGTCGACATCGAGCTGCTCCTCGCACTGCTTCGCGTGTGGGTCGCGCGCGGCCGGGAGGCGCAAGCGGCGGCCGCGCCGCCGGTGCCGCTGCAAGCTGCCGAGTAGCGGATGAACGGACCCGTGGGGGAAATTCCCGTGCCGCTTCGGATCGAGGACGACCCTATGCCGGTCGAGCCGCAGACCGAGCACGCGCGAGTTCTCCTGGTCGACGACGACGAGCGGAACCTGCTCGCGATTGCGACGGTCCTCGAAGACCTTGGGCAAGTCGTGCTCGCACGCTCGGGCGAGGAAGCGCTTCGGCATCTCCTCAAGGGCGAGTTCGCGGTCATTCTCCTCGACGTCTACATGCCGGGCATGGACGGCTACGAGACCGCCCAGATCATCCGCGAACGCGAGCAGACGAAGGGCATCCCCATCGTCTTCCTCTCGGCGGTCAACAAGGAAACCGAGCACCAGCTCCGCGGCTATGCGATGGGTGCGGTCGACTATGTGTTCAAGCCGGTCGACCCGGTGATCCTAAGGTCGAAGGTCGCGGTGTTCGTCGAGCTGTTCGAAAAATCGAAGGAGGTCGAACGCAAGGCTCGGCACGAGCAGGCGCTGCTCGACGCGAACCTAAGGGCGAACGCCGAGCGGCTGCGAGCCGAACAGGAGCTTCGCCGGGCCGAGCAGCGCCAGGCTGCCATCATCCAGTCGCTGCCGATGGTGTTGTACCTCGAACCTTACGATACGAAGCGGCGCGAGCCGACCTACCTCAGCGGCGACGTCGAGGCGATTACCGGCATCACCTATGATGAGCTCGCAGCTAACCCCCGGATGTGGTTCGACCGGCTGCATCCCGACGATCTCCACAAGGTGAAGAGCGCGCTCAAGGCGCGGAGCCTCACGGGGCGGCTGGCGATCGAATATCGCTGGCAATGCTCCGACGGCACGTACAAGCATTTCCTCGACCAGGCGGTGCTGCTCAGGGACCCTGAAGGACGGCCGGTCGAGTTCGCCGGCACGATTACCGACGTCAGCGACCAGCGTTCGCTCGAAAGTCAGCTGGTGCAAGCGCAGAAAATGGACGCGATCGGGAAGCTCACCGGCGGCATCGCCCATGACTTCAACAATTTGCTGGCGGCGGTGATCGGCGGGTTGAGCCTGCTCGAACGGCGCGCGAAGCTGGGCGAGGAGCAGCAGCGCGTGCTCGGCATGACCAAGCGCGCGGCGGAACAGGGTAGTGACCTCGTCCGCCGCCTGCTCGCCTTCGCCCGCAGGCAGCGGCTCGAGCCGCAATCGATCGACCTCCTTTCGCTGCGCGAGACCGTCTCCGATCTGATCACGCATACGCTCGGCGGGCTGGTCAATTTCGAGTGGCAGATCGAGGACGGCGTGTGGAACGTGTTCGCGGACCAGGCGCAGCTGGAGCTCGCGCTGGTCAATCTGATCATCAACGCGCGCGACGCCATGCCCGCCGGCGGCACCGTCACGATCTTGGCTGAAAATCGCCAGCTCGGCGACGAAGAACTGCCGGACCTCGGCGGCGGCAACTATGTTCGGCTGTCGGTGAAGGACACCGGCACGGGCATTTCGCCCGAGCATCTCCAGAAAGTGATGGACCCGTTCTTCACCACCAAGGAGATCGGCAAAGGCAGCGGACTCGGCCTGAGCATGGTCTACGGCTTCGCGCAGCAATCGAACGGCGCCTTCCGCATCGCCAGCAAGCTCGGAAGCGGCACCACGGCCGAATTGTGGCTCCCGAGAGCTCCCGAGAATGCAGCGCCGTCGAAGAAAGCGCAGGCGCCGGAGCAGCCGGCGAAGCCGCTTCAGCCGCTGAAGGTGCTGCTGGTCGATGACCATGCCGAGGTACGGAGCACGACTGCCGCTGTGCTCGAGGACTCAGGCCATGAAGTTATCGAAGCGGCTAGCGGAGAAGATGCGCTCCGACTGCTCAGGGAGCGCACGTGCGATTTCGATCTGCTGATTACCGATTATGCGATGCCGCATCTTTCCGGCACCGAGCTCCTGCGCGAGGCACGCCTGCTCTGCCCGGACGTGCCGGCGCTGCTCATCACCGGCTATGCCGAGGCGGAGATGATCGGCGACCGTCCCGCAGACGTCGAGGTGCTCCTCAAGCCTTTCACGCCGGCAGTGCTCGAGGCGGCGCTGGCGCGCATCTGCAGCAAGGAGATCGTCCCCTCCTGAGCCGTGCAGCGGCGACGCTTGTCGGCCCTCTCTGCCCGTTCGTCGAAAGGAACGGCCGACCCCGACAAAAGTTAACCTAGCGGCCCGTCGATGTTCATGTTCCCTGCGTCACAGGCGGCCGGGGCTTGCAATCGGGACCGACAATCGAAATTGGCCGCTCTGTGAACCACGACAAGCGAATGAAGCGTGGAGGCGTGGCCCTCCTCGCTGCGATGTTGCTGCTGACCGCCTGTGGAAGCGGCAGCGGCGACCCGAGCAGTGCGGGACGTGGTGGGCGAGGCGGCCGCGGCGGATTGGGCGGTACTCCGACAGTCGGCTATGTGGTCGTCCAGCAAGGCACGGCCCCGATCGTCCAGGACCTCCCGGGCCGGGTGTCGGCGTTCCAGACCTCAGACGTGCGGCCGCAAGTGAACGGCATCATCCAGCGGCGCCTGTTTCAGGAAGGCTCGGTCGTCCACCAGGGCCAGACGCTCTACCAGATCGACCCCAGCATCTATAACGCGCAGGCCGCGCAAGCGCAGGCGAACGTGCAGGCGGCGCGCGCCCAGGCCGAGGCTGCCCGCACGCTTGCTGCGCGCTACAAGCCGCTGGTTCAGCAGCAAGCCATCTCGAAGCAGGATTATACCAATGCCGTCGCGCAGGCTCGCCAGGCCGATGCTGCCGTTGCCCAGCAGACGGCCGCTCTTCGAACCGCGCAAATCAACCAGCGCTATACCCGTGTGCCGGCGCCGATCACCGGTCGCGTGGGGCTTTCGAACTTCACCGAAGGCGCACTCGTCACCTCGGGCCAGACGCAGCCGCTGACGACCATCACACGGCTGGACCCCGTGTACGTAGACATACAGGAATCGGCCGCCGACCTTCTGAGCCTGCGGCAGTCGCTTGCGCAGGGCGGCGCGGTTCCGACGACCGCGCAAGTGCACCTGATCCTACCGGACGGCTCGGATTATGGTTTTACCGGCACGGTCGAGTTCAGCGAGGTCGTGGTCGACCCGAACACCGGCACGGTTACAATCCGGGCTCGGTTTCCCAACCCGCAATCGATCCTCCTTCCCGGCATGTTCGTCCGAGCACGATTTGCCCAGGCAATCGATAGGTCTGCCTTCCTGGTCCCGCAGCAGGCGATCACCCGCGATCCGCAGGGGAACGCGACGTTGTTCGTGGTCGGCCCGGGAAATCGCGCTGTTCAGCGGACCGTGGTCGCGGAGCGTACGCAGGGGGTCTATTGGGTCGTGAGGGAGGGTCTCGCCCCCGGCGAAAAGATCATCACTCAGGGGACGGCAAACCTGAAGGACGGCGCAGAGGTCAAGCCGGTGCCCGCGAGCTCCCCGCAGAAGGTTCAGGCGCCGCCGCCCGGCGCGATGAAGGGCCAGGGTTTCGGCAGACGGCGCGGCTGATCTAGACCATGTCGCGGATTTTCATCGAACGGCCGATCTTCGCCTGGGTACTCGCCATCATCATCATGCTTGGCGGCATCGGCGCCATTTTTGCTCTACCGGTCGCTCAGTACCCCGATGTCGCACCAACGCAGATCAACGTTCGCGCCTCCTATCCCGGAGCCTCGGCCGAAACGCTTGAAAGCAGCGTCACGCAGGTCATCGAAGAAACCCTGACGGGACTCGACGGGCTGCTTTATTTCAGCTCCTCATCGAGTTCACGCGGGTCGGTGACAATCCAGGCGGTCTTCGACAAGAGCGTCAACGCCGACATTGCCCAGGTCCAGGTCCAGAATAAGGTCCAGTCGGCAATCGCACGCCTGCCGCAGCAGGTTCAGCAGCAGGGCGTCACGGTCACCAAGGGATCGCCGGACTTCCTGATGATCGTCGGCGTGTACGATTCGACCGACAAGAGCAGCAACGTCGATGTGGCCGACTGGCTCGCAACAAACATCCAGGACGATTTGTCACGCATCCCGGGGGTCGGCGACGTCAACGTCTTCGGTTCGAAATACGCGATGCGCATCTGGCTCGATCCGAACAAGCTGCAGAGCTACCAACTCATGCCGAGCGACGTCGTTTCCGCGATCCAGAGCCAGAATGTGGAGGTCGCAGCGGGTGAGATCGGCGGAATGCCGCAACCCGCAGGCCAGATGCTCGATGCAACAGTGACGGCGCAGTCGCGGCTGCAGACACCCGAGCAGTTCCGCAACATCATCCTGAAGTCTGATCCATCGGGCGCGCGCGTGTTGCTGTCCGACGTCGCCCGGGTCGAGCTCGGCGCCGAAAATTACTCGGCGACGATCCGGATCGACGGACATCCGGGCTCAGGCATCGGCATCTATCTCGAACCCGGCGCAAACGCGCTCACCACGTCGAAGCTCGTCAAGGCCGAAATGACGAAGATCGGGCCGCGCCTCCCGCCGGGATACAAGGTCGCCTACGCCAACGACAGCTCCGATTTCATCAGGCTCTCAGTCATCGAGGTGGTGAAAACGCTTGCCGAGGCCATGGCGCTGGTCATCCTCGTCATGTTCGTCTTCCTGCAGAGCTGGCGGGCGACTTTGATCCCGGGAATCGCGATACCCGTTGTGCTGCTCGGCACGTTCGGCATGCTCTACATTCTCGGCTTCTCGATCAACACTTTGACCTTGTTCGGCCTGGTGCTCGCCGTCGGACTGCTGGTCGACGACGCCATTGTCGTGGTCGAGAACGTCGAGCGTATCCTCCACGAACAGCCGGAGCTGACCACCAAGGAAGCGACGATCATTTCGATGCAGCAGATTCAGATGGCGCTCGTTGCCATCGCGCTCGTGCTTTCCGCCGTTTTCCTTCCGATGGTCTTCTTCGGCGGATCGACGGGCGTCATCTATCGGCAGTTTTCTGCGACCATCGTCTCCGCAATGGCGCTCTCGGTGCTGCTGGCGATCACGTTTAGCCCGTCACTCGCCGCCAATGTGCTGCGGCGGCAACACGCGAGCGTTGAAGACACATGGCTCGGCCAACGCGCGCCACGGCTCGCGCACGGCATCGAAGCTGCAAGGCAGGGCTTCAACAGCCGTTTCGACCGGACCATCAACTGGTACGTCGGCAACGTCGGACGGGTCGTGGACCGAAAGTGGCTGTTCCTTGCCATCTATGTCGCCGTTTGCGCCCTGTTGCTCATCCTGCTGTGGAGACTTCCTACCGGCTTCATCCCCAGCGAAGACCAGGGAAATGCGTCCGTCCAGGTCAGGCTTCCCGCCGGTGCGACGTTCGAACGCACCCAGGCGGCAGAAATGGCGGTCGAACGCTATTTCCTGCATGGCCCCGATGCCAAGAACGTCCACACCTTGTTTGCGGTGACCGGTGGCGGAGGCGGAGCATCGGGCCAGAACAGCGGTCAGGCCTATATCAACCTTGCCCCATTCGATCAGCGAAAGGGGGCAAAAAACAGCGCGGAAGCGATCGTGAATCGAGCATCGGGTGCGTTCCGGGGCTTACGCGACGCACAAGTCTTTGCGCTCGTACCTGGCGCGATCCGCGGCCTAGGCCAAGCCGCAGGCTTTTCGATGCAGCTTCAGAACACAAGCGGGATGAGCCGCGAGCAATTCGCCGCGGCGCGGGACCGGCTGCTTTCGGAAGCGGCGTCTGACCCCGTTCTCGAACAGGTTCGCTTGAGTGAACTACCGGATGTCGCAAGCCTAAAGGTCGATGTAGACATGGCTCGTCTCAGTGCATTCGGACTTAGTCCTGGCGACGTGAACTCGACGCTATCGACCGCGTGGGGCGGACGCTACGTGAACGATTTCATCGATCGCGGCCGCGTGAAGCGCGTCTTTGTCCAGGGCGATGCGCCCTATCGGTCAGAGCCGTCGGACATCGGCAATTGGTATGTGCGCAACAGTCAGGGCCAGATGGTCCCGTTCTCGTCCTTCGCCAATACCCGCTGGACCGTGGCGCCGGTCACCCTCGATCGCTTCGAAGGATATCCGGCATATGAGCTCGACGGCCAGCCCGTCGCCGGCAAGAGCTCGGGGGACGCCATGGCCGAGATTGAAAGGCTTGCCACGCGAATCCCCGGAGTCAGCGTCGCCTGGTCTGGCGCTTCCTACCAGGAGCGTCTCGCCACGGGCCAGGCGCCGATTCTCTATGGGATTTCGCTGATCGTCATCTTCCTTTGCCTGGCCGCGCTCTACGAGAGCTGGTCCATCCCCCTCGCCGTCCTGCTGGTGGTCCCGCTCGGCCTCGTCGGAGCGATCCTGTTCGTCACGCTGCGCGGCCTGCAGAATGATGTGTTTTTGCAAATCGGCCTACTTACGACGATGGGCCTGACATCGAAGAACGCGATCCTGATGAACGAATTCGCCGAACGCGCCGAGAAGGAGGGCAAGCGAATTCTCGACGCTGCAATAGAGGCGGCGCGTATCCGGCTTCGGCCAATCCTGATGACCAGCTTTGCCTTCATCTTCGGCGTGTTCCCACTGGCCATCGCGACCGGCCCTGGCGCGAACGGACGCATCGCTATCGGCACTGCCGTAATTGGCGGCATGCTCACGGCGACGATCCTCGCCATCTTTTACATCCCCTTCTTCTATGTGCTGGTCCGCCGCGGCGTGCGCGATGGAATCAGGATCATCCGCGAGCGCATGCGCGAAGGTCGAGAGGCGCAGTCATGAAGCGCGCTGCAGGACTGGTGGCGCTGCTTGCCACTTCGTGCGCGACGATGGAGCCCAAGCTCGATCGCGTCGATCCGGCGATCCCGGCTTCGTGGCAGGCCGGAAGCCCCTTTCTAGCTGAAACCGAAGCGAGCCTTCCGACAGTCACGTACAAACAGGTTTTCACCGATCCGCGGCTGCAGACGTTGATCGAGCAGGCGCTGGTGAACAATCGCGACCTCATGGCCGCGGCTTCGAACATTGCTGCAGCACGCGAGCAATATCGTATCCAGCGCGCGCAGCAGTTCCCGCAGCTCAACGCGAACGCGGGGGTGACCGTCACCGGCCGCCGTGACTCGAACTCTGGTTCGGGTTCGGGTTCGGGTTCGGACTCCGGGTCCTCCAGCTCGGGCGTTTCCGCACAATATACCGCCGGGCTCAGCGTCCCGAGCTTCGAGGTCGACCTGTTCGGCCGGCTGCGCTCGCTGACGCATGCGCAGTTCGAGCGGTATCTCGCAACCGAAGCGGGCGCGCGCGCGACGCGCCTCGCGCTTGTCGCCGAAATTGCGAACGCCTGGCTCGACTATGCCGGGGATTCGAGCCTGCTTCTGGTTTCGCAGGAAACGGTGCGCACGGCGCAGGAGAGCGTGCGCCTCACCCGAATACGGCTGGAGGGCGGGATCGCTCCCCGCACCGATCTCAGCCAGGCCGTGGAGATCCTCAGCCAGGCGCAGGCGAATCTTGCGCAGCAGCGCACGCTGGTCGCACAGGATTTCAACCAGCTCCAACTGCTGGTCGGGACGCACGTCAGCCCGGCGCTCCTTCCGACATCGATCGAGCAGGCTGGGCCGACCATTGCCGACCTTCCGGCGGGCGTCAGCTCCTACGTGCTGTTGCGCCGACCCGATGTCGTCCAGGCCGAGTACCAGATGCGCGCGGCAAATGCCGATATCGGCGCCGCTCGCGCAGCCTTGTTTCCCAAGATCACGCTCACCGGACTACTCGGCTTTGCGAGCAGCGCGCTCGGAAGTCTGTTCAGCGGCGGCGCATTGGGCTGGAGCGCCGGAGCGAACGCCGCCTACACGATCTTCAACGCCGGAGCGGGTCGAGCGAACGTCCGCCTGAGCGAAGCGCAGCGCAATGCGGCGCTCGCAACATACCAGGGGACCGTCCAGACGGCATTCCGCGAAGTCACGGATGCGCTTGCCCGCCGGGTCACCATGGATGACCAGCTTGCCGCGACGCAGCGGCAGCAGGCGGCGGCCGCCGACGTGCTGGCGCTCGAAGAAGCGCGCTACCGCGCCGGAATCGATTCATTCCTCAACGTGCTCGACGCGCAGCGCTCCTATTACGGCGTGCAGCAAGTGCTGGTGAACACCAGGCGGACGGCGGCGCAGAACCGGGTGAGCATTTACCAGTCGCTCGGCGGCGACGCGCTGATCGAGAATGCGCCGCTCTGCAGCGTCAATTACGTCAAGGCGCCGGCCGGCGCGACCGTCGCCACCGACTGCAGCAAGACCGCCTAAGGCGCTTCGACGGCATAGCCGTCGCCATAGAATTTGCTCGTGCTTCTCGTATGAAACGTAATCGCCTTGATGGGCGGGTATTTGGGGTCGCCGAGGCCGGGAAGGACCTCGAGCATCTCGTCTTCCCAGACATAGACGGCCATCGGAAAGGAAATCCGCGGCTGGCTAAGATGCGAACCGTCAGCCGGCTTGCCGACGCGGTGCGTCGTCGACGGCAGCCGATCGTTCGTGATCCGCTGCATGTAATCGCCCGTGTTGATGATGATCGAGCCGGGCGGCGCGTGAAGCCGCACCCACTTACCGCTGCGATGATTCCAGACCTGCAGCCCTTCCATCCGTGACGCGGGAAGGATCGTGAACAGGTCGACATCCTCATGGCCGAGCAGTCGCCCGGCGCCTGACCGGTCCTGCTCTTCGCTCATCGGCGGATAATAGTTGAGCCGCAGGCCGAAATTCGTCTCGGTGAGCTTGGCGTCGAGCAGGTGCGGATCGCAGCCGAGCCCCTGCAGCATCGCCTGCGCCAACGGCTTGAACAATTGCTCATGCGTCAGGACGAGTTGCCGGAACCGCTGCTCATATTCGCCGCGCGGCCAGTAGTCCTGAGTATGAAATGACGCGTCGCGCTGCTGCGGGATGTCGAACGCACGGCGGCAGAACACCCATCCTTCGACGAGGTCAGGGTGGATTTCGCTCGTCTCTTCGATCGGAAAATAGCCCTGGTTGACCGATCCGTGCCGCTGCGCGCGGAAGCGCATTTTGTCGGCGAGCGGCGTGGAGGTCATGAGGTCCAAAGCCGCATCGTGCATGTCGTCATAAAGCGCGGAGTCGACGCCATGGCCGACGAGCACGGCAAAACCGATTTCCTGCAGCGCGCCAGCAAACGCCTGCGCGAAGCGCGCCTTTTCGGCCTCACCGCCGCGGAGGAACGGCCCGAAATCGAGGCACGCGATCTGATATTCCTCGTCAAACTCGTCCGTCGGATGCTCGGCCAGGCGGTACGTGTGCGATTTGCGCACCTGGTCGTAGCGGCTGAACTGCTGGTTGACGGAGTCGACGTCGGCCATGCGCGACGTCTAGTCCCGAGGGGCGAGCAAGGCCAGAAGCGCGAAGCTCGCGAGCCAGTGCTCGCCCATATAATCGCCGGCGATGTGGGGCAGCGCGGCAACGAGATGCTCGTCCGCAGCAGCTTGGGCGATCGATCGCGCTTCAGCCGGAAGCAGCGGCACGATGCTGCGCCAGCACCAGGCGCGGCTGAGGTTCAGGCCGTCCAGATGCGCGATCTTCCCGTCGCTGCGGTCGCTGACGATCGCTGGAGTGAAGAGCGTCACCGGCTCACGCGCCGCGACGCGCGGCAGGAACTGCGGAAACCAGGCGGAGAATTCTTCGGCGTTCGTGCGGACCATGCACAAGGCTTCGATCAGCGCCGGCGACAGGAACTCGTCGCCGCCAGGTTCCCACGCCTGGCAGTCGCGATCCGCTGAATACCAGTGTCGCGCACGGCCACGGATGAGCTCCGCGAGCGGCGGATCGAATTCGTCGGCCCAGTCGAGCGACAGGACGAGCGCGAAGGCGGTGTTGAAATGCGTGCCGACGCGGATGGGATAGGTGAGGATTTGAAGGTAGCTGCGCAGCCGCTCGGCAAAGGCGCGAGCGAGGGGTTCGAGCTCGCCAGCCCATGGATCGCCGTGCCGCGTCGCTTCGAGCTGCAGCTGAAGGAGCCATGCCCAGCCGTAAGGCCGCTCGAAGCCGCGGCTGAGGGGGCGATCGAGATAGGAGAGCTCTGCGCCGACATTCTCGCGGGTGAAGGTCTCGTCCGCGAGCTCCGCGATCGCCGCGGCTTCCTCGATGTGCGGGAACAACCGCCGCAACGTCAGCAGCGTCCACCAGCCGTGGACGCAGCTGTGCCAGTCGAAACTGCCGTAAAAGACCGGGTGAAGCACGCGCGGCGTCAGCGCGTCCGCGTCGCTCGCCAGCACATGATCCAGCTTGTGCGGATATTCCTTCGTGACGTGGCCGAGCGCCGTCCGCGTCATGTGCGATGCGAGCGTCGCGTCGAGCTGCGTCACAGGTGGAACCCGGCGATGTACAGGATGACGATGTTGGCGATCAGCAGCGGGATCGCGGTCGGAATCTGAAGCTTGATCACCCCATACTGGTTCTTCAGCTCGAGCAATGCCGCCGGCACGATGTTGAAGTTGGCAGCCATCGGAGTCATGAGCGTCCCGCAGAAGCCGGACAGCATCCCGACCGCTCCGATCACTCCGGCATTGCCGCCATCCTGGTGGATCAGGATCGGCACGCCGATCGCCGCCGCCATCACCGGGAAGGCGGCGAAGGCATTGCCCATGATCATCGTGAAGACGACCATGCCGAGCGCGTAAAGCAGCACGGCGAGGAACACGCTTCCGCTCGGAATAATCGCGCCGACGAGCGCGCCGATGGTGGTGCCGACACCTGCCGCGGCGAAGATCACGCCCAGGGACGCGAGCATTTGCGGAAGCACCATCGCCCACCCGATCGAGTTCGCGAGGCGGCTTCCTTCGTCAACGGCCGCGAACGCCGGCGGTCGCAGCCACACGTAGCAAATCACCAGTGCGAGGATCACGCCGGTACCCAGCAGCACGAGCGTCACGGCCTTGGGATCGATTATGCCGGCTGCCTTCAGCGGCGTATAGTTGAACAGCAGCGTCCCGACGAACGCGGTGAAGGGGATCACCAGCGCCGGCAGGAACAGCGTGTTGCCGCGGCGCGACGAAGAGGCCTCGCGCTCCTCGACGGTTGTCGACTCCCTCGTTCCCCTGCCGAGCGAATGAGTTCCGGCGATCGCAACCAGCGCCAGGACCAGGATGCCGTTGCCAATATCGCCGAGGAAATCGCCAAACCAAAGGCTAACCGTCAGCAAGCCCCAGAAGGCGGCGTTGCCCCAGCGCTTCGCATTGCTGGGATCGCGCGCGCTGCCGATGGCGAAGCCGGCGAACACCGCGCCGGCGAATATATAGAGCCAGTGGAGATTGATCATTTGCGCCGCGCCAGCTTCCGGTCGAGCAGCAGCAGGCGCGCGCCGTGGATCAGAAACGCGCAGATGGCGCTCGGAATCGCCCACATCGACAGCTGGAAGGGCGTCAGCTGAATGCCAAAGCTCGCAAGCGAGCCCTGGATCAACAGGATCGAGGCGATCGCCAGGAAGATATCTTCACCGAAGAAAAGGCCGACATTGTCGGTCGCAGCCGACATGGCCTTCACGCGCTCGGACGTCTCTTCGTCGAGCTCGCCACGCTGCTTCTCAGCGGCGGCGATGGCCATCGGCGCGACCAGCGGCCGCACGGTCTGCGGATGCCCCGCAACGGTCGTCAGGCCGAGTGCCGAGAGGATTTGGCGGATTGCGAGATAGACGATCAGCAGCCGGCCGGTGGTGGCGCCGCGCATGCCGCCGATGAGGTTCCGCGCCTGCTCCTGCAAACCGTAGCGCTCAAGCAGTCCAACGACCGGCAAGATGATCCAGACGATCGTCACATATCTGTTTTCGTTGAACCCATGACCCAAGACGCCGAGCACCTTTAAGAATGGCATGTGCCCGAGGAGGCCGGTCACGATTGCCGCGACGGCGACCACCAGCAGCGGATTGAACCTCAGCGCGAACCCGACGACCACCAGGGCGATCCCGAGCAGCGGCCAGTAATTGATCATTCGCCCCTCCGTCCAAACCCGCCGCCGCCCGGCGTTTCGATGACGAAGCGGTCGCCCGGCTGCACGTCGGCATAAGCTGTCGCGCTCAGCATTTCGACGCTGCCGTCGGTGCGCTCAACCCAGTTGCGGCCGGCTTGGGCGTCTGCGCCGCCGTTGATGCCCTTCGGCGGCACGCGCCGGCGATTGGCAAGGATGTTGGCCCTCATCGGTTCGAGGAAGGTGACGGCGCGCACGACGCCGTCGCCGCCCTTGTGCGCGCCCTCCCCGCCCGAGCCGCGGCGGATCGCGAACTGGTCGAGCCGCACCGGAAGACGGCTCTCTAGGATTTCCGGATCGGTCAGACGGCTGTTGGTCATATGCGTCTGCACCGCGCTCGTGCCGTCGAAGTCCGGACCCGCGCCCGAGCCGCCCGCGATCGTCTCATAATATTGGTGCCGCTCGTTGCCGAAGGTGAAATTGTTCATCGTCCCCTGGCTCGGCGCGAGTCGTCCCGTCGCGGCAAAGAGTGCGTCGGTTACGACCTGGCTGGTCTCGACATTCCCCGCCACAACTGCAGCGGGATAACTCGGGTTGAGCATCGATCCTTCCGGCACGATCAATTCGATCGGTCGCAGGCAGCCGTCGTTCATCGGGATCACATCGTCGATCAGCGTTCGGACGACGTACAACGAAGCCGCCCGTACGATCGAATAAGGCGCGTTGAAATTGTCGGGCAGCTGGTCGCTGGTGCCGGTGAAATCGAACGTCGCCGATCGCGCGGCCTTGTCGATGGTGATCCGCACGCGGACGTGGGCTCCATTGTCCATCTCATAATCGAACTCGCCGTCTTCCAGGCGCCCAAGCAGCCGCCGCACCGACTCCTCGGCGTTCGCGAGGACGTGGCGCATATAGGCGGCGACGACCTCCGGCCCGTATTCGCTCGCCGTTTGCGCGAGCGCCTCGGCGCCGCGGACGCAGGCGGCGAGCTGCGCCTTGAGGTCGGAGATGTTGCGGTCGGGATTGCGCGCGGACCACTGCCCTTGCCCAAGAAGCGCGCGCATCTCGGTTTCCAGCAGATGCCGTTCGTCGACGAGCAGGACATTGTCGATCAACACGCCTTCTTCGGTGATGCTGCGGCTGTCGGGGGGCATCGATCCGGGCGCGATCCCGCCGATATCCGCATGGTGTCCGCGCGCGGCCACGAAGGCGGATGGCTCCGCTTCTTCGCCGTAGAAGACGGGAACGATGACGGTGATGTCCGGCAGGTGGGTTCCGCCGCGGTAGGGATCGTTCAGCACATAGGCATCGCCGCGCCGTATCCCGCGCCCGTCCCGTCGCTGCCCGCGCGCGTCGATGATCCG
>Ga0207657_10003763_pt1 | contig 16122 bp, 14 predicted proteins | sample KBSC33metaG_FD_184316 | JGI IMG/M metagenome (GOLD analysis project Ga0207657, IMG submission 184316) | Corn rhizosphere microbial communities from Kellogg Biological Station, Michigan, USA - KBS C3-3 metaG (SPAdes) (version 2) | ecosystem: Host-associated > Plants > Roots > Rhizosphere > Soil ... | reverse complement strand
GCTCGACCCGCCGCTGCTGCTGGTGTGCGTCGCCAAACCCGCCCGCTGCGCAGTTCCGCTGGCGGAAGCCGAGCATTTCGCGATCAACGTGCTTCAAACCGGGCAGCAGCCCGCCTCGATCCGATTCTCGACGCCCGCCGAAGACCGTTTCGGGCCGACCCCCTGGTCGGTGGGTGAGACAGGCGCCCCCTTGCTGATGGAATCGCTCGGCGTGTTCGAATGCCAGCGTTTCGCGGTCTATGACGGCGGCGACCATCACATCCTTGTCGGGCGGGTGCTCCGCGCCAGCTTCGATCCCAATCTCGATCCGCTTCTCTACTTCCGCGGGCGCTACCGGCGACTGCATTTCGACTGAATTGTGTGGGTTATTGCGCAACCGATAGCAAAGTCGTACGCCCGACATAAGACAGGGTTAACGGACGGGGGTGCCGACGCCGTCCAGTGAAATGTGGCGTTGTGCGTCTTTCCGCGCTCGGCGGAGGGGGAATGAGAGCAGTCCTGCAGTCGAGGCTGATGCCTGCTGACGTTCAGGACAATTCCACCCGAATTCCAGCCCGCCAAATCACTATATTTCTGCTTTTTGCTGCCGTGGTTTGCATTGCCTCGGTTCCGTGGCTGTCACCGACCTATCTGCTCCCGCTGCCCGCACTCTCTTCCTATTATCCGCGGACGGACCTGCGGCTGCTCAACCCGCCTCTCGCTTTGCTCTCGGTGGCGCTCATGCTGCGCCCGAAATCCGAAGCTTCGATCTTCGTCGGCCTGTATGCGCTGGCCGTCCTCGGAGTCGCGGAGGCAATGAGCGACCTTTCCTTTGCCCTCGTCCGAGTCCCGATCGAGATCGCGCAAACGCTCGTCCAGGTCGCGATCCTGAATCGCATGCTGAACGGGCGTTGGTGCGACCCCAAGTGGGTGAGCCTCTATGCGGTATCGATCGTCGCGCTCACCGCGGTCGGCGCGATCCTGACGGTGGCGATCGCCGACGCGGCATCCTTCCCACACACGGTTTACGTCCGCCAGCTCGGCGGCGAGATGGGCTTGGGCTGGCGGGTCATGTGGCTTTGCAACGCATGCAGCTATCTGTCGATCGCCGGGTCCGTCGCGACCCTGCTTCGCGCCAAGCCATGGGTGCGCGCGGCATTCCAGGACCGAGCCGATCGCCGCGACTGGATCGGAATGACCGGGTGCCTGCTGATCGCCAGCCTGGTTTGCTATCCGCTGTTCAACCCGCACTTGATGTCGATTCCACCTGATGTGGAGCTTGCACGACGCACCGTGCCGACGGTGTTCGTGCTGGCGATGGCCGCGCGTTTCCGAACCAAGGGCGCCGCAGTAGCCCTTCTCATTTATGCGCCGATCGCTCTCTATTCGATTGGCGGGCCGACCGCCGGTAGCGTCTGGACCTGGCCGCCTGCGCTCGCCACTCCGACGCTGGGTGGTGTCCTGACGACCACCATCGCTTCGATTGTTGTGGCCGCGATCGCCGGGCAGCTTCGACGAGCGCTCGCCCTGGCCGTTGAAGCCAATGAGGTGAAGTCCCGGTTCATAGGGCTGATGAGCCATGAGCTGAGGACGCCGCTCAACGCGATCCTCGGCTTCTCTGAACTGATGCGCATGCAGAGCCTTCGCGAATTCGGCGAGGCGGTCGCGGCAGTGGATAATATCCACGCGAGCGGGCAGCGGCTGCTGGCGATGATCGAAGCAGTTCTGAGCCACGCGGAGCGACACGACGGTATCTTCGCTCTGCACAAGCAACCGCTGCGGCTTCAGCAGGCGGTGGTTGCAGCCACGATGCGATTGAACGAGCAATTCCCGGAACACGGCTGCTCGATCGACGTCGACGTACCCGACGATCTACTGATCGAGGCCGACGCACGAGCGCTAAGACAGATCCTGCAAGTGATCATCGGCTATCCGCTGCGGTTCTGCAGTCGGGGCTCGGAAATCTCGATCTACGCGGGCCATGAGGGGACCGACACCATCATCGACATTTATTCCAGCACCGCGGGAGCACCGGTGCCCGACGAGATCGACAAGGTCGAATTCCAGCTGGTGAATGCGCTCGCGCTTGCTCACGGTGCCCGGCTGAGCTTCAAGACGACCGGCAATTCGGGCCGGACAGCCCGGCTCCGCTTCTTCGCGACCCGCGCCGCCTGACCTCCCGCTTGCCTCCGGCGCAGCTTTATCGCACTGGCGCGCCATGCTTGGCATCGACTTCATCAAGGCGAACCGCGACGCCGTAGAACGCGCGATCGAGGTCAAGAACGTCAGCCTCGACCTGGGGCAGGTCCTTGCGCTCGACAGCGAAGTCCGCGCTCTCAAGACGGAAATCGATCAGCTGCGCGCCGAACGCAATGCGGTAAGTGCCAGGTTCAAGGATGCCACACCGGAAGAAAAGGCCGAGCTCGGGCGCGTAGCGAAAGAGGCTGGGGCTCGCGCCGGCGAACTGGAGAAGGGGCTTGCCGTCGCGGACGCCAGGCTGAAGCAGTTGCTGCTGCTCGTCCCGAACATCCCCTACGAAGGCGCGCCGGTCGGTCCGGACGAAAGCTTCAACGTCGTCGTCCGGCGGGACGGGGAGCCGCCGCAATTCGCGTTCGAGCCGCTCGACCATGTCGCGCTTATCGAGAAGAACGGCTGGGGCGATCTCAGCCGGATCGTTCATGTGTCGGGATCGCGTACCTACTGCCTCAAGGGGCGGCTGGCGCTGCTCGAGACCAAACTGATGGCCTGGGCGCTGCAGCGGATCGCAGAGGCCGGGTTCACGCCGATCACGGTCCCGGCGATTGCGCGCCCCGAAGCCTTCTTCAACCAGGGCCAGTTCCCCGGCCATATGGAGGAAACATACCATCTTCCGGCCGACGATTTGTGGCTGGCGGGAACGGCGGAAGTTGCGCTCACCTCGCTTCATTCGGGTGAGATTATCGAGAATTCGTACCTTCCGGTGCTCTATGCCGGCTTCTCGCCATGCTTCCGCCGCGAGGCGGGGAGCGCGGGCAAGGACGTTCGCGGGCTTCTGCGGGTCCACCAGTTCGTCAAGGTCGAGCAATATGTCGTGTGCGAGGCCGATGATGCGGTTTCGGCGGGCTGGCACGCGCGGCTGCTGGAGCTGGCCGAGAGCCTGCTCCAGGCGCTCGAAATTCCCTACCAGGTGATCGAGACTTCGACCGGCGACATGGGCCTCGGCAAGTATCGGATGAACGACATCGAAAGCTGGGTTCCGAGCCTCGGCAAATATCGCGAGACCCACAGCTGCTCGACCCTGCACGACTGGCAGGCCCGCCGCGCCAATATCCGCTACCGCGGCGAGGACGGGAAGGTGCGCTTCGCCCATACGCTCAACAACACGGCGCTCGCCAGTCCGCGTATCCTGGTGCCGCTGCTTGAGAACCACCAGACTGCCGACGGCCGAGTGAAGCTTCCGCCGGTGCTTCGGGACCTGATGGGAAGCGAATACCTTTAGGCGCGCAGCTTGTTGCCGGCGCTCCACAATTCTAAATGGCTGAAATGTCCAGCTATGCAGACCGTCTCGCCGCTCTTCGCGAGCAATTGAAATCCGAGCATCTCGACGGCTTCGTCGTCCCGCTGACCGACGAGCATATGAGCGAATATGTCGGAAGTTACGCCCAGCGCCTGGCCTGGCTGACCGGCTTCCAGGGGTCGGCGGGATCGGCGGTGGTGCTTCCGCAGGAAGCGGCCATCTTCGTCGACGGCCGCTATACGCTTCAGGTTCGGCAGCAGGTCTCCGCCGACGAGTGGAGCTATCAGTCGGTGCCGGAAACCAGCGTCGCCGAGTGGCTGAAGGATCATGCTCCCGAGGGCGGCCGCATCGGCTACGACCCATGGCTTCACACGCGGGAGTGGGTGAAGCGGGCGAAAGAGGCGCTGGCGAGCCGAGGCGCCGAGCTGGTCCCGGTCGAGCGCAACCTGATCGACAAGATCTGGGCGGACCGGCCCGAGATGTCGAAGGCGCGGCTGGCGGTGCAGCCGGACGAATATGCCGGCAAGAGCTCGGCGGAAAAGCGCACCGACATCGCCGACTGGCTGGGCAAACAGCATGCGGACGCGACGGTGATCTCGGCGCTCGACTCGATCGCCTGGACGTTCAATGTCCGCGGTGAGGACGTTCACCGCACCCCGGTCGCCCTCGCTTACGCCATCGTCAATTCGGACGGCACCGCCGACCTGTTCGTCGCCTCGGAGAAGATCGGGCCGGATGTCCGGCAGCATCTCGGCAACGGTGTTCGGCTGCACGAGCGGTATGAGTTCGAAAATGCGCTGAGCCAGCTTGGCGGCAAGACGATCGCAGTCGATCCCGAGCGCGCGGTGTCGGCGATTTTCGACGCGCTCGACAAGGCGGGCGCGAAGGCGGTTGCACTCCGCGACCCGACCATCCTCCCGAAGGCGATCAAGAACGAGGTCGAGATCGCCGGTCAAAGGGCGTCGCAGGTTCGCGACGGCGCGGCGATAGCCCGGTTCCTGCACTGGATCGACGAAGAGGCGCCGTCGGGAGAGGTCGACGAACTCACCGCATCCGACAAGCTCGAGTCCTTCCGCCGGGAAGCGCCCGAGCTTCGCGACCTCTCATTCGATTCAATCTCCGGTTCGGGCCCGAACGGCGCGATCGTCCATTACAAGTCGAGCGAGAAGACCAACCGCAAGCTTCAGCGCGGCGAGCTCTATCTGATCGATTCGGGCGGCCAATATGTCGACGGGACGACGGATATCACTCGGACCGTCGCGATCGGCGAGCCGACCGACGAAATGCGCGACCGCTTCACGCGTGTTCTGAAGGGCCACATTGCCGTCGCCTCGGCCGTCTTCCCGAAAGGCACGCGCGGGACGCAGCTGGACAGCTTCGCCCGGCGGCCGCTGTGGGAAGCGGGGCTCGATTATGCGCACGGCACCGGTCATGGCGTCGGCAGCTATCTTGCCGTTCATGAGGGGCCGCAGCGCATTTCGCCGGCGACCAGCGCTCAGGCCGGCGGCGACGAACCGCTGCAGGCCGGGATGCTGATCTCGAACGAGCCCGGCTATTACAAGAGCGGAGAGTACGGAATCCGGATCGAAAATCTTGTGCTGGTGGTCGAGAAGAGGATCGAAGGCGCGGAGAAGGAGATGCTCGGCTTCGAGACCGTGACCTTCGCCCCGATCGAGCGGCGGCTTGTTGTGAAGGACATGCTTTCGGCCGCCGAACTCGACTGGCTCAACGACTACCATCGGCAGGTGCTGGAGAAGATCGGGCCGAAGCTCTCGGGCGCGGATCGGGAGTGGCTGGAGCAGGCCTGCGCGCCGATCTAGGAGACGCCTTATGGCCAAGTCGCTGTTCACTCACCCAATCCATCTGGGCCTCGGTGCGAGGGCAGTCGCTCAGCCGGAATTTACCGGATTCGAATGGTACCAGGCCTATAGCGAGCGGAATGCCGGCGACGGCGCCGAGGGCAGGCTCGTCAGCCTGTGGAAGTTCGAGGAGCCGTGGACCAGCTGGGAAATGCACCCGAACGGTGACGAGGTCGTCTGCTGCATCGAAGGGGCGATGACGCTTCACCAGCAGCTCGCCGATGGGACAGAGCGGACCGTCCGTCTTGGACCGGGCGACTATGCGATCAATCCGCCCGGCGCCTGGCACACCGCCGACTGCGATGGTCCGGTGACGGCGCTGTTCATCACCGCTGGCGAAGGGACCCAGCACCGGCCGCGTTGACGGTTCAGCCTTGCGATCTGCGGTCGCGGACCCATTGGGAGAAAATCCATTTCTCGCCCGAAGTGGGTGGAAGACCGGCGTGAAGCGTTAGCGGCTCGGGCTGCCCGTCGGAATCGACGCTGAAGAACGCAATGGAGTCGCCGATTTCGCCGCGATAGCTGAATCCGAGGCTCGGGAAATGCGTCTGCCCGCCTTCGAAAGCATCGTTCAGGTAAATGAGGAGCGTCGCTACTCGCTGACCGCGCAGCGCAATCTCCTCCTGGAAACCTTCGGCTGAAGGGTCGAAGTAATCGTGATGCGGTTTGAATTCCTGTCCGGGCGCATAGTGGAGCACCTGCGACACTTCGAAGCGCTGCAGCGGAAGACGCAGCGACGCGGAAATTCTGGCGCGGATCACCTCGGTAACGAGATCGATCTGATCGAAGGTGAACATGGCCGCGCGGCTCGTGCGCCTCGGATCTGGGCGCAGAGCGCCGGTCGAATAGTCATACACCGTCGATGGACCCAGCCGATCGTGCGCGGTCTCGATCAGCCAGCGGCATTCGGCCGGCGTGGCGAACGCCTGGAATACCTGAATGAAGGGCTTTTCGAGAGCGACGATGCCTTTGCGGGCACCAACCAGCGCGTCGGCGTCGATTTGGCCCCGGACGTCACTCCAATCGCCACCAGTTGAGCTCTCCTGCCCTGCGAGCAGCAGCAGTTGGCGCGCCGACAGCTCGGAACCTTGGGTGGCCGCCTGCGCCACTCTGTCGAGCGCACGATGCCAGTTGATCGGGCGCCCGATGCCCATGCATTCGATGATCGCGCATCGTTCGCTGGCCGGAGCGTACCCGGCATCCGCTGCAGCTTCGATCAACTCCGCAGCACGCGCCGCATCTTCGATCGACCTGGCCTGGCCGAGCGCCTCGACGCCATGCGCAAACTGCTCTTCGGGACCACCGCTCCGAGCACGCTCCTCTACGCCCACATTATTCGGCATTCAGGCGCTCTGGATGTATTCGCGCATTGCGTTGGCTTCCTGCTCGATCTTCTCCATCCGGTATTTTACCAGGTCGCCGATGGAAACGATGCCGGCGAGACGGCCGTTCTCGACGACCGGAAGATGACGGATCCGCCGCCGGGTCATGATGCCGAGGGCGGCAAGCGCGGAGGTGGAGGGATCTACCGTAATCGCCGGCGAGGTCATCGCCCGCGAAACCGGCCAGCCGAGCACTTCGGCACCATGATCCTTGAGGCAATAGACCAGGTCGCGTTCGGAGATGATTCCGGCGATCTGCCCCTGCTCCATCACCAGAAGCGCGCCGATCCGCCGCTCACCGAGCTTCGTCACCGCCTGCGACAGCTTTTCCGCCGAGTCGATGGTCGCGACATCGGTTCCCTTGCTCGCAAGTATCGCCTTGATGCTCATCGCTCTCTCCTTGTCGGCCGAAGCGAGGCTTGATCCTCTCACGAGCGGGCCCCAAAGGGAAGCGCAATGCCGCACCCGGACCCCCTCCCCAGCCCCCGAAACTCGACCGTCCGTGCATTCCTTGGGATTCTGAAGTGGCTCGGGCTGCTATCGGTCGCGATCGCCGCGGTTGCAGTGTTTCTCGTGGCGCGGGGCGACAAGACTGCCGACGCGAGCTTCCTGATTGCGGTAGCGCTCGGTGTCGGTTTGACCGTGCTGCTCGGCACAGGATTGATGGTGCTCACCTTCCTGAGTTCCAGAAGCGGGCACGACGAGGAAGTGGCGCACACCCACATAGAGAGCGATGAGGATGAGTGATTCGACCAGAGAGCCGATCTTGCGGGTCGTGCCAGGCCCGACGGACATCAATGCTAACGGCCACATCTTCGGCGGCTGGGTGCTTTCGCAGATGGACATCGCCGGCGGAATCGCCGCCTCGCGCCGCGCAGGTGGAGCGGTGGCTACGGTGGCCATCGAAGCAATGCACTTCATAGAACCCATCCACGTCCGCGACGTGATTTCGGTCTATGCGGAAGTGGAGCGGGTCGGGCGCACCTCAATGGGCGTGCGGATCGAAGTGATCGCGACTCGCGACCGCGGGGCGACCGAAGTGAAGGTAACGGAAGGCCTGTTCACCTTCGTCGCACTCGACAAGGACTATCGCCCGCGGCCGGTGGACCCCGCCTGAGCCTAGCTGGCCAAACGATACTCGAGCTTGGCGATTCCGTTTGCGGGAAGCCGCCTTTTCCAGAGCATCCAACCGTCGCGCCCCGTCAGTCTTCCGCCGGTGATTGCTCTCGCACCTGTGGGGAGTTCCACCTCTATGGCGCGCGCTTCGGGGTCGCCATTGGTGATCGTCAGCGCGTAGCCATCACCCCGCCCGCGTTTGATCGGCACCTGGCGAGCGCGAACCGCAGTCGATTGTCCGACGACGCACTCCACCTTTTCGCCTGTCGTGTGGTCGTCCATCTGCCCCTCGCCGACGAGCAATCGCCGACCGTTTCGCGTTTGGAAGAGCTCAAGCTTACCTGCCGGGAGGGGGAGCCCAAGCCCGCTTGCCGCGACGTTCCGGGTTCTTAGAATTTGATCCAGGCCGCCATTGAATTGACCAACCGGTGGTCTCAACCGAAGCACCGTTTCCACCTTGACCGACGGCTGATCAAGAAGAGCGAGCTGCTTTTCGGATCGAGCTGCGACTGTGACATCGATGGGGATTCGATAGAGGCGCACATCCCCGAGCCGCTCCTGCAACGCCATCACCTCGGCCGGAGCGGGAGGTGGAGGCGGTGCAGGCGCGTTCGTTTTCGCCCGCATTCCCGTGACCACTATAGCCTGTGGCATTGCTCCAATGTCCTCCGCAGTGATCGCGTCGATCGTCGATGACGACCCTCCTGGCCAGCAGCCGGCGGCGATCGGGGTTGCGCGGCCCGGTTCAACATTTACCCGGATGCGGTTGAGCTTGCCCGCGACAGCTTGAGTGGCAGCATTGGCGAGACCAGTGTCGTCCCCATTCGCGACGGTCATCCAGCCGAACAGTCGCATCGAACGGCCGTCGGGCGTAAGGTCGGCAACATAATTCGCCTGCCAATCGAAGTTGTTGCTGATGTAGGACACCACCACGTCCCGCTCGATCGCCTCAGGGCTTCGCACGCGCACGGAGAGCGTCGGCGTCGCCGAGAGCCCGGGCGGCACGGATTGAGCCAAAAGGGTCTCGTTGAGGCCGGTGCAATGGAGCGCCTCGATGCCCGCAGAAGTCTGGATCACCACGCCGTCATTGGTGGCGCGGACGATCGCCTCCTGCTCACGGACGTCGCCAGTCCGTTTGTTGGTGCGGCGGAGGATCATCCGCTGCCCCAGTTCCGAATCGAGCAGCCCGCCCGGTGAGAGCAGCCGCGCGTCGCGGTTCTTTTCGATCACTGCGGCGCCGAGACCCGTCACGATTGCAGTTTGCGGCACAAGACCGGAGGTGACCCCCTCGAATCTGAGCTCCGACTCGCCGGCTGGTATGCGCACATGGCGAGTTTCGCTGACCAGTGCATATCCTCCCAGCCAGCTGAGGTCGAACGGGTCAGTTCCCCGATCCTGATCCCGGTAGATGGTGACGGCCACGTGCTCGGGCGCAGGCGAGATCACCAGAGCCTGACATTCGGCCTGGCTTGCCAGCAAGACTGCCGCGAGCAGGAGCCCGGGTCGCATCGGCGTGCTCAGTAGCGGGTTTCGAAAGAGGCGGTGACCACCATCTGCCCATCGGCAGGGACGGGGACATGCCAAAGCACCTCCTCATCGCTCGGTTTATCCGACGGAAGGCTCTCCTGCACCACCCGCGTGTCCCACGACAGCCCGTATTGGTGAAGATCGACTGTTACGGGCTTAGGGCTGGCGTTGGTAACCACATAGCGCATGTTGGTACGCCAATAGACTTGCTGCACCTGAAATTCGCCAGTCTCGACAGTGCCGTTTCTGTTCCGAATGCGGAAGCGTTCAGTGGTTTTCCATTCCTCCGGCGTCACCCGTTCGCGGGAGACCACTATGGGCCGTACCTTCACATCGAAGGATTCGCCGGTGTTGAGCGAAATGTCCGAACCCATCGGTGTGTGACCGATCGCGTGTTCTCCGACAAACTGCGGGTTTCCTCGTGCGTCGCGCTCATACACACGTACCGTCCCTGCCGGCAGCGCATCTCCCAAACCCTGCTCGCGCGAACTCGAGAAGCGGAGCACGGTGCTGACGCTGTCCGGTTCGGCGCTCGTTTCCATCCAGCTGTTGCGATATTCGTAGCCACGTGTGGCCGGCGTATCATGGACGTCCAGGAAGCTGACCTGCTTTGTCTGCTTGTCTGCAATCGTCGTCCGCTCTGGCAGCGGATATATATAAAAATCGCCCACGCGCTCGCGATGGGCGGTCTCCGTTCCAGCGCGCACGGTGCCTTGGTCCTCTTCGTCATCGCCACCGTTGAAGCGGCGGTATTGCGGGGCCTGGCCGACAGAGCCCGCAACCAGAAGGGTGGACGCGTTCACGTAGGGCGTCCCGCTGTTATTGGTCAGCGTTATCCAACCCTGTAGGTCCATGCGGCTCTTCGCCTCGTCAAACAGTGCGACATAATCCGCAGCCCAGCCGAGGCCTTGCGTCAGATAGGTGAGCGTCACCGGTCGACGCCCGCTGTTCTTGGCATCGAGTGTGATCGAGAGCGTCGGCCGGGCCCGCAACGTCGGTGGCACCTGGTCGAAGATGACGCGCGTCGGGAGCCCGTCATCACGAAGCACTTCAATGTGGCCACCCACCTGCATCACCACACCGCCGTTCGCAGCGAGAATCAGCGCTCGCTCGCGGGTTTCGGCGCCGTTGGATGGATTCACCCGGACAAGGGTGACCGTCTGCCCAACCGCATTCTTCATCAGTGCGTCGGGAGAAAGCAGATCGAAGTCGAAGTTCTGCTCCACGATTCCGATTCCTGCCCCGCTCAGGGTAACGGTCTCCGGCTGGATCTCTGCCGATACGTCAGGAAATTGCTGCCGGCTTCGCCCGGCAGGAAGATCCAAACTTCTCGTGTCTTCGACGAGCGCCCGATTGTTGTTGTAGATCGTTACAGCCACATCGCCCTGTGCCGTTTGGGATGGCGGCGGGATGGTTTGGGCCAGAGCCGAAGATGCGGTCAGCAAGCCCGCGGCGAATAAGATTCTCATTTGCCCCCCGTACAGCACACGATCCGATCGTGACCGCGGGGAGCGTATCTGATTCTTGGGGCTGACGAAAACCCCCCGCCAGGGTTTCAAAACCGAAACGCGACCGTCACGGGCGACTTATCCGGTTGGGTTTCAATCGGCTCGAGGATGGCGATTGAGCCGATACACGAACGGCCCACCCCTCCGGGTGAGCCGTTCTTTTTTTGGTCAATCAGGTTCCGAAGCTTAGGCGGCGGGTGCGATTTCGCCTTCGCCGTTATCGGCCGCCGGGCGCCGCGAACGACGGCGGGGCTTCGGCGCTGGCTCCTGCTCCGCTTCCGATTCGCCCTGCTCGCTCGCTCCGATCGCGGGCGGGAGCACGTCGAACGCGATCCGCTCCTCGTCCTCCGAAGGTTCGGGACGCCGCGATCCGTTGCGCGCCGAGCGGTCACGGCCGTTGCCGCGGTATTGCCGCTCTTCACGTTGCGGCCGGCGATCCTCGTGGACCTCCTCCGACGCCTCGGCAGAGTCTTCGTCCTGATCGTAATTACGATCATTCGAAGAAGCGGCGTTCTCGCCTTCATCTTCGTCGTCGCCGAAATCCTCACGCTGGCGGCGCTGCTCTTCGAAGCGGGCGCGGCTTTCGCCAAGGACGCGATAATAATGGTCCGCGAACTGAAGGTAATATTCGGTTTGAACGCGGTCGCCTGCGAGTTGCGCGTCGCGCGCCATATTCTTGTATTTCTCGAGCAGCTGCGCGGCATTGCCGCGCTGCCGATTATCCTGCCGATTTCCGGGCTGCCCCATGTTCTGGGGTCTTTGTCCCCCGCGACCGCGCCGGCGGCCGCCCTGACGATTGTTGATCAAATGCCTACTTCCTTAAGAGCAGTAGAAGCTTCCTCCGCTTTTCCTCGGCGCGATCAGCCCGCGTTACGCGCAGCTCTGACCTTTTCGTTTCGATTGGCGCCCAGCGCCAAGCGAACGGCCGATTTGCGTCGGAGGTAGGGCGGGCTGCTCAGCGCAATTCGTTCAAAGCGGCCCCGCTCCTAGAGACTGGATGTAGTGACTGTTTGCGGCGATTCCAAGTTAATTTGTTCACATCCACGTCAACAGGACCGCGCGCGGGCGACCGCCGAGATCCTGCGCCACTCGCGCCGAAAGCCCACCCCGTTCCAGCAACGAGGCGGCGTCGGCAGCCTGGTCCGCGCCGATTTCGATGGCTGCCAAGCCGCCCGGCGCGAGCAGACGCGGAATTTCCGGCGCAAGAGTACGGATCTCGGCCAGCCCTTGGGGCCCGGCGAACAACGCCTCGTGCGGCTCATGCTCGGCTACACCCGGCCCGAGTTCCGCACCGTCGGCGACATAGGGCGGATTGCACAGGATCAGGTCGAACCTTTCCTCGATTCCATCGGCCCAATTGCCGAGCTGGAAACGCGTCCGTTCTTCAAGGCCTAGGCGCCGGGCATTGGCAGCTGCATAGGAAAGCGCGCGCCGCGAGGAATCGATCCCAAGGCCGGTCGCCTTCGGCCAGACATCGAGTGCGGCAAGAAGCAAAGTCCCCGGGCCGGTGCCAAGATCGAGGATTCGCCCTGGACCGCCGGTGCTGTCGAAATGCTCGATCGCCGATGAGATCAAAACTTCGCTGTCCGGGCGCGGTATCAGGACTCCGGGACCGACGTGGATCTCGATGTTCCAGAAGGCTCGGCGACCCGTGATGTAGGCGATCGGCTCTCCTGCCTTGCGGCGCTCGACCATGGTCCAGAAGCGCTTGGGAGGATCCCATTCCGGCGGGTGAAGGATCAGCCGGTCCCGGTCGATCCCCAGGGCTTCGGCCATCAGCAACTCGGCGTCCAATCGCGCTGTATCGCTGGTCCCGGATAGTTGGCGTGCTGCTTCGTCGACCGCCCTAATTACGGGCTTCACGCTTCTTCCAACCCGGCGAGCCGTTCGGCCTCGTCCTCGGCGATCAAAGCATCGATGATTTCGCCCAAGGCCGGTCCTTCGAGGATCTCGGGAAGCTTGTGGAGAGTCAGGTTGATCCGGTGATCGGTCACGCGTCCCTGCGGGAAGTTGTAGGTGCGGATTCGTTCGGAACGGTCGCCCGATCCTACCATCGACTTTCGCGCACCCGCCCGTTCGCTTGCCAGCCGCTCACGTTCCATTTCGAACAAACGCGTGCGCAGCACTTTCAGCGCCTTGGCCTTGTTCTTGTGCTGCGATTTTTCGTCCTGCTGGATGACCACGAGGCCCGTCGGGAGGTGGGTGATGCGGACGGCGCTGTCGGTGGTGTTGACCGACTGACCGCCTGGGCCCGACGAACGATAGACGTCGATGCGGAGGTCCTTGTCGTCAATGTGGACGTCGACGTCTTCGGCTTCCGGTAAGACTGCGACGGTCGCAGCGGACGTGTGGATGCGCCCGCCGGCTTCGGTCACCGGCACGCGCTGCACCCGGTGGACGCCGCTTTCGAACTTCAGCTTGGCGAACACGCCGGCGCCGTTGATCGAGGCGATCGCCTCCTTGAAACCGCCGAGCTCGGAATCGCTCGACGAGATCAGCTCGAACCGCCAGCCCTGCGCTTCCGCAAAGCGCTGGTACATGCGCAGGAGATCGGCGGCGAACAGAGCGGCTTCGTCACCCCCCGTGCCCGCGCGAACCTCCAGCATCGCCGCCCGCTCGTCGGCGGCGTCACGCGGAAGCAGCTTCAGCGCCAGCGCTCGCTCGGCCTCAGGGAGCTTGCGGCGGATTTCCTCCACCTCATGCTCCGCCATCTCCTTGAGCTCGGGTTCGGAGGTGGAATCGTGGAGCATGCCCTGAAGCACCTCAAGCTCGGCACGAAGCCGCCGGACCTCACGCGCGGCAGCAGCCACCGGCTCGATCGCCGCATAGTCCTTCGACAGGCGAACGAATTCGTCTGCGGCAAGGTCGCCGCTCGCCATCGCATTGGCGAGCTCGACTCTGCGTGCTTCGATCGAGGCGATCCGTTCGGAAGAGATGCCGGTCATTCCGGCGGCCCCATATATCCGTCGACACCCTTCAGGAGGGTGGCCAAAAAGTAGTTGAGTCCTATCGCTTGGTCCCGCCCGATCTCCTCGACGTGAGTCTGTTTTCGCTTGATTTGTTGACCGCTCTTCAGACTTCGCAGGGTTATTTCCTGAGCGGCAATTTCGTCGTCCCCAATGATGATGGCATAGTTTGCGCCAGCGGCGTCGGCCCGTTGCATGCGCCGCTTCAAATTCCCTCTGTAGGCCATTTCCGAGATCACACCTTTGCGACGAAACTCAGCGATCAACCGCGTGCACAGACGTTCGGCCTCAGCGCCAACGGGTATGAACACGAAGTCGGGCTCCTCTCGCCGAGGCGCATCGATCAGCATCGCCAGCCTCTCGATCCCGGCGGCCCAGCCAACCGCCGGCGTGTGCGGACCGCCGAGCGCCTCCATCAGCCCGTCGTAGCGGCCGCCGGCGAGCACCGTCCCTTGCGCGCCCAGCCGGTCGGTGACGAACTCGAACGCGGTGTGCCGGTAATAATCTAGCCCGCGCACCAGCCGCGGGTTGCGCTGCCATTGCACGCCCGCGGCCTCCAGCCCCTCAGTCACTTGCGCAAAGAACTCGCTCGCCTCGCCGGTCAGGTAGTCGTCGATCGATGGGGCGCTGTCGGCGATCGGCCGGTCGCGCGGGTCCTTGCTGTCGAGGATGCGCAGCGGATTGCGCTCCAGCCGATCGCGGCTGTCCTCGGACAGCTTGTCCGCCGAGCCGCGGAAATGCTCGATCAGCGCGGCGCGCCAAGCCTCGCGCGTCGGTGCATCGCCGAGCGTGTTGAGCTGGAGAGTCACTCCGCCAATCCGGAGTTCGCGGAGCAGCTGGTCGGCGAAGGCGAGAAGCTCGACATCCGCCGCCGCTTCGCCCGCGCCGATGATTTCCGCATCGAGCTGATGGAATTCGCGGAAACGGCCCTTCTGCGGCCGCTCATAGCGGAAGGCGGGGCCGTGGGTTGCGACCTTCATCGGTGCATATTGCTGCCAGCCCTCGGACAGATAGGCCCGGCAGATGCCTGCGGTGAACTCCGGCCGCATCGTCACCGGTTCGCCGCTCCGGTCCTCGAAGCTGTACATCTCCTTCGAGACGACGTCGGTGGTTTCCCCCATCGTGCGCGCGAACACGGCGGTGTGCTCCAGCACCGGCACCTCGACACGCTTGAATCCATACAAGCGCCGAACGCGATCGAATGCAGCAGTCACCGCGTGCAGGCGGTCAGCCTCTTCGCCCAACAGGCTTTGCATCCCCCGAACTGGCTGCGGCGTCGTCATTGCCGCCGCATGGCAAAAACATTCGATAAAGGGAAGGAAGCACGGGCTGGACAGCCTTCAAAGGCTGTAGCAATTCGCGTCCGTCGGGTCAGGAGATGCGAATGCGAGCCTCAGCGCTTCTCACGATCCTCGTCGGCGTGGCCGCCTCCGCGCAAATCAATCCGCCGCAGAATAGCGAGCCCGCGGCGCCCACACCGAAGATCGTCAACATTCCAGCAGCGCGGGACGTACCCTACATCGGTACGATCCAACTCAGCGTAGATGCGACTGACACGGTTAGAGCGATTTTCAATGTGCATGAGCACGTCCCTGTCGCCGGTCCGGGCGATTTCGTGCTGCTCTATCCGCAGTGGCTTCCGGGCCATCACAACAAGCTTGGCGAGATTCGAAACGTTGCCGGGCTTCGGTTCACCGCGAACGGGCAGCCGTTGCGCTGGGTACGCGATCCGCTCGATGTCTATGCTTTTCACCTGACGGTGCCCGATGGAGTCAGCGCAATCGACGCCGATTTCCAGCTCCTCTCCCCGACCGCGACGAACCAGGGACGGATCGCGGTCGCTCCGCAGATGGAGAACATCGATTGGATCGCGCTGTCGCTGTATCCCGCCGGTTACTACGTTCGCGATATTCCGGTTCAGGCTTCGGTGACCGTGCCTGCTGGGTGGAAGGTCGCAAGCGCGCTTCGGCCGGTCACGCAGTCCGGCAACCGCATCGATTATCCGACGACGAGCTATGAGATCCTGACGGATTCGCCGCTCATGGCCGGTGCGCATTACCGGCAATTTCCATTGGGCCATGACGTCGATCTGGACGTCCTCGCCGACGATGATGCCGAACTTGCGGCGACCCCCGGCGAGATAGCCCTTCACCAGCAAATGGTGGATCAGGCGATCAAGCTCTTCGGGGCCAGGCATTTTGACCATTACGACTTCCTGCTGACCCTCTCGCGGCGTCTGGGATCGCAGGGACTGGAGCATCATCGCTCGTCGGAGGACGCCACAAGCCT
>Ga0207657_10003761_pt1 | contig 16125 bp, 13 predicted proteins | sample KBSC33metaG_FD_184316 | JGI IMG/M metagenome (GOLD analysis project Ga0207657, IMG submission 184316) | Corn rhizosphere microbial communities from Kellogg Biological Station, Michigan, USA - KBS C3-3 metaG (SPAdes) (version 2) | ecosystem: Host-associated > Plants > Roots > Rhizosphere > Soil ... | reverse complement strand
CGGCGAGCGGGCGGCCGAACTGCTTGCGGTCGAGCGTATATTGCCGAGCCGCAGCGTAGCAGGCCTCGGCAGCGCCCATCGAGCCCCAGCTGATACCGTAGCGGGCGCGGTTGAGGCAGCCGAATGGGCCCTTGAGACCTTCGACGTTGGGCAGCAGCGCCTCCTCGGGCACCTCGACCTGGTCCATCACGATCTCGCCGGTGATGGAGGCGCGAAGCGACAGCTTTTCCTTGATCTTCGGCGCGGTCAGGCCGGCCATGCCCTTTTCGAGGACGAAGCCGCGGATCTTGCCGTCATGGGCGTCGGATTTGGCCCAGACGACAAACACGTCGGCGATCGGCGAATTGGTGATCCACATCTTGGACCCGCTCAGCAGGTACCCGCCTTGGACCTTCTGGGCCCGCGTCCGCATGCCGCCGGGATCGGAGCCCGCATCGGGCTCGGTCAGGCCAAAGCAGCCGATCCATTCTCCCGACGCCAGCTTGGGGAGATACTTCCGGCGCTGCTCTTCGGTCCCGTACGCGAAGATCGGATACATCACGAGGCTCGATTGCACCGACATCGCCGACCGGTAGCCACTGTCGACCCGCTCGACCGCGCGCGCGATCAGTCCATAGCTGACGTAGCCAAGCCCGGCGCCGCCATATTCGGGCGGAATGGTCGCGCCGAGCAGGCCGAGTTCGCCGAACTCGCTCATGATCTCGCGGTCGAACCGCTCTTCGAGGTAGGCCGACGTCACCCGCGGCAGCAGCTTGTCCTGCGCGAAGCCTTCCGCGGTGTCGCGGACCAGACGCTCCTCGTCCGAGAGCTGATGATTGAGATCGAACGGATCCTGCCAATCGAACGGCAAGATGGCTGGCTCTGCCACTGGTGTTTCCCGCGCTTGCTGAAGTTGTCGCGCTCTTAGCTGTGGCGGCCCGAACGCGCCACCCCGCAGTCGGGGCTACCTCTTTGCGACCTTGGTTGTGCTACTCCCACCAAAAGTCTGCTTGACCGTCAGGCCGATGTTCAGATGCCGATTGCGCTCGCGAAATTCGTTCGCGACGAAATCGGGTATCGCCCGGTTCGGAAAGAACAACAACCGGTTGCGATTGCCGCTGGTGTTGAGCGCATTGTCGACATCCAGCGTGATCGACGTCCGCGACGACGGGCGATATTCGATGAATGCTGTCCCGTAAGGTCCGCCGTTGAAGTTGGTGTCGAACTCGTCGGTCCGGAAAAAGGTGAAGCGGTCGCGGTCGTTGATCGTGAACCCGTATGAAAACGCGCCTGCATCGCGGCGGAGATCGATTCCCCATTCCCAGTCGGGGAAGAAATCGCTGAAATTGCGCTTCTTGCCGCTGATCGGGTCAGTCACGCGCGTCCGGCGAAGCGTGCCGTTGAGTCGGACGCGCAATCCCTTCCACAGTTGGTCGAGCGGTGCGTCGACCGTCAGCTGCGCGAAAGCATGGCGCCCGGTGCCTAGGTTGCCCGGCGCGTCGAAATAGTTGCCCGTGCCTTCGTCGAATATGAGGATCCGGTCCTGCAGCTTGCTAATGAGGTCGTAGCCTAGATCGAACTTGATCAGCCCCGTCTTGAATAGCGGACGATCGGCCGTGAAGCGGAATTCCCACGCGCGCTGAGGCTGCAGGTTTTCGTTACCGGCATTCACGCGGTTGGTGGACAGTTCGGCTGCGGTTACGAAGTCATAGAAATCGAGCTGGGCAACGGTCCGCTCGATTGAAAATTTGGTGTGCCAGTTGCCACCTGGCTTCCAGTCAAGCGTCACGTTCGGCTTCCAGAACATCAGCTTGCGGTCGGCGGTTGCATCGCCGGTGACCGTCAAATGCGAAAACTCGTAGCGAACTCCGCCGTCGGCCCGCAGGGCAGGGTTGAGCTGGCGGCCGAGATTCACGAAGACCTCGCCCCGCGTTTCCTTCACGCGAGCGCTGGCCACCGGGAGCTGAACGGGGGTTTTGACGCCGTGGGCACCGAGCGTGAACAGGCGAGTAGTGTTGTCGAGCGTATTGAGGACGGCTTCTCCGCCCGCTTCCAGCGAAAACCCCGCAACGTTTGAGCGCGTCCAGGTCAGACGGCCGAGCGTCTCGTTGCGCCTGGCGATCTGCGATTGCTCGAAGCCGCCAACCTGTGCGGCGGAGGGCAGCAAAGCGTCACGCCCGATATAGGCATCGAAATTGTTGCGTTTGCGCCGCGTGGCGAGCCCCACCAGCTTGATCGCCCCGCCCGCGAGGGGCTGGGTGATATCACCTCCGACCTCGAAAACCGGATTATCATAGTCCTGGATCAGATTGTCATCGTGCGGCGGGCCATCCGAAGGCGTCACGCGGTTACGCTGTAACAGGTCGAACTGCCCCGGCGACCAGCGTGCGTTCAGCCGGATCGCCTTGTCGCTCGCGCGCTCCAGGGCCCAGCTGGCGGAAAGATACGGATTGAAGTCGTGGTAAGTGTTGTACTTGCGGCGAAACTCCAGCAGCTCCCCGGTCCGAAAATCCGTCACCGTATCGGTACCTTCCTCGGCATTAAAATTGTTTCCAAATCCCGCGGCCAGGTTGATGCTGGACGGTCCCTTGCGAACAAGCACGGACGCTGATCCGTTCGGGACCAGCGTTCCATCGTAGAGACGGCGCACCGAACCCGTGACGTTGCCATCAATTCCTCCTTCAGCGGAGAGGATGATGTTGAGAACCTGGCTTTTGCTCGAATAATCGGCGCCGTAGAGATCGCCGGACCCAACCTCGACCTTGGACACGCGGCGGGCGGGGATACGGGAGAGCGTCGTTTCGAGCGTCTCGGCCTTGGAGCTTGGGCGGGCGCCGTTGATAACCACATTGCCTGCGGCGGCGGCGAACCCACGGATATCCGAATTGCCGAGATCGAGATTGAAGCCGGGAACCCGTTGGGCGATGTCCAGCGCCGTGCGCGGCGCATATTGCGCGAAGAAAGCAGCGTCGTAGCTCGTCGTGCGGCCGGTCGACGGCGGCTGCGCGGCAGGCCCCGGCGTCTCGATCTGCGCTGCCGCGGATATGCTGGGCGCAAGCGCCGCCATCCCGGCCGTTGCAAGCAACAGCGTGCGAACCACGATTTTCCCCTTCTTTGTTCGATTGGGCACTAGATTAGTGGCGGAGGCGGAGCGACGGGCGGTCGATCAATCGGCCAACGATTCGACCAATGCACCCTTCGTGCTCACCAACGGCGGAGCGGCGCGCTCAGCGCTTGCGGCCGAAGATCTTCAGCTCGGCAAGGTCGTTGACCGGCGGCACCGGCTGGTTGCCTCGCGTCATCGACCGGACGAATTCCGGCGTGATGTCCAGCGCCTTGAGCTCGACCAGCTTGTTCACCGGCAGATTGCCGTAACCGATCTGTTGAAAGCCGGCGATGAACTCCGGCGTGACGTGCAGCGCACGAAGCTGGACAAGCTCGTTCGCTGGAATGTTGGCATAGCCCACGCGTGTGAACCGGCCGATCCATTCCGGATTGATATCAAGCGCCTTGAACTCGATCAGCGAGCTGATGCTGCCGGGCCGGTATCCCACGCGAGCCAGCTCTGCGATGTAGCGGCCGTCCGCCCCCAGCGCCGACAGGGCAATGACGTCATCGAGCCTGGGGGTCGGATAACGGGCGGCAGCGATCGCATCGAGCATTGCGCGCCGGGCATTGACGGCCATCAGGGCGAACGACTGGTCACGCGTCGGCCGTCCGATGCCGCGGCTGACGATCAGCTGGGTAAAGGCAGGATCAGCGGTGAATCGGCAATTTCCCGCCGCGAAGCTGCTGCCGCCGTTACCCGCGCAATCGAGACGTCCGGCCTCGCGCACTAGGGCGAAGTGAAGCGGCCGGGTGCCGGCAGCACGAAAGGAGGACACCTCCAGCCCGATGAGTTCGGACGGCGTGAAGCCGGTCGACCAATTGGATTCCCGGCGGCCATCGCGCTGCTCGCTGAAACTGGCGTGAAGCTTGCCTGCGTCGCCACGCTGCGGCTCGAGCTTGAAGCGAAGCCAATTATCGGATTGAGCGGCGCAGGCCGATGACACGGTGACAAAGGCGCAGAGGACAGCTGCGATAAAAGTCAGGGAACGGTTCATGGCGATCTCCTTTTCAATTCACTGGGCAAAGTTCGCCCGGTCGCCCGAGGAGGGCGTTTCAAACTGGATAATGTTGACGTCGGTTAGTCGGGCGGGCGATTAGCCGTCCGGATCGGCCGAGTGCCGCGGCAGGGCCGGGGGACGCGGCGGGGCAGGTGGCTGGCTGCCGCCCAGGGCGTGCATCTCGACGAGTTCGTCGGGGTCCGTGACCTTTACGCCCGAGGCCTTAACGCGGGCGGCGAAGGCCGGGTCGACGCCAACGGCGCGAAGCTCGACGAAGTCGTCGAGATCGCCGCGCAGTCCGACGGACCGCATCGCCTGGATATAACCTCCGGTCAGACCGACGGCGCGGGCTTCGACGAGCTCATCGGCGGTGATGTTGGGGAACCCGGCTCCGGCCATGCCGCGGGCATATTCGGGCGTTACGCCAACCGCGCGCATGCTGGTCAGATCGTCAAGGTCGGCCCGGCCGAGCTGCGGCAGAGCGGCGCGCATCGCCCCAATATATTCGGGCGTGATGCCGACCGCCTTCATCTCGATAACCTTGTCGATCGTGCGATCGGTGCGCGGAACGCGAGGGCCGCGGAAATCGCGCGCATCCGAATAGGTCACCGCGACCGCACCGTTCGGCGCGACGGCGACGATCTTCCGGCGGCCATTCGCGTCGGGCGGATAGATGGTCGAGGTGGCGCCATTCGGCCCGCGCGCGACCATCACGCCGTTCTTTTGCTCGACCGTCGCGCCGTTGGGTCCCACCGCCTTGTAGTCGCCGCTCTCGCCATCGATCTCGACGCGGGGTGCAATCGCCGTCGCGGCGGCAACGGCCGTTGAAACCGACGTCGAGACGCCGCTGGCAATCAGGCGCGGAAGATCTGCGGGAGCCTCGGGGGCGGGTTCATAGTAAGGCGAATGCGGTTCGCTCGCCGCAAGCTTGGCGGCTCTCGCGGTCGACGTCCTGGTTCCCGCGGGCGTCAGCGTCAGCGCAGCAAGCGGTGCCGCCACCATGATGGCGCCAACGAATACGCCGATGGCGAACGGACGGGCCACGGGGCCGCGCACCAGCTTGCCGTCGAGCACGCGCTGCACCCGGCGAGCCAGCGAGCTTTTGGACGGCGCGACCCCGTGCGCGCCCAACAGCAGGCCCGGGCATTCGTGGCGAGCGACGCCGACGAGCAGCTGGGCATAGTCGGTGTCGACGATATCGGCAGCGAGCACCGTATCGTCAGCCGTTTCCTCGCGCAGCTGGTGCGCTTCGCGGGCCAGGATCCAGACCAGTGGATTGAACCAGAACAGAGCGGTGGCGATCCGGGCGAGCAGCAGCTTGATCCAGTCCAGCCGGGCAACGTGCGCAAGTTCATGCGCGATGATCGCTTCGGCCTCGTCGGACGCTTCAACGGCGCGGCTGTTAAGCAGGATTACAGGGCGCATCAGTCCCCAGCTGATGGGGGAGGCGAGCTCGTCGCTCGTCAGCAGCGCGGTACCATGCTTGAACCCCATTCGTTTTTGCGCGCGGGCGAGGGCGCTGAGCCAATGCCCATCGACCAGCACATCCGCGCGGGCGCGCAACGTGATCAAGCGGGCAAGCGCGAGGAAGGTGATTAGCAACAGGATTGCAGCCGGCACCGCGTAAAGCGCGGTTGCGGCAGCGGACAAGCCGAGCGTCGGAAGCGCGAACTTCGGCTGCGCAGCGGCAGCGACTGGCTGAGCAGCTGGTACTGTTGCGGCAGTCGGTGCCGTCGTGACATTCCGAATCGGAGAGGCTTGGGGTGCTTCGGCGGCGCTGCCGAACACGGCGGGGGTTTCCACATTCCAGGTCGGCAGGACCAGCGGTGCAAGGGCCATGACCACCAAAGCCAGCAGGCCGATGTGCGCGACCCACGACCGTTCGGCGGCCGAGCGCTCCCTCATCAACCGCATCAGGCCAAGCGTCAGTCCCGCGAGAAGCAGCGACTTCAGCGCAATGCCGACCAGGATATGCATTACTTGGACCCCTTATCCTTGCGTGCACGGGCAATCATCTGTTCGAGCTGGCTTAGTTCGTCGTCCTTCAGCTTGTCGGACATGCCGAGCAGGGCGCTGGCGGCACTCGCCGGCGAGCCGTTGAAGAAAACGCGGACGATTTCGCTCAATGCCGACTTCTTGGCGACCGTATCCGAGACGACCGGGCTATAGAGGAAACCGCGATCGGATTCATCGCGCTGGACGAAGCCCTTGTCTTCAAGGCGCTTGAGCATGGCGCGAACAGCCGAGCCGCTGAGTTGGACGGGCAGAGCATCGCAGATTTCTGCAACGGGCATCGCGCCGCGCTGATAGAGGATGTCCACAATCTGGCGTTCGCGAGGGGGCAATTTGCTGAGCATTCGCTTCCTTTCGGCGCGACCGACTCGCCGCGCTACATTTGTAGAGTGCTACATTTGTAGCGTGAACGCAAGATGAATTGTCGAGCATGGCGGATGGGGTGGGATTCGAACCCACGGACGCTTGCACGTCGCCGGTTTTCAAGACCGGTGCCTTAAACCGCTCGGCCACCCATCCGTTGCGGGGCTCTTGGCGGCAGCGCACCTTGCTTGGCAAGCTGCAATTGACGGCGAGTTGTGCCTGGGGCGGGACGGATCAAGCTGGCCTGCAACCCCGCTTCCCCTTTAGCCTTTGCGGCGGAGGAGGGGTGGATGAGTATCTGGTTAGCAGCCGCGGGATTGATGGGTGCGGAGCCGCAGGCGCTGTCCGGTATTCAACTCGCGCAATCCGACCTAACGACGCCGGCCTACGCCGCTGCGGCGCCCGATCCCTGGTACAATTACAAGCTTCGGCTGGCGGCTCTGGCGCGCCAGCAGGGCGTTCGCGACACAACGATCCAGAGCAACGTCTACGCGCTGACAGTCAATCAGAGGGTGATTGAGCTTGAGCGTTCGGAGCCGATTGCGCGCACGAGCAGCGGCGTGGTCGGCGCGCTGGCTCCGTACCTGCGCTCGCATGTGACCGCCTCGCTGATCCGCCGGGGGCAGGCGAATTATGCCGACCACTATGGGGCGCTTCGCCAGCTTGAGGCGCGGTTCGGCGTCGATCCGGCGGTGCTGATGGCGATCTGGGGTCATGAGACCAGTTACGGCACCGTCACGGGCAGCACCGACTTGCTGCAGGCTCTGGCCAGTCTTGGCTATTACGGGCGTCGCCGCGACTTTTTTGAATCTGAGTTCGTTGCCGCGCTCAAGTTGATGGATCAGGGCGTGCCGCGCTGGCGCCTGAAGGGCAGCTGGGCCGGCGCCACCGGCTATCCGCAATTCATGCCCTCCGTGGCGCTTCGCCTCCGCGCCGATGGGGATGGCGATGGCTATGCCGACATCTGGGCGAATGAGCTCGATGGCCTCGCCTCGATCGCGACTTATCTGCGCGACGCTGGTTGGAAGCCGAATGTAGCGTGGGGCGTGCCGGTGCGAACGCCCACCAACCTCAATCGCGGACCCCTGGTCAACCGCACTACTGCGTCGCGCTGCCCACAGGTCTACCGCCGCCACAGCCGCTGGCTGACAATGCGCGAATGGCGCGCGCTGGGCGTCGCGCCGCTGGGCCGCTCGCTGCCCGAAACGGAGATGGCCAGCCTGATCGAACCCGACGGTCCGGATGCGACGGCTTATTTGCTGACCACCAACTATCGCGCGATCCTCGATTACAATTGCTCAAATTTCTACGCGATTTCGGTCGGAGTTCTGGCGGACGCGATTGCGCGGCGATAGAGAGGTCGTCTCGCCAACCTCAGCCTAGGATTTTGGTCATTTTCATGCGCCGCACTTTGCTGTTCGTCACTACCGCTTCGCTGCTTCTCGCCACCGCGGCGCCCGCGGCCGCGCCGCAATTCGACACGCCGGCCAAATATGCCTTCCTGATTGACCTGTCGTCGGGAGCGACACTCTACGCCAAGAATGCCGACGTGCGCATGCCGCCGGCCTCGATGGCCAAGATGATGACCAGCAACGTTGCCTTCGACCTGATCAAGCGCGGCGACCTTAAGCTCGACAAGATGTGCACGGTTCGGCCGGAGACGTGGCAGAAGTGGCATGGGCCAGCGGCCGGCTCGACGATGTTCCTCAGTCCCAACGAACAGGTCAGCGTCGAGAATCTGCTGCATGGGATTATCACTTTGTCGGGCAATGACGCATCGGTCGTCCTCGCGGAGTGCATCGCGGGAACGGAAGAAGCGTTTGTCGGGCAGATGAACGAGCAGGCGCGGCGTCTGGGCCTGACCAACAGTCATTTCGGCACCGCCAACGGCTGGCCGGATGAGGACCGGACCTATGTGTCCGCCCGCGATCTCGCGAGCCTCGCCCGCGCCGAGATCGAGCATTTCCCAGACCTCTACAAAAAGTTCTACGGGCAGACGAGCTTCACCTGGGGCAAGACCCTCGGCTCGGGGTCCGATATCACCCAGGCCAACCGTAACCCGATCCTCGGCAAGGTGCCGGGGGCCGACGGCCTGAAGACCGGTCACACGGACGAGGCGGGCTATGGGTTCACCGGTTCCGCCGACCAGAACGGCCGCCGCCTCATCGAGGTGCTTGCGGGATTGCCGAGCTGGAACGCCCGCGTGCAGGAATCCACGCGACTGATCCAGTGGGGTTTCGGGGCCTGGCAGGCCAAGCCCCTCTTTGCGGCCGGAGCCAAGGTCGGCGCGGCGAAGGTCCAGCTGGGCCGCGCGGGCGAAGTTTCGCTCGTCGCTCCCCGCAATCTCGCTGTCACGGTGCCCGCTGGTCTGTCGACGGGCTCGATCAAGATCAGCATTCGCTACAACGGACCGCTGGTGGCGCCGATCGCAAAGGGCCAGGAAGTCGCGCAACTCGTCGTCATTACCGGCGATACGCCGCCGCAGATCGTGCCGCTGGTCGCGGGTGAGGATGTCGGCAAAGCTGGCTTCTTCGGCCGCATCTGGCTCGGCTTCAAGCAGCTGTTCGGGATGGCGTGACGAGCGGCAGGTTCATCGCCCTCGAAGGCGGGGAAGGGGTCGGCAAGTCGACGCAGGTAAGAGCGCTGGCGGAAGCGCTCGAACAGCGTGGGATCGACGTCCTCGTCACGCGCGAGCCCGGCGGGAGCGAAGGCGCCGAACGCATCCGCGAACTTCTGCTGACCGGCAGCGACGACCGCTGGGGAGCGCGAGCCGAAGCCTTGCTGTTCGCCGCGGCGCGTACCGATCATGTCGAAAAGACGATCCGCCCGGCACTGGCGCGGGGCCAGTGGGTGCTGTCCGATCGGTTCATCGACAGCTCGCTTGCCTATCAGGGCGGCGCTGGCGGGCTGGGCATCGCCGCCGTTCGCGCCATCAACGCCTTCGGCATCGGTGACAGCTTTCCCGATCGCACGCTGATCCTGATCCATCCCGACGGCGCGGACCGGGCGCGGGCCCGTGACGCCGAAGGGAGCGACAGGATTGGCGGGCGTTCGGACGACTATCATCGTGCCGTCGACGCTGCCTTCCGACAGATTGCCGCCGATGAGCCCGAGCGCGTTCGACTGGTGGACGCCTCGGGTACTCCCGAACAGGTCACGGTACGGTTGATCGAGACGATCGAGGATTTGCTATGATCGTCGGCCAAGATCGCGCCGTCGATCAGTTCGCCAGCGCGTGGGGCTCGCGCAAGTTGCACCATGCGTGGCTGCTGGCGGGACCTCGGGGTGTCGGCAAGGCCAGCTTTGCCCACGCAGCAGCTCGGCGCGTGCTCGCGGAAGCGGCGGGACCGCCGTTCGATCTGCCTGGTCTGGAGACCGACGACGCGCATCCGATCGTCAAGTTGGTTGAAGCGGGGAGTCATCCCGACATGCGCCGACTGGTCCGCCTGACCAACGAAAAGACCGGCAACCTCAACCGCAGCATCAAGGTCGAGCAGATCCGAGAGCTCGGCGAGTTCATGGCCATGACCGCTGGCCTGTCGCCGTGGCGCGTCGTCATCATCGATAGCCTGGACGATCTCGAAACGTCCGGCGCCAATGCGCTGCTCAAGATTCTCGAGGAACCGCCGGCCAACACCCTGTTCTTCCTTGTTAGCCATGCGCCGGGCCGGCTCTTGCCGACTATCCGGTCGCGGTGCCGGCGGCTTGAGTTCTCCGCGCTCGACGATGACGCCATGACGTCAGTGCTCGAAGTGCGGACCGCAAGTGTCTCCGCCGCGGAGCACTCGAAGATTATCGCCATGTCCTTCGGCTCGGCGGGGAGGGCGCTGGCTTTTGCCGAACTGGGGCTGGCGAAGCTTGAAGATGCGGCGGTGGCGATTCTCCGCCAAGGCGACCCGACCAATGCCCGTCGCTCTGAGCTCGCGCAGGAACTTGGGAAGAAGGCTTCGGCCGATCGGTATGCGGCGTTCCTCGAGCTGGCGCCATCGCTGATCGCCCGCGAAGCAAGGTCTTTCACCGGTGACCGGCTTGAACGCGCGCTCGACGCCTATGCCAGAGCACGCGAACTGGCGGCGATCGCGCCGCGCCTGTCGCTCGACCCGGCGGCCACCGTGTTCCAGGTCGGCGGCATCCTTGCCGAGGCGGGTCCGCCGCTTCCTTGAAGCCCCCGCGCGGCGCCGCTAGGGCCAGCGCAGCATGGGCGATCCTTATTATATCACAACCGCGATCAGCTATCCGAACGGACCGCCGCATATTGGTCACGCCTATGAGGCGATTGCCGCCGATGCGATGGCGCGTTTTCAGCGCTCGCGGGGGCGCGACGTTCGCTTCCAGACCGGCACCGACGAGCACGGGCTGAAGATGGCCCAGGCGGCGCGCGGGGAAGGCGTGGAGCCACGCGCATTTGCAGACAAAATGTCGCGCCTTTTCCAAGACATGTGCGACACGCTTAACGTGTCATACGACCGGTTTATCCGCACATCGGAAGAGGATCATTATCGCGCCAGCCAAGCCATCTGGAAGGCGATGGAGGAGCGGGGAGACCTCTACCTCGACCGCTACGAAGGCTGGTACTCGGTCCGCGACGAAGCCTATTATGAAGAAGACGAACTGGTCGGCGGTGACGATGGCGCCAGGCTGTCGCCGCAGGGCACGCCGGTCGAATGGACCGTCGAGAAGAGCTGGTTCTTCCGCCTGTCCAAATATCAGCAGCCGCTGCTCGACCTCTATGCCACCAACCCGGAGTTCATCCGTCCCGAGAGCCGCCGCAACGAGGTCGTGCGGTTCGTCGAGGGCGGCCTCAAGGATCTCAGCATCTCGCGCACCAGCTTTGACTGGGGCGTGCCGGTGCCGGGCAGCGACAATCACGTCATGTACGTTTGGCTCGACGCGCTGACCAACTACATCACGGGCCTCGGCTATCCCGACGACACCGGGTTGTGGCGCAAATACTGGCCCGCCGATGTGCATTTGATCGGCAAGGACGTGGTTCGCTTTCATGCCGTTTATTGGCCGGCGTTCCTGATGTCCGCAGGGATCGAGCTTCCCAGGCAAGTCTACGGCCACGGATTCCTGCTCAGCCGCGGCGAGAAGATGTCAAAGAGCGTGGGCAACGTCGTCGATCCAATGGTGCTGGCCGACCGGTTTGGTGTCGATGCGCTGCGCTATTTCCTGCTGCGCGAAGTCACCTTCGGCCAGGACGGCAGTTACAGCGCCGAAGCGATCGTCGCCCGCGCCAACGCCGAACTCGCGAACAGTTTCGGCAATTTGGCGCAGCGCACTTTGTCCATGGTTTACAAAAACTTGGACGGCGTTCTGCCCGTGGCCGGCGACGCGCAGGAAGACCGCGAACTGCTGGATCTTGTGACGAGCGTTACGATTGGCGACATGGCCGAGCAGTTTGATCGCCTCGGTTTCTCCTTCGGGATCGAAGCCTGGATGAAGGCGGTCTTCGCCTGCAATTCCTACGTAGATGCGCAGGCTCCCTGGACGCTCCGCAAGACGGATCCCGACCGCATGGCCGCGGTTCTCGGAACCTTGGTGGTTGCGGTACGTCAACTTGCGCGGGCGATCGCGCCGATTATCCCGGCCTCCGCCTCGAAGCTTCTCGAAGCGATTGACGCTGGCGCCGATGGCGCCCCGATCGCACAGCCGGTGCCGCTGTTTCCGCGACTTGAATTGCCGGAAGACGAGGAGGTGTCGGCGTGACGCTGATCGATAGCCATTGCCACCTCAATTACGAGGGCCTGGTCGAACGCCAGCCCGAGGTTCTGACGGCCGCCCGCGACCGCGGCGTTGGCGGATTTCTCAACATCTCCACGCGCCAGCGCGAATGGAGCGATATTATCGGCGTCGCCGAGCGCGAGCCTGATGTCTGGGCCAGCGTCGGGGTTCATCCCCATGAGGCAGACGCGCATCCGGACCTTGGCGCGACGGCGCTGATCGAAGCGGCCGACCATCCGCGCGTCATTGCCATTGGCGAGTGCGGGCTCGATTACTTTTACGACAAGTCGGACCGCGCCGCGCAGCGCGAGCGATTCCAGGCGCACATCGACGCCGCGCGCGAGACGGGTCTGCCGCTGGTGATCCATACGCGCGAGGCCGAGGACGACACGGCTGAAATCCTGACCGAAGCCGTCAGGGAAGGAGGCGTGACCGGAGTCCTGCACTGCTTCACCGGCTCGGCCGAGCTCGCCCGAAAGGGACTCGACCTCGGCTTTTACGTTTCGCTGTCGGGCATCGTGACCTTCAAAAATGCCGCCGATCTGCAGGAAACCGCCAAATGGCTGCCAGCAGACCAGATGCTGGTGGAGACCGATGCGCCGTTCCTCGCGCCGGTGCCGCACCGCGGGCAAAAGTGTGAGCCGGCCTTCGTCGCCGACACCGCGGCATTTGTCGCTGACCTTCGCGGCGAAGAGCTGGAGCAGCTAGCGGCCAGGACGACCGAAAACTTCTTCCGCCTGTTCGCCAGGGCAAAGGCCTAGATCCGGTGAAGGTCCGCATCCTCGGCTGCGGAACGTCGACGGGTGTGCCCAAGATCGGCAATGACTGGGGCCGATGCGATCCCGCCGAGCCGCGCAACCGGCGAATGCGCACGTCGATCATGGTCGAAAGCCAAGGCGAGCGCATGCTGGTCGACTGCGGGCCGGACCTTCGTCAGCAATTGCTGACGGCGGACGTCAACCAGCTCGCCGGGGTCATCGTCACGCACGCCCACGCTGATCATTGCCACGGCATCGACGAATTACGGCCGGTGGCCCAGGCGATCGAGGCCCCGGTTCCGGTTCACGCGCGTGCTGATGTGCTGGAACGGCTGAAAACGAGCTTTGCCTACGCCTTCACGCGGACGAACTTCTACCGAACCATCCTCGAACCGCGCGAACTGGGCGACAACCTGGCGTTTGGTGATGTCAAAGTGACCTTCGCGGATCAGCCTCACGGGGGCATCACGTCGCTCGGACTGCGGTTCCAAACGGATCGCCGCTCCGTTGGATATGCTGTTGATTTCAATACGATCTCCGACGACATGTTCTCGCTCTATGAGGGCGTGGACATCTGGATCGCCGATTGCCTGACGCGTCAGCCGCATCCGACGCACATGCATCTCGACGGCGTTTTGAACGCGGCGCGCGACCTCAGGGTGGGTCAGGTCTATCTCGTGCACATGGGTAACGGCCTCGATTATCGCACTTTGGTCAGTGAGTTGCCCGATTGGGCCGCGCCGGCCTACGACGGGCTGGAGCTATGATGACCAACGACATGATGCTGGGCGGGGTTTACCTGCTGATGGCAATCATGCTGGTTGCCGGCGCGCTGATCACGAGGCGCGAGCCGGCGCTCAAGATGCTGACCATGGCGCTGGCCTGGATTGCCATTTTCGGCGCTGGATTCGTCCTGTTCACTTTCCGCGACAATTTCGACTGGGTTTCGCAGCGGCTAAAGGCTGAGGCCCTGGGGACGCCGGTTCAGACGGGCAAGCAAACACGCATCCCGATGGCGATCGACGGGCATTTCTGGGTCGATGCCGAGCTCAACGGCCACACAGTGAAGTTCCTCGTCGACAGTGGCGCGACGACAACGACGATCGGCCGCGATGTCGCGCGGAAAGCCGGCGTGCAGGTATCGGCCCAGCGTGACCGTTATGTGCGGACCGGCAACGGTATCATCCTGGTCGCGAGCGGACGGGCTCGGGAGTTGAAGGTCGGCGATATCCTTCGTCGCGATCTGGCGATCGAAATCGCCGATGGCGACAATCTCAATGTCTTGGGCATGAACTATCTGTCGACACTGACCCGGTGGGGGGTCGAAGGCCGATGGCTGATCCTCGAACCTTGATCACGGTGATACTTTACATAATGCATATTATCATACTTTTGGAGATTGCGACGGGAGGGCCCCCTCGTGCCGCTTGATCGCCTCGTGGAGATCATGCGCCGGCTGCGCGATCCATCGACCGGTTGCGAATGGGACAGCGTGCAGACGTTCGAGACCATCGCTCCGTATACGATCGAGGAAGCCTATGAGGTCGCCGACGCCATTGCCCGCCAGGACATGGACGCCCTGGCCGACGAACTCGGCGATCTCCAGCTGCAGGTCGTGTTCCACGCGCGCATGGCTGAGGAAGCCGGCCTGTTCACGCTGAACGACGTACTCGACAATATCACCAGCAAGATGGAGCGCCGCCATCCTCATATCTTCGGCGACGCGCCGAACGGCGGTCATCACCTATGGGAACAGATCAAGGCCGAGGAACGCGCGGCAAGCCCGGACCAGAGCGCGATTGCGGGTGTTGCCCTGGCATTGCCGGCGCTCGAACGCGCAGCGAAGCTACAGCGCCGTGCGGCGCGAGTCGGCTTCGATTGGCCCGACACGGCCGGCCCGCGTGCCAAAATCTCCGAAGAACTGGATGAACTGGACGCGGAAACCGAACATCAGCGACAATATGAGGAACTGGGCGACCTGTTGTTCGCGGTCGTGAACCTCGCACGACATCTCAAGATCGAACCGGAAGCCGCACTGCGCGATGCCAATCGCAAGTTCGAGCGGCGGTTCAGGGAAATCGAGCAGGAACCCGGGTTCGTCGAGCTGTCGCTGGACGAAAAGGAAGCGCTATGGACGCGCGCGAAACGGGCTCAGGCTGATTCCAGCGCCTGAAACCGCGCCCAATTGTCGGGCGACAGGCGCACCGACAAAGCTACCTCATCCTTTTCGATGCGCTGATCCAGGACCTCGCCGCGCGCGTGGAGCCAGGCGATCCGTTCGCCCGCGCCCGCTGGAAGACGGACGTCGTGGATGTGCTCGCCGCTGCGCAGACGGGCAGCCATCATCTCGCGAAGTACGTCCAGCCCCTCGCCGCTGACTGCCGACACCATCGCGACGTCGTCGCGCCGCTTTGCTTCCTCGGTCAGACGTTCCCGCTCGTCCGCCGGGAGCAGATCGATCTTGTTCCACGCTTCCAGCCGCGGCGGCGCGCCCTCTTCCGCCATGCCGAGAGAAGCCAGCACGTCATCGACGTCATCACGCTGCGCGTCATGATCCGGATGCGCCATATTGCGGACGTGAATCAGGAGGTCCGCGGACGAGACCTCTTCGAGGGTCGCCCGGAATGCCGCGATCAGCTCTGTCGGAAGATCGGAAACGAAACCGACTGTATCGGACAGGATGACCTTGTCGAAACCGGGCAGGCGGATGTCGCGCATCGTGGGGTCCAGGGTGGCGAACAACAGGTTTTCCGCGAACACAGCTTCGCCTGTCAGCCGGTTGAAAAGAGTGGACTTTCCCGCGTTTGTGTAACCGACCAGCGCGATTACCGGCCACGGAGCGCGCTGCCGCCGGTCACGGTGCAGCGTTCGCGTGCGCTTGACCTGCTCAAGCTCGCGGCGAATCTTGGCCATGCGGTCGCGGATCATGCGGCGGTCGGCCTCGATCTGCGTTTCGCCAGGCCCGCCGAGGAAGCCGAAACCGCCGCGCTGCCGTTCGAGGTGGGTCCAGCTGCGGACCAGGCGGCCCGACTGATATTGCAAATGCGCCAGCTCGACCTGCAGCTGGCCCTCGGCCGTGGCCGCGCGCTCGCCGAAAATCTCCAGGATCAGCCCGGTACGGTCGATGACCTTGGTGCCGGCTTCGTCTTCCAGGTTCTTTTGCTGGATCGGGGTCAGCGCGG
>Ga0207657_10003759_pt1 | contig 16131 bp, 9 predicted proteins | sample KBSC33metaG_FD_184316 | JGI IMG/M metagenome (GOLD analysis project Ga0207657, IMG submission 184316) | Corn rhizosphere microbial communities from Kellogg Biological Station, Michigan, USA - KBS C3-3 metaG (SPAdes) (version 2) | ecosystem: Host-associated > Plants > Roots > Rhizosphere > Soil ... | reverse complement strand
GTACGTGGCGTACATCGACGTCGACCAGCTCCTCGCGTTCCCGATCGCCGGCGTCGACGTGTCCGTCACGCCGGCGTACTGAGGGGGCGGGCGTGCCGTTCAACTGGTAGAGGAAGCCGGGGACGTGGGCCACCGATCCACTGGGCGCGGTGATGTTGGCGTCAAGGGTGACGTCGTCGGGATCGAAGGGGTTGTCGTAGGTTGCGGTGAGGCCGACCTTCATCTCCTCGACGTTGTACCGGCCGATGGTGCTCGGCAACGTAACACTGCGTATCGCGAGCGGTCCCGTCGACCGATAGGGCGTCGTGGCGAGCGCCGGTGTCATCAGTGCAATGCAGGCGATCGACATCGACGCCGTGGTTATTCGTGCAAAGTCTTTCATAGCAGCCCCCGAATGATTATCGCATTGATCTTAGCATTGAGTGAGCACAATGTCAAGAATAATTGCAGAAATATTTCATTGCGCCCCAATTTCGAACGTACGTTCTTTAGCAATGCAAAGCGAACGCAGAGGTCCGCTAAACTGGTGGATAAATCGCGTGCTGTGGACTAAGTTGTGATCCGCCGGCAAGACTGGCGTTCGACGAGTCGGACGGGGACGACGGAGAAGGATGGGAGTGAAATTGCATCGTGCCCGCCGGACAGGCGGGTCTGGATGCGGCGGACGGCGAGCCGGCCGAGGAGATCCGTGGCGACATGGAGGGACGTGAGAGGCGGTATGGTGCGCGACGAGAAGTCGACATCGTCGAAGCCGACCAGGCTGACGTCTCCGGGGATGTTGAGGCCGAGTTGATAGCAGGCCTGCATGATGACGACCGCGCAGTCGTCGTTGGCGCACATGAAGGCGGTCGGTCGATCAGGTCGACGCAGGCATTCGAGCAGGGTGTCCGGATCTTTGTAGACAATGGTGGCGGGGTCGTAAGGAATGCCGGCCCAGTAGTGTGCGCAGAGGTAGCCGTTCAGGCGCTCGCGGAACGAGTCGACCTCCCGTTCGCCATTGACGAAGCCGATCCGTCGATGGCCGAGCTCGATCAGATAGGTGACGGCCTTCTCGGCGCCACCGACATTGTCGGTAACGATCGCGTCGTGACGGCCACTGGGATCGTGGGCGTCGACGAAGACGATGACGTTGCATGCGTCGACGAAGCGGTCGACGACCTTGGCGTCGGCGGCGCCGACCAGGAGCATGCCGCTCGCGCCGCCGCCGGTAATCGACTGGGGTAGGGGCGCGGTGGCGTCGTGACGGGCCGACGAGCTGAGCGTCAACTGAACTCCGAGGTCCGCGGCCTCCGCCATCGCTCCGGCGAGGACCTGACTGTAAAACGCGTTGCCCTGGAGTGTATCGTCGGCGCGCTCGGCGAAGAAGTGGAAATCGATGACGCCCGTCGCCGCCGCTCGCTGCTCCCGAGCCACCCGCTGCCGAAGCGGCGAATAGTTAAGGCGCTGCGCGACCTCGAGGACACGTTGACGGGTTTCGTTGTTGATGAGATGAGGCGAATTGAACGTTCGCGACACTGTCGACGCGGACACACCCGCTTGCTTGGCGATTTCGAAAATACTGGGCACGGACGATTGTATCATCTTTGGAGCCCGGCAGTCAACCTCCGCGCGGGAAACATACGTCTATGCTGGCGCTTGATATGAGGGTAAACAAGTAGTAGGCCGATGTCTTAAGTGATACGAGGTGAATGCTCTATTTGTACCATGTTGTTGCAACTTATAAGAAACATATTGCAAAGTTGCCGTGTTTGTTGTTATAATGTGACCATAAACATCGTCGAAGAGTAGGAGCTCGAAGATGGAAGTGCGTTACCGTGTACTGCGAAATCTTATTGGTATCATGGCTACATTGCCTCTCGCCTGCTCCGTGACCCGGGCGGGCACTCTCACAGACCCACTCGACAATTGGTCCCTGACTACGGGGCACACGTCCGAGATGCTGTTCGATGTCGACAATGGCGTTCATTTCTTCAATGACCGGTCGCGAGTGAAATGCAATGGCGGCACTGCATCTACCTTCTACTACCACCTTCCGGGCGTCAAGAACTTCGCCGTCTACACGTTCTTCTGGAACAGCAAGGGGGGCGTGGCCGCTTATGTGTCACCAGACGGAAACAACTGGTCGCCCATCTCCGTGGTGTCGACAGCGCCTCAGGTGACCGCCCAGGGGTCGACGGATTGGACTGAGGCTCAGATCGGGCCGGCGGGTCCAATTCCTGCCGGAACGAACTTTGTGGCGTTCACATTGCAGCCGGATCAGATCAACTTCTTTACGCCCGAGATCGGGCAAGTGGCAATCTCTTACGACGAAACGGCAACGGACACCGGCACTGGCCCGGGTGGGTTGATCGTGACACCAGTAGACGGCGGGGCGCATCTGGATTGGTATCCTGTGAAGGGCGCGAAAAGCTATATCATCCAGCGCCGAACCGCGAAGACCGATGACTTCCACCGGCTTGCGGCGGGGATTAATGCGACATCGTACGTCGATAGCGGCTTGAAACCGGGCTTTAAATACTACTACGTCGTCAAGGCGCAGACCGATGCGGGGATGAGTGGGCCGTCGGAGGAGGTGCTGGCGACGTCGACAGGTGATGAAGGCGTCTTTGTCGACTCGCTGTCCGACCTCAGTCTGGTGATCAAGCATAGTGAGGGCCTTGCGACAAGCGATCTGTTCGGCGGTGCGGTGGTGTTGCACCGGACGGGAGATCAGGATGAGTTTGTCGAGTACAAGCTTACCGGTGCGACGTCCTTTGCGCTCAACGTCTTCACCGTCGATGTCGACCCGAGCCCGTCGATATCGGCGGAGGCGAGTGTCGATGAGAACAACTGGAGCCAGGTTCCGATCAGCTTCAAGCTGACGGCCGGTATCGGCGATCGTTGGTACGGTTCGGTGTGTACGCCGGTGGGCAAGCTTCCGGCTGGGACGAATTTTGTGCGGTTCCGTTTGCGGGGTCCATCGATCGGGGGCGCGCCTCAGATCGCGCAGGTTAGGTTGATGTCGGCTAGCCCTATGGCCAACACGAACGAGCACGCCTCGTCAACACGATTGACACGCAATACCGATCCGCATCAATAGTTGGTTATCCTGGCGGATAACCCGGGTATAATCGATTGCGAAGGGGAGTAGCAGTCCCTCATCATTGTGGAGTGGTGGATCGTCAAGACAGGGCGGAGTGGTTCCAGTGAACCGGCCATAACCCTCGGTCTACCACATAATCAGCGAGACCTTCGGCCGTATCCGCACGCCTGCGGAACGGCCGAAGGTCTTTTCGTTTGTTAGGGTACCAATGCACATTACCGACATCGGCGTTCTCGTCTCGCTTTCGCTTCTTGAGATCCTACTTTCGGCCGACAACGCCGTCGTTATGGCCGTCGTGGCGCGTCGACTGGACGATCCGGACGCTCGCAAGCGTGCTCTTACGATTGGGATGGTCCTTTCGTTTGGGCTTCGACTGATCGGACTTCTGATTGCGTCGTTTCTGATCAAGGCCTGGCCGCTACGAGCGCTTGGCGCCGGCTACCTTCTCTGGATCTGCATCCGGCACTTCCTGGACAAAGCCAAGTCCAGTGGCCCAGAGCCGCCGCCGGAGAAGGGGCGGGCGACTTTCACGGGAGTGGTTACGTCGCTCGCGCTGATGGACATGGCCTTCGCGCTCGACACGATCCTGGTGGCGGTGGCCGTCAGCAACAAGCTCTGGCTGATATATGGTGGGGTGCTCATCGGAATGATCGGGCTTCGCTTCGTCGCCGGGACCTTCCTGAAGCTGTTGGAGAAGTACCCGGCCCTCGACGATATGGCCTACCTGCTCATCGGGTGGGCTGGGGCGCGGCTTGGGTGGGAGGCGGTGTCGATGTTCGGTGACGTGGTCTATCAGTCGGATTGGCCGAGCATGCCGGGGTGGATGTTCTGGGTCGGCATCGTCGTGATTGCGGTCTTCGGCAGTCGATATGCGGTGGCGCAGCAGCGAAGGGGAATCGGAACGGGCGTATAGCGCCCGCCCCGTCTTCCTATCCTGTCGTACGATAGGATAGGAAGACGGGCGGGACGCCCATCCCACGATAAGAGTTGTCCCAGGCCTATTTCGGATGGTGACCGGCGCGGCTGCTGGCGTAGAGGCCGATGCCGACGAGGGCGGTGCCGAGCGCCAGGTAGACGATGTCGAGCGTGGTGGTGTAGACCATCTCGACCGCTTGCTGGAAGAATGTGATGACGAGGATGAGGACCACGAGTTTGGCGAGGCGGTCCTTGAGGTCATCCATCGTGCGGATAAGAAGAATGCCGGCCGCAACCTCGGATTTCTCGGCGATGTCGATCTTGCCCACGAACAGCTCGTAGAGACCAAACGAGAAGACGATCATGATGGCTGTCAGCAGGTAGCCGTCGATCGCTTTGACCGCCAGCGCCACGGCCTTCGCGCTCATCCCCACTTCCGCCTTCTCCGATGCGAACGCATAACCGAATGAGAGTTTGACGAGATGGATGACATCGGTGGTGGCCGTGATTAACGTCGCGACCGCCACGAGCAGGGCTGAGATGACGGCGACGATGATGATCAGCCGGCTATTCCAAAGGATACGTTCGAACATAGAGACCCACCCCGGCTCGTTCCTCGCCACCCCTCCCGAAACGGGAGGGGGAGGAGATTTGTGGCATTTGGTTGTGCAGACTGCGCGTGGAGGCGGGCGCTAGACGCATGCCCGCACAGGGCTGCCGGCATGGCACCCGGACATCGGACCTCTACTGTCGAGGGCGGAGGATGCGGGTGACGTCGCGGACGGCGCCGCGCGCGGCGCTGGTGGTCATGGCGGCGTAGGCTTGCAGGGCCGCGGAGACTTTGCGCGGGCGAGGGCATTCGGGCGACCAGGCGTCGGCGCCGCGCTCTTCGACGGCGATGCGGCGGGCGGCGAGGACGGAGTCGTCGACGGCGAGGTGGATGTGTCGATTCGGGATGTCGATCTCGATGATGTCACCCGGTTCGACCAGGCCGATCGTGCCGCCTTCGGCTGCTTCTGGTGACACGTGGCCAATGGACAGGCCGCTGGTGCCGCCCGAGAACCGGCCATCTGTGATGAGCGCGCACGCCTTGCCGAGGCCCTTCGATTTGATGTAGCTGGTGGGGTAGAGCATCTCCTGCATACCCGGTCCGCCGCGCGGGCCTTCGTACCGGATGACGACGATGTCGCCGGCCTTCACCTCTCCTGTTAGAATTCCGGAAACGGCCGCGTCCTGGCTCTCGAAGACAACCGCCGGCCCCGAGAAGACGTGCAGCTCCTCGTCGACACCCGCGGTCTTGACGATACAGCCATCCTCGGCGAGGTTGCCGTAGAGCACGGCGAGGCCGCCGTCCTTGTTGTAGGCGTTCTCGTAGTTGCGAATGACACCGCCGGCGCGGTCGAGGTCGAGCGATTCGTACTTGCGGCTCTGGCTGAAGGCCTCGGTGGTTCGGACGCCGCCGGGGGCGGCGAGGAAGAAGTCCTTGACTTCGGCGTCGGCGGTCTTCACGATGTCCCACTTGTCGATTGCCTCGCCGATCGACGGGCTGTGGACTGTCGATGCGGCGCGGTTGATCAGGCCGGCGCGGTCGAGCTCGCCCAGGATCGAGAAGACGCCGCCCGCGCGGTGGACGTCTTCCATGTGGACATCCGAGCGGGACGGGGCAACCTTCGACAGGTGCGGGATTTTGCGGGAAAGACGGTCGATGTCGCGCATGGTGAAGTCGACACCCGCTTCGTGGGCGGCGGCGAGCAGGTGGAGGACCGTGTTGGTCGACCCGCCCATGGCGATGTCGAGGGCCATGGCGTTCTCGAAGGCCTCGAAGCTGGCGACGGACCGCGGCAGTACACTGGCGTCGTTGCCTTCATAGTAGCGCCTGGTGATCTCGACAATCAGGCGGCCGGCGCCCAGGAACAGTTCCTTGCGCAGACTGTGGGTGGCGAGGACCGAGCCGTTGCCGGGAAGCGAGAGGCCGAGGGCTTCGGTGAGGCAGTTCATGGAGTTGGCGGTAAACATGCCCGAGCACGAGCCGCAGGTGGGGCAGGCTGCCTTCTCCATGGCGGTGGTCTCTTCGTCGCTCACTTTATCGTCGGCGGCCACGATCATGGCGTCGATGAGGTCGACGGCGCGCTCCTTGCCCTTCCAGATGACCTTGCCGGCTTCCATCGGTCCACCCGACACGAAGACGGTGGGCACGTTGAGGCGGAGCGAGGCCATGAGCATGCCGGGGGTGATCTTGTCGCAGTTGGAGATGCAGACGAGGGCATCGGCGCAGTGGGCGTTGACCATGTACTCGACGCTGTCGGCGATGAGGTCGCGCGAGGGCAGGCTGTAGAGCATGCCGTCGTGGCCCATGGCGATGCCGTCGTCGACCGCGATCGTGTCGAACTCCTTGGCGACGCCGCCGGCCGCCTCGATCTCGCGGGCGACCATCTGCCCCAGGTCCTTGAGGTGGACGTGGCCCGGTACGAACTGGGTGAAGGAGTTGGCGATGGCGATGATCGGTTTTCCGAAGTCCCCATCCTTCATCCCCGTCGCGCGCCACAGGCCGCGCGCCCCGGCCATATTGCGCCCGTGGGTGGTTGTGCGAGATCGATATGTCGGCATAACTTTCGGTCCTTTGTCGAATCGTGGCGATGCGTCCCCATCGACGGAGGCGCCATCGCGTTGGTTCGACTATTATACCCCGCGCTGTACTCCTGTGGTCTCGGTTACCGCGGAGACGGAATGACCGGGCAAGGATGTGGATTTCGAAAAGGTTTGATTTCTTTGGTTAGTTTGATTAAATCCCCTATTTGAGATGTATCCGTTTGATTAATGCAGAGAAATTTAATCAAATGGTCGATCTTGTCAGGTTGATTTCAATGTGAATTAAAGACTCTGGTCTTACCTATTGACATCGATCATATGTTCTGGTATATTTTATCATACCGACGCGGCAGTCGTCAAGCTTGACAGTGTTGTGGGGCTGCAAAATTAGCTGTAACCAAGCAGACGCCGTTTGACTATTTCGTATTGGGGGAGCGATTCTGCGAACCCAGCAGCCACTTGCCTGCGTTAGTTCTTACATCAACTTAGTTGTTCGACTCATCCTGGGCGACCATCCCTTCCTGCGGTGGTGCTCACTTTTTCATGTTGTTTACCTGAAGTACCGGAGATTATATGCGTACGAACGTCTTGCGATTCGTTTTCGCGCTGTTTTTTGTCGTCACCTCACTATCGTTAACATTTCCATGTAGTGCCTCAGCAGCTACGCAGTTGCCGCGCCGAGCACTCGTCGATGCGCCCAGTTTGCTCGACGAAACTGGCCAGCTTACTATTAAGGTCGGACCGAAGCAAGAGGCGTATTGGGCGCGCCGTCTGCATGATGGTTCGGCTACTACAAACTACGTTCCTGCTTATCATCTCTGGCTTGGCGAGGCAAGGCTCGCCATCGACCAGCAACCGGAACTGGCGATTGCGCAGTTTCGTCAGGTCCGCAAGAATCCCGTCGTGAGTCGGAAGCTTAAGGATCTCGCGGAGTATGACACCGCGGTTGCGCAGTTCTATGCCGGCGCTTACGGTGAGGCGTCGCATTCGTTTTGGAGCATGCTCACCCGAAAGCCGCGCGTGAGCGTTGACCGCAGGCGGATCGGCCTCTGGTACCGGCATGCGTCGGCTTGCGCCGGATATCATCTCGACCATGTGCGTCAGGGTATTCCGGAGCCGGTCAAGCTTGACCCTTACTGCGCTGCCTCGGCACTGGCGATTTGTCTTCGTTCCTTGAACCTGCCATACGACCGGGATTCGATCGTGCGGGTGTGTAAGGTCACGGGTGAAGGAAGCAGCCTCGACGACGTGAAGGTTGCTTGTAAATCGCTTAAGCTGAATATCCATGTCTTTTCGGCGGACGATAAGGGCCTTAAGCGAGCGCCACTCCTTTGATCGCTTACATCGAGCAGGATCACTTTATCGCGGTGACAGCCGTGAACAATCACGGCGTGACTTACATATGTTCCGACTGCGGGGCATGGCCGGGTGGGGAGGTCACCCTTAATTGGAAGCAATGGCATACGCTCGAACCAAGTCTTTATGCCTCGGTACAGAAGCCGGGTACACAGAATGATCAACTATTTGCCACGCTAGAAGCCGGGAAAATTCCGCCAGTTGCAAAAGTGGCCACGGCCGGACTCGGGCATGGGATTATTCCTTCGAGTCGCGAATGGATTAATGTTGCCCACGGTTTGCAACCTCATCTCATCTTTGGATTCCCCAATGGGCACGTAAAGTGTGGCACAAAGGTGGCCGCGCTTCACTGCACTGGATACCAGTCGTGCCCTATGGTGTGCATTGGACGGGACCCGGTCAACGTGTCTAACGGCGAAGAGGAATATGCGCCTCCGGCGGATCTAATCGTTTACAATCCCAATGGGCCTTCCGTCAAGTGGGGAAGGATTTACAACAGTCTGCGCGGCTCGGATTCGGAATATCAGTCGACCGATTTTGGCGTAGGCTGGTCTCAGTCGTACAACATCGGCGTATTTGCGCCTGCGGTCAGTCAACCCGAAGGCGATGTGGTCGTCCATGCCACTCGCATTTCAGGGACAACGGGGCCTCTGCCCGCAGTCGGTTCGGAGGCGCCGATTGCCGCGGCTACCTGGGATGTTTTCCAGGTCGGTGGTGGTGTCGTAGGATCTTCGCTTCTAGGTAACGGTTGGTCTGTAGCACTCGCCGGAAGCGGCACTTCAGCGACGCTCAATATTACAGTGCAGGGTGGAATTACACTTCCTGGATACTATCGCGCGCGGTATAGAGGTACGACCCAAAATTACTCACTTGGCTTTTACGTCTATCCCGACTACAATAATCTTGGCAGCCCATCGATAAGTATGGGTTACGATATCGGGACGAATGGCGATGCAAATGCAAGCCTTTCCGCCAGTGGCCAGTACTACGTCAACGACTTCATCGTTCTTCCGAATGGGGCACGCATCCCTTTTGAGGTGCCGACGTCGAGCAGCGTGAATTATGCCCACTGCAACGTTGCGCCCGGATACCCGGTGGACGTTCAAGCCTATTTCGGGACCATCGGTGGCGTTCACTCGCTGACGGGGCTGGTTATTACGTTTGACGATTTGACGGTATGGACGACGTACTTCGACACATCGACCACTCGTTATTCGAACTCGGTGAACGGCGGTTCCTTCTATTCCGTCCAGCAGATTAGTGGGCGGGCGGGATATCCGATTGCGCTGAACTACAACAACCTGGGAGTTTCCGGTTTTCCGCAGCTGACTTCGATCCAAGATACACACTCCCCGTTTACCTACTTGCTCACGGTAACACGAGATCCAAGTGGCTGGATCAATCAGGTTTCAGACTGCTACGGCCGAAGTGTCTACTACAATGTGCAAACGCAGACTGGGAATAGTGCTTCCTGGCCAGAGTTGACGCATGCATCCCAAATCGTGGCGACCGGAACCGCCAGCCCGCCAGATCGGTATGCGTATGGATATGCGGCTCAGAGCAATCTCGACGGCTCCGAGACCGTGCCGTTTCTGACGCAGATCACCAATCCCACGTTGAACAGTGGCGGGTCTCCTTCCACGTTGACTCTTGCCTACGATCAGTCCACGGATTACGTTTCGAGCGTGACCGATTCCAACGGCAATGTGACTTCATTTGCGTCCGTTTACTCAATTGGTGGTGCGGTTGCGCCGGCGGGGACCCCGACAAACTACACCCGTGTTACGACTACAGGGCATGGGACGACCTACACGCACACGATGAGTTATGACGGTCTCATGAACGAGATTGGCGATACGGACGGAAGCAATTCGTCCAATGTGGTGTCTTCAGTCTTTGGAGATCCCAGCGACCCTTACCGCCCCTCCGCTGTTACGGATGGGAACGGCAAGACCTGGAACATGCAGTGGGACGGATACGGACATTTGAACGGTCTCACTACTCCTCGCGGTGTCCATTATACATACACCTGGGGTTTGAACAACATCTCTTCGATCTTCACCCCCAATTCCCAGCCCTGGACTTTGCCCCTGCTCACCTCGGTATATGAGGCCGGGAAATCTAACGCTACCAGTTACGGATACAACCAACAGGGCTTGTTGACCGGCGTCAACTATCCGCAGCCTGGCGTCTCAGGCACAGCATCGACTAAGACGCTTACGTATTACCGCGATGCTCCAATGGGGAATGTGACCCGAATCCAGCAGCCGTGGGGGACGGTGGGCGGGACGACCGTCTATAACAATGTGTACTTCGGTTATATTCGTGCAGGTTACACTGAGATGCTCGGCAAGCCGGCGACGGTTACCGATAACAACGGGAAGGTCTGGAGCTACTTCTACGATTCAACAAATAACAACGTTGTGAATCAGGTTACCGACCCCTTCAGCAATAGCAGCTACTTCGGCCACGACCTCGCCGGCGCACTGACATACGCGGCTGAGCCCGCGACGGGGCAGACGGGCAGTGGGGCCAACACGACATACTACACACGGGCGTATCCTGGCGCAGCGGCGTACCAAGTGACGGCGAAGGACGAGTCGGGGTCTCAGGTCCGACAGGTGACTCGTACATACGGATCTGAAGACGAGTTGCTCGGGCAATCTGGCAGTGCTGACCCGTTTACGGCGACGTACGACGGGTTGTACCGTCTCGCCACGTTGACAGACGGCAACTCCAATGTGACGAGCTATTTCTACAACACGGCCGGCTATCCTTATCAGACCGTCTATCCAGGAGCACAGTTGACGCCGCCGACATTGCCACTGGCGGCCGGGTCGCGGGATACACGAACGTTCACGTTGTACGACAATGCCGGTAACCTCAAGACGGCGGTCGACGGAAAGGGGCAGACGACCACGTATCAGTATAATGACGCCGACGATCTTCTCTCGAACGTCACCTATCCAACGTCGCCGACCTCGGTGACACTCCAGCGCGATACCCTGGGCCGTGTGAAGGAAGTGGACGACGGCAACAGTAACGTCCTCAAGTACACGTACGACGACAACGATACGGTGACGAGCACGTCGACGCAGTATGCAAGCTGGCCGACGGCAAAGACGGTGAGCTATGGCTATAACTGGGACGGCACGCGGGCGTCGATGACGGTGCCGTCGGGGACTTACAATTACGGTTACGACATCGATCGCCGACTGAATGCGATGACGGACCCGGAGGGTGTTTCGAGTTCGTGGTTGTGGGATGACGCGGGGCGCTTGAGCACGGAGACGCTGGGAAGCGGCGTCGTGCGGACCTACGGATACTTGCCGAACAATATGGTTTCCTCGCTCACCAACCACAATGTGGGCACGGGGGCCGTACTGGCGGATTTCAGCAACCTGCAGTACGACGGAGCGGGCAACCTCCTGTCGATGAGCAGCAACGTGCCGAGTGTGTTCCCGAACTCGACGCTGACGCCTTCGTACACCTACGACAGCCGGAACCGGCTGACTCAGGAAAAGTATCAGTGCGCGACGCCGAGCTCGGCGAACTTCGTGACGAGCCCAACCTATGTGGAGGCGACGGATGCGACGCTTGGCAATTTCGGCGCTAGCAACTTCACCGTTTCGCTGTGGGTGAAGACGACGAGCGCTGCATCGATCCAGTACTTGATCGGGAAGCGTGCGACGTCGAGTTACGGCAGCTTCTTCGATCTGTCGATCAGCGCCGGCAAAGAGGCTGTGGATGTTTGCCAGGATCCGGCGGGGACGAACTACTACGTCCTGAACGGGACGAAAACCGTCAACGACGGTTTGTGGCATTCGATCATCTTTACACGTACGGGGGCGACACTGGCGCTGTACGTGGACGGGACGCTGGACGTTTCGCACACGTCGTCGGGAACGGTGAGCATTTCCAATACCGAGCCGTTACGGATGGGTTACCTGAAGGTGAGCAGCAGCTACCCGTTCACCGGTCAGATGGATGAGGTGCGGCTGTACTCGTACGCGCTGAGCACGACGCAGATTTCGCACCTGGCGTCGACGGGTGGCGCGGCGATTAATCCGCCGGCTTCGTGCCTCGTCTACTGGAATTTCGATGCGCTGAGCGGCGGCACGATCCTGGACATGAGCGGAAAGGGGCAGACGGCGACGATGTCTCCGTCGCTGTCGACAACGAGTAGCACGCCTTGCCCGCAGTCCGGGTTCCTGAACAACTTCGCCTATGACGGCGGCTTCTTGACTGGTGTCGGCAATCTCACGGCGAACGGCGATGCGAGTTACTCGTACAATAGCGACAACCAACTCTCGACGCTGACGTATGACGGCAACGGCAACCCGTCGACGTCGAGTGGGGTGTCGCTGGCGTACGATTCGCAGGACCGGGTGACGTCGTCGGGCGGGTCGACGATCGCGTACCGCGCCGATGGGACGCGGGCGTCGCAGAGTGACAACGGCGGCGTGTATTATCTCTACGATGGTCCGTATCCGATCGAGGCGCTGAGCAGTTCCGGCGGTTTCCGGGCGGACTACTCCTACGGGCCGAACGGGTACATGGGCGGCAGGACGTCGTCGACGGTTGGGACGTTCCTGACCTACGATCCGCTCGGCAATGCCGTGCAGGGAACGGACTATAGCGGCACGCTGACTGTGTCGCAGTACCCGACGGGGGCGTTCGGCGTGATCGCCGGGACGAACCTGCCGACGTCGTTCTTCGGGTATCAGCACAACTTCAACTACGTCCCCAATTCCGCCACGGGGTTGCTGGGCCTTGGGGCGAGGAACTATGATCCGAGGGTGGGGAGGTTCGTCAATCGGGACCCAATCTCGTACGGCGGCGGCATGAATGTGTACGCGTACGCTGGGAGTAATCCGGTCAACGGGATGGACCGAACGGGTTTGGAGGAGGAGCTTCCGGAGCCCATTGAAGACGAGATCGGAGGCGATGACGAGGTACCTCCGACAATAATGGTGCCTTCTCGACCTGGCTTTCCGGGCAGGTACCCAACGAGTGGTGGCTATGGTTATCCCGACCAAGAGAGCGAGTTCGACAAAGCCCTTGATAAAATACACGAAGGAGTGTTGGATGACGAGAATGCCCAGGCTGAGGCATTTGACCCGGCCCCCGCAGATGATGAGACCGAAATGGAGGGGCCGTCTCAGCGGGATAACAACGCACAAAAGGTTTGGTGGAAGTCAATGCTTAACAAGTACGGCTTGACCAGACAACAAGGTAACATACTTGAAAAAGGTGGCCTCACTTCGCGTTATGGCTATACCGACGAGCAAATTGAGCAAGCGATGGAAGACCTAGCTAACTCCTTGAAGGACAGACCTGATTGGAGGGACGCCCGCAGGAAGAACAATAGGGCAAGGGGCGGCGACGATTGCGATTGGTAAACCGTCGACCGGGTCCAATGGGAGATAATAAGTTATGAGATATATTGCCGAAGCGGACTTTGGCAGTTTCGTCGCCGAAGCGTTAGAGAACGCGATATGTTCCGAAGTAATCGTCGGAGCGTATGGTAACCTCTATGTTGGGCTTGGGCGGGTCGTCATGCCGGCGCCAATTAAGCGTCCTCACCCTAGGTTTGAAGGAAAGTTTGTATTCGCCCGGGAAGCCGAACCAGAATACAGTATCGCCACCTATGAGTCGCAATGGAATCTGCAATCGGGTAAATGCCATTTGACAGATTCTACGGAAGTAAATGATCAATTGGAGACAGCGCTTCGATCAGAATTAGTCGGACAGCCTGCTCGGTTGTGGTTCTTGCTTGATGGTACCTTAGGTATTGAGATCACGTTTGGGGACTCGGTAGTTCTGACGATAACTCCGGATGACTGTCGGCAAAGTCACTGGGCCATACAAACGGCAAGCAGCTACGAGGTTGTTTCGCGCGCTGACGGCAGAACGTATATAATTGAGGAGGGTGAGCCGGATCCGCTAGAATGATGCGATAGCAGCTTCGATGGAAAACGACGTATGTGGTAGAGGTCGAGCGGCTGCCCGGATATCGTGGCGGCCGCTTCCTTTGTCCGATGTCCACAGTTACGACTCGCATGAGTAAGTCGACGCGCCATTTCGGCTACGCGAAGCCGGCGATTGGGTGGGGGACGTAGGGGGCTTCCAACGTGGCGATGTCGTCGGAGGTGAGTTTGACGTCGAGGGCGGCGATGGCGTCGGTGAGGTGGTGGGGCTTGGACGCGCCGATGATGGGGCTGGTGATGGCGGGTTTGGTGAGCATCCAGGCGATGGCGATGCGGGCGCGAGGGACGTCGTACTTGGCGGCGAGGGCGCCGACGGCGTCGACGATGGCGTGGTCGGCGTCTTCCATTTTGTTGTAGAGCGTTTTGCCGAACTCGTCGCCCTGGGCGCGGGCGGTGGATTGGTCTTCCCAGGGGCGGGCGAGTTTGCCGCGGGCGATGGGGGACCAGGGGATGACGGCGATGCCTTCGCTGGCGCAGAGGGGGATCATCTCGCGTTCTTCCTCGCGATAGATGAGGTTGTAGTGGTTCTGCATCGAGGCGAAGCGGGTGAAGCCGTGGCGGTCTGCCAGGTAGAGAGACTTGGCGAACTGCCAGGCGTACATCGACGACGCGCCGATGTAGCGGGCTTTGCCGGCTTTGACGACGTCGGTGAGGGCTTCGAGGGTCTCCTCGATGGGGGTGTCGTTGTCCCAGCGGTGGGTCTGGTAGAGGTCGACATAGTCCATGTTGAGACGGCGGAGGCTGTTGTCGATCTCGGTCATGATGGCCTTGCGGGAGAGGCCGGCGCCGTTGACGTCGGGGCGCATGCGGCCGTGGACTTTGGTGGCGATGACGACGTCGTCGCGTTTGGCCATGTCGCGGATGGCGCGGCCGAGGATCTCTTCGCTACTGCCGTCGCTGTAGACATTGGCGGTGTCGAAGAAGTTGATGCCGTTGTCGAGGGCTTCTTTGATGAAGGGCCTCGATTCGGTCTCGCCGAGTGTCCATATGTGGTTGCCACGGTCGGGCGCGCCGTAAGTCATGCATCCGAGGCAGATGCGCGAGACCTTGAGGCCGGTCTTGCCGAACTTTGTGTATTGCATGATGTGTCCCCCTCACCCTGGCCCCTCACCCCGGCTTCGCCACCCCTCTCCCATCGGAATGGGCGAGGGGCTGGTGTCATGTGTCAGGTTGTGTTTTTGATCGCTCCTTGGCGCAGGAACGGGCGAGGTTCCAGGCACGTCTATGGCGTTGTCGTCAACTGGAGCGACCTCGTGTGCCTTCCATCTCGCCCCTACGAATTCGGCCGAAGCTCATCGGTCATGGTTGTACCCCAACGTCAGGCGTTTTGTATGAGCTCGATAGTCCCTGCCGTCGAGTTGATGACGTAGAGCGTGCCAGTTGACGTGACGGTCATGCCGTGTTGGACGGCGGATGCGCGGACGGAGGTGGGGTAGGTGGCGAGCAGGGTGCCGTCGGCGGTGAATTTTTCGATGCGGCCGTTGCCGCCGTCGAGGATGAAGATGTGGCCGCTGCTGTCGACGGTGATGTCGCCGGGGCCCTGGAACTGTAGCGTGCCGCCGCCGGTGGTGTAGGCGCCGAAGCTGTGGAGGACGGCGCCGGTGGTGTCGGTTTCGACGACGGCGGGTGTCGCGCCGGTCAGGGTGTAGATGTTGCCGCTGCTGTCGGTGGCGACTCGGGTGGCGGTGGTGACGGATGTCGACAACTGGGCGCCGTTGATGTCGGTGATGCCGGTGGGAGTCGCGACGTAGTACTTGAAGTTGTTCCCCGTCGTGTTGAAGACTCCGATGTCGTTAACGCCGCCGGACCATGGGGTAGATGAGCCGGACCAGAGGAGTTGTACGGGGACGGTGGCCTCGACCTGTTTGACGTCGTTGGTGGAGGTGGCGTACAGGGCGGCGTCGCCGGCGGTGACGGCGAAGGCTTTGGCGCCGATGAGGTCGGTGTTTCCGAACAGGCTGCTGGTGATCAGGCCAGTGGTGCTGACGATGTCGACGTGGCCGAGGTGGGCGTCGCCGAGGATGACGCGACCGCTGCCGTCGACGCCGAGGCCGACTGGGACGGCGGGGCTGTAGGAATTGGAGAGCGTGGAACCGGAGCCGTAGGTGAAGGTTCCCGCGGTGACGGTTTGACCGCCGCCGGTTATCAGGATGTTGACGGTGCCGGTTCCGGCGGGAGCGATGGCGTCCCAGGTGTTGT
>Ga0207657_10003754_pt1 | contig 16143 bp, 16 predicted proteins | sample KBSC33metaG_FD_184316 | JGI IMG/M metagenome (GOLD analysis project Ga0207657, IMG submission 184316) | Corn rhizosphere microbial communities from Kellogg Biological Station, Michigan, USA - KBS C3-3 metaG (SPAdes) (version 2) | ecosystem: Host-associated > Plants > Roots > Rhizosphere > Soil ... | reverse complement strand
ATGGCATCCAATTCCAATCTTCCGGCGCTCCACCCTGCCCGAACTTCATCGGCTTCTGCTCGGACCCACGGTGGCTGATGTAGATCTCGACCGTACCAGGCTCGCTGCCGCGCTCGATGCGCGTGCGGAATTTGTCCCGTTTGTAGGTATCGGTGGCGAAGCTGACGTACTTGTTCGCGAATTTCTGCAGGAAATTCTCCGGCTGGTCGACGCGAGTCTCGGCCCAGTCGGTTTCCATGATCCCGAGTGCTGGTTGCTCGACGGCGAGAACGAAGCCGTTCTTGGTCCAGAAATCGCGCAACGTCGTCCAGGCGGCCTCCGGGCTCGCCTTGACGACCAGCCAGCGCTCGCTGCCGGCGCGAGCGACGCGGGCGTCGGGATTGGCCGGCAACACCTCGCTCGGGCGCGGCGCGGCCCGCGCCGCGACGGCGCCGGAGGCGGTCGCCGACTGATAGCGATCGTCGTAATTCGGCGTCGTCAGGTCGGGAGGCACCTCGAGCGCCGGCGCCGACCCGGCGGACTTGTAGTCGATCTTCTTGCTCAGATTGAACGTCATCGATTCGCAGCCGGACAACAGCACGGCCACGACAGCGGCGGCAACGGCGGCGAGCGCGGGGCGCGGCAACCGCAAGGGGGAAAAACGATGCATGCGAATTCTCCTACAGGCAGCCCGCGCGCTTGAGTGCCGCGCGGACGGTATCGTGATATTGAGCAGCGAGCGGCGTCAACGGCAGCCGCAACTCCGGCGCGATCATGCGCATTTCCGCCAGCGCCCATTTGACGGGGATCGGGTTGGCCTCGACGAACAGCCTGGCGTGCAGTGGCATCAGCCGCGCGTTGATCTCGCGCGCCTCCTTGAGTTTTCCGGCCAGCGCCGCCGCGCACATGTCGGACATCGCGCGCGGCGCCACGTTGGCGGTCACCGAAACGACGCCGTGGCCGCCGAGCAGCATATAGGCCAACGCGGTGTCGTCGTTGCCCGAGAGCAGCGCGAACGGCTTGTCTTTGGGCAGCCGGTCGATCAGGTCGACATGACGGACCAGGTCCGACGTCGCGTCCTTGATGCCGATGATGCCCGGCAGCTGCGCGAGGCGGAGCACTGCATCGTTGCCGATGTCGGCGACCGTCCGGCCCGGCACGTTGTAGATCAGCAGCGGCAGATCGACTTTTTCGGCGATCGTCCTGAAATGCCGGTACAGGCCTTCCTGCGACGGCTTGTTGTAATACGGAACCACCGACAGGCCCGCTGTAGCGCCGGCGGCTTTTGCGTACTCGGTCAGCGCCAGCGCTTCGGCGGTCGAATTGGCGCCGGTGCCGGCGATGATGGGCACGCGCCCGGCAGCATGGTCGATCGCGGTCTTGATCAGCAGGCAGTGCTCGTCGACGCTGACCGTCGGCGACTCGCCGGTCGTGCCGACGACGACGATGCCGGCGGTGCCGTTGGCGACGTGGAAATCGATGAGCGCGCGCAGAGCCTTTAGATCGAGCGCGCCGCCGGGCTGCATCGGCGTCACGATCGCAACGAAACTTCCGGTCAGCATCGAGGCCAATCTGCGAAAAGCGCCATTTTACCCGAATCGAAGCGGCCGATGCGCCACGGCGTCGCCGAAAGAGCCCGCTTTCCGCGCACGCCGCTATGCTGCGCCGCCGGCCTCAGGCGGCAGCAGCGGCGGCCAGCGCCGGCCGCGTCCCACGGCCGCAATGCGCTGCACGACCGCCGGACGAACGCCGCCGACGCGGCCCTGCTCGAACGCAACGATCGTCAGCCGTTCGCGCAACAGCGAAAGCAGCTCGTCGGGGGCCAGCAGATGGTCGGGATTCGACGGCCGTCCGTAGACTTCGTTACCGGCCGCGAACGTCTCGTACAGAAAGACGCCTTCGCTTTCCAGCGTGTCGAGCAACGCGGGCAGCAGCGGCCGGTGCAGATAGTTGGCGACGACGATGGCATCGAACCGCTGCCCCGACAAAGGCCACGGTCCGCCTTCGAGGTCCGCGGCGATCGTCATCACGCGCGGCAGACCGGCCAATGCGGACAGCGCCTGCGCGTCGCGATCGACGGCGACCACAGCGCAAAGGCGCGCGGAAAAGAATCGGCTGTGCCGGCCCTGCCCGCAGGCGAGATCGAGCACGCGCGCGCCCGGCAGGATCAGCGGGGCAAAGCGCACCATCCAGGCCGACGGCGCGCTGATCGCGCCCTCGGTCATCGCCTGGACCGGCGCGGTTTGCGCGGCGTCCTGGCGGGGGCGCTGACGTCGAGCGCGGTTTCCGCCGCGGCTTCCTCGATCAGCCAGTCGATGAATGCCTGCGCTTCCGGCCGCAAGGCCGACATCGTGCCGCGGACGATGAAATAGGAACGCGTGGTCGCATAGCGATTCGGAAACGGTGCCACCAGCCTGCGCTGCGCGAGGAGGCTGTCGATCAGCGGCACGCGGCCGAGCGCCACGCCCTGGCCGTCCAGCGCGGCCTGCATCACCTGATCGAAATGATTGAAGCGCAGCGATCCCGCCGAGGTGATTTCATCGATGCCGTTGGCAGCCAGCCAAACCGACCAGTTGAGCCAGGGAAAGCGGCCGCGTTCGTCGTCGATATGCAACAGAACGTGCCGGGCCAGATCCTCGGGACGCTTGAGCGGACGCGCGCGGTCGGCGGCGAGTGCCGGACTGCACACCGGGAGCAGCCGCTCGCCGAACAGACGCACCGCGCCCGGCGGCGCCATCGCGTCGGTGCAATAGCGCACCGCCAGGTCGATTCGCTCGCGGTCGAGATCGACGATGCGATTGTCGGCGGATATGAATACGTCGACGGCCGGATGGCGCGAGCGAAAGCGGGCCAGACGCGGGATAAGCCATACCGAGGCGAACGGCTGATTGGTCGAAACGGTCAGCGGCAGAGCTTTTTGCTCGCGACGGATCTTAGCGACCGCCTGCGCGAGCTCGTCCAGGACGTTCCTGGCGGTTGCCTGCAGGATCTGGCCGGCGTCGGTCAGCCGAAGCTCGCGGTGCCGTCGCTCGAACAAGGCGAAGCCTATCTGCTCTTCCAGCGTCTGCATCTGGCGGGAGAGCGCCGACTGCGTCAGAAACAATTCCTCGGCGGCGCGGGTAAACGAGAGCTGGCGCGCGGCCGCCTCGAAGCCTTTGAGCAGGTCGAGCGAAGGAAGGCGCGGCCCAGCGCGCGGCTTCGCTAGTGCGGTCTTTTCCATACCGAGGCCTCATGCAGCTTAGGGCTTGGCCGCGCCGGCGCGCGGCACTCGGCGCGGCCCGCCGATACGGCTTTCGGCGCGCCCTCCGGCCGGCGCGCCGGTGCCGCGGATGCATGCCCATTATGCATCAGGAGCTGCAGGGGGCCGGGCCCCGCGCCCTGCGTCGGCGGCGCCTGCAGCGCGGAAGACGAATGCGCGGTTAGCATTCCATTTCCTCATGCAAGACATGCGGCGAATTCGTTGGTCAAGTTGCCATCCCGCGCCGATACTTCAGTTGCAAAGACCGACAACACCGCTCACGCAGCGATCGGCCGATGCATGAATCTTACGCATGAACCAGGAGATTGCAATGCCATTCGATCCGTCCGTCCCGCCACCCGGCCGCCGCGCGTACTTGCCGCAACGCGAATCGCTGATACTGGACAACGCCGAAGGAACGACGATTGCCGTCGACGCCGGATGCCTGTGGGTAACGATGCAGAGCGATCCGCGAGACATCGTCCTCTTGCCCGGCATGAGCTTCGAGATCGACCGCACCGGCCGCACGGTGATCGCCGCCGAAGAGGACTCGCGCTTCCGCCTGCTGTCGGAGGTCACGCCCACGAGCCGCGCCGTCGCCTGGCTCGCGCGGCTGGCGGCGCGCTGGACGCTCCGCCAGGCACGGCGCGTCGCGCCGTACTACTGACCCCTCGCGGCTGCCCGGGCGCGGCGGCCGCGTCCGGTCAGCGCTTGACGAAGCTCAGCTTGCCCGCTCTTGCCGCAACGTGCACGGTGTCGCCGGGACCGAAATCGCCCTTGAGGATTTCGGTCGCCAGCGGATTCTCGATCTGCTGCTGGATCGCGCGCTTGAGCGGCCGCGCGCCGTAGACCGGATCGAAGCCCTCCTGCGCGACCGCGGCCAGCGCCGCGGGGCTGACATCCAGCCGGATGTCCATCTTGGTCAGCCGCGCCTCCAGCGACTGCAGCTGGATCCTGGCGATCGATTCGATGTCTTTTTCGCTCAGCGCGTGGAACACGACGATCTCGTCGATGCGATTGACGAACTCGGGACGGAAATGCGTCTTGACCTCGGCCATCACCGCGAGCTTGATGACGCCGTAGTCGTCGCCGGACATCTGCTGGATCATCTGCGAGCCCAGGTTCGACGTCATCACGATCACCGTGTTCTTGAAATCGACGGTACGACCCTGGCCGTCGGTCATGCGGCCGTCGTCGAGCACCTGCAACAGGACATTGAATACGTCGGGATGTGCCTTCTCGACTTCGTCGAGCAGGATCACGCTGTAGGGCTTGCGCCGCACCGCCTCGGTCAGATAGCCGCCTTCCTCGTAGCCGACGTAGCCGGGCGGCGCGCCGATCAGCCGCGCGACCGAATGCTTTTCCATGAATTCCGACATGTCGATGCGGATCAGGAACTGCTCGGAGTCGAACAGGAAACCCGCCAGCGCCTTGCACAGCTCGGTCTTGCCGACGCCGGTAGGACCGAGGAATAGAAACGATCCGTACGGGCGGTTCGGATCCGACAGACCCGAGCGCGAGCGCCGGATCGCATCGGACACCAGCCGCACCGCCTCGTCCTGGCCGACGACACGCCGATGCAGCGCATCTTCCATGTGCAACAGCTTCTCGCGCTCGCCCTGCAGCATTTTGGACACCGGGATGCCGGTCGAGCGCGATACCACTTCGGCGATCTCTTCCGCGCCGACCTGGGTCCGCAACAGCCGCGGCCTGGCAGCCTCTTCGCTTGCCAGCTTGCTGTCGGCCTTTTTGAGCTGCGCCTCCAGTTGCGGCAGCTTGCCGTACTGCAGCTCGGAGACCGCTTGCCAGTCGCCCTTGCGCTTGGCTTCCTCCATCTGCAGCTTGACCTTGTCGATCTCTTCCTTGATGTGCTGCGTGCCGACGACCTGGGCCTTCTCCGCCTGCCAGACTTCGTCCAGATCGGCATACTCGCGTTCGAGCCGCCCGATCTCCTCTTCGATGATGCCCAGACGCTTTTTCGACGCCTCGTCCTTTTCCTTTTTCACCGCCTCGCGCTCGATCTTGAGCTGGATCAGGCGGCGGTCGAGCCGGTCCATCACTTCCGGCTTCGAATCGATCTCCATCTTGATGCGCGCCGCCGCCTCGTCGATCAGGTCGATCGCCTTGTCGGGCAGGAAACGGTCGGTGATGTAGCGGTGCGACAGCTCGGCGGCGGCGACGATCGCCGGATCGGTGATGTCGACGCCGTGATGGATCTCGTAGCGCTCCTGCAGCCCGCGCAGGATGGCGATCGTGCTCTCGACCGACGGCTCGTCGACCAGCACCTTCTGGAAGCGCCGCTCGAGGGCAGCGTCCTTTTCGATGTACTTGCGGTATTCGTCGAGCGTGGTCGCGCCGACGCAGTGCAGCTCGCCGCGCGCCAGCGCGGGCTTGAGCATGTTGCCGGCGTCGATCGCGCCTTCCGCCTTGCCGGCGCCGACCATCGTGTGCAGCTCGTCGATGAAGACGATCGTGCGGCCTTCGTCGGCGGCAATGTCCTTGAGCACGGCTTTGAGCCGCTCCTCGAATTCGCCGCGGTATTTGGCGCCGGCGAGAAGCGCCGCCATGTCGAGCGACAGGACGCGCTTGTTCTTGAGCGTCTCGGGCACCTCGCCGTTGACGATGCGCTGCGCGAGGCCCTCGACGATCGCGGTCTTGCCCACACCCGGCTCGCCGATCAGCACCGGATTGTTCTTGGTCCGCCGCTGCAGGATCTGGATCGTGCGCCGGATCTCGTCGTCGCGCCCGATCACCGGGTCGAGCTTGCCCTGGCGCGCGCGCTCGGTGAGATCGATCGTGTATTTTTTCAGCGCTTCGCGCTGGCCCTCGGCTTCCTGCGAATCGACGGCCGCACCCCCGCGCACCGCTTCGATCGCCGATTCGAGGGCTTTCTTGGTCAGCCCGTGCTCCTTCAGCAGGCGGCCGGTTTCGCCCTTGTCGTCGGCCAGCGCCAGCAGGAACAATTCGCTGGCGATGAACTGATCGCCGCGCTTGCTGGCGATCTTGTCGGTCAGGTTCAGCAGGTTGCCGAGCTCGCGCGAAACGCTGATCTCGCCGCCCTGCCCTTCGACCTTGGGCAGGCGGGCGATCGCTTTTTCGGTCGCGACTTTCAGCGCCGGGACGTTGACGCCGGCGCGCGAAAGCAGCGACGCAGTGCCGGCGTCGTCCTGCGTGAGCAGGCTGGCGAGCAGGTGCACCGGCTCGACAAAGCCGTTGTCGTTGGAAAGCGCCAGGCTCTGCGCGTCGGCGAGCGCCTGCTGCAGCTTGGTCGTGAATTTGTCGAAACGCATGAAACCGCCCTCGGGGCCCGTGTACCTGAGCAGAACATGGGGCAGGCAGCGCCGGTTTTCAAGCGGTTTGCGGGTTCCAAGCGGTTGATTGCGCGCGAATTACGGTCGGCGCGCCGGGTGGCAACCGCCGCCCGGCGCGCGTCGACCCAGGCTTGGGCTTACTGCCCGACGATAGACGGGCGCAGCGGCCCGAGGATGCCGAGGAGCTCGCCTTTTTCCTTGTCCGGCACTTTGAACTTGTCCAGGCTCTTGACCAGGTCGCCGACCAGCGCGTCGAAGTCGGCGTTGGTGACGCCCATGCCGGCGTGCGTGGTCTTCATGTCGCGGCCGGTATAGGTGCAGGGGCCGCCCGTGGCGGCGCAGATCTGGTCGACCAGGTTCCGCTTCAGCCGCGGAATGTCGGTCTTGGCGAAATAACGGTTGATGCGATTGTCGGCCGCGACATTGCCGACAAAATCGTCGACCACGGCTACGATTGCGTCCTTGCCGCCCAGGCGATCGTACAGCGACTTTTGCTGCATCGGCATCATGCCCATGTTCTGGCAGGCGCTAAGAAGCAGCGCCATGCCCAGCAGGACCCCCAGCTTGCGCAGTATTGCGTTCATCTTTCTCTCCTCTACCGTCGTGGCAGCGCGGAAGCGCTGTACCGGCCATATACGCTCGGACCGGGCCGCCGGATGCGCGGCCGCCTGTGTTAGGCTTTGCCGTCGCGTCCGCGATCGACGACTCATGCCGGACTCCGTACCGCCGTCCTCCCCGAAGCCGCCGCCGGCAGCCCACCGCAACGCCGGATTCGCGCAGATCGTCGGCGCGGTCTTCTGGAGCTTTTTCGGCATTCGCCGCAAGGCGGCTGGTGAGCGCGACATGGTGACGATCAAGCCGTTCCACGTCATCATCGCCGGACTGCTGGGCGCGGCGATTTTCGTCTTCGTCCTGATTGTGCTGGTCAGCGTCATCACCCATAAGGGCTAGCGCGAGGGCGCGTGGCCACGATCCTCTCGGCGTTGCGGCTCCCGGTGCTGGTTGCGCTTGCGGCGCTCGCATGCTGCACCACCGCGCTTGCGCAGCACGAAGGCGCGCAGAACGGCGTCGACAGGCAGTCGTCCACCGCCGATCTCGTCTATGCCGGCGCGCGGCCGCGCCTGCTGCAGATTCGCACGCTGCTCGATTCGGCCGGCCGCCAGGCTTCGCTCGGCTCCGGGTTCCTGATCAGTCCCGATGGACTGGCGATCACCAATTACCACGTGGTGTCGCAATACGCGCTGGAGCCCGCCACCTACCGTCTCGAGTACGCAGCGCCCGATGGCTCGCATGGCGGGGTCAAACTGCGTGCGATCGATGTCGTCAACGATCTTGCCGTGGTCGAACTGGAGCCGCGCGAAGACAAGCAGAGCCGGCAGTTCTTCACCTTCGATGCCCGCGCGCTCAAAGGTGACATGCCCAAGGGCCAGCGCATCTATTCGATGGGCAACCCGCTCGACCTGGGTTTTACCATCGTCGACGGAACGTACAACGGGCTGGTCGAGCGCAGCTATAACGAGCGGATCCACTTTTCCGGAGCGATCAATCCAGGCATGAGCGGCGGTCCCGTCGTGACCGCCGACGGCGAGATCGTCGGCGTCAACGTGGCCAAGCATGTCGGCGGCGAGCTGGTGAGCTTCCTCGTGCCGGCGCGGTTCGCCAAGGCACTGGTCGACCGGGCGCGCAGCTCGCCCCCGCTGACGACCGCCGACAGCCGACGGGAAATCGGTGACCAGCTCGGCGCGTGGCAGGCCGGGCTGTACCAGGCGCTGGGCGAACAGGGATTCCGCACCAGCGCATTCGGCCCCTACGTCGCGCCGGAGAGCAATGCACCCTGGTTCACCTGCTGGGCCCGCACCAACGCCGATGTCCTGCCGAAACCGCGCGCGCTGGCGAGCACGACCAATTGCAGCATGCAGACATCGCTGTTCATCGCCGCAGACCTGCAGACCGGCCAGGTCGACATCGCGCATTCCTACGTGCGCAGCATCGACCTGAATGCATTTCAATTCAGCACGTTTCTTTCGCGGCAATACCAGCCTTCGTGGCTCGGCACCGGCGCCCGTGCGCCCAAGCGGCTCACCGCGCAGCAGTGCCACGAGGACTTCATCGAGGCCGCGACCGACGGCACGCACCCGATACTGCGGGCCGTATGGTGCGCGCGCGCCTATCGGGAATTCGAGGACCTGTACGACGTTTCGGTCGTCGCCGTCACGCAGGACCGCAGCCGCGAGGCGCTGATTTCGCGCCTGTCGATGCAGGGCGTCACTTATGGCAACGCGATGGCGCTGGCCAGACGCTTTCTCGGATCCGTCGCGTGGGCGAAATGATCTCGGTCGAAGTTCTGTCGCGGCATCGCGATGTCGTGGCGCGGCATCGGTGCCAGGCGGCGGCAACGACCGTCGGACGCGCCTACGACAACGATGTCGTCATCGACGATCCGGCCGTCGCCGCCCACCATTTGCGCATTTTCCGCGACGAGGCCGGTGCGCTGATCGCCGAGGACCTGGGCAGCGCCAACGGACTGTTCGACGGCGACAGCGACCAGCGCTCGGCGCGCCTGGTGCTCGACGGCGATCGTCCGATCCGGATCGGCCGCACTTACCTTCGCGTGCGCGAGGCAAGCTATGCGGTGCCGCCGGAGCGCCGGCTTGCGCCGTCGGGAAGAGTCCTTCCGGCCGTGCTCGGGTTGTCCGCGGCGCTGCTCGGACTCGAGCTCGCCAACCTGTGGCTGGCCGAGACCTCGGAGCCCAAGACCGTCTACTATCTGCTGCCGCCGCTGGTCCTCGCGCTGCTGCTGCTCGTATGGACGACCGCGTGGGCGATCCTGTCGCGCATCTTCACCGGGCATGCCCGCTTCGACCGGCACCTGCGCATCGCCCTGATAGGCGTGCTCGGGTTTGCGCTGTTCGGCGAGCTGCTCGACTACGCCGCGTTTTCGCTGTCATGGCGCTGGCTTGCCGATTACAGCTACATCGCCAACTGGCTGCTGTTCGCGACGCTTTGCTTCTTCCACCTGCGCGAGATCGGGCCCAGCCGGCTGAAGGCAAAGGCGGCGACGCTGGCCGCGCTCGCTGCGGTGGCGATCGCGGCGCAGTCGGTCGCGCAGGCGGAAATGCGCTCGCGCTTCGGCCAGCAGTCTTACGTGCGGCACCTGAAGCCGCCGGCGCTGCGGCTGGCACCGGCGCAAAGCGAAGATGCTTTCTTTGCCGACGCGGCGCGCATCAGGGCCACGCTGGACAAGGCGCGCAAGGAAGCACCGCCTGGCGGCGGCATTTTTCCGGCGCTCGACGAATAGCTCGCTGGACGGCAACGCTACGACGCGGCGATGTCGCCCAGCTGCGCGGCGGCGCAGCCGAGCTCCGCTTGCGTCGACAGCAGATCGGGACAAAGCCGGAGGATGTCGCCGCGGGAGTCGACGATCACGCCGCGGCGCTCCAGCTCGCGCGCCCATGCCCGCGCCTTGGCGCTGCGCGTGACGATGAACGCGCCGCGTTCGTCGCAGCCGCCTTCGGCGCGCACACCGCGCTCGGCCAGCAGGCCGACCAGCATGCGCTGCTGCGCCAGCGAATATTCGCGCAGCCGCGAGACGCCGACCGCCGCCGTGAACAACTGGCCGGCGCGCGCCTGGTAGCAGGTAAGCACCGGCGGCGTCGATTCCAGCAGGGCGTCGCCGCCGGGGGCGAATTCCGGCGGATCGGGGCGCAGATAGTCGAACTTGTTCTTCTTGGCGAACCAGCCGATGTCGAGCGTGCTGAAGCCGCCATCCAGGTGTCGCGGGTGCAGATACATGTACCCGGCGCCGGGTCCCCCGCGCAAATATTTGTAGCTCGCGCCGATCGCGAAGTCGGCGTCGAGCGCGCCGATGTCGACAGGCATAACTCCCAGCGAATGGTAGATGTCGAGCAGCACCCGCGCGCCGCCGGCGTGCGCGGCATCGATCAGTGCGGGCAACGCGGGCAGCAGCTGACCGGTGTTGAACAGTACCGTCGACAGGACGACCAGATCGACATCGTGGATCGCAGCCAGCAGCGAGGCGGGTTCGAACATTCCGTCGGCGCGAGCCTCGACGAACCGGAGCTCGATGCGCTTGCGCAGCGCGTATTGCCTGAGGATCAGGTCGATCGAATCGAATTCGCCGCGGGTCGCCACGACGCGCGGCGGTCGATCGTAGCTGTTCAGGATCGCGCGCAGTCCCTGGCCGGCGCTGGTCTTCGGCACGACGCAATCGGCGCGCGGCGCGTGCATCAGCGCGGCGAGCCGCGATCGATACGCACTGATTTCCGCCTGCCACGCGTCCCAGGCGTTGCCGAGCTGCGACTGCCAGAGCCCGACGGCCTCGGCGACGTCGGCTGCGGTCGCATCGAGAGGCCGGCCGAGCGAATGGTTGGCGAGATAGATCGGGCGTTCGCGCGGCGCGAGCACGCGCGAGAACAGCGGCGCGACGTGGCGGGCAATGCCTTCCTCGGTCAGCGGACCGGGACCCATCGCGGCGACCGCCGCCGCAATCGTCGCCGCCGTATCGGCCCGCGGGCTCATGCGACCACGCCAGGCTTGCGGCCCGGCTGGCGACCGCGCTGCGTCCCGAAGAGCGGGGTCGCGCCCGGCAGCGTCCCGTCGGCGCTCATGGCGCGCCGATCACCGTGCGCACATCGATGAGCTCGGGAAAGAACGTGTGCTCGAGGACGCGCCGCAAAAAGGCGACGCCGCTCGATCCCCCGGTGCCGCTCTTGTACCCGATGATGCGCTCGACGGTCTTCATATGGCGGAAGCGCCAGAGCGCGAAGCCTTCGTCGACATCGACCAGCTTTTCCGCCATTTCGTACGCGTCCCAGTACTGCTGCGGATTCTCGTAGACCGTCTTGAACACTTCGACCAGGGCCGCATTGCGCTCGTGCGGCAGCGACCAGTCGCGCTCGACACAGCCCGGCGGCACCGGCAGTCCGCGCCGCGACAGATGGCGCAGGAACTCGTCGTAGAGCGACGGCGCCTCGAGCAAGCCGATCAACTCGGCATGGATGGCCGCGTCGTAGCTGAATATGTCGGCCCGGGCGCGATCCTTGTTGCCGAGGACGAACTCGATCGCCCGGTATTGCGGCGACTGAAAGCCAGACGCGCTGCCCAGCGCCGGCCGGAACGCCTCGTACTCCGAGGGCGTCAGCGTTTCCAGCACCGCCCACTGCTCGAACAGCTGCTTCTGGATCAGCTTGACCCGCGCCAGGATCTTGAAGCAGGAATCGAGCTGGTCGGCGCGAACGAAGCGTATCGCCGCCTCGAGCTCGTGAATCATCAGCTTCATCCACAATTCCGACGTCTGATGCTGGATGATGAACATCATTTCGTCGTGGCGCGCCGGCGTGGCGCCCGAACCGGACAGCGGCTTTTGCGCGTCGAGCAGCGTGTCGAGGCAAAGATAGCCGGCGTACGTCAGGCGATCGCGCAGGTCGGTGACGATGCCCGGCTCGAGCTGATGCGGCATGGCGATGTTCGCGTGGGATGACGGTGCAGTATAGGAAGCGCGATCGCGTGTGTCCACACGCGCGGAAGCGCATGCCCGCTCTGCTAGAATCCGCGCATGCCGCATCGGCCCAATGCCACCGCGCGCGCGATGACATGCTTCGGGGCGATCGCGCGCGCCGCGGCGCTTGCCGCCGGTGTGCTCCTCGTCGCCGCATGCGGCAGCAAGGCGCCGGTACGGCAGATCGCGCTGACCGAATGCCGTGTGCCGAAGCTCGCCACCGCCGCGCAGTGCGGCACGCTCGAGGTCCCGGAGGACCGCGCGCGACCGGCGGGACGCCGATTGGCGATTGCCGTCGTCGTGCTGCCGGCGGCCACGCTGTCGCCGCGACCTGATCCCCTGATCATGCTGCCCGGAGGGCCGGGCCAATCGTCGGAAGCGCTTGCGCCGCTCGCGGGCGCGCTGACCGGCGTGCGCCGCAGCCGCGACATCGTGCTGATCGATCCGCGCGGCACCGGCAAATCGGCGCCTTTGCGTTGTCCCGCGCTCGCCCCGCGCGATGCCTTCGCCGAGCTGGCGCAAGAACAGACGATCGCCGCCGCGGCGCAGCGTTGCATCGCCGAATTGCGCGCGGGCGGCGAGGCGGACCCGGCCCAGTACACGACGTCCGCGGTCGTGGCGGACGTCGACGCGGTCCGCATCGCGCTCGGTTACGACCGGATCAATCTGTGGGGCGGCTCGTATGGCACCCGCGTCGCGCAGGAATACCTGCGCCGCTATCCGCAGCATGTGCGCAGCGTCATCCTCGACGGCGCCGCGCCGCCCGCGATGCGAGTCGGCTTCGACCCGTGGCTGTCGCGCGAAGCAGCGCTCGACCAGGTGTTCGCCGCTTGCGCGGCAAGTCCTGCATGCCGACAGGCCTATCCCGACCTCGACGCCATGCTGGCGCGCATTCGCACCGATCTCGCCCGTGCGCCCACGATCGGCCTGCCCGATCCGCGCACCGGCGCGCCGCGTGAATTCAAGGCGTCGTTCGAGACGGTGATCGGTGCGCTGCAGGGTCTCGTCTATGCGCCGGAATCGGCGAGCCTGATCCCTGCCCTGCTCGCCCGCGCTGCCGCCGGCGACTACGCGCCGCTGGCGGCCGCAGCGATGCTCTTGAACGACGACGTCGCCAAAACGGTGAATCTCGCGCTGCACTTCGCGGTGAGCTGCGCCGAGGATGCGCCGCGCATCGACGCCGCGGAGGCGAGCCGCATGCTGACGCGGCTGCGCGCGCCGGAGCTGGCCCGGCGCGATCTCGCCGCCTGCGACGGCTGGCCCCGGCCGCCGGTGCCGCCCGACTTCTACGCTCCGGTGGTGAGCGACAAGCCGGTGCTGATCCTGTCGGGCGGCCTCGATCCGGTCACGCCTCCCGCTGCGGGCGAGGAAGTCGCCAGGACCCTTTCGCACAGCCGCCACATCGTCGCCGCCGGCTACGGGCACATCGTCTCGCCGCACGCCTGCGCACCGCGGCTGATCGACAAATTCGTCGAGGATGCCGGCTTCGCGAGCTTGCCGTCATCGTGCGTGACCTATTTCGCCGGCAGTGTGCGGCCGCCGCTGTACTCGTCGCTGCTCGAACCGCGATGATCGTCGTCGATGGCTTGGTCAAGACGTTCGGCAAGCGCGGCGAGATTCGCGCCGTCGACGGCGCGACGTTCAGCGCGGACGACGCCGCGATCACCGGACTGCTCGGGCCGAACGGCGCGGGCAAGACGACGCTGCTGCGCATGCTCGCGACGCTCATACCGCCCGACGCCGGCTTTGCATCGATCGACGGCCTCGATATCGTGCGCGAACGCGACGGCGTCCGCGGCCGCATCGGCGTGCTGTCCGACGCGCGCGGCCTCTATGCACGGCTGACCGCGCGCGAGAACGTGCGCTACTACGGCAGACTGCATGGTCTCGGCGGGACCGCACTCGAGGCGCGCATCGACGCGTTGCTCGGACAACTCGGGCTCGCCGCGCTCGCCGACCGGCGTACGCAGGGCTTCTCCCAGGGCGAGAAAATGAAAGTCGCGATCGCCCGCGCGCTGGTGCACGATCCGGCGACGATCATGCTCGACGAGCCGACCAGCGGGCTCGACGTCATGAGCATACGGGGCTTGCGCGAACAGCTCTTCGCACTTCGCGCGGCCGGGAAGTGCATCCTGCTGTCGACCCACGTCATGCAGGAAGTCGCCCTGCTGTGCGACCGCATCGTCATCCTCGGCCACGGCCGCGTGCAGGCCGCCGGAACCGGTGCCGAGCTCTTGACGCGCACCGGCGAGGCTTCGCTCGAGGATGCCTTTGTCCGCCTGCTGGGGTCCGCGGAAGGGCTCGCCGCGTGAGCGCGTCCGAAAAGGTGCGCATCGGTGCGATCGGCCGCATCGCCATCATCGTCGGCAAGGAGCTCACCGATATCGTGCGCGACCGGCGCACGATGCTGATCACGCTGCTGATGGCGATGGCGGCCGGTCCGATTTTCCTCGCACTGATACTCAACATGGCGGCGAACCAGGCGGAAAGAGCGCGCGAGCTCAGGCTGCCGGTCGACGGCGCCGGCAACGCACCCGCGCTGATCGCATTTCTCGAGCGGCAGCAGGTTGCGATCGTGACCGCGCCGCCGGACTACGAAGCGAGGATCAGACGCGGCGACCTCGATGTCGTGCTCGCGATCGATGCCGACTTCGAGCAAAGCGTCGCCGCGGGCAAGCCGGCGACCGTCAGGCTGGTGTATGACCGCTCGCGCGATCGCGCCCGCGCCGCGATCGACTCGGCCGAAGCGCTGCTGCGCGCGTACAACCGGCAATGGGGGACGCAGCGTCTGCTGCTGCGCGGCATCGCGCCGCAGGTCGCTTCGCCGCTCGACGTGCAAGGCGTCGACCTCGCGACGCCGCAACAGAGCGGCGCGCTGATCCTGTTCCTGGTCGCCTACTACGGACTGTTCGCTTCGTTGATGGGCAGCATTGCGGTCGCGCTCGACGCGACCGCCGGAGAGCGCGAGCGCGGCTCGCTCGAGCCTCTGCTCGCGACGCCGCTTTCGACGCTGCAGCTCGCCGTCGGCAAATGGCTGGCGATCGGTGCCTTCGACCTCTTGGTCGTCTTGCTGACGCTGGCCGGCTTCTACCTGACGCTCAACTTCGCGCCGCTGCCGGCGATCGGCGTACCGTTTCTTTTCGGCAGCGCCGAGCTCGTGCGCTTTGTGGCTATCCTGCTGCCGCTGGTGATGCTGCTGCCTGCCGTGCTGCTGTACGTGGGCTTGCGCGGCCGCACGCTGAAGGAGGCGCAGAGCAATGTCTCGGCGCTGGTCTTCGTCGTCAGCATCGTCCCGGTCGTGCAGCTTTTCCTGCAGAAAAAGGAACCCGCCTGGCTGCTGTGGGTGCCGGTCTCCAGCCAGTACACGCTGCTCACCCGCGCCCTGCGCGGCGATGTGATCGCAATGGCCGATTGGCTGCAGAGCGCGGCATTGCCTCTGCTGTTGACGGCGGCCGCGCTGACGGCGGCGGCGCGGCTTTTGCGCCGCGAGGATGTTTTCGCGGGCCGTTGAAGGGCGATCAGGCCGCGGACTGCGGTCAGCGCGAGACGCGGCGCAGCATGGCGAGGACACCTGCCCAGTACGCTGCGAGGATCAGCAGTATCAGCAGCGACGGATGCGCGCGATAGCCGGTGAACGAGGCGACGAGGCTGCCGACGCGACTGCCGTCATCGAGCAAGCCCGAGGAGTCCCAGAGCGGATCGACCAGCGGCGGCAGAAGATCGAACGAAATCAGTTTCTCGGCGGCACCGACCAGAAGCGCCCCGGCGAGCAGCAGCAGCAGGATTTCGCTGCAGCGGAAGAACGTGCGCCAAGACACGATTCTGCCGCCTTGCTGCAGCACCCAGAACGTCGCCAGCGCGGCGCCCAGACCCAGCACGAGGATCCCGATAAAGCCCCAGAAGCTCGCGTATTGCGTCCCCAGGCCGTACAGGAAGACGACGGCCTCGGCGCTTTCGCGCCCGACGGCCAACGCGACGACGACTAAAAGGCCCCACCAGTTCGCGGCCGACGCGTTTTTCTGCATGTCGTGCTCGAGCTCGCGCTTGAACGTCCGACCATGCCGCCGCATCCAGAACACCATCTGCACGATCAGCCC
>Ga0207657_10003752_pt1 | contig 16148 bp, 13 predicted proteins | sample KBSC33metaG_FD_184316 | JGI IMG/M metagenome (GOLD analysis project Ga0207657, IMG submission 184316) | Corn rhizosphere microbial communities from Kellogg Biological Station, Michigan, USA - KBS C3-3 metaG (SPAdes) (version 2) | ecosystem: Host-associated > Plants > Roots > Rhizosphere > Soil ... | reverse complement strand
CCGGCATGGCGCGTCAGCATGGCGTCGGCGGCCAGGCGTTCGGCCTCGCGCTTCGACCCGCCGCTCGCGGTCATGGGCTCCAGGTCCGGCAAGCCGACCTCCACGGTGAAGACAGGCTCATGCGCCGAACCCTCCTGTTTCACCACCCGATAGTTGGGCACCGGCAGGCCGCGCGCCATGGCCCATTCCTGCAGCAGGGTCTTGGGGTCCTTGGTCGGAGTGTCGAGGTGGTTCAGGAGCTCGGCCCAAAAGGTGGTCACGAACTGGCGCGCGGCGGGAAAACCGGCGTCGAGGTAGAGGGCCGCGATCAGCGCCTCACAGGCGTCGCCCAGCACGCGCTCGTTGTCGCGGGCGCCGATCTTGGTGGCGCTGGCGTCGACGCGCAGGGCGTCGCGCAGGCCGGCGCGGCGCGCGGCGTCGGCGCAGGCGCGGTAGTTGACGAGCTGGTTCATCAGCTTGGAAAGCTCGCCCTCCGTCGCCTCGGGCCGGAGCGTCATGAGCTGTTCGGCGACGGCGAGGTTCAGCACCCGGTCGCCCAGGAACTCCAGCCGCTCGTTGTCGCGGATCTTGGCCGAACCCTTGGTCACGCTGCCATGGGTCAGGGCGCGCTCCAGAAGGTCGCGGTCGGCGAAGCTGTGACCGATGCGGCGCTCTAGCTCGGCGATCGCCGCCATCCTGGTGTTCATGAAGCCGGCGCGGTCATTGCAACAGGTGGAAGAAGCGGCTGGGCTGCAGGTTCAGCACCCAAGTCCACGGCTTGAAGATCGAGGCGCCGGCTTTCCAGGACAGCAGGATGATCTGCGCCTTGCCCTCGAGGTTCTCCTCCGGGACATAGCCCACGCCGCCGTTCTGCGGCAGCACGCGGCTGTCGGAGGAGTTGTCGCGGTTGTCGCCCATCATGAAATAGTGGTGCTCCGGGACCAGGAACTCCTCGGTGTTGTCGAGGTCGCCGGTGGGGCCGAAGTCGTTGGTCACGTAGGTCTTCCCGCCCGGCAGGGTCTCGCGGTAGCGGGTGACGTCGTGCATGAAGCCGTAGCCGGAGTTCTCGCGCACGGTCCCCAGCGAGACGCGCGGCACCTCCTTGCCGTTCAGGAACAGCACGCCGCCCTTCATCTGGATGCGGTCGCCCGGCAGGCCGATGACCCGCTTGATGTAGTCGGTCTTGTTGTCGCTCGGCAGCTTGAAGACGACGATGTCGCCGCGGTGGGCGGGCTTGTCGAGGATGCGCCCGGAGAACAGCGGCGGGCTGAACGGGATCGAGTGCTTCGAATAGCCGTAGGTCCACTTCGAGACGATGATGTAGTCGCCCTCGTAGAGGTTGGGCTCCATCGACGCGGACGGGATCGTGTAGGGTTGGAAGAACAGGACGCGCAGGAAGAGCGCGATCAGCAGGGCGTAGACGATGGTCTTGATGATCTCGACGATCTCGGACAGCGCGCCGTGCTTCTCGGGCGGCGCGGAAGCCTGCGTGGTCTCACTCATGGAACGTCCCTAGGTCTCGCCCGCCGTCGCGGACGGGGCGTTGCTACGCGTTGCGTGAGGCGCGAGCAAGTTCCGTGCCTGGGAAGATGGCGCCGTGTCGCGGCCGATGCGCATTAGTTTGCGGGCTTGGCCGGGGTCGCCTGCGCCGCGGCGGCCTCGCGTCCGCTGACCACATGAGGGGTCACCATGATGTAGAGGTCGGTCTTGGTGCGGTTCCTGTGTTCGGTATCGAACACGCGGCCCAGAACGGGGATGTCGCCAAGGCCCGGGATCTTGATGCGGTGCGACAGGTCCGATTCCTGGATCAGCCCGCCGATGACGAAGGACTCCCCGTCGCGCACGGTGGCGGAGGTCGAGGCCTCCCTCTGGCTGATCGTGGGATAGCCCTGCGAGAAGCCGGTCACGCTCGAGACCACCGCGAAGACGTGCGAAGTGACGAAGCCGTCGCCGCTGACCCGTGGGGCGATCTGCAGGGTCACGCCGACGTTCACGTACTGCACCTGCTGCTGAACCGCGTTGACGCCGGAGAGCGCGATCGAGGTCAGGATCGGCAAGGCGTCGCCGGTGACGATCTTCGCCGACGAGCCGCTCTGGGCGGCGATGCGGGGCCGAGAGACGATCCGGCCCTGGCCCTTGTCGACCTGGGCGTAGATCGCCGCCTGCAGGTTGACGAACTTCCCCCCGCTGCGCGAGGTGTTGGGCAGGCCCGGAAAGTCGCCGCGGGTCAGGGCGTAGGCCGCCGTGGCGACCTGTCCGCTGGCGTTGTTGAAATCGATGCCGAGATTGCGGGCTCCGGATTCGGTGAGTTCGACGAACACAGTTTCCAGCACGACGCTGGCGACCGGCACGTCGAGCTGCGAGATCTGGGCCTTCAACCGGGCCACCCGGTCAGGCGTCCCCTTCAGCACGATGGCGTTCAGCCGGCGGTCGATGCCGATGGTTTCGTCGACGGCGCGCCCGACGGTATCGGTCGAGGCGCTCTGCTGACTGAAGCTTGCGCCGCCGGGCGCTGTGGGAATGCCGCCCCCGCCGTAGTAGCCCTGGAAGCTCGACGAGCCGAAGGCGGGCTCCTGGGGGATGAAGCTGTCGTTCGACCTGATGGTCGGGTCGCCGGTCAAGAGGCCCGCGACCTCGCTGACGTCGGCGTAACGGAGCGGCACAACCTCGAACACCTCCGCGCCGTCGATGGCCAGGCCACGCGAAACGCCGCCGCTCGCCACGGGCGGCGGCCTTGGCCCAAAGGCTCCCGCGGCCCCCGCCGGCGCGGTCGTCCATGGCGGCCCGGCTTGCGGCAGACCCTGAGCGCCGGCGGCGCACGGGGCGAGAGCCCAGGCCAGGACCGCCGAGGCCGCCAGTCCGGAAATAAGCTTGCTACGAATGCTCATGACGCGCGGCCAAAGCGCGGGCGGCCACGTGCGCCGCCCGCGCCCCGAACCCCCTGACGCGGGGGCTCAGTTGGCCGAATTGACCGTCACGCGCCGGCCCACGACACGTCCGGCGACATGCTGCAGGACGGCGCCGCTGTTCGGATCCTGGACGTCGATCGTGAACGGGCCGCTGAAGCTCGCGCCCTTCTGATCGACGACCACGTCCTCCCTGATGTTGACCCTGGCGTTCAGCGCGCCCGTGGCGGCGTCGTAGCTGAGCGCGAAGTGATTGAGCTTGTAGCTGAACGGACCGGTCTGCTCCCAGACGCCGAGGCAGAAGTTCTCGGTCGCGGGTGCGCGCCCGCCGCTGTTCATGATCTCGGTGCCGTCGCTGTGCCAAGCGGCGTACCCGAAATCGATCATGCTTCCGCCGGCGAAGAACTGGATGTTCCACAGGCCGACGATCGACTGGGCGCCGTTGTTGACCTTCATCAGCAGCGCGTCGGACCTGGCGCCGGGCGCCGTTTCCCAGGACGCGGGCGCAACCCCCAGCCCATCGCCACAACCTGCCCAGGCCGCCGGCGCGGCCAGCGCCAACGTTCCCAAGGCCGCCAGACCGAGGATCGAACCCCGAAGCGGATTTCTCATACCAGCCTCCCACAAGACCCGACGCCCAGGCCACTCCCGGGCACGCCCAAAGTGTCGGGCAGCGGCGCGAAACCCGCTCCGATTTCTTCCCTACCGAACACCGATCTCTCGCCGACCTCCCCCTGGCCTGGGCCTTGTGGTACAGTTACCCGCGGTAACAGCGGCCTTTTGGGCCGCGGGGGCTCCTGTCCGATGGACGAGATCGCGCGCGCCTTTCCATCGCTGATCCGGATCGAGCTGGCGACGGAGCCGGACTTCACGCTTGGCCCCTTGAGGATCCGCCCCTCGCGCCGCGAGGTCGAAGCCGCAGGGACCCGGCATTTCCTGCAGCGGCGCGTGATGCAGGTGCTGGTCGCGCTCGCCCACCCGACGGCGGAGGTGGTCTCGCAGGACGAACTCATCCGCCGCTGCTGGGGCGGGCTTTCGGTGGGCGAGGACGCCATCGGCCGGTGCGTCGGCCAGCTGCGCCGGTTTGCGGCGCAATGGGCCGAGCCGCCCTTCTGGATCGAGACCATCGCCGGCGTGGGCTATCGGCTGGATTCCGCGGCCGCCGCGACGTCAGAGGCCGCGCCAACACCCGCCGGGCGGGAGGCGCCGGCCTGGAGAGGAGCCCGCGGCCCGGCGGCGCTGGCGGGCGCCGCGCTTCTGGCCGCAGCGCTGGCGGCCGCCTGGGTCGGCCTGGGGCCGCGGCCGAAACCCGCCGCCCTGCCGCTGACGCGCGTGGCCGTCCTGCCGCTGCAGACGCTGAGCCCCGGCCAGGGCGTCCGCTCGCTGGCCGACAATATTTCGGACGAAATGCTCGCCGTGCTCAGCGCCAATCAGATCGAGGCCGTCTCCGGCGTCGACGCCCGCGGCCTGCGTGACGCCTCGCACGATCGCGAGGCGGAGAAGCTGGGGGTCGGCCTGCTGGTGGACGGCTCGATCCAGGAGGAGGGCCAAACCTCCCGGGTCAGCGTGCGGCTGGACGACGCGCTCACGCACGTCACCCTGTGGTCCGCCGACTACCGCCGCGATGCGGCCGAACCCGCCGACCTCGCGATGGAGGTCTCGGCCAAGGTCGGCGACATCGTCGAGATGGCCGAGTTCGCCCGCACCAGCTCGCCGGGACTGAAGGGCGACGCGGCGCTCTCCGCCATGCTGGAAGCGCACGACCTCATCCGAAGCAACCGTCGCGACGCCTGGGCGCGGCTGCTGCAGCTGACGCAGTACCTGGTCGCGGCGGCGCCCGATTTCGCATTTGGCCACTCGATGCTGGGCTTGGCCAACGCCTATGCGGTGCGGTGGAATGTGATGCCGCAACAACGGCCTGCCCTGGCGGCTACGGCTCGCCGGGAAGCCAGTCGGGCGCTCGTACTCGATCCGCACGACGCCGGAGCCTATTTCACCCTGGGAATCGTGGCTCCGACCTATCGAGAAAAGGACGCCATCCTTCTGAAGGGCCTCGCGATGGGCGGGCATCCGCGGGCGCCGTTCGGGGCGGTCAACAACACCGAAGCGGGGCTGCTGCAATCGGTCGGGCGCCTGCAGGACTCGCTGCCCTACGCTCAACGCGCCCTGGCGCTCGATCCGCTGTCGCCGCCGAAGACCAGCAACCTGGCCTGGTGGTACGCGACCATGGGTCAGACGGCGGCCGCCGAGGAGCTTCTCGATGAGGGACTCAAGCGCTGGCCGGGGCATCGCAACATCCGGGGTTCCCGGCTGCATGTGCTGGCCTTCTACGGGGCGCCGGGAGAGGCGATGGCGGTGCTGGACGATCCGACCCAGCGCCCAGCGGACCTCGCCCCCCAGACCGCCACCGTGTGGCGGACCTTCCTTGACGCAAGGCGATCGGCCAGCCGCAAACGGTCGGCCCGAACAGCGCAATCCATCGCCAGGGCCGCCGACGTCGGCGATATCGATCCGGGAATCGCGGCCATGATGCTCTCCAGCCTTGGCGAGGTGAACCTGGCGTTCAAGGCGACGGACAAGGCGTTCACCGGACAGGACGACGATCCCTCGTTCCTGTTCACGCCGTCGACCGCCGCGATGCGGCGGGATCCGCGCTTCATGCCGCTCGCCGCGCGGCTGGGGCTGGTCGAATATTGGCGAGGCACGGGCAAGTGGCCGGACTTCTGCACCGGCCCGCGCCCCGAAGTCGATTGCCGCGCAGCGGTGGCGAGGGCCGGCGTCTAGCTATGGGCGGCCGGTCCGCGCAGGAGCAGCTCGGCGACCTTCTTCTCCAGCTCCGTCCGTCGGTATGGCTTCGGCAGGAAGGCAAGCCCGAGCCGCGCGCCGGCGCCTCGCAGGGCGGCCTCCTCGCTGTGCCCGGATGACAGCAGGATCGGCATCGCGGGATCCATCGCCCTGGCGCGTTCGGCGAGCTCGTGCCCGCTCAGTCCGTTCGGCATCACGACGTCGGTCAGCAGCAGGTCGAAGCCCGGCGATCGGGCCAGCAGCTCCAGCGCCTCGACGCCATCCGCGGCGGTCGTGACCGAGTGGCCCATCGAGCGCAGCTGGCGCTCCGCCTGCGAGCGGATGACCGGGTCGTCCTCGACCAGCAGGATGCGCGCCTCGGCGGGCGCGGGCGGCGGCGCGATCCCTGCGACCTCGACCTGGCGCACCTCCGGGTCGGGCCGCGCCTCCGGGAGCCAGACGCGGATCTGTGAGCCGGCGCCGAATTCGGAGTCGATCTGCAGCCTGCCGCCGGACTGGCTGACGAAGCCGTAGACGATGCTCAGCCCGAGCCCGGACCCCTCGCCCACCGCCTTGGTCGTGAAGAAGGGCTCCGCCGCCTGCGCCCGGGTTTCCGCCGACATGCCCTGGCCGGTGTCCTCCACCGTGAACAGGGCGTAGGACGACGCCGCCTCGGCCCCGTCCGAGCGGTCGGCCGGCCCGAGCTGCGCCCGCGCGACACGGATCGTCAGCCGCCCGCCATCGGGCATCGCGTCGCGCGCGTTGATGCAGAGGTTGAGCAGGGCCGTGGTCAGCTGGGTCGCGTCCGCGAGGCAGAACAGCGCCTCGGGCGCCGGCTCGATGACCACCTTGATGTCCTCCGTGAACGTGCTCCTGACCAGCTCCTCGAGGGACTCGAGCATGCGGTTGCAGTCCACCGGCTCGGAGGCGAGAGGCTGGCTGCGGGCATAGGCGAGCAATCGGCGGATGAGCTCGGCGCCCCGTTCGGCCGCTTCGAGCGACAGCCGGCTCAGGGCCTGCAGCCCGGGATCGTCGGGGAGCGCCGCCGTAAGCTCCTCCGTGCTGCCGATGATCACCGTCAGCAGATTGTTGAAGTCATGGGCCACGCCGCCGGTGAGCCGCCCGACCGCCGCCATCTTCTGGGACTGGCGCAGGCGGTCCTCCGCCGACAGGTGCTCGCGCATGTCCCGGGCCACGGCGAAAATGGTCTGGTGCGCGTCGGACCAGGTCGCCGACCACATCATCGGGATCACCGAGCCGTCTTTGCAGAGGTAGCGGTTCATATGCCCGCCGGCGGGCGCGCCGGCGACCACCTCGGCGGCCATCTGCGCGGTCGAGGGACGGTCCTGCGGATGAACCAGGTCGATGAAGGGCGCGCCTATGAGGTCGGCGGCGGCGTACCCCCAAAGCTGTTCTGCGCGCCGATTGACCCGAACAAAGCGGCCCCGGCCATCGACGGTGCAGATGACATCGTAGGAGTTGTCGAGGATAGCTTCGGTCGCGCTCAGCGCGCTTTCGAGCTGCAGGCGGCTCGCCTCCTGCACCTCGCGCAGCTCGGTGATGTCCTGGCAGGTGCCGCGAGCGCGAACGGGACGCCCGGCCTCGCCGCCGCTGGACTGCCAGCGCTCTTCGACATACCGGGTGCGGCCGCCCCGCAGGATCAGGCGATACTGCAGGACGAGGTCGGATGGAGCCTGGCGCGAAAGCACAAACGCCGCCGTTGCGCGCTGGCGGTCGTCCGGATGGATGATGTCCAGTATGGCGGTGTACGGCGGAGGCGGCGCCTCCGGGTCGGTTTCAAAGATCCGGTGCATTTCGGCCGACCAGATCCGCTCGTCGCTGCGGAAGTCGATCTCCCAACTGCCGATCTTCGCCACGGTCTGGACGATCTCGAGCCGAGCGCTCTTGGCCTCCAGTTCGGCGGTGAGGCGGGCGCGATCCTGTTCGCCGGCGATGCGGTCGGAGACGTCGCGCGCCACCGCGAAGACAAGGTCGCCGACCTGCCGCGCCCGCCATTCGAGGTGACGGTAGGCGCCGTCGCGGTGGCGATAGCGGTTGACGAACCGCGGAACGCCCTGGCCCTCGGTGCGCACGCGGTTCATCTCGGCGAGCGTCGCCGCCAGGTCGTCCGGATGGATCAGCGGCAGCAGGTAGGCGCCTTCAAGCTCGGCGGCGGAATAGCCCAGCGAGGTGGTCCAGGCGCGGTTCACCTTCACGAAGCGGCCTTCGCGATCGCGAACGCAAAGCATGTCGAGCGACACGTCGAAGAAGGCTTCGAAATCCAGGGCGGCGATCGCATCTTCGGGCCGGCCGCCGGAATTTGAACTCATCCTGTTTCCCCAACGGCCGACGGCGGCTCTCGGCGTCGCACAATTATAAGTTTATTATTTCAACCCGCATAACGTCAGCTCGAAACCTAGCGCATAGGTTGCACCCCGGGTGGTCAGCGTCTCGTCGGGAGGCCGTGCGCGATCGGATTGAGGCGGAGTATGCGCAACGTCCTTATTATCGACGATGACCTGGAGCTTCTGCGGCAGATGGCCGCGGCCTTCGCCTCGGCCCGCTATCGGGTGCTGGTGGCCCCCGACGGACAGGCGGGCCTTGCGCGTTTCCTCGCCACCCCGACAGACCTGGTCATCACCGACATCGTCATGCCGAACCGCGAGGGCATCGAAACCATCGTCGCGCTGAAAAACGCCAGCCGGACCGTCAAGGTGATTGCAGTCTCCGGCGGCTACCGCGTCGGTCCCGCCGACTTCCTCAACCTGGCCCAGCACGTCGGCGCTGACGCGAGCCTGGCCAAGCCGTTTCGGCTGAGCAAGCTGGTGGACCTCGCCGCGCAGGTCCTGAAACCCTCGGCCCAGGAGGTGGCGGCATGACCCCGGAGCCGGGCATGAGCGCCATAGAGTTGCGCCATGCCCTGAACAACCTGCTCACCAAGATCATGGGCGCGGCGGATCTTGCGTTGATGGAGCCTTGCGGGCCGCAAGTGAGGTCCGAACTCCAGACCATCCTCGACCTGGCCCAGGACGGGTCAGCGCTGATCGCCCAATTGAATCCGGCGCGCTCCTGGAGCTGACTCGGCCATGGAGCGCTTCACCTCGGCTGCACTTCGCGACGTGCTGGACAGGGTCGGTCCCGCCATCGCAGCGGGCGGCGCCAACATCATCAGCGTCGAGGCCATCCGCGAGCGGTCCGAGGGCCGATGGGCGCGCAAGCGCGACCAGGTCAGCGCCTTCGTCGAGCGGGCCTTCAATCGCCTCTCGCAACCCGGCGACTTCATCGCCAACCTCAACGACGCGGAGTTCCTCACCGTCCAGCCCAGCGTGCCGCGCTCGGCGGCGGTCAGCATCAGCGCGGGCATCCTGAAGGAAACCCTGGCCTTCTTCCTGGGCGCGGCCGCCCGCGAGGACCTGCGGTTGTTCCAGGTCATGGGTTTCGAAAACGGCGAACTCAACGTGGAGCCGCTGGATGCGGTGCATGTGCTGGGCGATGGCGAGGCGGAGGCCGGGGCCGAACCCGGGGCTGGACCTGGGCCAATGCGATCCGCCCACGAGAATCTCCAGGCGCCGCCTTCGAGCGACCTGAGCTGGTCGGACACCCGGCGCATTCGGCTCACATCGCCGCCCAACATCGAACTCGACCTTCAGATCACGCCGGAACCCACCTGGAACGTGGCGGCCAAGGTCGTGGCCTCGTTCGTCTTGCGCCCGGCGATGTGGCTCACGGTCGGCGCCGAGCCCGAGCGCCCCGCCACCTGCGGAGAGCTGACGGCGGCCCTGGCCGCCGAGGTGGCGATCGGCGGACTGAATTTCGCGGCGGACCTGATCGGGGGAAACGGCGCCATGGTGGCGCTGCACGCACCCCTGCCCTGGCACGCCATGGCCTACAGCACCTCGCGCTACCGGCTTCTGCAGGCGTTGCGCGAGATCCCGGAGGACGTGCGGCGGTTCCTGGTCCTGGAGATCACCGAGTTGTCCGACGGCCTTCCCCAGAGCCGGCTTTCCGAGCAGGTCAGCATGGTCGCCCCCTACGCCCGCGCCGTGCTGGCGCGCGCGCCCTCCGACCGCACCGACGTCCGCGCATGGCGCGGAAGCGGCTTGAACGGGGTCACCCTGGATTGTCACGACCTCGACGCTGCGGACCGCAAGGTGCAGATGAGGCTGGAGGTGTTCGCACGTCGCGCCGCCGAGGTGCCGCTCGCCTGCGTGGGCTACGGCCTGCCCGCCACCAGCCTGATGATGGCGGCCTGGGCGTCGGGGTTCACGCACCTGGGCGGCCCGCCGCTTACCGAAGGGCTTGCCGAGCCGAAGGCCATGGTCCGCGTCCAGCCCGCAGACATTTTCGCCGTCGGGGCCTCGCGGCAAGGCCGCCGTGCGTGACGGCCGAAGGGATGGCCGGGACCGGCCAGGCCGCGGCTTACTCCGGCAGCGCCTCGATGATCACGAAGGCCTGGGCGTAGGGGTGGTCGTCGGTGAGGCTGAGGTGGATCGCGGGCCGATGGCCGGGCGGCATGATCTCCAGGAGGCGGGCGTGGGCGCCGCCGGTGAGCGCCATGGTCGGCTGGCCCGAGCGCAGGTTGACGACCCCCATGTCGCGCCAGAAGACCCCGCGGCGCATGCCGGTGCCGAGCGCCTTGGCGCAGGCCTCCTTGGCGGCGAAGCGCTTGGCGTAGCTTGCGGCGCGGTCGGCCTTGCGCTCCGAGCGTACGCGTTCCAGCTCGGTGAAGATGCGCTGGGTGAAGCGCTCCCCGTGGCGCTCCAGCGTCTTCTCGATCCGGCGGATGTCGGAGAGGTCGGAGCCCAGGCCGATGATCATGCGGCGCCCCGCATTTCTGTGGAAATGCGGCTCATTTCGCCAAGGATTTCGCGAATTCCGCACCGGAATTCGGGGCCGATCTCGCCTCGTCCATCAGCGCCCGCATCCGCTGGATGGCGGGGCCAAGGCCGATGAAGATCGCCTCGCCGATCAGGAAGTGGCCGATGTTGAGCTCCATCAGTTCGGGGATGGCGGCGATCGGCTTGACGGTCTCGTAGTCGATGCCGTGGCCGGCGTGGACCTCCAGGCCCAGGCGATGCGCCTCGGCGGCGGCGGCCTGCAGCTTCACCAGCAGGGCCGGCGCTGCGGGCGAGCGCTCGCGGATCGCCTGGCACCAGGCGCCGGTGTGCAGTTCGACGACCTGCGCGCCACAGCCATGGGCGGCGGCGACCTGCGCAAGGTCGGGGTCGATGAAGCAGGAGACGCGTATTCCCGCGTCGACCAGCTTTTGCACCACGGGGGCGATGGCGTTGCGCCCCCTGGCCACGTCGAGGCCGCCCTCGGTGGTGACCTCTTCGCGGCGCTCGGGCACCAGGCAGGCGGCGTGCGGGCGGTGGGCGAGCGCGATGGCCTCCATCTCCGGGGTGACGGCCATCTCGAGGTTGAGCGGGCGGCCGCGCCGCCGGGTGATCGCGGCCAGCGCGTCGATGTCGGCGTCGGAGATGTGGCGGCGGTCCTCGCGCAGGTGGGCGGTGATGCCGTCGGCGCCGGCGGCCAGCGCCATCTCGGCGGCCCGCACCGGGTCGGGATAGCCCTCCCCGCGCGCGTTCCGCACGGTGGCCACGTGGTCGATGTTCACGCCCAGGCGCAGCTTGGTCATGCGACTAGCCTCGCAGAAGAAAGGAAGAAGGTGGCCACGGAAAACACGGAATGCGGGCCCACGGCGGGCCGATCAACGCGACGTGATGGTATTGGCTGATCGCGCGAATGCGCGATCGGTTCGACATTCCCGACGTCTCCGCGGACCCCTTTTTCCCTGCCATTTCCGTGTTTTCCGTGGCCATTCTCCTATGACTTCAGCCGCTTGGAGCCCGGCTCTTCGGCCGGGAGGGCGGCGAGTTCGGGCGGGAGGTTGTCGGCGGGATAGGTCGGCACGTCCAAGGTGGCGAGCGCCACCAGGGGGAAGCCCACGTCCGCACGGCCGCCGGAGCGGTCGACGATGCAGGCGCAGCAGAGCACCTCCCCGCCGGCCGCGGCGATGGGTTCCACGGCCTCGCGGAAGGAGCCGCCGGTGGTGATCACGTCCTCGATGACCACGACCTTCCAGCCGGGCTCGATCCGGAAGGCGCGGCGCAGCTTGAAGGCGCCGGCCTCGCGTTCGACGTACATGGCCGGGACGCCGAGCCAGCGGGCGGTCTCATAGCCCGGGATAATGGCCCCGACCGCCGGGGAGACGATGCAGTCGGGCTTGCCGAAACGGGCCTCGATCTTCTCCGCCAGCGCCTTGCAGAGGCGCGCGGTGCGCTCGGGAAACTGGAAGACCAGGTTCTTCTGCAGGAACATCGGGCTGTGCAGGCCCGACGCCAGGATGAAGTGGCCTTCGCGCAGGGCGCCGGCGCCGCGGAATTCGTCGAGGACCTGCTCAGTGTTCATGAGGGCTGGATAGACCGGTTTCGGCGGCCTCGAAAGATGGGGCGTCCCGTGAAGCCTTCTCGTGTTGCGGGCTTGCACGGTGAAGCCTTAGTTGCGGACATGCGCCGGATGCTGATCGCCCTCGCCCTGATTCTGATCGCCTGGATCGCGACGGGCGCGCTGATGGTCGCCCGCGCCGGGCCGTTCACGCCCTCGGGAACCTATGTGGACATCGGCGGGCGCAAGCTGCGGCTCGTCTGCGCCGGGCCGAAGAGCGACAGGCCGACCGTCTGGATGGAGGCTGGCGCCTTCGGGCTCGCCGCCGACTTCGCCGCCATCCAGGAGAAGCTGACCGCCAAGGGGCTGCGGTCCTGCGCCTACGATCGGGCGGGCATGGGCTGGTCGGACCCCGGGCCGCAGCCGCGCGACAGCGAGGCCATCGTCGCCGACCTGGAGAAACTGATCGCCGCCTCGGGCGAGCGCGGGCCGTTCATCCTGATGGGTCATTCGATGGCGGGCCTGCACACCCGGCTGTTCGCCGGGCGCAACCCGGAGAAGGTGGCCGGGCTGGTGCTGATCGAGGCGACCACGCCCGAGCAGGTGGACAGCCCCAATACGGGCAAGTTCCTGACCGTCTTCACCGCGATCAGCCGGTTCGCGGCGGTGTCGGCGACGATCGGTACGACGCTGCCGCTCTACTACAAGTCCGGCGACCGGATCGGGCTGCCCGCGCAGGGCAAGGCCGAGAAGCGCCACGCCTACGTCTCCGGACGCCACGCGCGCACTGCGGCCAACGAGGTGGTGAACTGGCGGCGAAGCGCCGCCGAGGCGCGGCTGGCGCCGCCCTACGACCCGCGCTGGCCGGTGGCCGTGATCGTGGCGGGCGGGCGGGGGCTGGGGCCGGAGTGGAACGATGCGCGCCGCGTCCCGGAACGAGCCTCGCAGGCCGGCTACTTCGAGGCGGTCGAGGGCGCGTCGCACACCACGATCCTGGGCGAAACCTACGGCGAGGCCGCGGTGCGCGGCGTGGAGCACGTGCTGGCCCACCTGGGGTCGCCAGCGGCCTGAAAATCGCGCTCAGCGCGCCTGATGGGTGGCGGCGACCGTGGGGTTGCGGCTATGGAAGGCGCGCCGGGGGGCGGCCGGCAGTTGGGGTGGATATCCTATGCGTACGGCGACCATCGCCCGGCGCGCGGGCGCGGCCCTGTCGATCGCCGCCCTGGCGGTGCTGCTGGCCTTCTACGCCGGGCAGATCCTGCTGCCGCAACCGATCTATGCCGCCGACGTCGGCTCCTACGTAATCTGCGCGCTGTTCTCCCCGCACGCCGCGGCGCGCGACCCGTGGGTCGCGACGGTGGGCAACAGCATCTTCCTGATGGCCATCCGCGGCGCACGCCTGCTCAGCGACAACTACCTGGTGCTGATCCGCGCCGGCAGCCTGGCGGCCTATATCGGCGGGCTCGCGGCGCTGACCCAGGCCAGCACGCGAGGCCTGGCGGCGCGGGAGCGGTGGACGTTCCTGCTGCTGGCGCTGGCGTTCCCCTACTACCCGTTCGTGGTCGCAGCCTTGCCCGAGGGCCTCTACGTCGGTGTGCTGGCGGCGATCTGCGTGGCGACCGCACGCCTCTATGTCGGCCGTCCGCTGCTCCACGCCGCGGCGGCGGGCGCGCTGCTCGCGGTGTTGACGCTGGTCAAGCCGCATGGGGTCTCGGTCGTCGGCGGGATGGCCGCGGCCGCCGCGCTGGACGGGCTGATCAGCGGGCGGGTCGGGCTGGCGGCGAAGCGCATCGCAGTGCTGGCGGCCGTGTTCCTGGCGCTGGGCAACGCAATCCAGTTCGCCGCCGGCGCGCCGGTCGGAAACCCCCTCACCTTCTTTGTCGGAGACTTCTACGGGAAGGCCCTGACGGCGGCCTCACCGGCGAACGCGGTCGAGATCGCCACGCTCTCCTTCCTGCCGATGACCGCGGCCCTGGCGTTGTTCGCCGGCCTGCCCGCCGTGGCGGCGCTGGGTGAGATGGCGCGCCGCTGGCGGACCGAGGGCCGCGCGCTTCGGCTGGACGGGCAGGACGTCCTGGTGCTCATGCTGGTGCTGGCGGCCATGGCGACCCTGGCGATGGTCACGATCTTCGCGGTCAAGGCCGGCGTCGAACCCAGCGAGACGAAGCGGCTCTGGGGCCGCTATTTCGAGTTCTATGCGCCGCTCCTATGGCTGGCCGCGGCCCCGCACCTGGCGCGATGGACGCAGAACGCAAGCCTGCGCCAGCGGCTGGCGTGCGCAGGGCTGATGGCGGCTGGGCTCGCCGGCCTGCTTGCGGCCTTCCAGGCCGGCGTCGTGCTCTTCCCCTGGGACGCGACGGCGCTGCTGGCCTTCTTCCACCCCGACCCCGTGCGCGCGCCGCTCGGCGCCTTGCCGCCGTTCCGCGCCCTGGCGGTCGCGGCAAGCCTGCTGGCCGCCGGGGCGATCGCCTGGCGCGCGCCGCCGTGGCGGGTGGCGCTGGCCTATTTCCTGGCCCTGGGGCTGCTCGGCGTCTGGCTGGAGCACATCTGGGTCGGGCCGATGATCCAGAAGCGGATCGCGTTCGACGCCGAGATCCGCGCCGCCGCGGCGCTCACGCCCGACGCCGCGGAGCGCAACCTCGTCCTGGTCGCGGACGGCAACGACGGGCACCTGAGCTTCCTGGGCCTGGGCGGCTTCGCCTATATCCAGCCGGTGACGCCAGGCGCGCCGGCCCCGCCGCTGACCTTGGCCTATGAAAATGTGGTGGCCGTGGCCCCGGCCCTGCCGCCCGCCGGCTGGCCCTGCGCCTACCGCGGCCAGCAGGTAACGGTCTGCTCGCGGCCGGAGCGGACCGCCGTGAACTAATCCTTGCGGCGGTCGACGGTCTCCACGCTCGGGTTGGCGCGGAGCGCGGCGGCGATGTGGGTGAGATGCCTGGCGTCGGTGACGTCGACGTCGAGGTCCACGTCGAAGAAGTCGGCCTGGCGGTGGTGCATGCGAAGCTGGACGATGTTGCCGCCCGCCTCGCCGATGATGGTGCAGACCTGGCCGAGCACGCCGGGCGCATTGCGGATGGTGGCGATCAGCTTGGCGCGGGCGACCGAGTTGCGCTCGGCCTCAGGCGTCCATTGCAGGTCGCGCCAGAGGTCTTCCTTGTCCTCGTAGGCCTCGAGACGTTGGCAGTCGATGGTATGGACGCTGAGCCCGGCGCCGCCGCCTTCCAGGATGCCGACGATCCGGTCGCCGGGCACGGGCGAGCAGCATTCGTCGAAATGGATGGTCACGCCCGGCGTCAGCCCGCTGCCCCGGACATAGAGCCGGGCGGACTTGCCGTCCTCGATGCGATGGCGGGCGGTGGCGGCCTTGCGCTCCTCGGCCTTCAGGCCCGGGAACAGGGCCTCCAGCACCTGCGGCGGGGAGACCCGGCCGCGGCCGACGGCATCGAAGAGCTCGTCCTCGGTGGCGACCGCGAACCGATCGAGCGCAGGGCGAAGCGAGACGTCCTTGCGCGACTTGCCCGCCGCCTCGAACGTCTGGTCGACGGTGGCGCGGCCGAGCCTCGTGAATTCTTCCTTCTCGGTCTGGCGGATATGGCGCCGGATGGCGGAGCGCGCGCGGCCGGTGACGGTGATCGAGCGCCAGTCCGGCGGCACCACCGGCTTGCCGCCGCGGATCACCTCCACCACGTCGCCGTTCTGCAGCACGGTGCGCAGCGGCTTCAGCTCGCCATTGATCTTCACGCCGATGGTGGTGTCGCCGATGTCGGTGTGCAGCGCGTAAGCGAAATCCAGCGGCATGGCCCCAGTCGGCAGGCTGACCAGGCGGCCCTTGGGCGTGAAGACGAAGGCCTGGTCGAGGAACATCTCCAGCTTGGCGTGCTCGACCAGTTCCTCGGCGTCGCCGCCGTGCTCCAGCACCTGGACGAGGGCGCGCAGGTTGATCAGCGGATCGCGGCCGCCGGCGGCTTTCTGATGCTCCAGGTCGAAGCCGTAGGACTGGTCCTTGTAGCGCCAGTGGGCGGCGACGCCCTCCTCGGCCACGCGGTCCATGGCCTCGGTGCGGATCTGCATCTCGATGCGCATGCCGCGCGG
>Ga0207657_10003751_pt1 | contig 16148 bp, 15 predicted proteins | sample KBSC33metaG_FD_184316 | JGI IMG/M metagenome (GOLD analysis project Ga0207657, IMG submission 184316) | Corn rhizosphere microbial communities from Kellogg Biological Station, Michigan, USA - KBS C3-3 metaG (SPAdes) (version 2) | ecosystem: Host-associated > Plants > Roots > Rhizosphere > Soil ... | reverse complement strand
CCCGACACGTCGCGCGTGATCGACGGGTTGTCGGCCTTGCGCGCGATCTTGTCGACCTCGTCGATGTAGATGATCCCGGTCTCGGCCTTCTTGACGTCGAAGTCGGCGGCCTGGATCAGCTTCAGCAGGATGTTCTCGACGTCCTCGCCGACGTAGCCGGCCTCGGTCAGCGCGGTCGCGTCGGCGATCGCGAACGGCACGTTCAGGATCCGCGCCAGCGTCTGTGCCAGCAGCGTCTTGCCGCAGCCGGTCGGGCCCAGCAGCAGGATGTTCGACTTGGCCAGCTCCACCTCGGCGTCGCCCTGGCTGGCCATCTGCACGCGCTTGTAGTGGTTGTAGACCGCCACCGACAGCGTGCGCTTGGCCTCTTCCTGGCCGACCACGTAGTCGTCCAGCACGTCGCAGATCTCGCGCGGCCGCGGCAGGTTGTCGAGGTCGAGCTGGACCGGTGTGGTCAGCTCCTCGTCGATGATCTCGTTGCAGAGATCGATGCACTCGTCGCAGATGTAGACGCCGGGGCCGGCGATCAGCTTCTTGACCTGGCGCTGGCTCTTGCCGCAGAAGCTGCAGAGCAGCTGCTCGTTGGTGTCGGTAGGGCGTGCCATCAGTGCTTGTCGATCACCCGGTCGATGATCCCATACTCGACCGCTTCGGGGGCGCTCATGAAATAGTCCCGCTCGGTGTCGCGGGTGACCTTCTCGAGCGACTGCTCGGTATGGTTGGCGATGATCTGATCCAGCCGCTTTCGGATGTCGATGATCTCGCGCGCGTGGATCTCGATGTCGGTGGCCTGTCCCTGGAACCCGGACGAGACCTGGTGGATCAGGATTTTCGCGTTGGGCAGTGCCATCCGCTTGCCCTTGGCACCGCCGGCCAGGAGCAGCGCGCCCATGCTCATCGCGATGCCGACGCAGATGGTGGACACGTCCGGCTTGATGAACTGCATCGTGTCGTAGATCGCGAGGCCCGAGTAGACGCTGCCGCCGGGCGAGTTGATGTAGAGCGAGATGTCCTTGTCGGGATCCTCGGATTCCAGGTGCAGCAGCTGCGCCACGATCAGGTTTGCGATCTGATCGTCGACGGGCGTGCCCAAAAAGACGATCCGCTCGTTCAAGAGCCGCGAGTAGATGTCAAACGAGCGCTCGCCGCGCGAGGTCTGCTCGATCACCATGGGAATCAGTGGGCTCACTCGGGTTCTCCTATTCGCCGGGCGGCTCGGCTGAGCCGGGGGTCCAGATCTTTGGGGTTTTTGCGGCCGCGCCCTCGGATTCCTGCTCCGGGGTCCACAGCTTCTCTCGCGCCTCGGCCTGCTCGGGCGAGATCTCCTTGGCGTTTTCCACCACGATGTCGAGGGCCTTCTGCAGCCGCAGGTCGATCCGCAGCGAGGTCAGCGTGACCGGGTCTGCCATCAGCCGCTCCACCATCTCGTCGGGGTTCTCCCCGCCCTGCGTGGACTGCTCGCGGATGAAGGCCTCGATCATCTCGTCGCTGATCTCGATGTTCTCTGCGTCGGCAACGGCCTCCAGGGCCAGGTCCTTGGCGACAGCGTCCTCGGCCTGCGGCCGCATCGAGGCGACGATCTCCTCGGCGCTCTGGCCGGTCAGCCGCAGGTAGTCGGACATCTCCATCCCCCGCGCCGCCAGCGACTCCAGCATGCTGCGGGTCATCTCCGACATGCGGCTGCGCACGAGCGCTTCGGGCAGCTCGCTGGTCAGCTGCTGGGCGAGGTCGTCCAGCACGGTCGTGCGGAAGATCCGGTTCGACTCCTCGGTCAGCGCCTCCTCGAAGCGCGACGTGACGTCGGCCTCGAGCTCCTTCAGCGTGTCGAACTCGCTGACCGACTTGGCGAACTCGTCGTCCAGGTCGGGCAGCAGCCGCTCCTTGACGTCCTTCATGGTGACGTCGAAGCTGGCCTCCTTGCCGGCCAGGTGCTCGGCCGGGTAGTCCCCGGGGAAGGTGACGGCGACGTCGCGCCGCTCGCCGGCCTTCATGCCGGTCAGGCCGTTCTCGAGGTCGCCGATCAGGCGCCCCTCGCCCAGCTCGATGCCGTAGTCGGTGCCGCTGCCGCCCTCGAACGGCGTGCCGTCCATCGTGCCGGTGAAGTCGATCACTACGAAGTCACCCTGCTCGGCGCCGCGCTCAACCGGGTTCAGCTCGGCCACGGTCAGCTGCAGCCGCTGCAGCTCGCCGTCGATCGCCTCGCGCGGCACCTCAACCGGCGCGCGCACGCCGGTCAGGCCCTTATAGGAGCTGACGGTGGGGCGCGGCTTGACCTCGACCTCGGCCTTGAAGTGGAACGTCTCACCCTCGACCGGCTGGTCCGACCAGTCGATGGTGGGACGGTCGACGGGGTCGATGCCGGACACGGCCACGGCCCGCCGGTACCAGGCCGACAGGTGGTGCTCCAGCGCCTCCTCGATCACGGCGTCGCGGCCGATCCGCTGCATGACGAGGCCCTTGGGGGCCTTGCCCTTGCGGAATCCGGGCAGGCGCACCGATCGCGAGAGATCGTCGAGCGCGTGGTCGAAGGCGTGGTCGACATCGTCGGCCGGCACCTCGACCGTCAGCCGAACGCGGTTGGAATCAAGCTCTTCGAGTTGAGTCTTCATAAGGCGGGCGATCGGCGGCCGCCACGAGGGCAGCGCGCGGCGACCTTCTAACCTTAGTCGTAGGCAGACAGGTGCGCCACCGCGGCGAGGGCGGTCGGCCGGGTTGGTAGTGTCACCGTGATGCAGGAGCGCCGACGGTTCGACGATGCCCAGGATGCCACCAGGCGCACCCGGCTGGCCAACGAGCGCACCTACCTGGCGTGGTGGCGCACCGGCCTCACGGCGCTGGCGGTCAGCCTGGCGGCCGGCAAGGTGGTGCCGCAGCTGAGCAACGCCCAGCGCACCTGGCCCTACCAGGTGATCGGGGCCGGCTTCGCGGTGATCGGGATCGCCTGCATCGCCTACGCCCTGCGCCGGCAGCGGAAGGTCGAGGCTGCGCTGATGCACGGCGACTTCGTGCCGCCGGACCGGATGTGGACGCTGGTCATGACCGTTGCCGGCGTGGTGCTGGGTCTGTGCACGCTGGTGCTGATGGCGTTCAACCGCTAGCCGTCGACGGCGTCACGGAGCTGCTCGAGCGCCGCGGTCAGCTCGCTCAGGGCGCACAGGTTGGGCACCGGTGTGCCGGTCATCGCGGCCACCTCGACCACGGCGTCCACCATGCAGCCCAGCTCCAGCTGCTTGCCCGCCTCGAAGTCCTGCAGCATCGAGGTGCGATGGTCGCCGACCGCCAGCCCCGCCTCCAGCCGGCGGTCGATCGAGATCGGCAGCTCGACCCCGACCGAGGCGGCCACGGCCGCGCACTCCTCCATCACGATCCGGATGTAGGCCAGCGCGCGCTCGGACCCGCGCAGCGCCCCCATGGTCGAGCCTGTGAGGGTCGTGATCGGATTGAAGGCGGCGTTGCCGACCAGCTTCAGCCAGATCTGGCGGCGCAGCTGCGGGTCGAACGAGCACTTGAGCCCGGCCGTGACCAGTGCCTGGGAGATCTCGCTGCAGCGCTCGGTGGCGACCCCGTCGGGCGTGCCGATCGTGAAGCGCGTGCCCTCGATGTGGCGGATCACGCCAGGCTCCACGATCTCGGTCGAGCAGTAGACGACGCATCCGACGATGCGCTCGGTCGCGATCGAGCGGCTGATCATGCCGCCGGGATCGACGCTCGCGAGCGTGCGCCCGGCGAGCGGGCCGTCCAGCCCCTGGAAGTACCACCACGGCAGCCCGTTCTGGGCCGGCACGACCACGGCGCCGGGCCGCAGGCGCTCGCCGATCGCCGGCGCCAGCTCGGGCAGGCTGTGGGCCTTGAGGCCGATGACGATCACGTCGGCCTCGGCCAGCGCGTCGATGTCGGCGGTGGCGGCCGGATGGCTGGTGAAGTCGCCGCTGGGGCTGCCCACCCGCACGCCGTGCTCGATCATCGCCTGCAGGTGCGGGCCGCGGGCGATCAGCGTGACGTCGCTGCCCGCCTGCGCCAGCGTGGCGCCCAGGTAGGCGCCGATCGCCCCGGCGCCGAGCACCGCGAACCTCACCCCTGCTCCTCCAGGTAGGCCGCCATCCGCGGGCGCTGCACCTTGCCGGTGGGCGTCTTGGGGATCTCGTCCAGCACGTGGATGCGATCGGGCACCTTGAACGCCGCCAGCGACTCGGCGGCGTGGCGCCGCAGCTCGTCGGCGCCGGCGTCGCCTTCAAGGACAACAGCCGCGGCCACGGTCTGGCCGTACTTGTCGTCGTCGACGCCGAACGCCACGGCCTCGGCCACCCGCGGGTGCGCGAGCAGCACCGCCTCGATCTCGTAGGGCGAGATGTTCTCGCCGCCGCGGATGATCATCTCCTTCAGCCGCCCCAGCAGCCGCAGGTAGCCGTCGTCGACCCGGCCCTGGTCGCCGGTGCGAAACCAGCCGTCGAAGAACGACTCGGCGTTCGCCCGGTCGTTGTTCAGGTAGCCGGGGGTGAGCCCGGCACCGCGGATCGCGACCTCGCCGGTGGCGCCCGGCTCGACATCGCCCCCGGCCGGGTCGACGATCCGGAACTCTGCGCCGGCCGGGATCCCCACCGATCCCTCATATCGAGCGGCCGGCGGCAGCGGGTTCGAGGCGATCTGGTGCGTGGCCTCGGTCATGCCGTAGGCCTCGACCATGGGCGCGCCGTAGCCAGCCTCGGCCTCGTGCATCAGCTGGGGCGAGAGCGCGGAGCTACAGGAGCGCGCGAACCGCAGGCGCAGGTCGGCATCCCCCGCGTGATCGAGGATCATCCGGTGCAGGGTGGGGCCCGCCGAGAGCCAGGTGGCCGAGTCGGACGCCGCCTGCGCCCAGAACCGGCGCGGGCTGAAGCGGCGAGGCACGATCACCGTGCCGCCCACGGCCAGCTGGGCCAGGGTCGAGGCGATCAGGCCGTGGACGTGAAACAGCGGCATCGCACAGAACGACACGTCGTCGGAGGTGAGCCCGTAGTGGGCCGCGATGGAGCGCGCTTGCGCGGTCAGGTTGCGCTGCAGCAGCGGCACCTGCTTGGGGCGGGATGTGGTGCCGCTGGTGTGCAGCAGCAGCGCGATCTGCTCGGGGGCTCCGGCCCCATTCGAGGCAGCCGCGGCGAGCGCGCGACCGCCGGCGCGCAGGTCGACCGGCTGGCCGGGCGCCGCCGCGACCACGTCGGCGATCGGGATCGAGCCGGCCGCCGCCCGCGCCTTTGGGGCCGCCGACTCGCCGATCAGCAGCAGCTGCGGGGCGAGGTCGTCGAGGTAGAAGCGGAACTCGGGCTCGGTGTAGGCCGGGTTGAGCGGCACGGTGGCGGCACCCAGCGACGCCAGCGCGAACAGGATCGCGACCAGCTCGACGCCGTTCGGGAGCACCACAGCCACGCGGTCTCCCGGGCCGACACCCGCGGCCTCCAGCTTCCCGGCCAGCGCATCCACCAGCTCGGCCAGCTCCGCGTGGCTGAGCCTGACGTCCGCGTCGGGGCAGATCAGAGCGGCGCGAGCCGCGTCGGCGTCGAGTAGCCCGAGGAGTGGCTCCGGTTGCTGGCTCACAGGGGGAACGTATACGGAGTTCGGGCGCCTGGCGTCAGGAGGCCGAGTGGGCGATACGACCCCGGCGGGCGAACGTGCGCGTGGCGCTCCAGCCGAAGATCGACGCGAGCGCAAGCGCGCCGAACACGATGTCCCACGCGGCCAGGATCAGCTGCTGGCCGAGCGAGAAGGCAGCGACTACGCTCGAAGGAGCCACGTTTCGCAGGGCGGCCGACGCCAGCGCCTGCTGGGTGCCGACGCCGCCGGGGGTGAACGCGAGCGTCGAGGAGATCGAGTTGACGGCCAGCACGAGCAGCACGCTCTGCGGCGACACGGGCAGTCCGTAGGCCCGCATGAACAGCCCGGTCACCGCCGCTCGCATGACGTAGGCGGCCAGCTCGACGGCGAGCACCTGCACTGCGTAGACACGCGGCTGCGCGAGGATCGCCACCCCGTCCCTGGCTCCGGCGAGGGCCTTGCACCGGCGAACGAGCACCCACGCCAGGACCCCGAGCACGATCGCGCCGACCACGACCAGCACCGCGTGCGCATACAGAGAGCCGAGCTGGGGATCGAGCGCGCCCTGCTGGGTGGCGATCAGGGCGATGCAGACGGCCACGCCGACCACCACATAGAACGCGTTTTGCACGACGCCCGCGCCCACCAGGCCGAGCGCCGTCGAAGCCTGGATCCGAGCTCGGTAGATACCGAGCATCGCCACCGTCCCGGCCTGCGCCGGCAGCAGTGAGTTGAGCGCCACTCCGCCGCCGTACCCGCCCAGGACCACACGGTAGGCAACATCGGAGCGCGGGTACGCGCGGCGCAGGATGTTGCGCCACGCCAACGCGTTCAGGAGTATCTCGCAGGTGTGCAGCGCCAGTGCGAGCACCAGTATCGGCAGCGAGATCGATCGCATCTGGCCCGCGACCTGGTGCATCCAGCCCGCGACGCTGCCTGCATGTTCCATCGCGGGGGTCCGGTTACGCGGCCGGTCAGGCGTTCATGCGACGGCGATACAGGTAAAACGCCACAGCAGCGATGATCAGAATGATGAGGATATACAGCATCCCGGGCCTCCTTCAGCCACTACTCAAACAACACGGATGGCCGAAGTCTTTGGGCCAGGCGCGCCGGGGCGAAGGTTGGGCCGCGACGCCTCATTCTACCACGCTTTACTGCCACGTCACCTGATTGATGGCGTTCCACGGGATTACGATCGTCCGCGCCTGGCCCTCGGCGGAATCGACCAGGATGCCCAGCTGGTCGGATTCCCGCACCATCACGGTCAACTCCTTGCCGTCGATAAAGCGAACTGTGACGGCACGATCAGTGGGTAATTGCATGAAATAGTCCCTCCTGGCTTCAGAATACTGTGTATTTGAACGGCTCCTATTTGTAATTCATGCCTCGACCTGCGATAATACCCGCAGCGCGACCCCCGGCGAGACGTGGCCGCAGTGTGATTGTGACGGCTCCCGCCTCTTGAGGTTGCGCTTCGGGTTACGGCGCGACCATCTGGTTTCCCAGGGCCGCCGTAGCGTATAGCTACCAGCTACCGATGCCCCTGGACCAACTCCAAGGAAGGGAGCAGGACTATGTATGCCCTGATCCGCGAGTATAAGAATCTCGATCCCACCATGCGGGAGAACGCAACCCGCAAGGCAAGCAACGAGCTGCGTCCGATCCTGAGCAAGACCCAGGGTTTCGTGTCGTATGAGCTGCTGACCCCGCAGGATGACCAGAACGCCGTGACGTCGATCAGCGTCTTCAAGACGAAGGCCGACGCCGAGGCTTCGATCACGGTTGCGCAGGATTGGGTTCAGTCGAACCTGCCTGAGATGACCAAGCCGCACAGCGTGGCCGGCGAGCTCGTCGCCCACTAGCTCCTTCTCTGCGGAGGGCGCCGAGGGGCGTCCTCCGCAGATGTACACTTGACGGTCGTGAACGACGCTCCCGAACACCACCACCTCCGCGTTCTGATCGCGAACCAGCGGAGCGATCGGCTGGATTACGTGACCAGCGTGGTCGTTGGACTCGGACACGAGGTGGTCGCCCGGTCGATCGAGGTGGATGAGGTCGCCTCAGTGACCCAGCGCGAGCACCCGGACGTTGCGCTGGTCGGGCTGGGCGACAGCAGCGAGCACGCCCTGGAGCTGATCGGCGAGATCGTCCGCCAAGCAGCCTGTCCGGTGATCGCATTGCTGGAGACCGACGACCACGTGTTCGTCGGCGAGGCGGCCAAACGCGGCGTCTTTGCCTACATCACCGATACGAACCCCGAGCAGCTGCAGGACTCGATCGACATCGTGTTGCGCCGGTTCGCCGAGTTCCAGAACCTGGAGGGAGCGTTCGGGCGGCGAGCGGTGATCGAACGCGCGAAGGGCATCCTGATGGAGCGCCACGACACGAACGAGGGGCAGGCGTTCGAGATGCTCCGTGCCCATGCTCGCAGCGCGAACCGCAAGCTGGTCGATATCGCCGCAGCGGTGGTGGACGGGCGTGCCCTGTTGCCCGGTCCCGACAAGCAATAACTAATAACCCGCTGCTACCATTTTTAACACGGCGGCCCCACTCCTCGGTCGGCGGGAGATTCTGACCCCAACGCCTGGTCAGGCGATGAGTGGTTTCTCCCACCCGGTAAGGAGGACGAAATGATTGAGGCAATTGTCGCCGCCATAGGCGTTCTTACGCTGTTGATCGTGGTCGCTCGGACGGTCCGTATAGTCCCCCAGGCACGAGCCGGCGTCGTTGAGCGATTAGGCCGCTACTCGCGAACGCTCACCCCCGGGCTCGTGATCCTGGTGCCGGTGGTCGACCGCGTGCGTCAGATGATCGACCTGCGCGAGCAGGTCGTGTCGTTCGCGCCGCAGCCGGTGATCACCGAGGACAACCTCGTGCTCAGCATCGACACGGTCATCTACTACCAGGTGACGGACGCCCGGTCGGCCACCTACGAGATCGCCGACTACATCCAGGCGATCGAGCAGCTGACCGTGACAACCCTGCGAAACCTGATCGGCGGCATGTCGCTCGAGCAGACGCTGACCTCGCGGGACGGGATCAATGACGAGCTGCGGGTGGTTCTGGACGAGGCCACGGGCAAGTGGGGCATCAGGGTCAACCGCGTCGAGCTGAAGGCGATCGATCCGCCCCGCACGATCCAGGAGGCGATGGAGAAGCAGATGCGCGCCGACCGCGACAAGCGAGCGGCGATCCTGACCGCAGAGGGTGTGAAGCAGTCTCAGATCCTGACCGCCGAAGGCGAGCGGCAGAGCACGATTCTGCGCGCCCAGGGTGAGCGGGAGTCGCAGATGCTGCGGGCCGAGGGCCAGGCCAAGGCGATCGAGACCGTCTTCAAGGCGATCCACGACAACGATCCCGACCCCAAGCTGCTGGCCTACCAGTATCTCCAGATGCTGCCGCAGATCGCGGCCGGAGAGGGCAGCACGATGTGGATGATCCCCAGCGAGCTGACGCAGGCGATGGGTGCCATGGCGTCAGGGTTCAAGACACCGGCGCCAGCACCGGTTGAGCAGGTCGCCGCCCCCAACGGTGCGGTCAGTGCTACGTCGCGCCCGACTCCTGAGCGCTGATGCGCTCGGCCCGCTCGCGGAGCAGGTCTTTCACCACCACCTGGATGGTGCCCGCGATCGGGATCGCGATCAACGCGCCGAGGATGCCCAGCAGCGCCGCGCCGGTGAGCACGGCGATCAGCACCACCAGCGCCGGCATCTGCACCGTGCGGCGGTAGACGGCCGGCTGGATCAGGTGATTCTCGATCTGCTGGTAGAGCATGATCACGACGAACACGATGATTCCGTCGGTGGTGCCACCCGCGAAGTACGCGACCGCGATCACCAGAATCGACGCGAGGGTGGCGCCCACCAGCGGCACCAGGTCGCCGATCGCCACCACCACTCCCAGCGTCAGTGCGTAGGGGACGTGGAGGATCCATAAAGTGAGCGCGGCGACGACGCCGGCGATCACGGAGATCAGCAGGTTGCCGGCCACGTAGCCGCCGACGGTACGGTTGATGTGCCCGCCGATCTCACGGGCGCGGTCGGCGCCGCCGGGCCGCAGCTGGGACAGGATCAGCTGATTGATCTGCGGCAGCTCGAACAGCACGAAAGCGGCCAGGAACAGCACGGTTACCGTCGCAGCCACGCCGTTCACAACCGTGCCGGCGGCGCCGAACACGATGTCGGGCAGTTCGGATGCGTGCGCCTTGACCTTGTCGATCACCTGGTAGTGCTGGTCGAGGCGATGGATCAGCGGGTTTCTCGCCAGCCGGTCCGCGGCCTGTGGGGCGCTCTCCGGTATGCGGTCGATCTGGCCGATGAACGGGGCGACCAGCAGCGCCAGCACCGCCATCAGGCCGACCACGAAGGCCAGAAACACGGTCACCACCGCCCAGGTGCGGCGCATCACGCGCTCGACCTGGACGACTGCCGGGTTCAGCGCGATGGCGATAAAGACCGCCAGACCGACCCAGATCAGGACGGTGCGGACGCTCGCGAGCAGCGACACGGCGATCGTGAACACGAATACCGAGAACAGCACCTTCGCGATCACCCGCAGCGGTATGTCCAGCACGACGTGGCGCGGCGTCTCGCCCACGGCGATCTTGCCGGAAGCAAGGCCGATGGTCGAAGACACCGTCGCGCTACCGTCTTCGGCTCGGGGGTTGGTGCTCACCCTACTGTCAGTGCCCCGCACAGGGGGCGGCCAAACTCGGCGCCGATGCGGGCGAGAGGACTCGAACCTCCACGGCCTGAAGCCACCGGCTCCTAAGGCCGGCGCGTCTACCAATTCCGCCACGCCCGCGCGTGTCTGGAAGAGGTTATTCGATCCCCCGGCGATTTCGATCAAGACCCGGCAGCATCGCGCCGATGAGGAAGGTTGGAAAACTGGATCGCGAGGCCGCACATCGAAACGCCCACACACGCTTCGGAGCTGTCACCCGATCGGCCGCTGAGCGACGCGTCGGCCGATGCGCTTGGCCATGCCGTATTTGCGGCGCACCTGGCCTCGGTGATCGCCACGCTATCCCCCAAGGACGGCTTCACGGTCGGCCTCTACGGCGATCCCGGCGGCGGGCGTACGACCGCGCTCAACCTGACGCGATCGGCGCTGCGCGCGCACCCGGCCGCCGCCAAGTGGACGGTGGTCGACTGGAACCCGTGGCTGCTGTCCGGCGGCGCCGATCTGGAGCAGCGGTTCGTGCAGCTGCTGGCATCGGCGGTGCTTGGGTCCAGCTCCGACCAGCTTCCCGACCCCACGCAGATCGCGGCGCTGCTGGCGAAGGTGGCCTCGACGCTCGGCTCGAGCGACAAGCGCGTGGTGGTGCTGATCGACGACGCCGACCGGCTGGTGCCGGATCGCCTGGCGGAGCTGCTGCGGCTGTTGGCGTCGGCCGCTCCGATCGCCAACCTCGTGTTCGTGATCGCGCTCAGCCGAGACCTGGTCAACGGCGATGGGATCGACAAGACGCTGCAGCTCGAGATCGACCTGCCGCTGGCCGACCGTGCGCTGCTGCAGCAGATGTTCGTCGACCGGATTGAGCCGTTGCTGACCGAAGCCCGCGAGGGTGGGCTGGTGCATCCGGACTACTGGGTCGACATCTGCACGCACGCGATCGATCCGTTTCTGCGCACCCCACGCGACGTTGTCCGCCTGGTGAACGCGACCACGGCCACGTACGCGGCGGTCAGGGGCGAGGTCAACCCGATCGACTTCACGGCGCTCGAGACGCTGCGGCTGTTCTGCCCCGTCGCCTACGACGCGGTGCGGCGGCGGCCGTCGGCGTTCCTGCTGCCGGTCACCGCGCGGCGCGACGAGGACGGATCGCTGGGCGAGACCAAGCGCTACCACGAGGCCTGGGGCGAGCAGCTGTCCGAGGCAGACCGCACGCGCGCCACGAACCTGCTGATGCGGCTGTTCCCGCGGCTGGGCGACATCCTCGGGGCGCGGGTGCTGGCGACGATGCCGGAGGACACGTGGCGGACGCTGCTGCTGGTGGCCAGCGAGGAGACGTTCCCGGTCTACTTCCAGCTGGCGATCCCGAGCGGCGGCATCTCGAACGCCGACCTGGCCTCGAAGCTGGAGCACTTCGGCGACACCAACCAGTTCGCGGCCACGCTGATCGAGCTCGCCCGCGACCCCGGGCCGGACGCGCCACAGCGGCTGGAGGCGTTCCTCAGCCGGCTCGAGAACCACATCGGCGAGAACGGCGACCGCGAGGAGCTGGAGGCGGCGATGCGGGCGCTGTTCCAGGCGGCGAACGAGCTGCTGCGGCGCGAGGAGAGCGGGCGGCTGGACATCGATGTCTCGCAGCACCTGCGCCGGATCGTGCGGCGGCTGCTGCTGCAGGTGGAGCAGGACGAGCGGGTATCGCTGCTGGAGGAGGCGATCGGCAGCGGCGGCTCGATCGCGACCACGACCGACATCGTGATCATGCTCGGCCAGCAGCACGGCAAGTACGGCGGGGAGTGGACGGAGGGCGCGGAGACGCTGGTGACGCTGTCGCAGCTGGCGCAGGTCGAGAACCTGGCGCTGACGGCGGTGCGCGACGAGGCCGAGGGCGGCGGTCTGCTGGGCGCTCCCAAGATGGGCGAAGCGCTGACCTGCTGGGCGAGCTGGAACCGCGGCGAGTGCCGGGCGTGGGTGTCGCGGTCGATCGAGACGGACGAGGGGCTGGTCGCCTTCCTGCAGCCGTTCATGCGCGGCGCCGGGCAGCCGAGCGCGAGCGCGCGCGGGCCGCGGGTCGAGAACCGGCTGGATCACCGGCGGCTGCGGCCGTTCCTGGAGCCGGGCGCGATCGTCGACCGCGTCAAGGCGCTGGCCGAGCAGCCGGACCGCACGGAGCAGGAGAAGCAGCTGATGCGCCGGTTCGTGCTCGACCACGAGCTGCTCCAGCAGGCGACCAGCGCCGACTACACCGAGGGCGAGGGCCAGCAGTCAGACAGCTTCGCCGCCTGACGGGTGGAACGATGGTGCCGGGCACCGTCGGTTCCACGCGTTGCAGGGGCGTAACCGTCCCGTTACCGAATTCCCGGGAAACCCGTCACGGCAGCGTTACGCGCCGGTCACGGGTGATGGAACGGTGCCCGGCACCTCTCTATCAGGGGGCCGCGCGTAGCCTCTGCGCCGGCCTCGGATCGGGCGAATAGGGCGGCCGTTTGCCGATACCGGTATCCTGAGAGCACGCGGTGGCCGTAGCTCAGCTGGTGGTAGCCCCTGGTTGTGGTCCAGGAGGTCGTGGGTTCGAGTCCCACCGGTCACCCCTCATCGACGATGACCCGCGCGGCGTATGATCGGCAGTTCACCATGCTCCGCGACGACGAGTACTACGACCTCGGCGGCTTCGGCCGGCCCGTCACCACCACGTCGGACGACGCCCAGACCTGGTTCGACCGCGGCCTCACCTGGTGCTATGCCTTCAACCACGAGGAGGCCGTCCGCTGCTTCCAGCACGCGATCGAGGCCGACCCGGCCTGCGCGATGGCGCACTGGGGCCTCGCCTACGCGATCGGCCCCAACTACAACAAGAACTGGGACGCGTTCGAGGAGCAGGAGCTGACCGACGCCGTGGCCACCGCGCACGCCGCCGTCACCAGCGCCTCCGAGCTGGCGAGCGCCGGCACGCCGGTCGAGCGGGCGCTGATCGGAGCGCTGAGGGCCCGCTTCCCCGAGCACACGCCTGCCGAGGACTGCGCCCCCTGGAACGACGAGTACGCGGCCGCCATGCGCACCGTCTACGCCGACTTCGGCGACGACCAGGACGTGGCCTCGCTGTTCGCCGAGGCGCTGATCGGCCGCACGCCCTGGCTGCTCTGGGACCTCCAGACCGGCGAGCCGGCCGACGGCGCCGACACGGCCGAGGCGATGGCGGTACTGGAGCGCGGGATGGCGAACCCGAACGGCGCCCGCCCCCACCCCGGCCTGCTGCACATGTACGTGCACACGATGGAGATGTCGCCCTTCCCCGAGCGTGCGCTGCGGGCCGCCGACCAGCTGCGCGACCTGGTTCCGGACGCCGGCCACCTCGTGCACATGCCCACCCACATCGACGTGCTCTGCGGCAACTACCGCGACGTCGTCACCGGCAACCGGCGCGCGATCGTGGCCGACCGCAAGTTCCTGGAGCGTGAGGGTGCGCTCAACTTCTACACGCTCTACCGCTGCCACGACTACCACTTCACCGTCTACGGCGCGATGTTCCTGGGCCAGCCGGAGGCGGCACTGGAGGCCGCCGCCGAGCTGCGGGCGACGCTGACCGAGGAGCTGCTGCGGATCGAGGTGCCGGTGATGGCCGACTGGCTGGAGGGATTCGTGCCGATGCGGCTGCACGTGCTGGTGCGCTTCGGCATGTGGGACGAGATCCTGGCCGAGCCGCTCCCCGACGACGCCCAGCTGTACTGCGTGACCACCGCCATGCTGCACTACGCCAAGGGCGTCGCGCACGCGGCCACCGGCGACCTGGCCGCGGCCGACGAGCAGCGCCGCCTGTTCCGCGAGGCCTACGCGCGCGTGCCGGACACCCGCTACCTGTTCAACAACACCTGCCTGGACGCGCTGGCCGTGGCCGCCGAGATGCTGGACGGCGAGATCGAGTACCGCCACGGCCGCTACGACGCCGCCTTCGCGCACCTGCGCCGCTCGGTCGAGATCGACGACAACCTGCTCTACGACGAGCCGTGGGCCTGGATGCAGCCGACCCGGCACGCGCTGGGCGCGCTGCTGCTCGAGCAGGGCCACGTCGAGCAGGCGGAGGCCGTCTACCGGGCCGACCTGGGCCTGGACTCGACGCTCAGCCGGCCCTGCCAGCACCCCGACAACGTGTGGAGCCTGCACGGGTTCCACGAGTGCCTGACGCGGCTCGGCAAGCAGGCCGAGGCCGACATCGTACGGCCGCGGCTGCAACTGGCGCTGGCCCGGGCGACGGTGCCGGTGCACAGCTCCTGCTTCTGCCGCATGACGCACGCCGCCTGAGCGGTCTCAAGCACCCACGCTTGCCGGCCGATATCTGTCGTGATGAGGGATCCAGCACTCGAACTTGCCTACGCGGCGTCCGACGCGTATCGGTACGAGGCCGAGAACCTGGCCGTAATCGACGGGGTGCTCGACACCCTGGGCGAGCGCGCCGAGATCAGCCCGCTCGAGTTCCGGAACCTGCGGGAGGAGCTGCACGTGGTGCTGACCAGCAACCGCACCGCGCCCAGCGTGATGAAGATCATGGCGATGGCCGACGCCGCCCGCATCTGTGGCATCGAGTCCAGCTCGGCCGCCAAGCGCCGCGAGCGCCGGTTCTGGAAGAAGCACCTCGAGAAGACCCTGGACGAGCTGACGAAGCTGCTCGCGTCCACGCTCGACGCGCTGGCCGAAGAGCAGTACTAGCCGGCTACAGCCATTCGGTCTGCATCTCGCCGGCGGCGTGGATGCAGGTCATCCGAAGCGTGCCATCGCCCGCCGCCTGGAACCGGTGCGCGTCGCCGGCCGGCACCACCACCACGCTGCCGGCGGGACCGGACACCTCGCTGTCGCCGACGGTGAACAGCGCCTCGCCCTCCTGCACGATGAACACCTCGGCGTAGGGGTGGCGGTGCAGGCTGTTGCCGCGGCCGGGCGGGTACTCGATCAGGAAGAATGAGACGCCGGCGCCGTAGGCGTGGCCCTCCATCACATGCGTGGTGGCACTGGTGCGCAGCTCTTCGACGTCGATCACGGGGCTCATCGAAACCAATCTTAACCGCAGCGTCCGATCGATAGGCGTAGGCTGGGGGTGGACACAAGCACTGTCCGCGCGCGCATCGGGCAGCCTGTCCAAGAATCAAGGCCCGCCGAGTGCCACGGGAGCAGTCGGCGGGCCTTCACACGAGCACCCCTTGACCAGCGGCGCGAAGGCACGGATGCTGAAACCACGCCGCGGTCCTGGCTCCACCCGGTTCGCCGCGGCGTCACCGGTCGGGGCTCCCCCCGAGGGCGATCGGTGGCGTGCGCCGTGCCGCCTTCCGGGGGCATCCCAGTTCACGGCGCACGCACATTCTCCTAACATCCGCGGCGTAGTATCGCCCGGCGGAGTCGTCCTGCCGGCTGCGGCCGGCACGGAAAGCGACCCCTCTCTGAGAGGGCCCGTCGGTGGCGTGGAGCCTCCACCGACGGGCCACCCCTCCCAGCGGCCGCGACGGCCCCGCGGGCAAGTACGATCAGCGGGCCGCGCCCGTAGCTCAGGGGATAGAGCAGTGGCCTTCGAAGCCACGTGTCGCAGGTTCGAATCCTGCCGGGCGCATGTGTCAGGAGGCTCCACTTACCTCTCGCTGCGGGATCGCCTTGCCAAGGGCAAGGCGGTGCGCGCGCAGGTGCCGCGCTCGGTGCACGGCGAGTGGCGGCCGCCGGCGGCGCGACGCGATCCGGCGGGGATGCCGGAGCGCCGGGCGGCGTCGGCCCTCGGCTTCTTCCGCGGCGGCGCCTACGCGATGGCCGCCGACCTGGCCGCCAGCCCGCGCACGAGCCTCTGGACGCAGCTCTGCGGCGACGCTCACCTCGCCAACTTCGGCGCGTTCGCCGCGCCCGGCCGGCGGCGGGGGTTCGACCTCGCG
>Ga0207657_10003749_pt1 | contig 16152 bp, 11 predicted proteins | sample KBSC33metaG_FD_184316 | JGI IMG/M metagenome (GOLD analysis project Ga0207657, IMG submission 184316) | Corn rhizosphere microbial communities from Kellogg Biological Station, Michigan, USA - KBS C3-3 metaG (SPAdes) (version 2) | ecosystem: Host-associated > Plants > Roots > Rhizosphere > Soil ... | reverse complement strand
GCGCTCGACGATTTCGGGACCGGCTATTCGTCGATCGGCTATCTGAACAAGGCGATCTTCCACAAGCTGAAGATCGACGGCAGCTTCGTCCGCGAAGCCGGCACCCGCCCGGAGAATGTCGCAATCATCCAGTCGATCGTCCAGCTCGCTCAGAGCTTCCGAATGTCGGTGACGGCCGAGGGCGTCGAAACTCCCGAAGACTTCGAGCGCATGCGCGAATTGGGCTGCGACACGATCCAGGGCTATCTGTTCGGCAAGCCGCTCAGCTACGCCCGCGCCAACGAGATGGTGATCGGCCTTTCCAACAAGCGCATGGCCAGCTGAGCATCGCGAATTTTTGCTTCATTCCGCGCAGCTTGAAGGTACAGCGACTTAAGAGCAGACTGTCTTCCGGGTCGGAGGGTAAGTGAGCCGCGTTTTCCTAAGCTATTCTCGTGAGGATGTGGACACCGCGAAGCAGCTTGCGGACCATATTTCGCAGGCTGGCCACGACGTCTGGTGGGATCGCCACCTGCACGGCGGCTCCCGCTTCGTCGCCGAAATCGACAAGGCTTTAAAGGAAGCCGAGGCGGTCGTCGTCTTGTGGTCGGAAACCTCGGTTCAGTCCGCCTGGGTCCAGGACGAGGCGGCCGAGGGCCGGGATTCGGGAAGACTCGTCCCGGTGAGCCTGAGATCGGCGAAGCCGCCGCTCGGCTTTCGCCAGTTCCACACGATCGACCTTGGGAACGACAATCCGGCTGCTGTCGGTGAACTGGCGGAGGCCATCGCCCGCACCTGCGGATCGGCCGGCCAGACGGACGAGCCGGGCACTTCCGAGAGCGCCAAGGGGCCTGCGAGAACCTCCATCTGCGTGCTTCCGTTCGTCAACATGAGCGGCGAAGCCGAGCAGGAATATTTCAGCGACGGGATCAGCGAGGACATCATCACCGATTTGTCGAAGGTGTCGGCCTTGTCGATCGTTGCACGCAACACCGCCTTCGCCTTCAAGGGCCAGACGGTCGACGTGAAGGACGTCGCCAAGACGCTCGGAGTCAGCCACGTCCTCGAAGGCAGCGTCCGCAAGGCCGGGAACCGCGTCCGGATCACCGCGCAGCTGATCGACGGCGCCGCCGGCGACCATGTCTGGGCCGATCGCTACGACCGCGACCTCACCGACATTTTCGAAATCCAGGACGAGATTTCCAAGGCGATCGTGGACGCCCTGAAGGTCAAGCTTCTGCCCAAGGAAAAGAGCGCGATCGAGCACCGCGGCACCTCCAACGTCGATGCTTACAACCTGTACCTTATGGCGCGGCAACAGTGGACCAGCGGCACGTTCGGCCACATCCGCCGTGACGAGGCCATCGTCCGATTGTGCCGGCAGTCCACCTTGCTCGACCCCAATTATGCCGATGCGTGGGCGCTGATGGGCCTCGCCCAGCTCGAGCTTCGCTTCTGGCACGGCAAGGACGAAGACGCGCTCGACGCCGCCCAGCGGGCCTTGGCGGTCAATCCGAATATGCCCGAAGCCCTGTGCATTCAGGCGCGCTACCTGGAGGAAGAAGGGCAGGGCGACGAAGCGCTTCGGCAAGTCAGGGCCGCTCTCGAGATCAATCCCGAATCCTGGGAAGTGAACCGCGAAGCCGCGCGCATGCTGTTCCGGCACGGCAATATCGGCGACGCGATCCCCTATTTCGAAAAAGCGGCGTCCCTGATGGATGGCGACTGGCATAACCCGTCGATGCTCATCACCTGCTACAATTCGACGGGCGACGAGGCTGCATTGCACAGGGTCGCCAAGTTGGCGCTTGACCGGGCCGAGAGCGCGATCGCCAAGGACCCGACCAATGGTCCCGCGCTTGCCGTCGGAGCATCGGCCCTGTGCATGTTCGGCGATGAACAGCGCGCTCGCGACTGGGTCGGACGGGCGCTGCTGCTCGATCCCGATAACCTGTCGATGCGGTACAATCTCGCTTGCTCGATGGCCAGGGAGCTCGGCGATCCGAACGGCGCGATCGAGACGCTGCAGCCTTTCTTCGAGAAAGTGAACAGCCCGATGCACATCCGTCACCTGGAGGTCGATCCGGATCTCGATCCCGTTCGCGATGAGCCGCGATTCAACCAGATGCTCGCCGCCGCGAAGCAGCGTCTCGGAATGCCGATGGCGGCCGAGTAGGCGCGCGCCGCCGATGCGTTCGCCAGTTCAGCCGAAAGCCAGTTGCTCTGTTCGCGCCGCCGCCGCTTGAAGCGCGAAGCGCTTGGGCGCAGACTGTGACCTAGGGGAGATCATGTGAGCCGCGTCTTCTTAAGCTATGCGCGCGAGGATGCCGAGGCCGCAAGGCAGCTTGCGGAGGATGTCGGCCGCGCCGGCCATGAAGTGTGGTGGGACCAGCATATCCAGGGCGGCTCGCGGTTCAGCAGCGCCATCGACCAGGCGCTGAAGAACGCGGAGGCGGTGGTTGTGCTGTGGTCCTCTGCCTCGGTGGAATCGGCGTGGGTTCAGGACGAGGCCGCCGAGGGCCGCGACGATGGCCGCCTGGTGCCGGTGCTTCTGGACGCCTGCAAGCCGCCGCTCGGGTTCCGGCAATTCCAGTCGGTCGACCTGTCGCGCTGGAGGGGCGGCGAAAGCCCGCTTTTCGACGCCTTGCTCGAGGCGATCGCAACCACCGCAGCGCCGGCCGAAAAGGCGGACCTCCGCGCTTCGTCCAGCAAGGCGACGCCCTCGACCCAGTTTTCGATTTGCGTGCTCCCGTTCGTGAACATGAGCGGCGACCCGGAGCAGGAATATTTCAGCGACGGCATCACCGAGGACATCATCACCGATCTGTCGAAGGTGTCGGCGCTGCTGGTCATTGCCCGCAACACCGCCTTCACCTTCAAGGGCAAGGTGATGGACGTGAAGGAGGTGGCCCGGGCGCTCGACGTCAGCCATGTCCTGGAAGGAAGCGTCCGGAAAGTCGGCGACCGCGTCCGGATCACCGCCCAGCTGATCGACACCGCGACCGGCGGCCATGTCTGGGCAGACCGCTACGACCGCGATCTCACCGACATCTTCGCGATCCAGGACGAGATATCGAAGGCCATCGTCGCTGCCCTCCGGGTGAAGCTCCTGCCCAACGAGAAGAAGGCGATCGAGCACCGGGGCACGGAAAGCGTCGACGCCTACAATCTCTACCTGATGGCCCGCCAGCAATGGACCGAGGGAAGCCTGGGCGACATTCGCCGGCAGGAAACCATCGCTCGTATCTGCACGCAGGCCCTCTCCTTCGATTCGGATTACGCCCAGGCTTGGGCACTGATGGCGCTTGCCCAGTCGCAGCTGCGATTCTGGCACGGCATGGACGTCGATCCGGAACCCGCCGCCGAGCGCGCCCTCTCGATCAATCCGAATCTCGCGGAGGCGCATTGCGTCAAGGCTCACATCCTCGAGGAACAGGGACGAAAAGCCGAAGCGACAGCCGAAATCGAGACCGCCGTTCGCCTCGATCCGGAATCGTGGGAGGTAAATCGCGAGGCCGCACGGCTGTTCTTCAGGCAGGGGCGAATCGCGGACGCGATTCCGCACTTCGAAAAGGCGGTCGCATTGCTGGATTCGGACTGGCACAACGCTTCGATGCTGGTCACCTGCTATCGCGAGACCGGCGATTCGGATCAGCTCAGGCGGGCCGCGCAGATGACGGTCGATCGAACCGAAAAGGCGATCGCCAAAGATCCGTCGAATTCCACCGTCCTCGCGGCCGGAACGGCTGCGCTCGCACAGATTGGCGAGAGTCAAAGGGCCAGGGACTGGCTCGATCGCGCGCTTCTGCTCGATCCCGACAATAATATCATGCGCTACAATCTCGCTTGCGCGCTGACCACCGACCTCAACGATCCGGACCGCGCGATGGAGATACTTGAGCCCTATTTCAGGACCACCCTGGGGGCGACCCACATCCGCCACGCCGAAATCGATCCCGATCTCGACCCGCTTAGGGACGATCCGCGTTTCAAGGAAATGCTCGCCACCGCCAAGAAGCGCCTCGCGGCCGGGACGGAGGCCGCCGCCTAGCCCTCGCGCTCAATCCGGCCCCGGCGATGGATCGCAGTCGCTCGTCCGGGTGTTGATGCTCCAAACAGCCATTTGTCTGGAGTTCGTGTTGCGTATCCCACTCCTCCTCGCCTCCGCCGCCGTGCTCACCCTTGCCGCCTGCGGGAGCGGCAATCCGCTTGACGGCAACACCGGCAATTCCACCGCCCAATCCCCGCAGGTTTCCGACAAGGACCTTGAAAGCCAGGTGACGGCGGCGCTCGAGGATGCGCCCACGCACGGGCTGACCAAGGATCTGTTTCTCAAGGGCGGCCTTCCGTCGGACCCGGCGCAGCGGCGCGGCGCCCTGCTCGGGATCGCGGCGGCCTATGCGACAGCGCTCGCGGTCGGAAAGGTCGACCCCGCGCGGATCCGCGATGTCTACACCGTTCCACGGGCGAAAGCCGATCTCTCGGCCGGCCTCGCCGAAGCGCTGTCGAAGAAGCGCTATCGTCAGTGGGTCAACTCGCTTGCTCCGCAGTCCGCGGAATATCAGGCGCTGTCGAAAGCCTTCGTTGCTCTCGTCCAGCGCTCGCCCAGCCTTCCCGACACAGGAATCCCGGCTGGCCGGATAATCAAACGGGGCAGCACGGACCCGCGGATCCCGCCGATCGTGCGCAACCTGCAGCAGCTCGGCTATCTTCCGGCCAGCGAACAGGACGGCCCGGCGCGGACCGCCGGCCTTGCCACCAATCGCTACACGCCCGCGATCGCCCAGGCGATCGCGCGCTTCCAGGCGGACTCCGGGCAGAAGGCCGACGGCACCATCGGCAATGCCACCATTGCAGCTCTGAACGCCTCCCCGCGCGACCGCGCCCGGACGCTCGCGGTTTCGATGGAGCGGCTTCGCTGGCTCGACCGAAGCCCGCCCGCGACCCGAGTCGACGTCAACATCGCCGCCACTCTGCTCGATTACTATCGTGATGGCAGCCATGCGGATCAGCGCCGGGTCGTCGTCGGTCAGCCGGGTTGGGAAACGCCGCAGATCGGCGCTCCGATCTTCCAGCTCGTCGCCAACCCGAGCTGGACGGTGCCCAGGTCGATCGAGACGAAGGAATTGTCGAAGAAGCCCGGCTCCTATTTCGCTGAGCAGAATATCATCCGGAAGAATGGGCGCTTGGTCCAGGAGCCCGGGCCGAAGAACGCGCTCGGCCAGGTCAAGTTCGACATGAAGGATGACCAGGCGATCTACCTCCACGACACGCCGGCAAAGGCGATGTTCCAGACCGACCAGCGGCACGAAAGCCACGGCTGCATCCGCGTCCAGGACGCGCTCGGCTTCGCCCGGGCGCTGGCCGCGGCCGACGGAATCCTGCCGCAGTTCGAGAAGGCGCTTGCCAGCGGCAAGGAGACGTTCGTCGCGCTCCATACCAATATTCCGGTCAGGCTGATGTACCACACGGCCTATCTCGGCACCGACCGTCGCGTGCATTTCGCCCAGGACGTCTACGGCTGGGACAATGATGTCGCTTCAGCGCTCGGCTATCCGACGAAAACTCCGGGCCGCTTCCGGGCGAACAGCGCCGACGTCGGGCCCTAGATTTCGATCTGGGTGCCGAGCTCGACGACTCGATTGGTCGGCAGGCGGAAGAATTCCATCGCGCTTTCGGAGCTCTGCATCAGCCAGGCGAACAATTTCTCGCGCCAGACCGCCATTCCTGGCCGTCTCGACGCGACGAGCTTCTGGCGGCCGAGGAAGAAGCTTGTGCTCATCGGATGGAACTCGGCTCCGCCGGCCTTGAACGCCGCAAGGTCGCGCGGAATGTCGACCTCATCCATGAAACCGTAGCGAAGGATCACCCGGTAGAATCCCTGCCCTGCATCCTCGACGTCCAGCCGCTTCGGCGGCGAGACGTGGGGCACCTCCTCGATCTTCACCGTCAGGATCAGGACCCGCTCGTGGAGCACCTGGTTGTGCTTCAGATTGTGCAGAAGCGCGGATGGAATCGAATCCGGCGACGCTGACAGGAACACCGAGGTTCCGCGCACCCGGTGGGCCGAGCCCGCCGCCGACTTGATGAAGACCGGCAGCGGAATCGCGCTTTCGGCAAGCCGCTCGCGAAGCAGTCGGCGCCCGGTCGCCCAGGTCGTCAGCACCGTGAAGGTGACTGCGGCGACAAGCAGCGGGAACCAGCCGCCATCGGGGATCTTGGTGATGTTCGACGCGAAGAAGCTTCCGTCTACGACCAGGAACGTCCCGATCGTCACGGTCGCGAGAAGCCTGTTCCAGCGCCACACCTGGAAGATGAGGACGGCCAGCATCAGCGTCGTGATCAACATCGTCCCGGTCACCGCGATTCCATAGGCCGAGGCGAGGCGCCCGGACTCGCGGAAACCGAGCACGAGCACGACAACCATGAACAAAAGACCCCAATTGACCGCCGGGATATAGATCTGGCCGGCGGCCTTCTCGCTCGTATGCTCGGTCTTCAGCCGAGGCAGGAAGCCGAGCTGCACCGCCTGGTGGGTGACTGAGAAGGCGCCGGAAATCACCGCCTGGCTGGCGATGATCGTGGCTGCGGTCGCAATTCCGACAAGCGGCAGCCGAGCCCACTCCGGCGCCATCAGGTAGAAGGGATTTTCCGCCGCGCCGGGCGTTCCGAGCAGCAGCGCGCCCTGGCCCATGTAGTTGAGCACAAGGCAAGGATAGACGAGCCCGAGCCATGAGAAGCCGATCGCTCTCCGGCCGAAATGGCCCATGTCCGCATAGAGGGTCTCGGCGCCGGTGACGGCGAGGAAGACCGACCCCAAAGCGAGGAAGGCGAGCTTCGGGTTGAGGAGGAAGAATTTCACCGCCCAGGCCGGGCTGAGTGCGCTGATGATTTCCGGATGGTCGACGATGTTCGCGATTCCGAGCACCGCGAGCACCGCCATGTAGACAAGGATGACCGGGCCAAAGAGCCGGCCGACCTTCGCAGTGCCCCGCGACTGGACCAGGAACAGAGCGATCAGGATCGCGATCGCGATCGGGACGACCAGCGGCTGTAATCCAGACTCGACGATGGTCAGGCCCTCCACTGCTGACAGGACCGAAATCGCCGGAGTGATCATTGCGTCCCCGTAGAAAAGGCAGGTCGCGAGCACTCCGAGCAGGACCAGCGTCGGCGCCCATTTCTTGTGGCCGAGGTTGCGCGAGATCAGCGACAGCAAGGCGAACGATCCGCCTTCGCCCTTGTTGTCGGCCCGCATTGCGACCGCGACATATTTGATGGTCACGATCAGCATCAGCGACCAGAAAATCAGGCTGATCACGCCGAAGATGTGGAGCCGATCCACCGCGAGCGGATGCGGCCCCAGGAAGCTCTCCTTCATGGTGTAGAGCGGCGAGGTCCCGATATCGCCGTAAACGACCCCGATCGCCCCGAGCATCAGCTTCGGTAGCGTTTCCCGGGGTCCGTGCTGAGGGCGCGCAACTTCCTCGAAGGGCGCGGCGGCAGTTGCCATCGCGCGGATGTGGCGGCGGGCGCCGTAAAGATTCTATGTGGATTCTATTTGGGACCCGTAAGGAAAAGCCGGGATTCGTGCGCTCCGCCCTCGACGCCGCTGTTGGGCGCGTCCAGATAGCGCCGATGGACAGGCACGCCCAGACCGTGGCCGCTTCCGACCGCGGGACGCTCTCCGTCGCGGCAATGCTTCTGCCTTTTGTCGCGGCGCTGGCGATGGTGGCCCTGTCGACGATCGGCGGCGCCATTGTCGCGCCGCGCTGGGGCAATGGCGCGGTCGACCTTCTCTATCTTCCGGGGATACTCGCCGCGGCGATTCTGCTCGGATTCTGGCCTGCGCTTGTCGCCGGGCTCGCGTCCGCGCTCGCCTATAATTTCTTCTTCACTCCGCCTTTCCACACATTCCGGATGGACCGGCCGGCGGACATCGTCACCGTGGTCATCCTGTTCCTCGTCGCCACCGTCACCAGCAGGCTCGCAGCGGACGTGAGGGAGCAGGCGGCGCTTGCGCGGGCGCATGCAAGCCGCAATGCGACCGTCGCCGGATTTGCCGCGCAGCTCCTGAGCTGCTCGGGCAAGGACGAGATCGGGACCGTGACTTGCACCGAGCTCGCCCGGATCTTCGGCTGCAACATCGCCATGGTCGAGGGACTCCCGCGTCCCGCGATCATCGCGAGCAAGCCGGCCAGCGTGCCGGTCAGCCCGAGCGATCTTGCGACCGCGGCCTCCGTCCTGGAATCCGGCCAGTCTGCCGGGCGTGGGGCGACGCGGCCCTATCCAACCGATTGGCAGTTTCACCCGGTCGGCCCGCCCGGCGAAACCTTTGCCGCCGTCGGGCTGGCTCGCGACGACGATGCCCACGCCGTCGCGCCCGATCAGCATGCGCTGCTCTCGAGCCTTCTCGACCAGGTCGCGCTTGCGCTCGAACGTGCTCGCCTGGAGCGCGAGGCGCGCGACCTTCAGGCACTGCGCGACCGCGATTCGGTTCGCTCTACGCTGCTCGCGTCGATCGGGCGCGACCTCGGACCGCCGGTCGCGGCGATCGCCGCCGCAGTTCGAGAGCTCCGCCGCAACGGCGGCGACAAGGGTTCGGTGGCGGCAATCGGCTCGGAAGCGGTGAAGCTAGACCGTTATGTCGCCAATCTCCTCGAGCTCGAGCCGGACATGGATCAACGGCCGCTGAACATCGGGAACGTCACCATCGACCTCACCCGCCGCCGCGTCTCGAGGAATGGCGAGGACGTTCACCTGGCGCCCAAGGAATATGCGGTTCTGGCCGAGCTCGCAAAGCATCCCGGGCGGGTGCTCAGTCACGCGCACCTGCTTCGGGCGGCCTGGGGACCGGCGCAGGAAAAGCAGACGGAATATCTGCGTGTGGCGGTGCGTGCGCTGCGGCAAAAGCTGGAGCGGGACCCGTCCCGGCCGGAAATCATCCTGAACGAGCCGGCAGTTGGCTATCGCCTGATGTCGTGAGGGCCGTCGCCGACCCACCGCGCGACGATGAACTCCCGTGCCGAACGAAACTCCGACGGGGTCACCCGGCCATCGCTGTCGGCGTCGGCAATTCGCTTGAACTGGCGCGCGGCATTGTCGGCTTCGAACACCGACAGATAATGGTCATGGTCGGAATCGAAGAATTGGAGCGCCCACTGCATCAACTTCGAATCGCTCTCGAACAGCTCGATTGCCTTCGGGTTGACCAGTTGCCAATCGTCGGCCGGATCGGCTGTGGGCGCCTGGGCCTGGATGAGAAGCAAGGCGAGCAAAAGCGGCACGCCGGTTCAACGCTCGGGGCGAGCCTTCCGCTGCGCTCCGGCTAGGCAAGCGCGTTCCGGACCGCCCGGATCAGTGCATCGGACCGGAACGGCTTCGGCAGAACCGCCGAATCCGGCGCGACCTTCCTGATCGCCTCGGTCTCGCTATACCCGGAAACGAACAGGATCTTCTGGTCGGCCACCTCGCCCAGCATCGCCCGGGCGACGTCGGCCCCGGACATCGCCGGCATGATGAAGTCGAGCACGACCAGGTCGGGCCGAGACTTGGCGAAGGCCCTCAACCCTTCGCGGCCGTCGGCGCAGTCGCGCACCCGATACCCTTCCTCGGCCAGCGCTTCGGCGATGAAGCCGCGCACATCGGGATCGTCGTCGATCACCAGGATCGAGGCGCTCTTCTGCTCGACCGGACCCGCTTCGTGGGGTTCGTCGGCGCTGTCCGACACGGGCCGCGCGTCGGCCGCCTTGAAATAGAGTTTCACCGCGGTGCCCTTGCCCGGAGCGGTGTCGATCCGCGCCGCGCCGCCCGACTGGCGCGCCATTCCATAGACCATCGACAGGCCAAGCCCGGTGCCCTTGCCGATGTCCTTGGTCGTGAAGAAAGGCTCGAATGCCCTCGCAGCCACCTCCGGCGCCATTCCGGTCCCGGTGTCGCTGATTGCAAGCTCCATATAATCGCCGTCGTCCAGCTCCGGATCGCCCTTCATCGCGACCGGCCTGTTGACGAACTTCAGGACTCCGCCTTCGGGCATTGCGTCGCGGGCGTTGATCGCGAGGTTGAGGATCGCGACCTCGAGCTGGGTCGGGTCGGCCATCACCGGCATCATCGAATCGTCGAGGTCGAATTCCTTGGTGATCCCCGGACCCAGCACGTTCCTCAAAAGCGGCCGCATGTTCTGGACCAGCGGCGAGACGTGGACCGGCCGCACCTCGAGCCGCTGCACCCGGCTGAAGGCCAGCAACTGCCCGGTCAGCCGCGCCCCCCTCTCGGCCGCGGTCAGCGCGTTCACCGCGTAGCGCTTGAGCTTGGAATCCTCGACGCGCTTGGCGACCACGTCCAGCCCGCCGACCACTACCGTCAGCAGATTGTTGAAATCATGCGCGATCCCGCCGGTGAGCTGGCCGAGCGCCTCCATCTTCTGGCTTTGCCGGAGCTGCTCCTGCGCTCGCAGGAGCTCGGCAGTGCTCGCCTCGACCTGGCGCCGCAGTTCCAGCTCCGCTTCCTTTGCGAGGGTGATGTCGGTCGCGACCCCGATGAAGCCGACCAGCTCTCCGTCCGGGCCGAAGCGCGGGCTCGAAACGCTCTTCAGCCACCGATATTCGCCGTCCCCGCGACGGAACCGCCCCTCCAGCGCGAAGGTCTTGCCGCTGGTCTCCCCGGCGATGCTCTCAGCGACGATCCGATCGACGTCGTCCGGGTGGATCCCGTTGCGCCAGTCATAGTTGCGGGCGAACTCGCGGTCGTCCGTTCCCAGATATTCCATATAGGCGTCGTTGACGAAGTCGCGGGTGCGATCGAGCCGGGTCACCCACATCAGCGCCGGCGCCTGGTTGGCGATCCGCCTGAACCGCGCCTCGCTCTCACGAAGCGCCCGCTCGGCGACCCGCTGCTCGGTCACGTCCTGCAAGACGATGACGATCCCGCGAACTTCCCCGTCGTGGGTCCATGGCACATAGTCGATGTGCAGCGCGACCGGCCCCCGCTGTGGATGGTCGAAGGTCGCCGCGAACCACTGGCGCTCGCCCGCCAGCGCCGCCTCGAGGAATGCCTCGCGCCCGGCAAAGGCCTGCGCGCCCATGACGTCGCGCATGTGGCTCCCCAGAATCGTCTTGCGCGGCTGCTCGAACCACTCCGCGAAGGCGTGGTTGACGAAGCGATAGCGCAGCTCGCGGTCGACGAACGCGGTCATCACCGGCAGAAAGTCGGCGATCGCCAGCATCCCCGGCGGAGTGAACATTTCCGGCGGCATTCCGGGCGGAAGCTGGTCGCCGGGAAGAGTCGCGAGCTTCGCGAGCCCCGGTGCCGCCGTCGCAGCGCCGACCGATTGGCCCTTCTGCTTCCCCTTACCCGCCATGGCTCGAAGGATTGCGCGAAACGATTGAAGAGTCACGCCATTTGGCTCTCCCGCGAGGGCGGGGCGAATTTACGTCATCCATTCCGTGCGGCGCAGGGATATAGCTGGCGCGAATGTCGTTACCGCCCCGTAATGCCGCAAGCGCTCCCGCCGCCTGAACCGCCGCGCGCCGCGATCATCGTGACCGGCCGCGCGCTGCCCGATCCAGCGGCGGAGCGGGCCTATGACGTGCAGGTCATCGGCCGTGAGCGGCTGGCGAATGCGCCTACCCACCAGCTTGACGAGATCCTGGAGGCCGTGCCGGGCCTTCAGATGTTTCGCCGGTCCGACTCCACCAGCGCCCATCCGACCAGCCAGGGCGTCACCTTGCGGGCGCTCGGCGGAAACGCATCGAGCCGGGCGCTCCTGGTCCTCGACGGAGTGCCGCAGGCGGATCCGTTTGGCGGCTGGATCAACTGGCCGGCCTATGATCCCGCCGGCCTGCAGCGGGTCCGTGTCATCCGTGGCGGCGGCAGCGTTCCGTACGGATCGGGCGCGCTGGCCGGAGTCATCGAACTGGACAGCCGGGCAAGCACCGGCGCGAACGGCTCGCTCGAAGCCGGCAGCCGCGACTCAATCGACGGCCATGCCTATGCCGGTGCGGCGCTCGGAGCGGCCCTGATCACGCTCGACGGGCAGGCGGCACGGAGCGGTGGGTTCGTGCCGCTCACGGCAGCGACGCGTGGGCCGGTCGACCGCGACGCGCCCTATCGCGAAGGGAGCCTTCACGCGCGCCTGGTCGTGCCGGTCGCGAGCGATGTCGAGCTCCAGGCGAGCGGCCTCGGCTTTGCTGACGTGCGCGATCGCGGCGTGCCGTTCACCGCAAACCGGACTCGCGGGACCGACGCGTCGCTCCGGCTGGTCGGAAGCGGCCGCTGGCAATGGTCGGCGACCGGCTATGCGCAATGGCGCAATTTCCGGAGCAGCTTCGCGAGCGTGAACGACGACCGGACCGAGGCCCACCGGGTGTCCCTGCAGGATTCGGTCCCGTCGCGCGGCATCGGCGGAAGCTTCGAAGTGCGTCCACCGGCAGCCGCCGGAATCGAGCTACGGATCGGCGCCGACGCCCGCTTCACCACCGGCGAATCGCGCGAATTGTTCGCCTACGTTGCCAACGATCCGACGAAGCGGCGAGTGGCGGGCGGCGATAGCGAGACCGAGGGCGCGTTCGCGGAAGCGACTTGGAGAGCTGCTCCGTTGACGCTGAGCGCGGGCGCCCGTCTCGACCACTGGCAAATCTCCAACGGCGAACTGGTCGAGCGGCTGCTCGCGACCGGCGAGACGACCCGCGACGATCATTTTCCGGGCCGGAGCGGATGGTTGCCGACGGCCCGAGCCGCGGCGCTGCTCGCCCTCGGCAATGGGCTCAGCCTTCGCTCCGCCGCCTATCTCGGCTGGCGCATGCCGACTCTGAACGAGCTCTTCCGCCCGTTCCGGGCAGGTGCCGACGCCACCGCCGCCAATCCTCTGCTCGATCCCGAGCGGCTTGCGGGTGCGGAAGCGGGGATCGGGTACCACCGCGGGGCATTGGACCTATCGCTGACCGCCTTCGACAATCGCCTGTCCGACGCGATCGCCAACGTCACTCTCGGCCAGGGCCCCGGCACTTTCCCGGGCGTCGGATTCGTTGCCGGCGATTTTCGCCAGCGGCAGAACATAAAGGCGGTCAAGGTCCGGGGGCTGGAAGCCTCGGGCGAGCTCAATCACGGGCCGTGGCTGTTCCGACTCGGCACCAGCTACAGCGATGCGCTGGTCGAGGCGGATGGTGCCGCCGCTCGGCTCGACGGGCTGCGACCGGCCCAGACACCCAGGATTTCCGTGACCGGCGAGGTCGGCTGGCACGATCGCGGCCGCGCCGCCTCGATCGTCGTCCGGCATGTCGGATCGCAATTCGAGGATGACCTCAACCGGCAGCGCCTTCGTCCGGCCACCACCGTGGATGCTTTCCTGGCCTGGCCGCTGACCAGCCGCATCCAGCTTGTCGCCCGGGGCGAAAATCTGTTCGACGCGACGGTGATGGCAGGCATCGATGAGGGCACGATCGAGCGCGCGACCCCGCGTACGTTCTGGATCGGCCTGAGATTCGGCGATTTCTGAATGCCCTCCCGCAAATTGTCCTAACTTCGATCAAGCCGGTGAACTGCAATGGCGCGGGTGCGTTTACTGGTGCGGTTGTTACCCGCTGCAGATCGCGGCGGGAGCCAACGGAGGCACTGCCATGGCAAATACGAAAAGCGGTGGGTCGAAGCGCGGGTTCGCAGCGATGAGCCCCGAAAAGCAGCGCGAGATCGCGGCCAAGGGCGGTCGCGCCAGCCACGGCGGCGGGCGCCGTCCGAACAATTCGACCGCGAGGACCGGCAGGTCGGGCCGCTAGCCGAGGAAGAGCATGGAGTCCGGGCCGCCAGCCGGCCGGCGAAATGTCTTGAAACAGCAATGAAACCGCCGCGTTAAGCGCGCGGGATGTACAGGTCCGACCTCAACCGGCGCGACAAGACCGGCGCTCTCGCCGCGGTCGCTGCAGTGCACGTCGCGCTGCTTTTCGCTCTGCTCAACCTGTCGGGGCGAATGGACCTCGAGCAGCCGCAAAGCGTGCTTCGAATCTTCGATATAGTCGAGGTTCCGCCGCCACAGCCGCCAGTTCAGCCGGAGCAGGCGAGGCCAGTCCCGAAGCAGAGCCAGGGCGCATCGAGCCCGAAGAATATTCGAAGCCGGGCGACCGAGGTCGCGGCCCCGAAGCCGCGGATCGCATTGCCGCTTCCGGTGCCGGTCGAGACAAGCTCGACTCCCAATCGGGGCATCGAATCGACGCAAGGCGCGTCGAATGTCGTCGGCCCCGGGACAGGCGCCGGAGGAACTGGGACCGGCACCGGCAGCGGTGGCTCCGGAAGCGGAACCGGGGCGGGCGGCGAGGGCGGCTATGTCGTGCCGCCGCACCTCCTCACTCTCGACCTTCGCGGCCGCGACTTCCCCCGCCAGCTCCTCGACCGCTGGCCACGCGGCGCACAGCTCTTCGTCCGCATCCGGGTCAGCCCCGCCGGCACCGTGTCCGAGTGCATAATCGATCGCGGGACGGGCGACCCGGAGATCGATTCGACCGTCTGCAACCTCATTCACGATCGATTCCGCTACAGCCCGGCACGCAATCGAAGCGGCGAGGCGGTTGCGGGATGGTCCGGATACCGGCAAGTGCCGCCACGCTGAGCCGACAAGGAGCGAATCGATGATCGAGGCCGAATGGTGGGACTATGATTCGCCGGATGAAATGGCGGAAGCCGTTTCGGGCGACGTGGGTTTCATCGTCGAAAGCGCGCTCGATGCGCGGGCCGCGGCGCTTATTGCGCTTCCCGCGACGGACATCGCAAAGGCGATCTTTCCCGCGCTTGCGGCCGTGAAGCTGGAGTGGAAACAGGTGGCGATCATTCCGACCGACGACCGGCTGGTCGGGGTCGAAAGCGACAGGAGCAATGCCAGGGCGCTCGCGCAGGTCTTCCTGCCCAAAGGCGCGCGGGTGGTGCCGATCGTAACCCCGCTCGAAGATTACCGGTTGGCCGGGAACTCGGCCGATGCTCGGTTGCAGGATCTGCCGTGGCCGCCCGACCTCGTCTGGCTCGGTGTCGACGCGGATGGAAGCGCGGCGGGGATCGCGGCCGGACCCGACCTGCAGGACGCGCTGGATGCGCCGAAGGCGCGCAGGGCGGTTGGCGTGAAGCCCGAGAACGGAGAGCCGCGGGTGACGCTGACCCGCGCCTCGATCCTGTCGGCGCGGACGATCCTGATCACGCTTCAGGGGCAGGACAAGCGCGACATGCTCGAGCAGGCGATCGCCGATGGCCAGAGCTCGAAGGTCCCGATCGGGCGAGTGCTCGCGGAAGCCGCGCAGCCCATCGACATTCACTGGTGCCCGTAACTCAGATTTCGTCGAGCTTGCGGCCCTTCGTTTCCGGCATGAAGACCAGCGACACGAGCACCGAAATGCCCGTGAAGACCACCGCGTACCAAAGCCCGGAATAGATATTGCCGGTCGTCGCGACGATGGCGACGCTGACCGCCGGCAGGAAGCCGCCGACCCAGCCGATCCCGAAATGATAGGGAAAGGACATCGCCGTGTAGCGCACACGGGTTGGAAACATCTCGACCAGCGCCGCCGCCTGCGGGCCGTAGAGTGCCGTAGCCCCGACTACGAACAGAAGCAGGAGCGAAATCAGCACCGGGAAATTCATTTTCGCCGGATCGGCGCCGCTGGGATAGCCGGCAGCCTGAAGCGCCGCGGCGATCCGGCCGCTTTCATCCGCCTTCAGCTTCTTGAGCCCGGGACCGGGCAGGCCCTTGCCGCCGCTGACCGCGACCGCGTTGGGTCCGACGAGCACTCGCGTTTGCCCGTCAGCGGATGTGCGCGTGCCGTAGGAGATTCCGCGGCTGATCAGCGCGCTCTTGGCGATGTCGCAGGCGCTCGTGAATCTGCCGGTGCCGACCGGATCGAACTGGGCCGAACACGTGGCCTGGTCGGTTTCGACCACGACCGGCGTCGTCCGTTGGGCGGCAACGAGCGCCGGGTTCACCGCTTCGGCGATCCAGTGCGACGCCGGGAAGTAGAGGATTAGCGCCAGCGCCATGCCGCCGACGATGATCGGCTTGCGCCCGATCCTGTCGGACCACCAGCCGAAGAAGACGTAAAGCGGGGCGCTGACCACAGTCATTACGACCAGCAGTAGGTCCTTCAGCGCAGGTGCCATCCCCAGCGACTTTTCGAGATAGACCTGCATGTAGAAGAAGGT
>Ga0207657_10003747_pt1 | contig 16158 bp, 17 predicted proteins | sample KBSC33metaG_FD_184316 | JGI IMG/M metagenome (GOLD analysis project Ga0207657, IMG submission 184316) | Corn rhizosphere microbial communities from Kellogg Biological Station, Michigan, USA - KBS C3-3 metaG (SPAdes) (version 2) | ecosystem: Host-associated > Plants > Roots > Rhizosphere > Soil ... | reverse complement strand
CCGGAAGATCCTCGCCGACGCCGGCAAGCCGAACATCCACCCGGAGGCGACGATGCTCGAGGGGGCGGAGCGCGCCGTGGAGCTGGCGAAATGACGGATCTCTGGAGCGACCGCGCCGACCGCTACCGGCAGAGCGCGATCCATTCGGAGGGCGAGGATCTCGACCTGGTCGTCGCCTGGTGCGAGCCCGGCCCCGGCGTCACCGTCCTCGACGTCGCGACCGGCGGCGGCCATGTCGCACGGCGACTGCGCGATGCCGGTGCGACCGTCGTGACCGTCGACCCGGCGCCGGGGATGCAGGCGGACACGACCGCGCCCGCCGAGAGCCTGCCGTTCGCCGACGCGAGCTTCGACGCCGTCGCGTGCCGTCTTGCCGCGCACCACTTCGCCGACGTGATCGCCGCGGTGAAGGAGATGGCGCGCGTCGCAAAGCACCGGGTCGTCATCTGCGACAACACGTTCGTGAGCGAGTCGTCCGAGGAGGCCGACCGCGTCCGCGACCCGAGCCATGTGCGGAACTACTCACAGCCGGAGTGGGAGAGCTTCTTCGAGCTTGCCGGGCTTCAGGTCGCCGACGAGCGCTTCATGTTCCGCCCGCTCGAGATCGAGCCCTGGCTCGCGCGCGTCGACTGCGTCGGCGCGGATGCGGCGCGTGTGCGCGAGCTGCTCGGCGACCGGGTCGTCGACGGCGTCATGCCGCTGCCCACGCTCGTGCTGCGAGGCGTGAAGTAATGGCTGTCATCGTCGACAACGACACGCGGCTCGTCGTCCAGGGCCTGACCGGGAGCGAAGGCCGCTTCCACGGCCTGCGCAACCGCGCGTACGGCACGAACGTCGTCGCCGGCGTCACGCCGGGCAAGGGCGGCCAGGACGTCGAGGGCATCCCGGTCTTCAACACCGTCGCCGATGCCGCCGAGAAGGCGGGCGCCAACACCTCGCTCATCTTCGTGCCCGCACGCTTCGCCGCCGACGCGATCTACGAGGCCGTCGACGCGGGCATCGGCACGGTGATCTGCATCACGGAGCACGTGCCGGTGCACGAGATGCTTCGCGCGTACACCTATTTCCGAACGCTCGGCGTGACGATGATCGGGCCGAACTGCCCCGGCGTGCTCTCGCCCGGGAAGGCGAACGTCGGGATCATCCCGGCCGAGATCTTCAGCGAAGGCGCGGTCGGGCTCGTCTCCCGCTCGGGCACGCTCACGTATCAGATCGGTCACGAGCTGACGCAGCTCGGGCTCGGCAACTCGACGATCGTCGGCATCGGTGGCGACCCCGTCGTCGGCTCGTCGTTCATCGACGTGCTCGCAAAGTTCCAGGACGATCCGCAGACCGAGCTGATCGTCATGGTCGGCGAGATCGGCGGCGACGAGGAGGAGAAGGCCGCGGCCTTCATCGGCGAGCACGTGACGAAGCCGGTGCTGTCGTACATCGCGGGCTTCTCGGCGCCGCCCGGCAAGACGATGGGCCACGCGGGCGCGATCATCTCCGGCTCGTCCGGCACCGCGCAGGCCAAGAAAGAAGCGCTCGAGGCGAAGGGCATCGAGGTCGGCACGACTCCGACCGAGGTTGCCGCGATGGTCGCCGACCGCATGAAGTAATCGCGCGGTTTCTTACGAATTGTTCACCTACCTGACGTAGCGTCCCCGCTCGTGCGGACGGCCTGGATTGCGCCTGCGCTTCTCGCCGCCGCCGCGCTCGGTGCCTCGACCGGTAGCTCCGCGCCCGCCCCCGACGCGAGCTGGCTCGCGTTCGGCCACGACGCGCAGATCACGGGCTCCACGCCCGCGCCCGCATTCACCTCGAAGGTCAAGGGGTTCACGCTCGCGTGGCAGGCGAAGCTCGACGGAGGCGTCATGGCCTCGCCGCTCGCGGCGCCCGTGGCCGGCCAGGGGCTCGTCGTCTTCGCGTCGACGGCGAAGGGGAGCGTCTACGCCGTGAAGCCCAACGGCTCCGTGCTCTGGCAGCGGTCGCTCGGCACGATCGTCTCGGACGGCAACTGCGGCACCTACGGCATCAACTCGACGGGAGCGATCGACGCGAAGCGCGGACTCCTCTACGTCGTCGGTGCGACCGGCATGCTGCACGCATTGCGTCTCGCCGACGGCACCGACGCCGCCGGCTGGCCCGTTCGGGTCCTCACGCGCACGCGGAGCGAGTACGTCTGGGGAGGCCTGCGCCTCGTCGGCGACCGCCTCTACGTGCCGGTGGCCTCGTACTGCGACGCCCCGAATCGCCGCGGCGTGCCCGCGGAGGGGCGGCTCTTCGCCTACGACACCGACTCGCCGGGAACCGCCCCCGTGTCGTTCGATCCCGTACCCGGCCCGAACAACCTCGGCGGCGTCTGGGGCTGGGGCGGCGTCGCCGCGACGGCGGCGGGCGACGCGCTCTACACGGGCGTCGGCAACGCGGAGCCGGACATCGACAACGGCTACAGCGACAGCATGGTCGAGCTCACGCCCGACCTCTCCGAGGTTGTCGCCTCCGACCGGCCCGAGAGCGCAGTGCCGGGCCAGGACACCGATCTCGGCGCGGCTCCCGTGCTCTTCCACCCGCAGGGCTGCCCGGCCGCCCTGGCCGCGAACGCGAAGTCGGGCGAGCTCCTCGTCTGGCGCCAGCAGAGCCTCGGGCGGGGGCCGAGTGCGCGCATCCCGCTGAGCGACGGCGTCAGCGCCTTCGTCGGCGCGCCGAGCTGGTCGTCGCAGACGCAGATGCTCTACGACTCCGGCGTGACGCAGCTGAAGGCGGGGAAGCGCGTCGTCGGCACGATCGCCCTGAAGGTGAACGCGAAGTGCGGCTTCACCCCGAAGTGGTTCGTCACGTCGGGTAACGGTGCGCAGCCGCAGCCGCTCGTAGCCGGCGACCTCGTCGCGACGACCGGCGGCTTCGGCGGCGACTTCGTCGTCGTGCGCGCCGCGACCGGCGTCGTCGTCTGGCGCTTCGACACGCCGGCGGCGGCGGTCGCGCCGATGATCGAAGCGGGCGGGCTGCTGATCGGCGGCGACATGAGCGGTGCGTTGTACGCCTTCCGGCCCCACTGACATTCGCCGCGCCTAGACTGGAGCGATGGGTGTGATCTCGTTCGCGCGCGGCGTCCCGGCGCCCGAATGCCTTCCGGTCACGGAGCTCGCCGACTGCGCGCGCGCGGCGATCGAGCGCGACGGCCCGTCCGTTCTCTCCTACGGCCCCGGCGGCGGCTACGCACCGCTGCGCGAGTGGATCGCCGCTCGGCACGGCGTCGAGCCCGCCCGTGTCGTCATCACGAGCGGCTCTCTCCAGGGCTTCGTCTTCCTCGTCGAGCAGCTCGTGAAGCCCGGCGCGCGCGTGCTCGTCGAGGCGCCGACGTACGACCGGCCGCTGAAGATCCTCAACCGTCTCGGCGCCGAGATCGTCGGCCTGCCGATGGACGACGACGGGCTGCAGGTCGACGCGCTCGAGCGCGCGCTCGCGGAGGGCGAGAAGCCCGCGTTCCTCTACACGATCGCCACGTTCCAGAACCCGAGCGGGCGCACGCTCTCGACCGAGCGCCGCCGCCGGATCGCGGAGCTCGCGCGCGAGCACGAGCTGCTCGTGCTCGAGGACGACCCGTACGGCCTCGTGCGCTACGAGGGCGAGGCGCCGCCGACGATCTTCGAGCTCGAAGGTGGAACGAACGTCGCGTACGCATCCTCGTTCTCGAAGACGATCGCGCCGGGCGTCCGTGTCGGCTACTTCGTGCTCCCGCCTGCACTCGCTGCGCAGATCGAGGCGCTTGCCGTCTCGACGTATATCTCCCCGCCGTTTCTCACGCAGGCAGCCGTCTACGAGTTCGTGAGCCGCGGGCTGTTCGAGCCGAACCTCGAGCGCGTCTCCGGGCTGCTCGGCGCGCGTCGCGACGCGATGCTCGCTGCGCTCGAGCGGCACATGCCCGAGGGTGCGACGTGGAGCAGGCCCGAAGGAGGCTACTTCATCTGGCTCGACCTGCCGCACGAGGCGGGCGACCTGCTCACTCGGGCGGAAGCCGCCGGCGTGACGTTCGTGAAGGGAACCGACTTCTTCGCCGACGGCAGCGGCACCCGCTCGCTTCGGCTCGCGTTCAGCTTCGTCTCGGTCGACGAGATCGCCGAGGGGATCGAGAAGCTGGCCGGGCTACTGCGCGGCGCGCCGGCGCCGGCGCCGTCGCTCTAGCTGCGACAGCAGGATCCCGACGACGAAGCCCACCGCCAGGCTGAGCAGGATCAGCCAGACGAGCGAGACGCTCGCGGTTGCGAAGACGAAGTGCAGCGGGACGGACTTGCGATTCTCGAGCACGAACGCGACGGCGTACGCCGCGAGCAGGAGCAGCACGACGATGCGCAGGTAGAGCTTCGGCTGCCAGGTCTCGTCGAGCTCGGCCGAGCCGGGCTCCGCGGTTTTCCTCCTCAGTCGCACGGCGGCAGCTTACGCGGCTGCGTGGGCCGCGAGCGGCCGTGGCACGAGCTGCGGCTGCACGGGCGGTGCGAGCGTCCCGCGCGCCTCGAGACGGAAGGTCGGGCAGGCGGTCTCGCCGGGGAGGGCGCAGAGGCCCGCGCGGCGGAAGTAGCAGTCACTACAGGTTGCTTTAGTCCGTTTGCTCATTTGTCCTTACGGTCTGGGGACGCAGGTCGGCTACGAGGGGCGATCTTAGGGCGCATCCGCGCGTCCGCAAGCGTTGCCGTCCACGAAAACTGACGAATTTCCGGCAGATTCCACACTGCCGGAATGTGTCGCTTTCTACCCTTTCGGGGGCAGCGTTGCCAGGGCGTGCAACGCCTGGGGAAAACTCTTCACAGCGATGATGCGGAGGCCATTCGCGTAGCGCCGCGCCTCCCGCGCGTTTTCCCCAGCCGGCACGAGAAAGACGTCCGCTTTCGCCTTCCGGACGCCGAAGGTCTTCTGCTTCACGCCGCCGATCGACGTCACCTTGCCGTCGAGCTCGATCTGCCCGGTCGCGGCGACCTTGTAGCCGCGGTCGACGTTGTGCCCGAGCTCCTCCATCACCTCGAGCGCGAACGCGAGGCCGGCGGACGGACCGCCGACGTTTCCGGCGTCGATCGAGACCTTCAGCGGCAGGCGGATCTCGGCGGCCTGCTCCGGCGCGAAGCCGACGATCGCGCGCTTCTCGTTCGCGGCGTCGGCCATCGTCTTCACCGTGACGACGAAGTTCTTGCCCTGGTTCGTGGCGATGCCGCGGCTGACGCCGAGCTCGACAGTGTCGCCGGGCTTCACCTTCCCGAGCTGTGCCCGCAGCTCGGCGATCGTCTTGGTCGATGCGCCGTTCACCGACACGATGAGGTCGGAGGGGCGCAGCTTCCCGACTGCGTGGCTGCGGCTGTCGAGCGCAGCGACGATGACGCCGCTCGGGCGCGCGACGACCTTGTAGCCGAGACGCTTGAGCGCGACGGCGGCTGCCACGCGCTGCGAGATCGACATCTCCCGCAGGTCGGCCTGGCGCACGGCATTGTCGCTGACGCCCGGCGGGACGACCAGCTTGGCCGGCACGAGCGTCGCGCCGTCGTGGATCCACGGGAAGAGCGACTCGAACATGCTCGCGCGCCGCTCGAACACGTCGACGAAGTAGATGCCGCCGGGGCCGACGGGGTCCTTGCCTCCCTTGACGTCGACGAGCGGCGCCACCGGATGCGCCGCGTCGGGCAGGAAGAGGTAGTCGTTCGACGGGACGAGGTAGAGCACGATCGCCGCGGCGACGACGAGCCCGACGAGCGTGCCCGCCAGCCGTAGCGGCGTGAACTGCGCGCGCACTAAAACAGAAACCTCTGCAGGCCGCCGTCGACGACGACCGTCTGGCCGCTGACGTAGCGCGCCCGGTCGGAGGCGAGGAAGCAGACGACGTCGCCGAACTCCTCGGGCGTTCCCCAGCGGCGCAGCGGGATCTGCGTGAGCTGCTCCTCGGACGGCCCGCCGGGATAGAGCTGGTCGAGCCGCGCGGTTGCGATGCGTCCCGGTGCCACGCAGTTGACCGTGATCCCCTTCGGGCCGAGCTCGTCGGCGAGCGTCTTCAGGTAGCCATGCACGGCGGGTCGCAGCATGTTCGAGAGAGCGAGGTGCGCGGTCGGCTCCTTCGCGGCGAGCGAGGTGATCGCGACGATGCGACCGCCGGGGCTCGCCTCGAGGTGCGGCAGCGCAGCGCGCACGAGGCGCACGAGCGGCTGGAGCATCAGCTCCACGGCCTGCTCGAGCGAATCCGGGGTGATGTCGGTACCGCTGCCGGGCGTCGGGCCGCCCGAGTTCCAGACGAGGATGTCGAGCCCGCCGAACGCCTCGAGCGTCGTCGCGACCGCGCGGTCGGTGTCCTGGGGAAGGGTCACGTCTCCTCGTACGGAGAGCGCGCCGATTCGGTCTGCCTGCCGCTCGAGCTCGTCCCGCCGGCGGGCGAACATCGTCACGTTCGCGCCCTCGGCCGCGAGCGCCTCCGCGCTGGCGAGCCCGAGCCCCGATGAGGCGCCGCAGACGAGCGCCGTCCGGCCTTTCAGTCCGAGGTCCACGTCGGCGGCACGTTACCCGCAACCTGCTTTCAAGCAGGTTGCGGTCGTTTACGTCGTCAGGACGCCGACGACCTCGCGGACGGCCTCGGACGACGCCTTGAGCGCGGCCTGCTCTTCGCCGGAGAGGTCGAGCTCGATGATCTCCTCGATCCCGGCAGGGCCGAGCTTGCACGGGACGCCCATGTAGAGGCCGTCGATGCCGTACTCGCCCTCGAGGTACGCGGTGCACGGGAGCACGCGCTTCTCGTCGAGCATGATCGAGTCGACCATCTGCGCGGCGGCCGCGCCGGGCGCGTACCACGCCGACGTGCCCATGAGGTTCACGAGCTCGCCGCCGCCCTTCGCGGTGCGCTCGACCATCGCCTGGATCTTGTCCTCGGCGGCGAGCTTGCGGAGCGGGATCCCGCCCACGGTCGTCGCCGACACGACGGGCACCATCTGGTCGCCGTGGCCGCCGAGCACCATCGCTTGCACGTCCTTGACGGAGGCGCCGGTCTCCCACGCGATGAACGTCGAGAACCGCGCGGTGTCGAGGATGCCCGCCATGCCGAACACGCGCTCCTTCGGCCAGCCGGAGACGTTCTTCGCGACATGGCACATCGCATCGAGCGGATTCGAGACGACGATGAGAATCGCCTCCGGGCTCTGCGCGATCACCTTCTCCGTCACGTCCTTGACGATCTTCTCGTTCGTCGCGACGAGGTCGTCGCGCGACATGCCCGGCGAGCGCGGCAGCCCCGCGGTGACGACGACGACGGCCGAGCCGGCCGACTCCTCGTATCCGTTCGAGCCGGAGACGTTCGGCTCGTAGCCGAGCACCGCCCCCATCTGGTTGATGTCGAGCGCCTTGCCCTGCGGCAGGCCTTCCTTGATGTCGACGAGGACGACGTCCGCGTAGTCGCGCGTGGCGAGCACCTGTGCACACGTAGCGCCGACGTTGCCCGCGCCGACGACCGTGATCTTGCGCCGGTTGCTCACGCCGGAACGCTCGCCTCGAGCTTCTCGATGATCGCGTCCGCGACCTGGCTCGTGCCCACGGCGGTCGGGTCGTCGCGATTCGGCTTCATGTCGTAGGTGACGCTCGTCCCCTCGGCGATCACCTCGGCGATCGCGCGCTCGAGCCGGTCGGCGGCCGTGCGCTCCTCGAGGTGGCGGAGCATGAGCATCCCCGAGAGCAGCTGGGCCATCGGGTTGACCTTGTTCTGCCCGGCGTACTTCGGCGCGGAGCCGTGCGTCGGCTCGAACACCGCGACGTCCTCGCCGTAGTTCCCGCCGGGCGCAAGCCCGAGGCCGCCGATCATGCCGGCGCAGAGATCGGAGAGCACGTCGCCGTACAGGTTCGGCAGCACGAGCATGTCGTACTCCTCGGGCCGCTGGACGAGCTGCATGCACATGTTGTCGACGATGCGATCGTCGAACTCGATGTCGGAGTTCTCCGCCGCGACCTCGCGTGCGACGTGGAGCCAGAGCCCGTCGGTGAACTTCATGATGTTCGCCTTGTGCACGGCGGTGATCTTGCGGCGGCCGTTCTTGCGCGCATAGTCGAACGCGAACTCGAAGATGCGGCGCGTGCCGGTGATCGAGATCGGCTTGATCGAGATGCCGGCGTCGCGATGACGGAGGCTGCCGCCCTTCGACTCGATCCAGCGGATCAGCTCCTCGGCGTCCTCCGTGCCCTGCTCGTACTCGATGCCGGCGTAGAGATCCTCGGTGTTCTCGCGGATGATGATCAGGTCGACGTCCTGGAACCGCGAGCGCACGCCCGGATAGCTCTTGCACGGCCGCACCTGTGCGTACATGTCGAGCTCCTTCCGGAGCGCGACGTTCACCGAGCGGAAGCCGCCGCCGACCGGCGTCGTGATCGGGCCCTTCAATGCGACGCCCGCCTCGCGGGTCGCGGCGAGCACCTCGGGCGGCAGCGGGTTGCCGTCGTAGCGGTCCATCACGTCGGCACCGGCCTCGCGGACGTCCCAGTCGAAGTCGACGCCGGTCGCCTCGAGGGCGCGCCGCGTCGCTTCGGTCAGCTCCGGGCCGGTTCCGTCACCGGGAATGAGGACGACTTTGTGAGCCACGTCTCTGAATCTACCGACGTCCCGATAGAGTCGCGCAGGTGAACGAACGCGAGCTCTTCGCGCAAACGGCCCGGTACGCAGCCGACTTCCTCGAGACTCTCGACGAGCGGCCGATCGCTCCCGAGGCGGGCGTCGATGACCTCATCCAGGCGCTCGGCGGGCCGCTGCCGGAGGAGGGCTCGGACCCGCGCACCGTTCTCGCAGCGCTCGTCGAGGACGCGACACCCGGCATCGTCGGCATCCCCTCCGGCCGCTACTTCGGCTTCGTGATCGGCGGCGCAGTGCCCGCGGCGGTCGCCGCCGACTGGCTCACCTCGGTGTGGGACCAGAACGCGGGCCTCTACGTGGGCGGCCCCGCGGCCGCCGTCGTCGAGGAGGTCTGCCGTGCGTGGCTCGCGGAGCTCCTCGGGCTCCCGCCGCACGTCTCGGTCGCGTACGTGACGGGCTGTCAGATGGCGCACGTCACCGCCCTCGCCGCGGCCCGGCACCACGTGCTCGCGGACGTCGGCTGGGACGTCGCGCAGGACGGCCTCGCCGGTGCGCCGCCGATCCGCGTCGTCGTCGGCGCGAAGCGCCACGTCACGATCGACCGCGCGCTGCGGCTGCTCGGCATCGGCGCGTCGTCGCTCGAGGTCGTCCCGGTCGACGACCAGGGCCGGATGCGCGTCGACGAGCTGCGGTTCGGCGACGGGCCGACGATCGTCTGCGGCCAGGCCGGCGAGGTGAACACCGGCGCCTTCGACGATCTCGACGCGATCGCCGACGTCGCCGCCGAAGCGGGCGCGTGGTTCCACGTCGACGGCGCCTTCGGCCTCTGGGCCGCGGCTTCGCCGCAGCTCCGCCATCTGCTGCACGGCAGCGAGCGCGCGGATTCGTGGGCGACCGACGGCCATAAGTGGCTGAACGTCCCCTACGACTCGGGGATCGCCTTCTGCGCACATCCCGAAGCGCACCGCGCGGCGATGAGCGTGACCGCGTCATATCTCGTGCAGGCAGCCGACAGGCGCGAGCGGGACGAGGTCGACTGGACACCGGAGTTCTCGCGCCGCGCGCGCGGCTTTCCTATCTATGCGGCGATCCGCTCACTCGGCCGCGCCGGTATCACGGAGATGATCGAACGCTGCTGCGCGAACGCGCGCCGTTTTGCCGAGACGCTCGAGGCCGGCGGGGCGACGGTGCTGAACGACGTCGTCCTCAACCAGGTGCTCGTACGAATCGGCGACGGCGAGCGCACGCGTGAGACGATTGCGCGCGTGCAGCAGGACGGCACGTGCTGGCTCAGCGGAACCGACTGGAACGGAGAGCATGCGATGCGGATCTCGGTCTCGAACTTCAGGACGACGGCCGACGATGTCGACCGGTCGGCGGCTGCGATCTTCGCGGCGGCCGGGGTGCACGCATGACGCTTGCGGAGGCCGCGGCTCAGGGCGAGGAGTTCGCGCAGAGCGGCTCCGAGCGCGAGCTCGCCGATCTGCGGGCGAAGTGGGCCGACGATCTCGAGGGGGCCGCGCGCAGCGCCGATTTCCGCGAGCGCGCCGTCGCGTTTCGCGCGATCGGGCAGTTCCGGTGGCGTGCGAAGGAAGAGCTGCTACGGCGCGGGCTCGACGACGAGAGCCCGGCGTGCCGCGGCTCGGCGCTCCTCTCGCTCGAGCTGCTCTCGCGCGACCACCCGAGCACGATCAACGGCGTGCGTGCGCTCCTGCACACCCTGGCCACCGCCGACGGCAACGCGGCCGTACGCCGCCTCGCGATCCTCTGTCTGAAGAACGGCTCGGCGGAGCGGAACACGATCGTGCTCCTCGAAGGGCTCGCCGCCGACGACGAGGCCGACGCGGAGCTCCGCCGCGCCGCGGGCAACGTCGCCCAGCATCTGAAGAAGAAGCAGACGAAGAAGTCTTAGAAGCAGCTCGCGCAGACGCGCGCTTCGATCTGCCGGCCGCACGACGGGCAGCGCCGCCGCCGCTTGCGCAGCTCGAGCGCGTTCTTCTGGAGGCCTGCCGCGGTCATGATCCAGCCGACTCCGAGCGTGAGGACGGCCAGGGTCGCCGTATGTGGATCGAGTGCCATCGCAACCTTCTTGCGGGGTGGAGCGTCGTCAAACCTTCTTGCGCGCGTGCGGATGCGCTTGGAAATACAACTCCCGACGGCGGCGATCGGATACGTGGGTGTAGAGCTCCGTGGTCGCGAGATCGGCGTGGCCGAGCATCTCCTGGACGGAGCGGAGATCCGCGCCGCCCTCGAGCAGGTGCGTGGCGAACGAGTGGCGGAGCAAGTGCGGGTGGACGCGTCCCGGCTCGAGGCCGGCCGTCTCCGCGAGCTTGCGCAGGATGAGGAATGCGCCGGCGCGGGTGAGCGCTCCGCCCTGCGCGTTCAGGAAGAGCTCGGGCCGGTGGCGCTTGTCGAGAAACGGCCGGCCGTGAGCCATGTAGCGGCGAAGCGCCTCGACGGCCTCGCGGCCGACAGGCACGATGCGCTCCTTCGAGCCCTTGCCGATCGTGCGCACGAGCCGTCCCTCGAGGTCGATCGCAGCGCGTTCGAGGCCGACGGCTTCGCTCACCCGCAGGCCCGCGCCGTAGAGCAGCTCGACGAGCGCGCGGTCGCGGAGCGAGCGGGGCGTCGTCCCCGTCGCCGCGTCGATCAGCCGCTCGACCTCGCCGGGGGAGAGCGTCTTCGGAAGCGCGCGGCGCCGGCGCGGCAGCTCGAGCTCGGCGGCGGGGTTGTCCGGGCGCGCCCCGAGCAGCACCTGGTGACGGTAGAACGAGCGGAGCGCCGCCACGCGTCGAGCGATCGTCGTCGCCGCAAGCCCGTCGGCGCGGAGCTGCGCGACGTACCCCGCGAGCTGGTCGGGTGAGGCGTCCGCCGGCGAGCCGCCGAGCCAGGTCGAGAAGTCGACGAGGTCGCGGCGGTAGGCGTCGACCGTCCGCGGCGCGAGCCGCGCGGTCGAGAGGGCGAGGAAGGAGTCGACGGCGGAGTCCATCGTCGGACCCCTTTCGGGCCGCGCCTCTCGCAACCTGCTTGCAACCTGGTTTAAACCAGGTTGCGGTCGTCGGAACGACGCTAGGACCGAGGGTGCGAGGAGTCGTAGACCTTCCGCAGGCGCCGCGCGTCGACGTGGGAATAGACCTGCGTCGTCGAGAGCGAGCTGTGCCCGAGCAGCTCCTGGATCGTGCGGAGGTCGGCGCCGCCCTCGAGGAGATGTGTCGCGAACGCGTGCCGCAGCCGGTGCGGGTGCGGGGCGAGGCGCCGCAGGGTGCTCGTGTCGAGTCGCTTGCCGGTTGACGACACGAAGAGCGCGTCGTTCGCGCCGCGCGCGAGCGCGGGGCGTGCATCGCGCAGATAGCGCGCGACCCAGTGCGCCGCCTCTTCGCCGAGCGGGATCACGCGGTCCTTGCCGCCCTTGCCGCTTCGCACGTGCACGAGCTCCTGCTCGAAGTCGACGTCGCCGAGATCCAGGCCGACGGCCTCCGCGCTGCGCAGCCCGGCCGAGTACACGAGCTCGACGAGTGCGCGGTTGCGCAGCGGCAGCGGCCCGTCGCCCTCGAGCGCGGCGAGCTCTTTGTCGACCTCGGCGCGCTGGGGCGCATCCGGCAGCCGCCGGCCGCGCCGTGGTGCGAGGCGTGCGTCCGGGACACGCGCGGCGCCGAGGGAGTGGCGGAGGAAGGCGCGCACCGCGGCGAGCTTCCGCGAGATCGTCGCGGGCGCGAGCTTGCCCCGCACGCGGCGTCCCGCGCCGAGCTGGCCCGCGTAGTCGACGAGCGTGCGCACGTCGATGTCGTCGAGCGCCGTCCCGCGCGCCTCGAGCCAGTCGAGGAACTCCTCGACGTCGACGCGATACGCGCGGCGCGTCGCCTCCGCGAGCGCGGGCGAGTCGAGGAAGCGCTCTGCAGCATCGCGAGAGTCCACGAATCCCGATTCGACATCAGCCCGCCGCAGCCTCTACCCGTTCGTGCAGTGTGGCGGCATGAGCCACGGAACAAAGGTGTGGGTCGCGCTCGGGACCGTCTATCTGATCTGGGGCTCGACGTACCTCGGCATCGAGCTCGCGGGGGAGACGATTCCGCCGCTCTTCGCGGCGGGCGTGCGCTTCCTCACCGCCGCTGCGCTCATGTTCGGCTTCACGGCGTGGCGCCGCGGCCCCGGCGTCCTGCGCATCTCGCGCCGCGAGCTTGCGTCATGCGTGCTGATCGGCGCGCTGCTGCCGGGCGCGAACGCGATCCTCTTCATCGCGGAGCGTCATGTGCCGACGGGGCTCGCGTCGCTGATCATCGGGGCGGTGCCGCTCTGGATCGTCGTCATGCGCACGGTCACGGGCGACCGGCCGCACCGCGCCGCGCTCGCAGGCGTCGTCGTCGGCTTCTGCGGGCTCATCCTGCTCGTCCGCCCGAGCGGCCATGCGCCGTTGTGGTCCCTGCTCCTCGTCGTGTGCTCGTCGGTGATGTGGGCGACGGGCTCGTTCCTCTCGGGCCGGCTGCCCTTGCCGCGCGACTCGTTCGCGGCGACGTCGTACGAGATGCTCGTCGGCGGCCTGATCCTGCTGCCGATCGGGCTCGCGACGACGCATCCGCACTTCTCCGAGTTCTCGGGGCGCTCGATCGGCGGCTTCTTCTATCTCGTCACGTTCGGCTCGGTGATCGGCTACACGGCGTACGTGTGGCTGCTCGACAACGCGCCGATCGGCAAGGTCGCGACCTACGCCTATGTGAACCCGGTCGTCGCGATCGCCCTCGGCGCGATTGTGCTGCACGAGTCGCTCACGTGGTCGATCGGGATCGGCGCGGTCCTCGTGCTGGCGTGCGTCGCAGCCGTCGTCCGGCAGGAGAGCGCGTCGAAGGTGAAAGCCGTTCCCGTCGCGGAGACGGGCTAGCGCTTACGCCAGGTCGCCCGGCAATAGCGAGTACATCGCGTGATCCTGCCGCCGGCCGAGGCGCTCGTTCCAGTGCGCCGCGCGCTGCACGCCTTCGAACGAGAAGCCGGCCTTCTCCGCTGCGCGGCGCGAGCCGATGTTGTCGACGTCGGCGCGGAGCTGCAGGCGCGCAGCTCCCTCGTGGTCGAACGCGAACCGCGACACGAGCCGGAGCGCCCGCGTGATCACGCCGCGGCCGCGCGCATCGGCCCGCACCCAGTAGCCGATCTCACCGACGTCGCGGCGCTCGTTCCAGCGCACGCCGATCGACCCGAGGAGGCGGCCCGTCTCCGCGTCGGTGATGGCAAACGCCTGTTCGCCGATGCCCCCCACATAGCCGCGGGCGTCCTGCCGCGTGTACGGCTGAGGCACCTGATCCAGCCAGCGGGTGATCTCCGGATCCCCGTCGATGCACTCGACGATGGCCTCGATGTCCGCGAAGCTCCAGGCCCGCAGCTCGACGGCCTCGTCTTTCAGCGGCTCCACGCTCACGCTGCATACGATAGGAGCGTGCGCCCCGCCGAGCGGCACCCGGATGGGCGCGAACCGTTTGCGACCGAGGGCCAGGAGGAAGGAGACAAGCCGATGGCGACAGTGAACGTCCGCGGACAGGTGGATCTCTCCGGCCACGGCATCGACGCCACCGGCGACGTGATCTGGAATGCGACGACGCCGGTGCTCTACGAGCACGCCATCGCCCGTCGCGAGGCCAGGCTCGGCGAGGGCGGCCCGATGGTCGTCGACACCGGTTCGCACACCGGCCGCTCACCCAACGACAAGTTCATCGTGCGCGAGCCGGCATCGGAGGCGCGCATCTGGTGGGACGGCAACCGCGAGCTGACGGAGGAGCAGTTCGATCCGCTGCGCGAGAAGGTCACGGATTTTCTCTCAAAGCAGCCGACGCTCTACGTCGTCGACGCGTTCGCAGGTGCCGACCCCGCGCACCGCATCGCCGTTCGCGTCATCACCACGCACCCGTACCACGCGCTCTTCGCGAAGACGATGTTCATCGACCCGACCCCGGCCGAGGCGGCGAGCTTCCAGCCGCAGGCGCTCGTCCTGCACGCTCCCGCTCTCGAGGCGAAGCCCGAAGAGGACGGCACGCGCACAGGCACCTTCATCGTGCTCCATCCGACGCGCACCGAAGTGCTGATCGGCGGGACGTTCTACGCCGGCGAGATCAAGAAGTCGATCTTCACGGTCATGAACGACCGCTTGCCGCTCGAGCACGTCTTCCCGATGCACTGCTCGGCGAATGTCGGCGACGACGGCCGCACGGCGATCTTCTTCGGGCTTTCCGGCACGGGGAAGACGACGCTCTCCGCCGATCCGGAGCGCGCGCTCATCGGCGACGACGAGCACGGCTGGGGCGACAACGGCGTGTTCAACTTCGAAGGCGGCTGCTACGCGAAGGTGATCAAGCTCTCCGCGGAGGCGGAGCCCGAGATCTACAAGACGACCCACACGTTCGGGACGATCCTCGAGAACGTCGCGATCGATGCGAACGGGAAGCTCGACCTCGACGACTCGTCGAAGACCGAGAACACGCGCGCGGCCTACAAGCTCGAGCAGATCGCGAATGCGCACCCCGACAAGCGCGCAGGCCATCCGAGCTCCGTCGTCATGCTGACGGCCGATGCGTTCGGGATCCTGCCGCCGATCGCCCGGCTGAGCCGCGACCAGGCGCTCTACTACTTCCTCTCGGGCTTCACCGCGAAGCTCGCCGGCACCGAGATCGGCGTCACCGAGCCGCAGCCGACGTTCTCCACGTGCTTCGGCGCGCCGTTCCTCCCGCAGCCGCCCGCGGTCTATGCCGAGATGCTCGGCCGGAAGCTCGACGAGCACGGCTCGACGGTCTGGCTCGTCAACACCGGCTGGACGGGCGGCCCGTTCGGCGAAGGGGAGCGCATGCCGATCGCCGCGACTCGGGCGATGCTGCACGCCGCCCTCTCGGGCGCGCTCGAGGGCGTCGAGTACCGGACCGACGACGTGTTCGGGTTCGAGGTCCCGGTCGTGGTGCCGCGCGTGGACGGGCAGCTGCTCGATCCGCGCTCGACGTGGAGCGACGCGGCGGCGTACGACAAGAAGGCGCAGGACCTCGCCCGGATGTTCAGGGAGAACTTCGAGCGCTTCGACGACGCGACCCTCGCCAAGGCGGGACCGCGGTCCTGACGCGGCCGACCTCGGCCTTTAGGTAGCGTCAGAAAACGTGATCGGAGAGCACGACGTCCTGGTCGTCGGCGCCGGCTGTGCGGGCATGCGCGCGGCCATCGAGGCCTACGACGCCGGGGCGGATGTGGCGATGATCTCGAAGCTGCACCCGACGCGGTCGCACTCCGGCGCGGCGGAGGGCGGCATCAACGCAGCGCTCGGCAACGCGGCCGACGACTCGCCCGAGATCCACGCCTACGACACCGTCAAGGGCTCCGACTTCATCGGTGACCAGGACTCGATCGAGGTCTTCACGCGCGAGGCGCCCGGCGACATCGTGCAGCTCGAGCACTGGGGCGCGTTCTTCTCACGGCGCGATGACGGCAAGCTCGCGCAGCGGCCGTTCGGCGCTGCCGGCTCGCCGCGAACCGTCTACGCCGCCGACATCACCGGCCACGTGCTGATCCAGGTGCTCTACGAGCAGGTCGTCAAGCGCGACATCAAGGTGTACGAGGAGTTCTTCGCGTGG
>Ga0207657_10003746_pt1 | contig 16160 bp, 15 predicted proteins | sample KBSC33metaG_FD_184316 | JGI IMG/M metagenome (GOLD analysis project Ga0207657, IMG submission 184316) | Corn rhizosphere microbial communities from Kellogg Biological Station, Michigan, USA - KBS C3-3 metaG (SPAdes) (version 2) | ecosystem: Host-associated > Plants > Roots > Rhizosphere > Soil ... | reverse complement strand
GAACCCCGAGAACCGGATCCTGCAGCGCGTCTCGATCGAGGACGCGGCCGCCGCCGACGAGATCTTCTCGATGCTGATGGGCGATCGCGTCGAACCGCGACGGGACTTCATCGAGCGCAATGCCAACGCCGTCAAGTTCCTGGACATATGACGCCTGCAAACCGTCGCATCGCTTTGTCGCTTCGGTCGGCCCGTGCCGAGCACTGTGCCTCCCTCGCTCCGCGCGCTGCTCGGTTTTCGACGTCATCGGCCGGGGTGGTGAGCGCTAAGTGAGCATGGAGAGTTTGGGCGACGGTCGCATCGAACAGCGCGACCTGTCGGAGGAGATGCGCAGCAGCTACCTCGATTACGCGATGAGCGTGATCGTGGGCCGCGCGCTGCCCGATGTGCGCGACGGCCTCAAGCCGGTGCACCGGCGCGTGCTGTTCTCGATGAATGAGAGCGGCCTGCAGCCGAACCGCCCCTACTCGAAGTGCGCCGCCGTGGTGGGCGACGTGCTGGGGAAGTACCACCCGCACGGCGATAGCGCCGCCTACGACGCGCTGGTGCGCATGGCCCAGTGGTTCTCGCTGCGCTACCCGCTGGTGGACGGCCAGGGCAACTTCGGCAATCAGGACGGCTACTCGGCTGCGGCGATGCGTTACACGGAATGCCGGCTGGCGCCGCTGGCGGTCGAGATGCTGCGCGACATCGACGCGGACACCGTCGACTTCATGCCCAACTACGACGAGCGCCGGCGTGAGCCGATCGTGCTCCCGTCGCGGTTCCCGAACCTGCTCGTCAACGGCTCCTCCGGGATCGCCGTGGGCATGGCCACGAACATTCCGCCGCACAACCTGGGCGAGACGATCGACGCCACCATCGAGCTGATGGACAACCCGGATGCCACGGTCGACGACCTGATGAAGCACATCAAGGGCCCCGACTTCCCCACCGCCGGCACGATCATGGGCATGGCCGGCATCCGCGAGGCCTACGAGACGGGCCGCGGCCGGGTCGTGATGCGGGCCAAGGTGCACACCGAGGACGTGCGCGGCGGCAAGACGGCGCTGATCGTCACCGAGATGCCCTACATGGTCAAGAAGGGCGGCGACGAGGGCGTGATCCAGAAGATCGCCGAGCTGGTCGAGTCGAAGGTGCTGAACGAGATCTCGGCGCTGAACGACGAGAGCGATCGCACCGGCATGCGCATCTACATCGAGCTCAAGCGCGACGCCATCCCCAAGGTGGTGCTGAACAAGCTCTACAAGCACACCGCCCTGCAGAGCACCTTCGGCGTGAACATGGTCGCGCTCGTGGACGGGGTCAACCCGCGCACGCTGTCGCTCAAGCAGATGCTCTACCACTACATCGAGCACCAGAAGGAGGTCGTCACCCGGCGCACCAAGTTCGAGCTCGACAAGGCCGAGAAGCGCGCCCACGTGCTGGAGGGCTACCTGATCGCGCTCGATCGCCTCGACGAGGTGATCGCGCTGATTCGCGCCGCCGAGGACACCGAGACCGCGCGCAACGGCCTGATGGACACGTTCGGGCTGACCGAGATCCAGGCCCAGGCGATCCTGGAGCTGCGGCTGCGGGCCCTGACCGGCCTCGCCCGCAAGGAGATCAAGGCCGAGCACGACGACCTGATCGAGCGGATCGCCGAGCTGCGCGCGATCCTGGCCGACGAGCAGCGGCTGATGGACGTGATCCGCGAGGAGCTGCTCGAGATCAAGAACCGCTTCGACAATCCCCGCCGCACCGAGATCATCGCGGCGGAGGGCGAGATCGACCTCGAGCAGCTTATTGCCGAGGAGGACATGGTCATCTCCATCACGGCAAGCGGCTACATCAAACGGCTTCCGCTGGGCACGTATCGCACCCAGGGGCGGGGCGGGATCGGCGTGATGGGCATGGATCTCAAGGAGGGCGACTACATCGAGCATCTGTTCGTCGCCTCCACGCACGACTACCTTCTGTTCTTCACGACCGTCGGCAAGGTCTACCGGGTGAAGGTGCACGAGCTGCCGCTGGGCACGCGCCAGGCCAAGGGCCGGGCGCTCGTGAACGTGCTGCCGCTGCGCCAGGACGAGTACGTCAAGGCCGTGATCGACACGCGCACCTACGCCGAGGGCAAGTACCTGCTGTTCGCGACGCGCAGGGGCATCGTCAAGAAGACCGAGTTCAAGGCCTACGACACGGTGCTCAAGGCCGACGGCATCATCGCGCTCAAGATCCGCGAGGGCGACGAGCTGGTGGGCGTGCGGCTGACCGACGGCTCGGACGACGTGCTGATGGTGTCGCGCAACGCATCCGCCGTTCGCTTCTCGGAGCGCGACGTGCGGCCGATGGGCCGTGACACCACCGGCGTATCGGGCATGAAGCTGCGGTCCGGCGACGAGGTGATCGCGGTCGAGATCGCCCGTGACGACCAGGATCTGCTGGTGGTGACCGAGAACGGCTTCGGCAAGCGCACACGGGTGGAGGAGTACCCCGCCAAAGGCCGCGGCACCATGGGCGTGTTGACGATCCGCTACACCGAGGCGCGCGGCCGGCTGGCCGGCGCCATGATCGTCAAGGACGGCTACGACCTGGTGCTGATCAGCCACGATGGCACCGTGATCCGCACCGCCGCCGAGGGCATCTCGCGGATGGGCCGTGCCACGCAGGGCGTGCGGGTGATGAACCTGCGTGAGGGCGATCATGTGTCCGCCATCGCGCGGATCACCGAGCCGCAGGCGGCGGCGGTCGAGGACGGCGCCGAGGGCGGCGAACCGGTCGTGGACGACGACGTTTCCGATCCGCCCGAGCCGCCCGAATCGCCCGATCCGGCGGAGTGAGTGACATCACCCGTTTCTGATTGCCATCCACGGATTGGAAGGAATCGGGCAGGGGTGATGGAACAAAGCGGTCGATACCACTTTGACCGCACCCGACTCCGCTCGAAAGGGGTAGCGCACGCGATGAAACAGGTTGATCTGCTCGAACCCGTCGACGTGGCCGATCGGCTTCCACAGCTCGAGCTGTACCTGAGCCAGGTCTGCGCGGTGGCGGGCATCTCCAAGATGCAGCTCGACTACTGGACGACGAAGGCGGACATCCCCACCAAGGGGAACAAGCAGCGGGTCTACGACATCCGGTCGGTCGAGATGGTGATGCTGATCAAGCAGGCCAAGGACAAGGGCCTGAACCTGAGCGCTGCGATCGCGGCCGCGCGCGAGTACCAGGAGCGGCGTGCCGCTCAGCCGCGCATGGCAGGCTCGCCGACCGCCGTCGCCGTCTAGCCGCCCGCAGCCACCAGCTCGCCGGCCGCGGCGACGGGATCGACGACGTTCACCCAGATGCCGGCGCCGAGCTCGATCGAGGCCGCCACCGTCAGCCTGGGCCACAGCTCGATGTGCCAGTGAAACGTCTCATCCCCCGGTGCTCCCTCGTGCAGCAGGGCGTTCCAGGCCAGATCCGCGCCCAGCACGGCACGCAGCCGTGTCACCGTCTCGGCCAGTGCGCGGCCCGTGGCGGCGTCCAGCGGCGCGTGTGAGCGGTGGGCTTTGGGCGCGATCCAGGTCTCGTACGGCACGCGCGCGAACGGGGGGCAGAAGACGACCAGGCCCTCCTGCTCGTGCACGATCGCGCCCGGCAGCGGGCACAGCGGGCAGCTGGCCCGGAACGCCCCGGTCTCCTGCAGGATCCGCGGCGGAGGATCGGGAAACGGCACCAGCTGTGAGTGCGAGTGGTCGAGCGACGCGCCCGCCGCAGCGCTCTCGTTGACCGACGCCAGCACGTAGCCTGCGCCGCCCGCGAGCAGCGCCGACCGCCGGCTGCGCCAGGCCTCCATCACGGCCTCCATCACGGCCGGGGGAAGGTCGGCCAGCGAGGTCACGTGCCGGGGCCCGTGCACCACCACCTCGTGGCCGGGGAAGGCCGGGTACTTGTTCGGCACCACTCGTACGATCCAGCCCGGGCTGTCTGCCGGCGCGCCCGCCGGCCGGCCGAAGGCCGCGGTCTCTGGTGGCGTCATCGCCTCATGGCCCTCGCAGAACGGGCAGTGTTCGGCGTCGCCGACGCGAGTGGTGCGGCCGGTGGCTCCCGGCCTCGACGCGCGGCCGGGTACCATCAGCACCGTTTCCCCGGTCAGCGGGTTGGTGCGAAGGTCGAGCGTTATTCCTTCGGCTCCTCGATCATCGTCTTCGGCATGAACGGCTGCAGCAGGTCGATCGGCACCGGGAAGATGGTGGTGCTCGCGTTGGTGCCGGCGATCTCGGTCAGCGTCTGCAGGTAGCGCAGCGTCAGCGCGATCGGGTGCTCGCTGATCACGGCCGCCGCCTCGGTCAGCTTGGCCGAAGCCTGGAATTCGCCCTCGGCCGCGATCACCTTTGCGCGGCGCTCGCGCTCGGCCTCCGCCTGCCGCGCCATCGCGCGCTGCATGCCGCTGGGGATCTCGACGTCGCGCACCTCGACGATGTTCACCTTGATGCCCCAGGGCCCCGTCTGCTCGTCGATGATCCTCTGCAGGATCTGGTTGATCTTGTCGCGTTCCGACAGCAGCTCGTCCAGCATGTGCTGCCCCAGCACGCTGCGTAGCGTGGTCTGCGAGATCTGGGACGTTGCCAGCCCGAAGTCGGCCACCTTCACGATCGAGGCGCTGGGATCGACCGTCTGGAAGTAGGCAACCGCGTTCACGCGCACCGGCACGTTGTCCCTGGTGATCACCTCCTGGGGCGGGATCACCAGGGTCACCACGCGCAGGTCGACCTTGACCATGCGGTCGACGATCGGGATCAGCAGGAACAACCCCGGCCCCTTGGGGTCACCCAGCAGGCGGCCGAGCCGGAACACCACGCCGCGTTCGTACTCGCGCAGCACCTTCACCGCGTTGGCCAGGATGACCAGGAAGAAGACGATGATGACGGCTACCACGATCAGGGCGATCACTGGACTGCTCCCTCGGTTGAATGGACATCGGCCGGGGCCGGCTCGACGTGCAACAACAGGCCGTCCACGCCGCGCACGATCACCGTGTCGCCCACGTCGGCGCGGCCGTTGTCGGCCTGAGCCTGCCACAACGCTCCCTCCACGTACACCTCGCCCAGCGGCGCCAGCGGCGTGCGCACGACCGCCTCACGGCCCAGCATGCCCGCCAGGCCGATCGCGGTTGGGGGTGCGTGCCGGGCCGCGACCACCTTGGTCGCCACCGTCGCCAGCCCGGCGCCGAACAGCACCGCGATCGTCAGCACCACCAACGGTGACACGCCGATGACCGATCCGGGGGTGCGGAACAGCAGCAGGCCGCCCGCGCAGAGCGCGACCACGCCCGACAGCGCGATCAACCCGTGGCTGGCGACGAACGCCTCGGCCAGGAGCAGCGCCACCCCCAGCACGATCAGCACCACGCCGGCCCAGTTGATCGGCACCACCGAGAAGCCGAACAGCGCGAGGATCAGGCATACGGCCCCGAGTGTGCCGGGCAGGATCACGCCCGGGTGGAAGACCTCGTAGGCGAGGCCGCCGATACCGGCCAAAAACAGCAGGAACAGCAGGTTGGGATCGATCAGGATGTTCAGCAGCTCGAGCGTCAGCGGCATGCCCTGGTGGTCGATCTCGGCATTTGCCGTGTGCATCACCAGATGCTTGGTGCCGAGCGTCTCCATGCCGTTGATCTGATCGAGCAGCGCCGTCAGGTTGGGGGAGACGCGCTCCACCAGGTTGATGGCTGCGGCCTCGTCGGCCGTATAGCTGGTGGCCCTGCGTACTGTCAGCTGCGCAGCCCTGGCGTTACGGTCGTGGCTCGTGGCCAGGGCGCGGATCTTCGCTTCCGCGTCGTTCAGCACCTTGCGGCGCAGATCGGAGCCGAGGTTCTGGCCGCTGGAGTCGATCGGCGTGGCGGCGCCGATGTTGGTGTTCGGTGCCATCGCCGCGTAGTCGCTGGCCATCGTCACGAACACGCCTGCCGATGCCGCCCGGCCGCCCTGGGGCGACACGTACACGATCACCGGCAGCGTCGCGGCCAGCTCGTCCTGGACGATGTCGTCCATCGAGTTGCTGTCACCGCCGGGCGTGTCCAGCAGGATCACCAGCGCCGCCGCGTGGTCGTTCTCGGCGCGCTTGATGGAGTCGCTGACGAAGCTGGCCGAGACCGGATTGATCTCGCTGTTGAGTGTGATTGCGATCACGTGCGGCCGGGAGGTACCCGCGCGGGCGCTGGACGGCGCCATCGCTGCAGCCACCAGCGCCAGCGCCACCATTCCCCAGAGTCGTGGTCTTGCCACTCCCGGTCAATATAGCCCCCGAAGGGCCGCCACATCTGGATACGGGGCTACCCTGGGGCGGTGGGCGGTGAAGTGTGCCAGTCAGTGCGTCGGTGGCGTCTGCTCATCTGCGCAGCGGCGATCGTCTCCGCTGCCGCGCTCGGCGCCGCCCCTGCGATGGCCGCCTCGGGAGGCGTGCGGATTGCGAACGTGACCCGAGACCGCGTGTCCCTGCCGTTGACGCTGCGGGGGCCGTGGCGGTTTCAGATGGTTGGTCTGCGCTGGCGCGGCTCGGGCCAGGTCGAGGTGCGTGCCGCGCTCGGCCGCACCTGGACACGCTGGCTGCCGGGCTCGCAGGAGGCGCCGGCGTGGGTCGGCGCCGCCGATCGCGTGCAGCTGCGGCGCTCCGGCGCCGGGCCGGTGCACCGGCTTCGGGTCAGCTTCATCGACACGCCCCCGCAGCCGGCCGCCGGCCACGGGCTGATGCCGGCGACGGCGATGCGGCCGGCCATCATCACGCGTGCGGGGTGGGGCGCCAACGAGTCGCTGCGCCGCGGACCGCCCGAGTACGCACCGGCGCTGAAGATGGTGTTCGTGCACCACACCGACACCGCCAGCGTCTACCCGTGCAGCGATTCGGCCCGGATCGTGCGCGGCATCTACGCCTACCACGTGCTCGCGAACGGCTGGAACGACATCGGCTACAACTTCCTGATCGACCGCTGCGGCCACGTGTTCGAGGGCCGCTACGGCGGCATCACGCGGCCGGTGGTGGGTGCCCACGCGCGCGGTTTCAATACCGGAAGCGCCGGCATCGCGATGATCGGGACGTTCACCTCCACGCCGCCCACCCGGGCCGCGCGCCGGTCGCTGCGGGAGCTGATCGCATGGCGGCTCGACCTCGCTCACGTCGATCCCACCTCGAAGGTGCTGATGACGACCGCGACGGGCAACGAGCGGTTCCCGCCCGGCACCCGCCTGTGGCTGCGGGCCGTCTCCGGACACCGCGACACCGGCGCCACGTCCTGCCCAGGCACGGCGCTCTACCGGCTGCTACCTCGGATCGCCGCCTCGGCGCGTCGCATCGGGCTGCCGAAGATCTTCAACCCTCGTGTGAAGGGATCGCTCAGGCGGCTGGGCCAGGACGGGGTGGCCCCGATTCGCTTCCGCGCGACGCTGTCTGTAGCCGCCGACTGGACGCTGACCGTGCGCGGTCCGGACGGCGTCGTGGCCACCCATAACGGCCACGGAGGCGCGGTCGACTGGACGTGGCCGGGAGCGGTGCCGCTGCTGCCGGGAGGTGCGTATCGCTGGAAGCTCACGACCGCGGGCGCGCGCTCGGTGCGGCTTGCGCTGGGCTCCCTTCCCGACTGGGGTGTGGGCGGCGTGCCGGTGGCCGTGTCTGGCGACATCGCGTCCGGCGGCGTCGCCGACCTGCTCGCGAGCGACGGCAATGTGCTCGTGACGGGCGGGGCGCCTTCCCAGTTCGTGACGACGGATCGGGTGGATCTCACCCAGGCCCAGTTCGCGGCCGCGACCATGGTTGGTGCAAGCCTGCGCACGGTGACGGGCGACCAGGTCGTGACGATCGAGCTATGGGACTACGCCACCGGCAGCTGGGTCACGGCCGGCAGCTGCCGCGCGGTCGCCGACAACCGCTGCGACGTGCTGATGCCCGCCTCGCAGGGGCAGTTCGGCCAGTGGCTGCCTCGCGCCGCGGCCACCGAGATGCGGGTGCGCTACACCGCGGCAGGCCCGATGACGGTCGATCGGGCGCGGTCGACGGCGATGGGCTGATCGGTCAGCGAAGCTCGACCCGCTCGACCTCTGCAGAGCTGTAGCCGCGGCCGTCCAGCAGTAGCCGGCCGTCCTCATCGACGCCCTCGCTGATGCCGCTCCCTGTACCGACCAGCGTCACGTGCCGTCCGCGCAGCTCGTCGCGCCGCAGGCCCGTGAACCCGTCGCGCTCGAATGCGTCGTAGCGGCGCTCGAGCACGGCCAGCAACGCCACCAGTAGCTCCACCCGGTCGATCGGTTCACCGGTCGCGATCTGCAGCGAGGTTGCCGGAACGCGCGTATCCACCGGCAGCTGCGCCTCGCTCATGCCGGCGTTCACGCCCACGCCCAGCACCAGCTTGCCGTCGCGCAGCTCGGGCAGCACGCCCGCCAGCTTGCGGCCGTTCAGCATCACGTCGTTCGGCCAGCGCACCAACGCGCGGTCGTGGCAAGCCTCCGCCACCGCCTCGGCGGCGACCAGCGAGAAGCTCGCCAGGCCCTGCGGCGGTGTGCGCGGCTCCAGCGCGAGCGAGAACAGCAGCCCGGTGCCCGCCTCCGCCTGCCAGGTGCGGCCGCGCCGGCCACGCCCCTGCAGCTGGCGATCGCAGGCGGCCACGCCGCCCTCGGGCAGCGGACGGGCCAGCTCCTGGGTGGACTCACACTCGTCGGCCCACAGGTAGGGGCGCCCGAAGCGGCCGCGCAGCCGAGGCTCGACCTGCTCGGGAAGCATGGGCATTCCATAGAATAGGCCGCTCATGTTCCCGCAACCGAAACGTGCGGAGGCCCGTCTGACCCTGCGAGATCGGGTACGAGACGAGTCCGCGTACGCCGCGCTCTCGGACGTCGTGCTCGCCGTGCGGGCTCAGGACGGCGACCGCGCCGCTCTGACGGCGCTCGTGGAGCGGCACGAGCCGCGGGTGCGGCGGCTGGCCGGATACCTGCTCAACGACCCGCAGGACGCGGAGGACGCGGCACAGGAGGCGCTTGCCAAGGTGCTCACCAGAATCGATCAGTTCCGCGGAGAGGCGCGTTTTGCGACCTGGCTCTACAGCCTGGTCACCAACACCTGCCGCGACCTCGGCGAGCGCCAGCGCCGACGGCAGCACCAGGCGCTGGAGACTGCGCCGGAGGTGGCGTCGACGCTGGGGCCTCACGATCTCGCCTGCCAGCGTGAGCAGCGCGCCGAGCTGGCGCGGGAGCTGGAGGGCCTGTCCAGCGACCAGCGGCACGTGATGGTGATGAAGGATGTGCTCGCCCTCTCGTACGAGGAGATCGCCGAGGTGCTGGAGATGCCGGTGGGCACGGTCAAGTGCCACGCACACCGCGGCCGTGCTCGCATGCGCCGGGCGCTGGAGCCGCCGGCCGAGGCGGTCTCGGCGTGACCGAGGGCCTCGTCCTGCCGCTCGACAGAGCCGGCATCGAGGCGATCATCCCCCACCGCGCCCCGTTCCTGCTGGTGGACGAGATCGTCGAGCTTGTGCCGGGTGAGCACGCCACCGGCCACTACCACGTGCGCGACGATGCCTGGTATCTGCGCGGGCACTTCCCCGGCCGGCCGATCATGCCGGGCGTGCTGCAGGTCGAGGCGCTGGCGCAGGTGGGTGCGGTCTGCGGCCTCTCATCGCCGGGCTTCGCCGGCCGGTTGGCGCTGTTCGCGGGCATCGACGACGTCCGCTTCAAGCGGATCGTGGTGCCGGGGGACACCCTCACGCTGCGCTGCCAGATCACCCGCCTGCGCGGCCCCATCGGCAAGGCCGACGCCACCGCGTCGGTGGGAGACGACCTGGCCTGCCGCGCGGCGCTGACGTTCGCGTTGACGGAGCTGGACGCATGATCGCCGCCTGCGGCCAGCGCGTTGCCCTGATCGGCATCGGCTCGCACGTGCCCGAGCGGGTGATGAGCAACGACGAGATCGCGACGATGGTCGAGACCAGCGACGAGTGGATCGCCCAGCGCACCGGCATCCGCGAGCGGCGGATCGCCGCCGAGGCCGACTCCTCGGCCACGCTTGGCGCCGAAGCGGCCCGCCGCGCGCTTCTCAGCGCCGGCATCGACGCGGGGGAGCTCGACCTGATCGTGACCGCCACCGCCAGCCCCGACTACTACTTCCCGGCCACCGCGTCGTTGATCGGCGAGCGGCTCGGCGCGGGCGAGGTGGCCGGCTACGACCTGTCCGCCGCCTGCACGGGGTTCATCTACGCGCTCGCCCAGGCCTACTCGCAGATCGCGTCAGGCCTGGCCGAGACGGTGCTCGTGGTCGGCACCGAGGTGTTTTCACGGCTGCTGGACTGGAGCGATCGCTCAACCTGCATCCTGTTCGGCGACGGCGCCGGCGCCGTGGTGCTGCGCCGCGACGATGACCGCCACGGGCTGCGCGGCTTCGAGCTGGGTGCCGACGGATCGGGCGCGCTGCTCCTGTCGGTCGCAGCGGCCGGCCATGGCGCCGACCACGACGAGGGCCCGTTCGTCCGGATGAACGGGCCGGAGGTGTACAAGTTCGCGACACGGGTGGTGGTCGACTCGTCCCTGCGCAGCCTGGAGGCCGCCGGCCTCGGCGTCGAGGACGTCGACGTGTTCGTGCCGCACCAGGCGAACAGGCGCATCATCGATCATGCCGCGCGCCGGCTGGGGCTCGACGAAGCCAAGGTGTTCTCCAACGTTGACCGATACGGCAACACCTCCGCAGGATCGATCCCGCTGTGCCTGGACGAGGCCTGGCGGCAGGGCCGGATCCGGCCAGGCGACATCGTGCTGATGGTCGGCTTCGGCGGCGGCCTGGCCTGGGGATCGTGCGTGATGGAGTGGACAAAGGAGCGCACATGAGCAAGATCGCCTTCTGCTTTCCGGGCCAGGGCAGCCAGCGCGTGGGCATGGGCCGTGAACTGGTCGAGGCATTCCCCGATGCCGCCGACGTGTTCGATCGCGCCGGCCGGGCCGCCGGCTTCGACGTGCGTGCGGTCAGCTTCGACGGCCCGCTCGATCAGCTTTCCCGCACCGAGATCACCCAGCCGGCGCTGATGGCGGCGTCGCTGGCCGCGTACCGGGCGGTGACGGCCGGCAGCTCGCTGCGCGCGGACGTGGTGGTCGGCCACAGCGTCGGCGAGTATGCGGCGCTGGCCGCGGCGGGTGCCGCCGACCTCGACGAGCTGTTCCAGCTGGTGAACGAGCGTGGCCGGATCAGCGCCGCGGCCGGTGCCGGGGGCGGCATGGCGGCCGTGCTCAAGCTGGACGACGACCAGGTCGAGCGCCTCTGCGCGCAGCGGGACGACGTCTGGCCGGCCAACTACAACTGCCCTGGTCAGGTGGTGATCTCGGGTCGCGACGAGGGCCTGGATGCCATGGCCGCCGCGGTCGGCGACGCCGGCGGCAAGCTGATCCGGCTGAAGGTAGCGGGCGCCTTTCACTGCCCGCTGATGGCCGAGGCGGCCGCCCGGTTCGCGCCCTCGGTGGACGCGGTCAGGTTCGGAGAGCTCTCGACCGCGTTCATGAGCACCGTCACCAACGGCCTCGAGACCGCCGGCCGGATCCCGGGACTGCTGGTGGAGCAGCTGACGGCGCCGGTGCGGTTCACCCAGGCCGTCCAGGCGCTGATCGCGGACGGCGTCGGCACGTTCGTGGAGCTCGGGCCTGGGGGCGTTCTGACCGGGCTGGTGAAGCGCATCGACCCGTCCGTGCGTGCGCTCTCGATCTCGACCGCCGCCGAGCTGGCGGCGGCACAGGAGGTGACGGCTGATGCCTGAGCTTGACGGCAGGGTTGCGCTGGTGACCGGCGGCTCGCGTGGCATCGGCGCGGCGATCTGCACCGAGCTGGCGGCCGCCGGCGCGGAGGTGGCGGTCAACTACGCCCGGGACGCGTCCGCCGCGAACGCGGTCTGCGATGCCGTGCGCGAGGCGGGCGGCAGCGCCCACGCGGTCCAGGGCGACGTGTCGACGGCCGAGGGCGCCGCGGCGCTGGTAGATGCCGTCGAGAGCGACATCGGCCCGATCGCGGTCCTGGTTAACAACGCGGGCATCACCAGGGACGATCTGATCATGCGCCTCTCCGATGACGATTGGCGCTCTGTGATCGACACCAACCTGGGCGGCGCCTTCTTCACGTGCCGGGCACTGTCGCGGCCGATGCTGAAACGCCGCGCCGGCGCGATCGTCAACATCACGTCGATCGTTGGCGTGCATGGCAACGCCGGCCAGACCAACTACGCGGCCTCCAAGGCCGGTCTGATCGGGCTCACGAAGTCGCTCGCGAAGGAGCTGGGTGGCCGGGGTATACGCGTGAATGCGATCGCGCCCGGCTACATTGCCACCGAGCTGACGGACGCGCTCCCCGATCAGGCACGCGAGGCAATCCTGGGCGGAACGCCGCTGGGACGGCTGGGCGAGCCGGCCGATGTGGCACGGGCGGTGCGGTTCTTGTGCTCTGACGCGGCCGGTTTCATCACCGGTGACGTCCTGGCAGTGGATGGAGGGCTTGGCATATGAGCGATGGACAGGGACGACGACGGGTGGTCATCACCGGCATGGGCGCGGTCACCCCGTGCGGGCTCGACGCGGAGCAGACGTGGCGGTCCGTGCGCGAGGGCCGCTCCGGCGTGTCCGCTGTCGAGGGCTTCGAGGGCCACGTGCGGATCGCCGCGCAGGTCAAGGGCTTCGAGCCGGAGCGCTACATGGAACACCGTTCGGTGCGGAAGACCGACCGCTTCGCGCAGTTCGCGGTGGCAGCAGCGACGATGGCCGTGGAGGATGCCGGCATCGACATCCGTGCCGATGCCGAGCGGATCGGCTGCTCGATCGGCACCGGCATCGGCGGCCTCAAGACCGAGGAGGTCGCGCACCGCAAGCTGTTCGAGGCCGGCCCCGATCGCCTCAATCCGTTCTGGGTGACGGCCCTGATCCCGAACATGGGCGCCGCCGAGATATCGATGGCGCTGGGCACCCGCGGCCCGCTCACCACCGAGTGCACCGCCTGCGCCGCGTCGGCCATGTCGATCGGGAACGGCGTGCTGTTCATCCGCGCCGGCATGGCCGACGCGATGCTGGTGGGCGGCGTGGAGGCGCCGGTGGTGCCGCTGGGCCTCGGCGGCTTCGGCACGATGCGGGCGTTGTCGCGCCGCAACGACGATCCGGAGGGCGCCAGCCGGCCGTTCGACCTGGGCCGGGACGGATTCATCCTGGCCGAGGGCGGCGCCGTGCTGGTGATCGAGGAGCTGGAGCGGGCGCAGGCCCGCGGCGCCCACATCTACGCCGAGATCGTGGGCTACGGCATGTCGTCGGACGCACACCATGTCACGGAGCCGGATCCGGTCGGCGGCAATCCGGCGCGGGCGATGCGAAACGCGATGGCCGACGGCGGGGTGACGCCCGAGATGATCGCCTACGTGAACGCGCACGGCACCTCGACCCCGGCCGGCGATACCGCCGAGACGAAGGCGCTGAAGCTGGCGCTGGGCGAGGAGCGCGCGTACCAGATCCCGACCTCGTCGACCAAGAGCGAGACCGGGCACCTGCTGGGTGCCGCCGGCGCCCTGGAGACGATCATCACCGCGCTGGCGATGCGTGACTCGTTTGTGCCGCCCACAATCAACCAGACCGATCCCGACCCCGACTGCGATCTCGACTACGTGCCCAACACCGGTCGGGCCGCCGACGTCCCCTATGCGCTGACGAACTCGTTCGGGTTCGGCGGCCACAACGCGGTGATCGTGCTGCGACGGTGGGACGCGGACGCGGCGGCCTGACGCCGCGCAACCAAACCTCCCTGCTCGCGCGTCACACGTCGGAGGGTCAGTGGCCAAGGAGATCAGCGTCGACATCAGCCGTGTGGGGACGGAGGCCGGGCAATCCGAGACGGCCGCCAGCCGCACCCGCAACACCTGCCCGCGCTGCGACTCGCACTACCGCGAGGAGGAGATGGTCGCGAACCTGCGCGTCTGCGCGCACTGCGGCTACCACTTCCCGGTGACCGCCCGTGAGCGGATCGTGCAGCTGACCGATGAGGGCTCCTGGAGCGAGATCGCGCGCGAGCTGCATTCGGCGGACGCCCTCGAGTTCGTCGACACGCGACCGTACCCCGAGCGCCTGCAGGCGGCTGAGCAGCAGACCGGGCTGAACGACGCGATGCTGGTGGGCTCCGCCGACATCGGCGGCCTGCCGGTGGCGCTGGCCGTGATGGACTTCACGTTTCTGGGCGGCAGCATGGGCTCGGTGGTGGGGGAGAAGGTGTTCCGTGCCGCCGAGCTGGCGATCGAGCGGCGCATGCCCCTGGTGACGGTCTCCGCGTCCGGCGGCGCCCGCATGCAGGAGGGCGTGCTGGCCCTGATGCAGATGGCAAAGACTGTCGCAGCGGTGGACGAGCTGCGCGAGGCGGGGCGGCCCTACATCTCGGTGCTGGCCCACCCCACGACCGGCGGTGTGGCCGCCAGCTTCGCGGCGCTGGGCGACGTGGTGATCGCCGAGCCGGGGGCCCTGCTCTCGTTCTCCGGCCCGCGGGTCGTTCGCCAGACGACGCGTGAGGACGTGCCGGACGATTTCGGCCTGGCGGAGTCGAACTTCCGGCACGGCCACATCGATCTGATCGTGCCGCGGCCGGAGCTGCGGGACATGGTGGCGCGCCTGGCGTGGCTGCTGGCCGGCGGTAACCCCTACCGCCGGCCGACCCTGATCCCCGACCTCGGCGCACAGCGTGCCATGGGCCGCATCCTGGGCGGCGCGCGCCGCCGGATCACCGACATGTTGCCGGACCGTGACGGCGCCTGAGCGGCCGCGCCGCTTCCTGCGGCGGCGAGGCGGCGACGGCGATGCCTGGCACGCCGTCGAGCTGGCACGCCACCAGGACCGCCCCTACACGCTCGACTACCTGGCTCGCTTCTGCGACGACTTCGTCGAGCTGCACGGCGACCGGGCCGAGGGCGACGACCCGGCGATCGTCGCCGGCCTGGGGTCCTTCCGCGGCCAGACGGTGGCCTTCGTCGGGCACCAGAAGGGGCGCGACCTGAAGCAGCGCGCATACCGCAACTTCGGGATGCCGCGCCCGGAGGGCTACCGCAAGGCGATGCGCGTGTTCGAGCTGGCCGGTCGGCTCGGTTTCCCCGTGGTGACGCTGATCGACACGCCCGGCGCGTACCCCGGCGTGGGCGCCGAGCAGCGCGGCCAGTCGGGCGCGATCGCGCGCTCGCAGCTGTTGATGATGGGGCTGAACGTCCCGGTCGTGGCGTGCGTGATCGGCGAGGGCAGCTCCGGCGGCGCGCTGGCGATCGGCGTTGCCGATCGCGTGCTCATGCAGCAGCACACCATCTACACGGTGATCTCGCCCGAGGGCTGCGCCGCCATCCTCTGGAAGGACGCCGGCGAGGCCAAGCGGGCCGCCACGGCGCTGCGCCCGACCGCGCCCGCGTGCCTGGCCCTGGGCGTGATCGATCAGATCGTGCCGGAACCGGGCGGCGGCGCCCACCGCGACCACGCGAAGGCCGCTGACATGCTGGGCGACGCGATCGCCGCCGAGCTCGAGTTCCTGGACACGCTGCCGCCGCTCGAGCGCCGCCGGCTGCGCCGGCAGAAGTTCGAGCGGATGGGCGCCTTCCTCGAGTAGGCGGTGTCGGCCGGGAGCGCCGCACCGGGCTACCGTGCAGGTATCCGCCCGCGTCTCCTGATCCTGCTCCTGTCCGCGCTGGTGGCCGCCGCTCTGATGTCGGGCGGTGCCGCCCCGCAGTCGTTCGGTTACAGCCTGCCGTCGCTGCCAGCCGCCGCACCCGTGCAGCTGACGCTCTCGTTGCAGCCGCGCCATCCGCGGCTGCTCGAGCGCATGGCTCTCGCGTCCAGCGGGCGGCGCCCCCCGCCGCCGCGGCTGGTGCGTGCGCTGTTCCTGCCGCCGCCGCGCGACATCGCGAGGGTGCAGGCGGTGATGGCGGCATCCGGCCTTCGGCTCCAGTCCCACCGCGGCCTTTCGATGTCCTTCACCGGCCCCGCAGCCGCGGCCGAACAGGCCTTCGGCGTGTCCCTGGAGCCGGCCGCCGGCGGCTTCGCCCGGCGCGCCTCCGGCCGCCCGCAGGTGCCGGCGTCGATCGCTCCGCTGGTGCAGGACGTGGCGGGCCTGGACACCACGACGCCGCTGCAGCCGCTGGCCACCGGCGGCCACCCGGCGCTCTCCGCTCCGCCCTGCTCGGG
>Ga0207657_10003745_pt1 | contig 16161 bp, 12 predicted proteins | sample KBSC33metaG_FD_184316 | JGI IMG/M metagenome (GOLD analysis project Ga0207657, IMG submission 184316) | Corn rhizosphere microbial communities from Kellogg Biological Station, Michigan, USA - KBS C3-3 metaG (SPAdes) (version 2) | ecosystem: Host-associated > Plants > Roots > Rhizosphere > Soil ... | reverse complement strand
AGAGGTAGAGCGTGCCGTTCGTGGAGTGGTCGTTGGCGTTGCCGACCGGCAGCGCGATCACGCCGGGGCCGGGCGCGGGGCTGTTCCAGTGGCCGCCCGAGGCGGGCAGGCGCGCGACGACCCGGCCCGTGTTCGCCCGGTAGACGACGAGCGAGCCGCCCGGGTCGAAGACGTAGAGCAGGCCGCCGGCGACCAGTGGGCTCGTGCCCGCCGTGCCGTTGGCCCAGCGGCGATGCAGCCGGCCGCCGATCTGCTTGTAGGCGGCGGTGCCGCCGCCGGTCGTGGTGAACACCCACGTCTGGCCATGCTCGTGCCAGACGGCGGGGGCGGTGAACATCGCGCCGCCGACCGCCGGGAGGTCCTGGCGCTCGTGGCCGACCGTGTGACGGTGCAGCGCCGAGAGCCCGAAGACGTGCAGCCGCCCGTCCTTGCCGGACTGGAGGATCGAGCCGCCGCCGATCAGCACCGGTCCGGTCGAGCCCACGTCGGTGTCGCCGGCCTTGAGCTGCGCCTGGTTGCTCGGCGTCCACGTGCCGAGGATGTGCCGCGCGTCGCCCGACACGCGGATGACCGAGTCGCCGAAGTCCGTGGAGCCGTTGAACGGGCCGTTTCCGGTGGCGAAGAGCCACGTGTTGTCCGCCATCCGCACGGCTCCCGAGCGCGACCAGAACGCGGACTGGGTGCTGCCGCACGAGCTCGGCGCGATGATCCTGTGACGGTTCGCGCACAGCGAGTTCGTCACGCCCGCGATCCGGCCGCTGGCCGTGTCGATGGCCACGAGGTGGCCCTGGTAGGGCGGCTGGTCGCCGATGTAGCCGCCGGTGCCCACCATCAGCCGCGTGCCCACGATCCCGAACGACGGGGTCAGCTTCTCGCGCTCGGGAAGCTTCGTGATCCGCACCGGCCAGCGGCCGCCGACCGGCCGGCCGTCCGACAGGCGCAGCTTGTAGACGCGGCCGTCGGGCGAGCCCGAGTAGACGAAGGCGCCATCGGTGGCGGGCGACGCGTTGGTGATCCGGTAGGTGCCCTTCAGCCCGTCGTAGCTGGCGGGCGTGAACGTCCAGGCGACCTTCCCCGTCTTCGCGTTCACCGCGACCGCGCGCCCGTAGGTCGTGGTCATGACGAACTTGCCGCCGGCGTAGACCGGCGCGGAGTCGACGACGCCGGGCAGGGACACCCGCTGCGCGTGCAGTCGCGCGGGGGCGCTGATGCCGATCGGGCCGATCGAGGAGAGGCGCGCAGCGCCACCGCCGAACTGCGGCCAGGAGACCGCGACCGCGGACGCGTGGGCGGGTGTCGAAGCGGTGGTCGCGGGGGCCGGGGCGGGCGGCGCGGACTGCGGACGACCTCCTGCCGAGGCGCCTCCACATCCCGCGGCGACCGCCACCGCCGCCAGGGCGGCGAGGCGGGTGCGCATCTTCCGCACGCTATCGAGCCGGGTTCCTCGGCCCGGCCAGCGAGTCCGGCGGCGCGCCCAGGGCGAGCAGTCCCGCCGCCGTGCGCTGCAGCTCGCCGTACGCGGCGCGCATCAGGCCCGGCCCGAACGTGACCCGGCAGACCCCGAGCTCGGCGAGCGCCGACAGCGCGGGAAACCCGGCGCCTGCATACACCGAGAGGCGCCCGCCGAACGCCTCCCCCATCGCGCGCATGTGCGCCGGATCGCCGACCCCGATCGCGAACACGCAGTCGGCGCCGGCCTCGAGGTACAGCAGCCCGCGCCGGATCGCCTCGTCGACATCCGGATCCGGGCGGATGAAGACGTCGGTGCGCGCATTGATCACCAGCGGAACGCCGGCGGCCTCTCCCGCGGCGCGCGCCACGCGGACGCGCTCGGCGTGCTCGTCCGCATCGCCCATCTTGTCCTCGAGGTTCGCGCCGACCGCGCCCGCCTCGATCGCCTGGGCGATCGTCTGCGCAGTGTCCTTGTAGCCGTCCTGGAGGTCGGCTGTGACCGGCACGTCCACGGCGGAGCAGATCCGCTCGACGACCTCGATCATCGGCCCGAGCGTCATGTCGTCGTCCTCCACGCCGAGCATCGCCGCGATGCCCGCGCTCGGCGTGGCCAGCGCCCGGCACGCCGGGAGCGCCGCCACGGTTCGCGCGCTCGCCGCGTCCCAGACGTTGGGCAGCACGAGCAGCTCGGGCGCTGGTGGAGCGCCCGCAGCGCCTCGGCCTTCTCGCGCTGCGTCATGCCCGCCCCGCCGCCTCCGTCAGCGTTCGCAGGCGCGCCGCGTGCTCGGCCGTCAGCTGGCCCGGCTCGAGCTGCCAGCCCCAGTTGCCGCCCTCGACCCCCGGCATGTTCATGCGCCCATCATCGCCGAGGCCGAGAACGTCTTGGGCCTGGACGATCGCCGCCGCGGCCTTCGACTGCAACGTCAGGCCGATCAGCGCCCAGTGCGGCTCGTCCTCGTCGACGCCGGCACGCGCGAACGCCCGCTGCGCCTCGGCGCGCTCGGCGTCGGACGCGCTCGCCCACCACCCCGCGGCCGGCGCGTTGTCGTGCGTGCCGGTGTAGGCAACGGCCCTGCGCGGGTGGTTCTCCAGGCGATGGGGCCCGTCCGGGTCTCCGGGCGAGAACCCGAACTGCGTGATGACCATCCCGGGCAGGCCGAGCCCGTCGCGCAGCCGCCGGACCGGCGGCGTGATGACGCCCAGGTCCTCGGCCACCAGCGGCAGCTCGCGCCCGAACGCCCGCTGCATCGCGTGGAACGGCGCCGCCCCCGGCCCGCGGCGCCAGCGGCCGTTGCGCGCGGTCTCGTCGGCCTCGGGAATCGACCAGTACGCGACGAAGCCGCGGAAGTGGTCGACCCGCACGGCGTCGTGGAGGTCGAGGTTGCGCGCCAGCCGCTGGACCCACCAGCGGTAGCCGCGCCGCTGGAGCGCCGGCCAGTCGTAGAGCGGGTTGCCCCAGTGCTGGCCGTCCTCGGAGTAGGCGTCGGGCGGCGCGCCGGCGACGAAGCCCTCCTGGAAGAGCTCTGCGTGCGCCTCGTGGTCGGCGCTGCCCTCGGCGACGTAGATCGGCAGGTCGCCGAGGATCCGCACGCCGCGCTCGGCCGCATATCCGCGCAGCGCCCCCCACTCGCGGTCGAAGCGCACCTGGTCGTCGAGCTCGCCTCCCCACGCGATCCAGTCCTCGACCCAGAACGCGTTGCGCTCGCGGAACGCGGCGCGCTCGTTCTCGGACACCGCCGCATCGGGCTCGGCCAGCAGCCGCGGGTCCGCCGCGAAGGCCGAGCGGGCCTTGTACGGGGACCGATGCTCGTCGGGCGGGCCCAGCGGCAGCACCTGCCACCAGCGCTGCCCGGCTGTGACCAACCAGTCAACGAAGTCGTAGGCCGCTTGATCCAGCCGTCCTGTGGGCAGGGAGGTGGGATGGAGCAGCACACCGCTGGAACGGCCTTCGAGGAGAGGGTTACTCATGGCGGGACTCGGACACAATGCCGGGAAGTGCCCGTCCCCCGCGCGAAGCAACCCCCACCGCGCATCCAGATCGAGCGCACCGAGCCCATCGTGGACTGTGCGCGCTACCCGGCGAAGCGCACCGTCGGCGAGGCGGTGACGGTCGACGCCGACATCTTCCGCGACGGCCACGAGGTGCTGCGCGCGGTCGTCCGCCATCGCGGCCCGTCTGACAAGGCGTGGCAGGAGTCGCCGATGGCCCCGGTCGACGCCGACACCGGCGGGAACCGCTGGCGCGGCCTGTTCGGGATCGACCGCTGCGGGACCTGGCAGTACACGGTCGAGGCGTGGAGCGATCCGTTCGCCTCGTGGCGCGACGAGCTGCGCCGCAAGGTCGACGCGGGCCAGGAGGACCTCAACGGCGAGCTCTCCGAGGGCGTGCTGCACCTCGAGGCCGCCGCCGCGCGGGCCAAGGGCGCCGACAAGAAGACGCTGGCCGCAGCGGCCGAGACTGTGGCCAACGACGTCGACTGGCGCGTCCGCGTGAGCTGCGCGCTCGACCCCGAGGTCGCCGCGGCCGCGGACCGCTGCGCGGACCGGCGCGACAGCACGGTGGCGGGCCCGTTCGAGATCGACGCCGACCGCGAGCGCGCGCGCTTCGGCGCCTGGTACGAGCTGTTCCCGCGCTCGTGGGGCGGCCTGCGCGGCGTGACCGACCAGATCCCGCGGCTCGCCGAGTTCGGCTTCGACGTCGTCTACCTGCCGCCGATCCACCCGATCGGCGAGAAGAACCGCAAGGGCAAGAACAACGCGCTGGTCGCGGGGGCCGACGACCCGGGCTCGCCCTGGGCGATCGGCCACCACGCCCACGGCGGCCACGACGCGATCCACCCCGAGCTGGGCACGATCGAAGACTTCGACCGGCTGACGGCCACGGCCAAGGAGCACGGCGTCGACATCGCGCTGGACTTCGCGATCCAGTGCTCAGCCGACCATCCGTGGCTGACCGAGCACCCCGAGTGGTTCAACCACCGGCCCGACGGCACGCTCAAGTACGCCGAAAACCCGCCCAAGAAGTACCAGGACATCTACAACGTCAACTGGGACTGCGAGGACTGGCAGGGCCTCTGGCAGGCGCTGCTCGGCATCGTGCTGCACTGGTGCGAGCACGGCGTGCGCGTCTTCCGCGTCGACAACCCGCACACCAAGCCGCTGCCGTTCTGGGAGTGGCTGATCAAGGAGGTGCGCGCCCAGCACCCCGACACGGTCTTCCTGGCCGAGGCGTTCACCAAGGCCGCGATGATGCGCACGCTGGCCAAGCTCGGCTTCAACCAGTCCTACACGTACTTCACGTGGAAGACCTCGCGCCACGAGCTGATCGAGTACGTCGTCGAGCTCGCGACGAGCGGGATGCAGGAGTACTACCGGCCGAACTTCTTCGCCAACACCCCGGACATCCTCCACGAGTCGCTCGTGCATGGCGGCCCGCCGGCGTTCCACTCCCGGCTGGTGCTCGCAAGCACGCTCAGCCCGAGCTACGGCATCTACTCCGGCTACGAGCACTTCGAGAACGTGCCGGTCCGCGAGGGCTCCGAGGAGTACCTGGACTCCGAGAAGTACGAGCTCAAGCAGCGCAGCCTCGACGGCCCGCTGCTGCCGGTGGTCCAGAAGCTCAACCGCGCCCGCCGCGCCCACCCCGCGCTGCAGTTCCTGCCCAACGTCTGGTTCATGGACGCGGGCAACGAATCGCTGCTGGCCTACGCGAAACGCACCGGGGATGACATCGTGCTGGTCGTGGTCAACCTCGACCCCCACTGGGCCCAGGAGGGCACGGTCACGATTCCCGCCCACCTCGGGCTGCCGCCGGCGTTCGCCGTCCACGACCTGCTGGCCGACGACAGCTTCGACTGGCGCATCGGCCCCAACTACGTCCGGCTCGAGGCCGGCGGCGCGCACGTGCTGGAGCTCGCATGACCGATCTCGAGCAGGGGACCGCCGAGCACGCCCAGCCGACCCACTGGTTCGAGGCCGACCCGCTGTGGTTCAAGCGGGCCGTCTTCTACGAGATCCACATCCGCGGGTTCTTCGACGGAAACGGCGACGGCTACGGTGACTTCCGCGGCCTGATCGAGAAGCTCGACTACCTGCAGTGGCTGGGCGTCGACGTCATCTGGCTGCTGCCGATGTACCCGTCGCCGCTCAAGGACGGCGGCTACGACGTCGCCGACTTCACCGGCATCCACCCGGACTTCGGCACCGTCGAGGACTTCCGCCAGTTCGTCGACGAGGCCCACCAGCGCGGGATGCGCGTGATCGCCGACTTCGTCATGAACCACACCTCCGACCAGCACCCGTGGTTCCAGCGCGCGCGCAACGCGGCCCCGGGGTCGGCCGAGCGCGACTGGTACGTCTGGTCGGACACCAACCGCCGCTACGAGGAAGCGCGGATCATCTTCATCGACACCGAGCAGTCCAACTGGACCTGGGACGACGTCGCCGGCCAGTACTACTGGCACCGCTTCTTCAGCCACCAGCCGGACCTCAACTTCGACAACCCCGAGGTCCAGGACGCGATGATCGAGGTCCTGCGCTTCTGGCTGGACCTGGGCATCGACGGCTTCCGCCTCGACGCGATCCCCTACCTCTACGAGCGCGACGACACGATCTGCGAGAACCTCGACGAGACCCACGACTTCCTCAAGCGCGTCCGGCGCGAGGTCGACGAGAACTACCCCGACCGCGTGCTGCTCGCCGAGGCCAACCAGTGGCCGGAGGACGTCGTCGAGTACTTCGGCGACCGGGAGACCGGCGACGAGTGCCACATGTGCTTCCACTTCCCGGTCATGCCGCGGATGTTCATGTCGCTGCGCCGAGAGGACGCCACGCCGATGCTCGAGATCCTCGAGCGCACGCCGGCGATCCCCGACAACTGCCAGTGGGGCCTGTTCCTGCGCAACCACGACGAGCTGACCCTCGAGATGGTCACCGACGAGGAACGCGACTACATGTACTCCGAGTACGCCAAGGACCCGCGGATGAAGCTCAACCTCGGGATCCGGAGGCGGCTCGCGCCGCTGCTCGACAACGGCCGCGACGAGATGGAGCTGCTGCACGCGATCCTCTTCAGCCTGCCGGGCTCGCCGGTCCTCTACTACGGCGACGAGATCGGCATGGGCGACAACGTCTACCTCGGCGACCGCGACGGCGTGCGCACGCCGATGCAGTGGACCGGCGACCGCAACGGCGGCTTCTCGCGTGCGGACTTCGCGCAGCTCTACGCGCCGCCGCTGATGGACCCGGTGTACGGCTACCAGGCGGTCAACGTCGAGGCGCAGCTGCGCACGCCGACGTCGCTGCTGCGCTGGATGCGCAAGTTCATCGCGCTGCGCAAGGAGCACCCGGTCTTCGGCCTCGGCTCCTACGAGCCGCTGCGCCCGGACAACACGAAGATCTTCGCCCACATCCGCCGCCATGAGGACGACGTCGTCCTCTGCGTGCACAACATGGGGCGTTCCGCCCAGGCGGTCGAACTCGACCTGCGCGAGTTCGCCGGGCGCCACCCGGTCGAGATGCTCGGCCGCACCAAGTTCCCCCGCATCGGCGAGCTGCCCTACCTGCTGACGCTCGCGCCCCGCGGGTTCTTCTGGTTCTCGCTCGTGGAGGAGGAGTCAGACAGTGACGCTTGACGAGTTCCTGATCGGCCAGCGCTGGTTCGGTTCGAAGGCGCGCGAGGTCGCGCACTGCGACGTGCTCGAGGACGTCCAGCTGACCGAGGGGCTGCGGGCCACGTTCGTCGAGACGGTGTTCAGCCCCGGGACCCACGAGACCTACCAACTGCTGCGCGCCGGCGACGACGCCGAGGACGTCCTCGTCGAGCGGGCGAACGTGCTGCTGGAGCTCATCCGCGCGAATGCCGACATCGAGCGCGACGAGACCGTCGTGCGCTTCCGCAGCCTCGAGGAGATCGGCGACGCGGGCGACGCCCGCCCGGTCGGCGCCGAGCAGTCCAACTCGTCGGTCGTCTTCGGCGACGAGCTGATCCTCAAGGTCTTCCGCCGTGTCGAGCCGGGCATCAACCCGGACCTCGAGATCAGCCGCTTCCTCACCGAGAAGGGCTTCGACCGCATCCCCGGGCTGGCCGGCTACTACGAGATCGAGAGCCGCAACCTCGACGCGACGCTCGGCATGCTCCAGCACTTCGTCGCCGGCGGGCGCGACGGCTGGGAGCTCGCGCTCTCAGAGCTCGAGTCCGATCCCGACGGGTTCGTCGACCGCGCCGGACGGCTCGGCGAGGTGATCGGCGAGATGCACGCCGTGCTCGGCAGCGACGCGAGCGATCCCGCGTTCTCTCCGGAGGAGCCGAGCACCGAGTCGCTGGGACTGCTGACCGCGACGATCGACGAGGAGATCGAGCGGATCTTCCTCGACCTGGCCGAGCGCGACGAGGCGGCCGAGATCGCCGGACGCGGCGAGGAGGTGCGCGACCACCTGCGGATGCTCACCCAGATCGTCAGCGGCGGACGCGTGATCCGCCACCACGGCGACCTGCACCTGGGCCAGACGCTCTACGCCGACGACGACTGGCTGGTCCTCGACTTCGAAGGCGAGCCGGCGCGCTCGCTGGCCGAGCGCCGCCGCAAGCGCTCGCCGCTGCGCGACGTTGCGGGGATGCTGCGGTCGTTCGCATACGCCGCCAGCGCGGTCGAGCTGCAGCGTGGCATCGAGCCGCCCGACGGCTGGGAGGATCGGACGCGTGAGGCGTTCCTCGACGGGTACTCAAGGACCGTGGACCCCTCGCTCCTTCCGCCCGGCCAGCAGGCGACCGAGCAGCTGCTCTCGATCTTCGAGCTCGAGAAGGCGGTCTACGAGCTGCGCTACGAGCTCAACAACCGGCCCGACTGGGTGCGGATCCCGGTGGCGGGGATCCTGCGGCTGCTGGAGGCGCCGGTCGCATGAACAAGACGGCCGATCCGCACGCCTATCTCGGCGCCCACCAGGAGGACGGGAGCGTCGTCGTCCGCGCGTTCCGGCCCGAGGCCGAGGGCGTCAGGCTGCTCCTCGAGGGCAAGAAGAAGCCGGTCGTCCTCGAGTCCGCCGGCGACGGGGTCTTCGAGGGCAAGGTCAAGGGCAAGCTGCCTCTGCGCTACGAGCTCGAGGTCGCCTACCCCGACGGCAACACGTTCACGATCAAGGACCCCTATGCGTTCCCGCCGACGATCGGCGAGATGGACATGCACCTCGCCGCGGAGGGCCGCCACGAGGAGCTCTACTGCCGGCTCGGTGCGCACATCACCGAGGTCGAGGGCGTCACCGGGACGTCGTTCGCGGTCTGGGCGCCGAGCGCGAAGGCGGCGTCGGTCGTCGGCGACTTCAACTCGTGGGACGGGCGGCTGCACCCGATGCGCTCGATGGGTTCCTCGGGCCTGTGGGAGCTGTTCATCCCCGACTGCCTGCCCGGCTCGCGCTACAAGTTCGAGCTGACCACGCAGGACGGCGACCTGCGGATGAAGGCCGACCCGTACGCGTTCGAGGCCGAGGTGCCGCCGGAGACCTCGTCGATCGTCAACCAGTCCGAGTACGAGTGGGGCGACCAGGCGTGGATGAAGGCGCGCGCCGAGGCGGCCCAGCAGCGCAAGCCGATCTCGATCTACGAGGTCCACCTCGGCTCGTGGCGGCCGGGGCTCTCCTATCTCGAGCTGGCCGACCAGCTCGCCGCCTACGCGCGCGACATGGGCTTCACGCACATCGAGCTCCTGCCGGTGATGGCGCATCCGTTCGCGGGCTCGTGGGGCTATCAGGTGACGTCGTACTTCGCCCCCACGCCGCGCTTCGGCTCGCCCGACGAGCTGCGCGCGTTCGTCGACCGCCTGCACGGCCACGGCGTCGGCGTGATCCTCGACTGGGTCCCTGCGCACTTCCCCAAGGACGACTGGGCGCTGCGGCGCTTCGACGGCACCGCGCTGTACGAGCACGACGACCCGCGGCGCGGCGAGCACCCCGACTGGGGCACGCTGGTCTTCAACTTCGGGCGCAACGAGGTCCGCAACTTCCTGCTGGCCAGCGCCCTGTACTGGCTGCGCGAATACCACGCCGACGGCTTGCGCGTCGACGCGGTCGCCTCGATGCTCTACCTCGACTACTCGCGCGAGGAGGGCCAGTGGGTGCCCAACGAGTTCGGCGGCCGCGAGGACCTCGAGGCCGTCGCCTTCCTCAAGGAGCTCAACGAGGTCATCCACCGCGAGGTGCCGGGCGTGATCTCGGCAGCCGAGGAGTCGACCGCGTGGCCGGGCGTGTCGCGGCCGACCTACGTCGGCGGCCTGGGCTTCGGCTTCAAGTGGAACATGGGCTGGATGCACGACACGCTGGAGTACTTCCAGCAGGACCCGGTCTACCGGCGCTATCACCACCACCAGCTCACCTTCTCGCTCATGTACGCCTTCAGCGAGAACTTCATCCTGCCGCTGTCGCACGACGAGGTCGTCCACGGCAAGGGCTCGCTGCTGAACAAGATGCCGGGCGACAAGTGGCAGAAGCTCGCCAACCTGCGCGCGCTCTACGGCTACATGTGGGCGCATCCCGGCAAGCAGCTGCTGTTCATGGGCCAGGAGTTCGCCCAGGAGGGCGAGTGGAACGAGGAGCAGTCGCTCGACTGGCACCTGCTCGAGGATCCGCAGCACGCCGGCATGCAGTCGCTCGTCCGCGACCTCAACCGCGTCTACCGGGACCGGCCCGCCCTCTGGGACCTCGACGCCGACCCGGCCGGCTTCTACTGGATCGAGCCCAACGACGCCGACGCCTCGGTCGTCGCGTTCGCCCGCCGCGACGAGAACGACGAGGACGTCGTGGTCTGCGTCCTGAACCTGACGCCGGTCCCGCGCGAGAACTACCGCCTCGGCCTTCCCCGCTCCGGCCGCTGGGACGAGCTGCTGAACACCGACGCCGAGCTCTACGGCGGGTCGAACGTCGGGAACATGGGCGGCGTCGACGCCGACGCGCCGGGCTGGCACTCCCAGCCGTTCAGCGCGACGGTCACGCTGCCGCCGCTGGGCGCGGTGTGGCTCGCGCCGGCGAAGCCCGCTCGCTGATTCCGCCCCCGCTGTGGGCACTCTGTAGAGCCGGGGTTCTGGGCTGGTTAGGAGGAGGGTTCTTCCGCTGCTCCCGGTCGAACGTCCATCGTTGGTGCCTATAGCGACCGCAGATGGACGTTCACCAGGCCCACGGGCACGGCTGGGTCATAGCGGCTGACCTCTCAACCGGGGCGCCCGAGAGTTCCGCGTCTGCAGCAAGACAGGAGCGGGCTACCGCTCGCTGAGGATCACCCGCCCGCCGCGGTGCGGGATGAGGACGATGCCGCGGCGGCCGATGCGCTCGGGGCGGCGGCGGTAGGGCTGCAGGGTGCGGCGCTTGGCGATCTCGGTGAGGACGACGCTCGCCTCGAACTGGGCGAACGCGCCGCCGATGCAGCGGCGCACGCCGCCGCCGAAGGGGATCGAGGTGTAGGTGCCGGGCTTGGTGCCGACGAAGCGGTCGGGGCGGAACGCGTGCGGCTCCGGGTAGAGGCGCGGGTCGCGCTGGATCAGCACCGACGACGGCGCGACCACGGCGCCGGCGGGCAGATCGTGGCCGGCGACGGTCAGCGGCGCCTTGAGCAGCCGCACGACGAGCGGGACGGCGGGACGGATGCGCAGCGTCTCCTGGACGACCGCCTCGGCGAAGCCCGGCTCGCCGGCGGCCAGGCGCTCCCAGGCGGCCTCGTCGCGAGCCAGGTAGTGCAGCGCCCAGGCGAGCACGGCCGCCGTCGTCTCGTGGCCCGCGGTGAGCAGCGTCAGCAGCTCGTCGCGGATGTCCTGGTCGGGCAGCGGCTCGCCCGCCTCGTCGCGGGCGAGCAGCAGCAGCGAGAGGATGTCGTCGCGCTGGTCGAGATCGGCCGCGGCGCGGCGCTGGGCGATCTCGGCGAACACCTCCTCGTCGAGGCGCGCGATCATCCGCAGCAGCGGCGCGTACGTGGTCAGGCCCGCCGGGCCGCGAAGCGCGAAGCGCAGCATCGTCCGCGTGCTCTGCGCCCAGTCGAGCAGCGCGCGCAGCCGCGTGCCCAGCGGCCCGAGCCGCGCGGCGTCGTCGAGGCCGAACACCGCGCGCATGATCACCTCGAAGGTGATCGACTGGGTGTGCGGGAGCGCGGCGGTCGCCCGGCCCGTCGGCCACTCGGCGAGCTCGCGCTCGGTCGCCGCGACGACGATCTCGCGGTAGGCCTGCATGCGCTCGCCGTGGAACGGCGGCAGCAGCAGCTTGCGGCGGCGCAGGTGCTCGGCGCCGTCCATGAGCAGGACATTGCGCGTCCCCACGATCGCCCGCAGGTCGCGGTTCGCCTCGCCGGAGTACAGGACGTCCGGGTCGCCGGTGAACACCTCGCGGACCGCGTCGGGGTCGGCGAGCATCGTCCACGTCTCCCCCGCGATGCGGACCGTGAAGATGTCGCCATGGCGGCGCCGGCCCGCGTCGAAGAACGAGTACGGCTCGATCCCGTACCACAGGGTCTGCACGGCCCGCGGGAGCCGGACAGGGTTGGGCAGCGCGCTCATCGCGGCAGCCCGCAGGCCCCCATCGCGATCGTGCGGACGAGCTGGGCCGCCTCGTAGAAGCCCTTCGGCTGGCGCGGCGAGGTGTCGCTGAACTCCACGGTCCCGTCCTGGTCGCGGATGCGGAAGCGCAGGATCGTCGGGTGGCCGGGCGGCAGGATCATGCCCGCCTGCGCCTGCGTCGAGATGTCGCGGACGACCGCGCGCGCCTTGATGAGGTCCTTGCTGTCGAGATCGTGCGTCTTGCCGTTGCAGACGACCTGACCGTCGTCGATGACGCGCATCCGCAGCGCCGCGCCCGGGATGCTCCCCGACCGCTCGACGACGAACAGGTCGGCCGCCGGCGCGCCGCAGCCGCCGAGGACCGCGGCAAGGAGGACGAGCGAGGCGAGCCGGCGCACGTCGCTCAACCTAGGGCGACCATGGCCGTGCCCGCGGCGACAACGACCGCTCCCGCCATTCGCCGGCGCCCGACGTGCTCGCCGAGCACGACCGAAGCGAGGCCGACGGCGATCACGACGCTCGACTCGCGCACCGCCGAGACCGGCGCTGCCGAGGCGAGCCGCAGCGCCGCCAGAACGAGCGCGTAAGACCCCAGCGCGCCGATGCCGGCGACGATCGTCGGGGTTCCGATCGCCTTGCGCACCGCGCCCGGCCCCCGGCGCCACGCCATCATGCCCGCGTAGCCGAACGCGCTGGGCAGCAGCTCGAGCCAGACGTAGGTCAGCGGGTTGGCGTGGCGCACGCCGTAACGGTCGAGCACCGTGTATCCGGCGATCGTCGCGGCGGTGATCGCCGCGAGACCGGTGTCGCGCCCGCGCCACGGCCCGCGCAGGCCGCGCACCGCGATCACCCCGAGCGCGACCGCCAGGATCCCGACGACCTGCACCGCGCTCACCGCCCCGCCCGCGCCGGCCGCGGCGACGATCACCACGATCACCGGCGCCCCGCCGCGAGCGAGCGGATAGACCAGGCTGAGGTCCCCCGCCTCGTAGGCGGCCGCCAGGAACGCGAAGTACGCGAGCTGCAGCAGCGACGCCGCGACGAGGTACGGGACGGCGGCGGACTCGATCCGCCACAGCACGAACGCGACCGGCGCCCACACGATCGTCGAGACGATCAGCTGCCCGGCAGCGCCAAGCCGCGAGTCGGGCTGACGGGCGAGGACGAGGTTCCACCCGGCATGGAGCACTGCCGCCGCGAGCGCGAGCAGCAGGGCGTCGACCGGCATTCGCTACCAGAGCCGCTCGGTGTAGCTCTCGCGCAGCGCGGCCTCGACCAGCTCGACGCGCTCGGCGCCGACGTGGGCGCGCAGGACCTCGGCCGGGCTCGGCAGGTCGTCGCGGCCCGGCCAGGTCTCGGGATCCCACAGCTCCGAGCGGATGAACGCCTTGCCGCAATGCGTGTAGACCTCGTCGGCCTCGACGCCGATCGCCATGTTCGGGATGCGGCCGTTGAGCGGGACGAGGTCGAGCACCGCCGGGTCGGTCGTGATCGTCGCGCGGCCGTTGACGCGGAGCGTCTCGTTGCGGCCCGGGATGACGAAGAGCAGGCCGACGTGCGGGTTCTCGAGCAGGTTGACCAGCGAGTCGAGCCGGTTGTTGCCCTTGCCCTCGGGGATCACGAGCCGCTGCTCGTCGAGCGCGCGCACGAAGCCGGGCGGCCCGCCCTTGGGCGCGACGTCGCACGTCCCGTCGGGAGCGCTCGTCGCCATGAAGACGATCGGCGTCGCGGCGATCAGCTCGTGGCAGTACGGGTCGAGGCGGTCGATCTGCTTGCGCAGCGAGTTGGGCGTCGGCTCGGGGAACAGCGCCCGCAGGTCCGACTCGGAACGGATCGCGTGATCGAACGCCATGTCCACAGAGATTAGGCGACGGCCACGGCGCCGCCGCGGCGCGGATCGCCCGCGCCGCGCAGCGATCCGTCGGCGAGCCGCTCGACCGCCTGCGCGCCGCCGAAGAACACGTTGCGGTCACGGAAGCGCACGACGTCGCGGCCGGCGATCTCGATGCCCGGCTCGACGTAGATCGTCCCGGCTTCGAAGTGGCAGCGCGGCGCCTCGACCGCGTCCTGCACGGGCAGGCCGTGGTCGAGCACGCCGACGATCGTCTGCAGGATCGCCGAGCGGATCCGGTTCGAGCCCGCGCTGCCGAGGACGAGCTTCAGCTCGCCACCCGGGCCGAGCACGGCGGTGGGCGCCATCATCGACGGCATCCGGCGGCCCGCGGGCGCGGTGTGGAACCCGAGCGGGCTGAGGTCCTGCTCGCCCATGATGTTGTTGACGTGGATCCCGGTGCCGGGGACGACGAGCCCGCAGCCCTCGCCGTTCGTGCACGTCACGCTGCACGCCAGGCCGTCGGCGTCGACGACCGAGATGTGGGTCGTCGAGCCCAGGCGCGAGGCAAGGAAGCGCTCGGCGAAGCCCGGCTCCGCCAGCCCGTCGAGGAAGCCCGGCGTGCGCTCGGCCTGGACGGCCTCCATGACGTCGACGATCGCCCCCGTCGACGGCGGGCCCTCGGTCCGGTCGAGCAGCGCGAGCGCCAGCGCGATCAGCACGCCGCCGGCCGACGGCGGCGGATTGGTCACGACGTCGTGGCCGCGGTACGTCGCGCGGACGGGCTCGCGCTCGATCGCCTCGTAGGCGGCGAGGTCGCTCGCGCCGAGCAGCCCGCCGCGCTCGGCCATCAGCGCGGTCGCGGCGGCCGCGATGTCGCCGCGGTAGAAGGGCTCCGCGCCGTCGCGGCCCAGCCGCTCGATCGTGTCGCCCAGCTCCGGCGACCGGAACGTGTCCCCCTCGGCCAGCGGGCGGCCATCGGGGGCGAACTCCCGCTGCCCGGTCTCGTCGGCCAGCAGGATCCCCTCGAGGATCTCGAAGATGTAGGCCTGCTGCGCGTTCACGCGAACGCCGTTGCGGGCATGGTCAGCCGCCGGGGCCGCGAGTCGGTCCAGCGGCTCGCTGCCCCATCTCCGCGCCGCCGCCTCGATCCCCGCCGGGGTCCCGTACGCGCCGCAGGCCGCCGCGCCGACGTGGAAGACCTGGTTGGCGTCCCCGAACGACACGTCGACCGCGACCAGCTCGCTCGCCGCCGCCGGATCGCCGCTCGGCGCGGCGACGAAGAAGTCCAGCAGCGCCGGCGCCTCACCCGCGCCGGCGACGAGCATGTAGCCGCCCGCGCCGGGCCCGGTCAGCAGCGGCTCGGCGACCCACGAGACGAGCATCGCGGCAATTGCCGCGTCGACCGCATTGCCGCCCTCGCGCAGCACGGCCGCCCCCGTCTCGGCCGTCAGCGGGTGACCGGCCGCGCAGATGCCCCGCGAGCTCACGGGGCGAACCTACCCATTGCGATACTCAACACGGCATGGATTGGGGTGCGGGCCGCTACGAGACGACCGCCGAACGGCTGCTCCCGGCGGCGCGGGAGGCGGTCGACGCGGCGGCGCTGCGCGCCGGCGAGCGGGTCGTCGACGTCGGCTGCGGGACGGGCAACGCGGCGCTGCTCGCAGCCGAACAGGGCTGTGCTGTGACCGGCGTGGATCCCGCGCCGCGCCTGCTCGACGTCGCGCGCGAGCGGGCCACCGGTCTCGATGCCACCTTCGTCGAGGCAACGGCCGACGCACTCCCGCTGCCCGACGCCAGCGCCGACGCGGTGCTCTCGGTCTTCGGCGTGATCTTCGCCCCCGACGCACCGGCGGCGATCGCCGAGCTCGCGCGCGTCACGGCGCCCGGCGGCCGGATCGTGCTGACGGCGTGGATCCCGACCGGGCCGATCGACGAGCTGGTCGGCGTGCTGCGCTCGGCCGCGGGCCCTCCGTCGGGGCCGCCCCGGGTTGCGTGGCACGACCCGCGGGCTCTCGGGGCCGAGTTCGCACGCCACGACATGTCGGTGGAGGTCGCCGAGCGACGGATCTCGTTCCACGACGAGTCGCCGCGCGCGTACCTCGAGGGCGAACTGCGCGACCACCCGATGGCGCGAACGATGCACCCTCCGCCGGAGGTCGCCGAACGCGCGCTCGCCGTGCTCGAGGCCGGCAACGAGGATCCCGGCGGGTTCCGCGTCACCAGCCCGTATGTGATTGCGGTCGCCCGCTAGCTGTAGTTCCTAAGAGCGTTCGTCCGGGCTGAGAAGTTCATCCGGGCCCCCTTGGAGGCTGATTGGTGTCGAAGCCACCAGTCCCAAGGAGG
>Ga0207657_10003742_pt1 | contig 16166 bp, 8 predicted proteins | sample KBSC33metaG_FD_184316 | JGI IMG/M metagenome (GOLD analysis project Ga0207657, IMG submission 184316) | Corn rhizosphere microbial communities from Kellogg Biological Station, Michigan, USA - KBS C3-3 metaG (SPAdes) (version 2) | ecosystem: Host-associated > Plants > Roots > Rhizosphere > Soil ... | reverse complement strand
CGATTACGACATCGACACAGGCGAGCCGCACCGTCGGCGCGTGTTCGTCGACATGATCGTGCACGCGGGCCGGCCCGACGGCGCGGCGGTGGACGCCGACGGCTGCTACTGGATCTGCGGCAACGATGCGGGTGTCGTGCACCGTTTCACGCCCGCCGGCAAGCTCGATCGCAGCATCGAAGTGCCCGTTGCGAAGCCGGCCATGTGCGCATTCGGCGGCGCGCATCTCGATACGCTCTTCGTCACATCGATCGTGCAAGCTGGCGATCCGCTTTCGGGCGCTGTGTTCGCGTTGGACCCCGGGGTCAAGGGACTGCACGAACCGCTAGCGCGTCTTCAACCACGCCGCGAAGTTGAAAGGGCAACGAGCGGCACTCCATAACCGATAACCGCAAAGAGGCAACCGAGACCATGTTCAAAAACGGAGGAGACATGAAACGTACGCATTTCGCGCGACGCGCAGGCCATCTCGCGGCCGCAGTTTGTTTTTCGCTCGCGGCCGCGGCCGCGTCGGCCGAACCGGTCACGCTCAACATCGTCGATGTGGCCGGCAATCTCGCGCTGACCAAGCCGGGCTTCGAAGCGTTCAAGCAAGCGAACCCGAACCTCGTCAGCAACATCACCTACACGAACGCGCCGGCGCCGCAATTGCCGGGCAAGATCAAGGCGATGCAAGGCGCGGGCCGCTCGGATATCGACCTTGTGTTGACCGGCACCGACGCACTCGCGGCCGGTATCGAGCAGAAGCTGTGGATGACGCTGCCGTCGAAGATGATCGACGACGCGAATGCCAAGTACGCGCCGGGTCCGAAAGAGATGCAAAAACTCGCGCAAGGCGAGGGTCTCGAAGTGACGTTCATGCCGGCTGGACCGCTCGTGGAATACAACCCCGACAAGGTGCCGCCGAACGAAGTCCCGAAGACGCCCGAGCAACTGCTCTCGTGGTGCAAGGCGCATCCGAACAAGCTGATCTATGCGCGCCCGGCCAACTCGGGCCCGGGCCGTACGTTCCTGATGGGCCTGCCGTACATTCTCGGCGACAAGGATCCGCAGGATCCGATCAAAGGCTGGGACAAGACCTGGGCGTTTCTCAAGCAGCTGAACGAGTGCGTGCCGTACTACCCGGGCGGCACGTCTGCCGTCATGAAGGAACTCGGCGAAGGCACGCGTGACATGACCGTTACGGTAACGGGCTGGGACATCAACCCGCGCGCGCTCGGCGTCGTGCCGGCCGCCTTCAAGGTGCAGCCGTTCGACAACATGAAGTGGGTCAACGATGCGCACTACATGGTCATTCCGAAGGGCGTGGACAAGGCCAAGGTGGAAGTGCTCGAGAAGATGATGAACTTCATGCTCGAGAAGCCGCAGCAGGCAATGACCTACGACGACGGCTACTTCTATCCGGGCCCCGCGATCGACGGCTTGACGCCTTCGGACGCTCCCGAAAAGAGCCGGGTCGTGTTGCAGAAGTTCGGCCGGCCCGAGTATGGCGGCTGGCTCAAGAAGTACCCGAACGTCCAGCCGCTGCCGGCCGAGAAGATGGTCGAGGCGTTCAAGAAGTGGGACGCCGAGATCGGTGCGCAGAAGAAGTAATTTGAAGTGAACGCGGCGGGGTAGCGCGAGCCGCCCCGCCGGCCAGATGTCAGTCAGGAAATCATCATGAAGCATACTTTCGATCGGTTGCGTCTCAACTCGGTGTGCCGCAGCTTCGCTAATGCCGAAGGCGCTCACGTCGCGGCGCTTCAAGGGCTCGATCTCGCGATCGAGCGCGGCGAGTTCATCGCACTGCTCGGACCGTCGGGCTGCGGTAAATCGACGGCACTCAACTGCATCGCCGGCCTGCAGCCATTGACCGGCGGCGAGATCTGGCTGGACGACAAGCGGATCGACGTGCTGCCGCCCGAGAGGCGCGGCTTCGGCATGGTCTTTCAGAACTACGCGCTGTTTCCGCATATGAGCGTGCTCGAGAACGTCGGGTTCGGTCTGCGCATGCGCGGCGCGCCCAAAGCCGAAATCGAGCGCCGTGCGCGTGCGGCTTTGCAGCTCGTGCAGCTCGTCGGTCACGAGCACAAGCTGCCGGGACAGCTCTCGGGCGGTCAGCAGCAGCGTGTCGCGATTGCGCGCGCGATCGTCATCGAGCCGCCCGTCGTGCTGATGGACGAGCCGCTGTCGAACCTCGATACGAAGCTGCGCATCGAGATGCGCGCAGAAATCCGCCGCATTCACGGCGAGCTCGAGCGCGCGACGATCTATGTCACGCACGATCAGGACGAAGCGCTTTCGATGGCCGATCGCATCGTCGTGATGAAAGAGGGTCTCGTACAGCAGGTGGCATCGCCGAAGGAAGTGTACGGCCGGCCGAAGAACCTGCATGTGGCGCGATTCATGGGCTATCGCAATGTCGTCGCCTGTACGCTCGAAGGCGCAGTGGGCGAGGGCGTGGCTGTCGCCGCGGGCGGCGTGAAATTCGTGGCCACGCCGATGGAAGAGTTCGACGCGAAATCCGCGATGCTCGCCATTCGCCCCGAAGACCTCGTTCGTGCGCAGCCTGGCTCGACGAACGCTTTCGACGTCGACGTCGAAGTGGTCGAATACGGCGGCCGCGATTCGCTGCTCTTCGTCAAGGCGCCGTTCGGCAGGCTTTGGGCACGTGTGGAAGGCGAATTCGCGCAAGGCGAGCGTGTCACGCTTGCCATTGCCAGCGAGCGCGCGCTCGTCTATCGCGAGGAGCGCTAAATGAACGACCCCCACGCTTACTATCGTTCGCTGTCGACCGGAGTTGGCGCTTTAGCGCTTACTCCGGTCCCATGCAAAGCAGCGCCCCCCGCGGGGGCCGATGCCTCCCTTGGGGCGGAACCTGCGCCCGAAGGAAGTCCGCTTGGCGGGCGGGAGGCATCATGACTGTGCTTTCACTTTCGGGGCCGCGTGACGCGAAAGGATGGCTCGTCACGCCCGCACTCGGGTTCATTCTGGCGCTGTTCATCTATCCGTTCGCGTACGGGCTCGTGCTGTCGTTTCAGCCGATGAACGGCGGCGGCGTGCTGGCGAACTACGTTACGTTCTTCACCGACAGCGCGATGTGGCCGACGATCTTCGTCACGCTGAAGCTTGCCGTGCCGGCGACGCTCGTCAACGTCGGCTTGTCGGTGCCGGTCGCGTTCTCGTTGCGGCGCAAATCGCGGTACCAGAAGTTCGTGACCACGCTGCTCGTGATTCCGGTCACGCTTGGCACCGTGCTGATCGCCGACGGCATGCTCACCTACTTTTCGCCGAATGGCTGGTTCACGCAGGGCGTGCAGGCGCTGCATATGTATGGCGACGAAGTGCGGCTCACGCATAACTACTGGGGCGTGCTCATTTCGCTGATCGTCTCGGGCTTTCCGTTCGCGTTCCTGCTCACGCTGTCGTACGTGAGCGGCATCGATCCGACGCTGGCCCGTGCCGCGGCGACGCTCGGCGCGAATCCGTGGCAGCAGTTCCGGCAGATCTATCTGCCGCTGCTCGTGCCCGGTCTCACGATGGCCGCATGCCTCTCGTTCGTGCAGGCGTTCTCGGTCTTTCCGTCGGCCGTGCTGCTCGGCGCGCCGGCAGGGCCCACGCGTGTGATTTCGATCGCTGCCGCCGAGGCCGCCTTCGAAAGCTATGACTACTCGCTCGCCTCGACCATTGCGATCTTGATGGGCTTCGTGCAATTGCTGGTGGTGGGAGGCATGCTGGGTGCGCGGCGCTTCTTCTACACCGGGCCGGTGACGGGAGGAAAAGGATGATGGCGACCGACAATCAAACTGCGCGCGCGATATCGATGCCGGAGACAACCGGCTCGCGCGGCGCCGGCTCCAACTCCAACGCGCAGCCCGAACGCAAGCATACCGAGAGCCTCGGTGGCCGTGTCTGGAAGGTCATCGTGCGCGGGACGATGGTGTTTTTCCTGCTCAACGTGCTGTTGCTGATCGCGACCGTCGCGGTGAACTCCGTGGCGACGCGCTGGTTCGGCACGCTGCTGCCGCAGGGCTTCACGCTGCACTGGTACGCGCAGGCGTGGAGCGACTTCCAGCTCTCGAGCGTGCTGTGGGTGACGGTCGAGGTCGTCGGCGCCGTAGTGCTGCTGTCGATCGCGCTCGGTGTGCCGGCCGCGTACGCGCTGGCGCGCGCAACGTTTCCCGGTAAGCGTCTCGTCATGCTGATGTTTCTGCTGCCGCTGATGGTGCCGCCCGTGACGTACGGTATTCCGATGGCGACCGTGATGTACAAGGTCGGCCTCGCCGGCACGCTGGCCGGGGTGATTCTGGCCAACCTGGTACCCGCGTTGCCGTTCGTCATTCTCGTCATGACGCCGTTCATCGAACAGCTCGATCCGAACCTCGAAGCGGCCGCGCGCATCTTCGGCGCCAACACGGCGCGGTACTTCCGCCACGTGCTGCTTCCGTTGCTGGTGCCCGGTATGTTGGCCGCCGGTCTGCTCGTGCTCGTGCGCACGATCGGGATGTTCGAGTTGACCTTCTTTACGGCCGGGCCGAACACGCAAACGCTCGTGGTGGCGCTGTACTACGCGGTGTTTTCGACCGGCGTGCGCGCGCCGCAATCGATCGACGCGATGGCGATGATCTATATGGCCATCACGCTCATATGGGTCGTGATCGCGCTACAGTTCGTGAGCCCGACGCAGCTGGTCTCGCGGGTGAAAGAGCAACGCTAGTACCTTGGCGGGGGCCGGCGTTCGACCGGCTCCCGCGCCTTCCTCCCTCTCTGGAATCCTTTCCATCGATCCCTGATCGCGGCCGTGCGGCCGGTTATCGGACTGTTTCCGCTTGGTTGAACCAACGGAAACAGTCCGATATTTCATTTCCCCGCTCACCGATGACCCGTTACTCCGAAAAATAGCGCCTTTCGCATACGTCAAACGGACAGTCGCGGGACTGTCGTGACATGGAACGAGGGCCGGAGATGACTGACGGGAAGTCCATTCGCGGCAGCGGCGTGCTACGCGCCGTCTTCTGCGTATGGGCGCTATCGACATCGGGTGCGCACGCGCAGACGATTGCGCCGGGCGGAAGCGCACAGGAAGCGCTACGCCAACAAGAGCGCGAGCGTGCGTTCAGAGCGCAGCAGGAAGCCGCGCCCGACATTCGGCTCGAACGGCCGGCGAAGGCCGGCATCGAACGGCTGCCTGAAAGCGAATCGCCGTGCTTTCGGATCGATCGCATCGTACTGGCCGGGGACGCGGCGGCGAAGTTCGAGTGGGCGCTCAAAGCCGCCGATCCGCCCGACGATCGCGCCACGGGCCGATGTCTCGGCGGCGAAGGCGTTGGCCTCGCGATGAAGCGCGTGCAAAACGCCATCGTGGCGCGCGGCTATATCACCACGCGGGTACTGGCCGCGCCGCAGGACCTGACACAAGGCACGCTGACGCTTACGGTCATTCCCGGTCGCGTTCGCGCCGTGCGCTTTTCCGATGACAGCGGCCGCCGTGCGACGAAATGGAATGCCGTGCCCGTGCGTTCCGGGGACATTCTCAATGTGCGCGATATCGAGCAGGCGCTCGAAAACTTCAAGCGCGTGCCGAGCGTCGAGGCCGATATCCAGATTGCTCCCGCCGAGGGTCTCGATGCCCAGCCCGGCGATAGCGATCTCGTCATCACATGGAAGCAGGCGTTTCCGTTCCGCATCACTCTATCGGCGGACGATGCCGGCAGCGAGTACACGGGAAAATACCAGGGCAGCGTCACGGTCTCCTACGACGACTGGTGGGCGCTGAACGACCTTTTCTATGTCAGTTTCAATCGCGACCTTGGGCGAAGCTATGGCCACGGCAAGGGGACGCGCGGCTACACGGCCCACTACGAGGTGCCCTACCGCTACTGGCTGCTCGGCTTCACCGCGAGCGGCTACGACTATCGGCAACGGGTAGCGGGCGCCAACCAGACGTACATCTACCGCGGCAGCGCGGAGAACGCCGAGCTGCGTCTTTCGCGGCTCCTATATCGCGACGCCGTACGCAAGACGAGCGCCTATGTCGCCGGCTGGCTGCGCAATTCGCACAACCATATCGACGATACCGAAATCGAGGTCCAACGCCGCCGGATGGCGGGTTGGGAACTCGGCGTGACGCATCGCGAGTTCATCGCGGCGGCGATATTCGATACGCGCATCGGTTACCGGCGCGGCACCGGGATGCTGTCGGCGCTTGTCGCACCCGAAGAACTATTCGGCGAGGGTACATCGCGCTCTGCGCTGATCGCGGCGGACGCGCAGCTGAACGTGCCGTTCGGGATCTCGAAGCAACGCTTTCGATACGCCGCATCGTGGCGCGCGCAATGGAATCGTACGCCGCTCGTGCCGCAGGACCGCTTTCAAATCGGCGGCCGCTACACCGTGCGCGGCTTCGATGGAGAAAGCACGTTGCTCGGCGAGCGCGGATGGCTGTTGCGCAACGATTTGGGTTGGACCATCGGCCGCACCGGGCAGGAGCTTTATCTCGGCGTCGATTACGGGGAAGTCAGCGGGCCGTCGACGCCGCAACTGATCGGCACGCGTCTGGCCGGCGCGGTCGTCGGGGTGCGCGGCGGATACAAGCACTTCATGTGGGATCTGTTCGCGGGCCGCCCCCTCAGCAAGCCCGATGGATTTCAGACCGCGAGCACGACCGCGGGATTCAACCTCCTTTGGTCCTATTGAGGAACGACGCATGAGGTATGGATCGCTCGACATCATTGCGCCGCGTCTCTTGCACACCTCCTGCCCCGAGGCCGAAGCGCTCGGCAGTGCCGTGTGGCTTTGGATGCATTCGGCCGGACATCGCGACGCCCCGCTCAAAGTTTTGCCGGCAGTGCTGTTGCCGGCGATCAAAACCGGACAGTTCGTGCTTGCCACGGATGCGGGCAAGCCGGTGTTCTACCTGTCGTGGGCGAGCTTCAGCGAAGAGGCGGAGGCGCGCTATCTGACCAACCTGCCTGAGCACATGCCCGACGCGGATTGGGCAAGCGGCGATCGGGTGTGGCTGCTCGACTGGGTGGCGCCGTTCGGCCATACCCGAATCTTGCGTCATATCGTCGCTCAGCTCTTCTCAGATTGCTGTCTGCGCTCGCTCTGTCACCGCGGCGACGAACGCGGGCTTCGCGTGATGGAGCACAGGGGCATTGCCGTGTTGAAGGACGAGGCGCGCGCCTGGTTTCTTGACCATCCGATCACGCACGCGAGGTCGCTTACCGGAGACAATCCCAGATGAACAAGCACTGCTATCGGATCGTTTTCAATCGGACGCGTGGACTGCTGATGGCCGTCTCGGAGCGTGTTGCCAGCGACGGGAAGGCACGCGGCACGTCGCGCGCGCCGCTGATGCGAAACCGTGCGGCCGGCGTTGCTGCGACTGTGCGGCCGTTGCAGTATTCGATGCTGCTGGCGTGGGGGCTCGTCAGCCTCCCAGCGCACGCGCAGATCGTCGCCGACCGCAGCGCGCCGGGCGCGCAACAGCCCACTGTTTTGACCGCGGGCAATGGCGTGCCGGTCGTCAATATCCAGACGCCGAGTAGGGCAGGCGTTTCTCGCAACAGCTACAGCCAGTTCGACGTCCATTCGCAGGGCGCGATTCTCAACAACGCGCGCAAGGCGGCCGAGACTCAATTGGGCGGCTGGGTGCAGGGCAATCCGTGGCTTGCCGGCGGGTCGGCCCGCGTCATTCTGAACGAGGTCAACGGCAGCCATCCGAGTCTTCTGCGTGGCTACATCGAGGTTGCCGGCAGCCGCGCGCAGGTCGTGATCGCGAACCCGGCCGGCATTTCCTGCGACGGATGCGGCTTCATCAACGCCAATCGCGCGACGCTGACCACCGGTATTCCTCTCATGAACGCGGGAAATCTCGACGGTTATCGCGTAACGGGTGGCGCGATCGGTATTTCAGGCGCGGGCTTGGACGCGAGCCGCACCGATTTCACCGACATCATCGCGCGCTCCGTGCAGGTGAACGCCGGTATCTGGGCCAATACGCTGAAAGTCACCACGGGCGCGAACGAAGTCAGTGCCGATCATGTGTATTCAACGGCAACCGCGTCGAACGGCGTAACGCCCGCCTACGGGCTCGATGTCGCCAACCTCGGCGGCATGTATGCCGGCAAGATCACGTTGGTCGGCACCGAATCGGGCGTGGGCGTGCGCAACGCGGGGGCGATCGGTGCATCGGCGGGCGATGTTATCGTGACGGCCGACGGGCGGCTCGAGAACAGCGGACGCATCACCGCCAGCGGGGCGGTACGCGCCGACACCAGCGGGTCCATGACGAATACGGGCACCGTATATGCGCAAGGCGACACGCGGCTGACGACACGTGGCAACGTCGCCAACGGCGGGACGATCGCGGCACAGGGCGATACGACCGTTGCGGCGGCCGGCATGATCGATAGCCAACCCGGTTCGTTGCTGGGCGCTGGGATACGAAGCGACGGTGCGCTTGGCGCGAGCGGTACGCTCGAACTCGCGGCGACAGGCCAGCTCAACGCGCGCGGGCAGAACATCGCCGGTGGCGATTTGAGCGCCAGCGGTGCGGCAATCAGCATCGCGGGCAGCCAGACCGCAGCCACGCACATATCGCTGACGGCCGCGGGTGGCGACATCGATGCGAGCGCAGCCGCTGTTGCGGCCGCGCAGACGTTCGCGGCAAGTGCATCAGGCTTGTTTCGCGCCGACGATGCTGCGGTATCGGCGGAACGGCTGTCGTTGGCGGCACATGGCATTTCGAACGTACGAGGCAATATCGTTCAGACGGGCACGTCCGATCTGTCGATTCGAGTCCCTGGACAATTCGACAATACGAATGGGCGAGTTGCGGCCAACAGCATCAATGTGTCGCTCGATGCTCAAACGCTGAATAACAGAGGTGGAACGATTGCTGTCAATGGGACGGCAAGCGTGCGCAGCGGCACGTTGGACAACACCGCGCAAGGCAGCATCACGGCCAGGGCGGACGCGAAGATCGTGACGGCGTCATTGGTGAATGCCAAAGGCAGCTTGACCGCGGGCGGCGCGCTCGATGTCGAGGCGAAAGAATCGATCGACAACGCTGGCGGGTTGATCGGGGCGAACCAGAACCTGTCGGTTAGCGGCAGCGCAGTCGATAACGCGGACGGCCTCGTGGGATCGGTGCACGGCGCTGCGACCGTATCTGCGGCGACAGGGCGTGTCGACAACACTGCCGGCCGCATCGAGGCGGCACAGGCTGTCAAGGTCTCGTCGAGTGGACTCGCGAATACAGGCGGCGTCATAGCCGGCAGCGACGTGCGCATCGATAGCCGCGGGCAGTCCGTCGATAACGAGCGCGGTGCAATCGTGGCAAGGGGATTGCTCGACGTTCGGAGCGGAAAACTGACGAACGACGCAGGCCTCGTGCAGGCCGCTGGTGCGCTGGAGATCGACACGCATGGCCACATGCTTTCCAACACGAATTCAGGCGCGACGGGCGGCATCCTGGGCCGCGGTGCGGTGACGCTGCGTACCGGCAAGCTCGACAACACCGCAGGCTTTATTGGCGCCAAAGGCGAAGTGATGGCCAACGCTGGCTCGATCGTCAATGCGCACGGCGGGCAGATTGCCGGCGAAGAGGCGCTCTCGCTGATCGGTGCCCACATCGATAACCGGGCGGGCAAGATCCAAGCGCTCGGCAAGGTCGAGCTCGGTGCCAGTGACGGCACCGTCGACAACAGCGGCGGCCTGATGCGCTCGGGCGATCGGCTGGCGGTGCGCGCGCAGGCGTTGCTCAATCGCGGCACGCAAGGCGACGAGCAGGGCATAGAAGCGCAAAACATCGGCGTCACGGCCGACGCGATCGACAATCATTCCGGCGCGATGCGCGCCGATGGACTGCTGTCGCTTACCGGTGCGGGTACGGTCGACAACAGCGAAGGACTGATTTCGTCGGCGCAATCGGTTCAGATACAGGATCGTCAACTCGCCGACAAGACCCAACGCGTAACGAATACCGGCGGAACGTTGATCGCGGGCAAGTCGCTCGGCGTGAAGAGCGCGGAGCTGTCCGGGGACGGCAGTGTGCTCTCGCGAGGCGACCTCGACGTCAGCGTGAATGGCGACTTCGTCAATACGGGCAACGTCGAAGCAAGCGGCAACGTAGGGTTTCAGACGACAGGCCAACTGACGAATCGGGCCGCGATGCGGGCAGGGGCCGCGCTGAACGCCAGCGCAAGCACGATCGACAACACCGAAACCGGGGAACTGAGTGCGGTGGAGACGCAAGTTGCCGCAGCTGGGGGGATCACGAATCGAGGGTTGATCGACGGGCAGGACACGACCGTATCGTCGGGTGTCGTCAGCAATAAAGGCACGGGGCGCATTTACGGAGATCATCTCGCCATATCGGCGGGTACGTTGAATAACGATGCGGAGAAAGGTGCCGCGGCGACGATCGCTGCGCGCAGCCGGCTCGATATCGGTGCGCAGACCGTCAACAATCGCGACCATGCGCTGATCTTCAGTGCGGGCGACATGGCCATCGGTGGAACGCTCGACGGCAGCCGCGTAGCCACGGGTTCGGCGGCGACCGTCAATAACAACAGTGCTTCGATCGAAGCACTCGGCAATCTGACGATGGCCGCGGTGGACGTCAACAACACGAACGAACACTTTGCCATCGATGTTCAGCCGCAGGGCGCGCCCGAACACATCGTCGAATATCAGGGCGATGGATCGGCGAACCGCTACCGGCCCGACGATCCGGGGGTGCAGGTCTACAACGACGAATCGGATCATTTGCGCACGCCGGAACGAAGCTACGAAAGCTGGCACAAGTACGAATACGACCGCAGGACGACGGCGACCGTCATTGCCGAGTCGGATCCCGCGAAGATCACCTCGGGCGGGGTCATGCGTATCGACGCATTGAACGTGCTCAACGACAAGAGCCAGATCGTTGCAGGCGGCGCGCTCACGGGCACGATTGCGAAGTTGAACAATACCGAAGTCGCGGGCAAGCAGACGGTCACCGATTCGGGCACCGTCACGTCTCACTGGCGCAATCATAAGAAGGGTCGCGACGATACGGGCCGTCACTCGGCTCCCTATACGCCTCCCCCAGCGATCGCGGAGATCAAGCTCACGCCGACCGTCTATACGGAGTTCACGGCGCCGGGCAACACTGGCGTGCACATCGGCGCGGTGAACGTTGGCGCCGTGAGGCGGATTGCCGACAGTGTGGGTGCCCCAGGAGTCGGCATACGCAGTGGGCGGGTGGTGACCCCGATCACGGAAGTGTCCGCGGCCGATCTTCAGGGCGGCGCGCAATCGTTCATGATTCGCAGCACCGAGGTCAATACGACTGTGCCGGCTGCGAACCTTTTCTCGGTCAATCCGAATCCGGCCGGCAGTTATCTGATCGAAACCGATCCACGCTTTGTCAACTATCGAAACTGGCTGTCTTCGGACTACATGCTCGAGCAGTTGAGGGTAGATCCGGCGTTGACGCAAAAGCGGCTTGGCGATGCCTTTTACGAGCAGAAGCTGGTTCGCGAGCAAGTGGCGAAACTGACGGGCCGCCGCTTCCTCGAAGGATATGCGAGCGACGAGGCCGAGTATCGCGCACTGATCGATAGTGGCGTGACGTATGGAAAAGCGTGGGGGCTACGGCCCGGTGTCGGGTTGACGGCTGAGCAGATGGCGCGATTGACGAGCGACATGGTTTGGCTCGTCGAGAAGGAAGTGACACTGCCGGATGGGCAAACGACGAAGGCGCTGGTACCGCAGGTCTACGTGCGTGTGAAGCAGGGCGATATCGACGGATCGGGTGCGCTCGTTTCAGCGCAGGCGCTCGCGCTCGATGCATCGGGCGACATCGCGAACGAAGGAACGATTGCGGGGCGCGACTTCGTTGCGCTGAAGGCCGACAACGTGAAGAACCTCGGCGGGCGCATTACGGGAAGCGATGTCGCGGTACGCGCCCTTACGGATTTGACGAATCTTGGCGGCACTATCGATGCCGCAAACAGCCTGTTTGCGACGGCGGGCAGGGATATCGAGAGTATCAGCACGACGAGCACCCAGGCGAATGGCCAAGGCACGATCACGAACGTCAGTCGCGTGGCGGGGTTTTACGTGACGAACCCGTCGGGCGGGACGCTTCTCGCCTCGGCCGGGCGCGATCTGAAGTTAGCGGGCGCGCAGATCGGCAACGCCAGCGTTGACGGGCAGACGCTCGTGGCTGCGGGGCGCGACTTGAACCTGACCACTGTCGATACGTCGAGCAGCCAGTCGCTGACGTGGGACCGGAACAATTGGCGCGAGGACAGCGCGCAACAGGAGATCGGATCGTCGATTCATACGGCGGGCGATGTGCGCCTTTCGGCCGGGCATGATCTTAACGCGCGCGGAGCATCGGTAACCAGCGATCAGGGTGCCCTTGTCGCGACGGCCGGCCACGATGTCAACCTCACTTCGTCGCAGACGATACGCGACGTCGACGAGGCGCATCGGCATAAAGGCAACAGCAGTTGGTTTTCGTCGAAGACGATTTCGACACGCAATACGTTGTCGGAGACCACGAATCAGGCCACGACGTTTTCGGGCAACACGGCCTATGTGCAGGCCGGCAACGATATCAACTTGAAGGGCAGCAATGTCGTCTCGACGGACGGCACGGCGCTCGTTGCCGCGCACGACGTGAACATCGACGCTGCAACCGATTCGCTGACCGAACGGCACTTCCGGAAGGAGACGAAGACGGGGCTTTTTGGCAATGGAGGAATGAGCTTCACCGTTGGCACGCAACAGCAAAGCCAGGATAACGCGGACGCCCGCACCACGGTGTCGGGGTCAACCGTGGGTGCGACGAACGGCAAGGTCGCGATCAAGGCGGGCAATCGCTATACCCAGACGGGTAGCGACGTGGTGGCGCTGGGCGGCGATGTCGAAATCGACGCGAAGAAAGTCGCCATCCTGGCGGCCGAAGAAACGAGTCACAGCACGCAGGAAACCGTGTTCAAGCAATCGGGGCTCACTGTGTCGGTGACGGCGCCTGTGATTGCTGCGGTACAGACGGCCGGCCAGATGAAACATGCGGCGGGTCAGACGTCGGATCCGCGCATGAAAGCGTTGGCGGGCGCGGCAACGGCGCTGGCGGCCAAGAATGCGGCCGATGCGGTGGCGTCCGATCCGAAATCGGGCGGGGGCGTCAATATCGCGATCACGGTGGGCGGATCCACGAGCCGTAGCAAGACGACGGAAGACACCGTTCAGGCGGTCGGCTCTAACGTGGCGGCGGGGGGCAACGTGACGATTCGCGCCACCGGCGCGGACCAGGATTCGACGTTGACCGTGCAGGGCAGTGAGATCAAAGGCGGGGGCAACGTGAAGTTGAAGGCCGACGGCGAGATTCAGCTGCTGGCGGCGGATAACATGCACGAGTTGCACCGTACGAGCAGCAGCGCGAGCGGCGGAGTTGGGGTGGCGGTCAGCGTCAGCTCGCAAGGCGCGTCGGTGGGCGTGACGGCGAATGCGAGCGGCTCGCGCGGCAGAGCCGACGGCACCGATGTGACGTGGACGAATACGCATGTATCCGCGGGTAAGAAGCTGATACTGGAATCGGGCGGAGATACGACGCTGCGCGGAGCGGTGGCAAGCGGCGAGCAGGTGGTGGCTCATGTGGGTGGCGACCTGAACATCGAGAGCTTGCAGGACGTAAGCGGTTATCGCAGCAAGGATCAGTCGATCGGGGGCAGCGTGACGGCGGGTGCGGGCGTCTCGGCGAGCGCGAATATCGGTCAGCAGAAGATGAAGAGCGACTTTGCGAGCGTGATGGAGCAGTCAGGGATCAAGGCCGGCGACGCGGGTTTTCAGATCGATGTGAAGGGCAATACGGATTTGAAGGGCGGTGCGATTACGAGCACTGAGAAAGCTGTCGCGGATGACGTCAACAGCTTGGTGACAGCGACGCTGACCACGAGTGATATCGAGAACCGGGCGCAATACAGCGCAAGCAGCTTTGCGGTAGGAGGCGGTTACAGCTTCAGCGGCGGGGGCACGGCATCGGGCGGTGACAAGGGTAATACGGCGGCGGGTGGTGTCGGCACGAACCAGCAGGGGCAGGCGACGACGGGTGGCGACAAAGTCCCAGGGAACAACGTGGCGACGTCAGGCAATTGGAGTGCGACGCCGCCGGCGGCGATGGCTGCGTCGGGTAGCGGGAGCAGCACGACGGTGAGCGGGGTCAGTGGCGGAGCGATTCGTATCACCGACGATGCGACGCAGCGGGCACTCACCGGCAAAGGAGCTGACGAGGTTGTTGCTAGCGTGAATCGCGACGTGACGACCGAGCATGACGGGACGAATGCGCTGACGCCGATCTTCGACGAGAAGGAGATTCGGGCGGGCTTCGAAATCGTCGGGGCGTTGCAAAGGGAGACGGGGACGTTCCTGGCGAATCGGGCGAAGGCATCGAGTGAAGCACAGCGGGAGCTGGACAGCGAAAAGGCCAAGCCGGAGGGTGAGCGAGACACTGAGCGGATGGCGCAATTGACGCAGGTGCTCGAGGAGAATGCGACCTGGGGGCCGGGTGGGGCTGGGCGTCGGGTGCTGACTGCGTTGACGGCGGCGGCAGGAGGGAACGTGACGGGCGCGACGAGCCAGTTTGTGCAGGCGGCGGGGGCGACGTATTTGCAGACGCTGGGTGCGGAGCAGATCAAGGCGTTGTCGCCGTATCTGGGTGGCGAGGGGAGCGCGGCGCATACGGCGCTGCATGCGGTGCTGGGGTGTGCGGGAGGGGCGGCGTCGGGGGGAGAGTGTGGGGCGTTGGGCGCGTCGGCCGGGGTGGTGCTCAATAGCGTGTTGGATCAGGCGAGCCGGACTGAGGGGCTGGATCCGAGCGAGAAGGACGCTCGCGCGAATTTGGTGGCGTCGCTGGTGGCAGGGGTAGCGCAGGCGATGGGGGCCGATAGTGCCCAGGCGGTGACGGCTGCGCAGGTGGAGACGTTGTTTAATCGGCAGCTCCCTGATGAGGAGAAGCGCATCGCAAAGCACTTGGCCGAGAAGAGTGCAGGCAAGTACACGCGGGAACAGATCGAGGAGCAGATGCGCGGCATGGGCGTGGCGGTCAACGGCGAGCATGAATCCGGCGCACCGGCCACGTTGATTGGTGAAACGCCCACTGACCCTGGAGCACAGTGGATCTCCGGTGGAATGACCTCTGACGGAAAGCCGATCCTGACGCAAGTGACGGCGCAGGCCGATCCGGAATTGCAGGCGTTTATCAGCACATACGCCGGGTCCGCTTCGCCCGGGCAAGTGCCGACTGGCTATCGGTACGATGCGCCCCGCGACGATGGGTGGGGCTTTAGCGTGGCAAGACCAACAGGGCCGTTTACGCGTCTACCGAATGAAATGGAAATTCATGACATGAGGAACACAGTTGCCGGTGCGGCGGGCTTTGTGTCAGAGCAGGCGGGGCGCGTCAGCGCGGCTGCTGGTTCAGCCGCTGCCATTCCTGGACCTCATTCTTCCGCAGCTGCTGCGTTGTCGTATGGCGCAGCGGTCGTTAGTTTCGGGGCGAGTGGCGTGCAGCAAGTCGTAAATCCTCAGCCTTGGGCCTTCGGGCTTGATAGCTTTATCGATGTGAGTGTGTTCTACGCGACAGACCGGTATCCGATGCTCGGTCCGGTCTTCACGGGAGCGGGCGAGGCTGCAAAACGTTCAACCTTGGCGAATGAGATAAAAAACCGTTCAGCGCACGAGGGAGGATTCCAGCGTGAGGCTGATTGAGGATGGGAATTTGTCTCTTGTAGTGCGAACAATGCTGATTGTCGTTGGAGGCATCATCGGCGCTGTCAGTTTTATCTGGATTAGATCAATAACGTTAATGTCGATCGGGTTATCGATTGCTGCGATCGGAGGATATGCGAGCAAGGCGCATCAGCTCGGCATCAAGCCCTTCGACGACAGCTATAAGAAAGCACGCGACAGCTATGAATCTGACAGGCAGAAGGGGGCAGAATGAATCGAGGCGAACGGAAAGCTCGCAGCAACCGTGAGTGATTGACGAACCAGCAGGGGCAGGCGACGACGGGTGGCGACAAAGTCCCGGGGAACAACGTGGCAACGTCGGGCAATTGGAGTGCGACGCCGCCGGCGGCGATGGCTGCGTCGGGTAGCGGGAGCAGCACGACGGTGAGCGGGGTCAG
>Ga0207657_10003740_pt1 | contig 16170 bp, 15 predicted proteins | sample KBSC33metaG_FD_184316 | JGI IMG/M metagenome (GOLD analysis project Ga0207657, IMG submission 184316) | Corn rhizosphere microbial communities from Kellogg Biological Station, Michigan, USA - KBS C3-3 metaG (SPAdes) (version 2) | ecosystem: Host-associated > Plants > Roots > Rhizosphere > Soil ... | reverse complement strand
AGCCACGGCAGCAAGCAGAGAACCACGATCGACAGCACCACGCGCCATGACGTGAGCGCAGCGACCATGTCCGATGCCTTCCGGGGTATGGAAGAATCCGACATTGCTATGGGCACGGATTTTACGGTCACACGCTGCTCCGCAGTTAATTCATCTTACCGAACAAGCCTCGCGGCCGTATCAGAAGAACGAGGGCCATCAGCGCAAACATCACAATGGTCCCGAGCTCCGGCGCAAACAGCGCCGTCATGCTGATCGCAATGCCGACCAGCAAGCCGGCGACGACCGAGCCGAGGAGCGAGCCAAGGCCACCGATCACCGTGACAACGAATGCTTCAATGAGAACGAGCGAGCCCATCTCGGGATTCACTGTCCGCATCGGACCGGCGAGAACACCGCCGAGCGCCGCCAATCCGACACCAACGCCAAATACCAACAGCCAGACCTTGCTGATGTTAACGCCGAGCACGCGCATGATGGTGGGATCGCGTGCGCCGGCTCTCACGATAAGGCCGAATTTGGTTTTCTCCAGTGCGAGCCACAACAGCAGCAGCACAATCGCCACCACCACGATCACGAAGAGCCGATAGATCGGGAAATAGCCGATCCCCAGATTGGCGACACCGGTGAGTTGAGATGGCGTCGGAAACGGAATGCCGTCATTGCCGAACACGATCCGCACGGCTTCCACCAGCACGTAGCTCAAGCCGAACGTCAGCAGTAGCGGATCGTCAATCGAGCGGCCGTACAATGGACGGACGAGCAGCCATTCGATGATCATTCCGAACAGCCCGATCATGATCGGAGCGATCAGAAGTCCCCACCAGAAGCTGCCGGTCAGGGAGGCGACCCAAAGTCCCGCATAGGCGCCAACCATGAACAGCGCACCGTGTGCGAAGTTCACCACGCCCAGCATGCCGAAGATGATCGACAAGCCGAGCGCGGTGATAACAAGGATCGCTCCCAGGGCAACGCCCGAAAAGAGCTGGATCAGAATGAGTTCGGCGTCCATTGCACGGTCAACGGTTGGCGTTAGGCGGGAAAGCCAAGTTCCTTGCAGCTTCGGAGCACATCTTCAGATGCCGCCTCGTTCTCCACAATCTTGAAGAAGTCGTTGGCACCCTTCATGTCCGCCTTTTTCTTGGACTCCAGCACCAGCACCGACTGGACCGACTGATGATCGCACTTGCGATAATGCTGGGCTCCCTTGGCGACATCATACTTCAGGCCTTCCAGCGCCGCGGCTACCTTTTCGCTATCGGTGCCGCCGGCCGCCTGCATCGCGAGCAGCAAAGACGAGACGCCGGTAAAACCGTACGCACCATAGTCGGTCGGAATTGCGCCGCCGTTAGCTGCCCGGAACGCATCGTTGAAGGTCTTGGCCGACGGCAGTTGCTGTTCGAGCTCCCAGTAATAGTTGGCTCCGCCGACGACACCTTCGAACACCTCGGGACCGACTGCCAGCCGCTGATTGTGAAGCAGCACGGGCACCACGATCTTCATCTGCTGCTTCATGCCGAAATCAACCGCCTGCTTGATCGAATTGGCCTGGTCGCGACCGAAATTGGAGATGCAGAGAATGTCGGGCTTCATGGCGCGAAGCCGCGGCATCAGCGTCGAGTAGTCCGCTGCCCCGATCGGATGCAGCAGCTCACCGACGCTTTCCGCACCAATAGTCGCCTGCGCACGCTTGAAGCCGCGCAGCATCTCGTGCCCATACGCATAATCTGCCACGAGATGAGCGACCTTCGAACCCTTCTTGAAGGCATGTCTGGCCACGGCCGCCGTGGTCATGTGCGGATTCAGCGCCTCGTGGAACGTGACCTTGCTGAAATCCTTTACCTCATTGATCGTGTCGGACTGGCTGATGGAAATATAGATGATGCCGCGGGCGCGGGTAACTTCGTTGACGGCAAGCTGCACGGCGCTGGACAGCGCGCCGACAACCGCATGAACCTTGTCCTTCTCGATCAATTCCAGCGTTCGCGTTGCAGCTTCGCCACCGTTGAGCTTGCCGTCGCGAACCAGAAGTTCGACCTTGCGGCCGGCTACGCCGCCCTTGTCATTCACAAGCTTGACGGCGAGTTCCGCGCTCTTCACCTGGTCCTTGGCTTCCGCCGCATACGGTCCCGTCAACGGCGTCGGGAATCCAATGCGGATGGTGTCGTCGGCCGCGCGGGCGACCCACGGCATAGCGAGAAAGCTTGCACCTGCTCCCAGCCCCGCAAGCGCTGTTCGACGGGAGATTTTCTGCTGCGTTAGATTCCGGATTTTGTCACTCATGGTTTCCTCCTCCTCGGTGGCTTTTGTTTTATGAGATACGTCCAAGTGCCTTGAGAATTCGCGCCGGTGTCATTGGAAGCTGCGCGATGGACGCGCCGAAGGGCGCCATTGCGTCGTTCACGGCGTTGAGCGCGGCTGCCGGCGAAGCTGCAGTGCCCGCCTCGCCGCACCCCTTTGCGCCAAGTTCGGTGTCGAGTGTCGGCGTTTCCACATGCGCGATCTCGATATCCGGCATCTCGACCGCCATCGGCACCAGATAATCTGCAAGCGAACCGTTGGTGAGTTGCCCGGTTTCGTTGTAGGTGCACTCTTCAAAGAATGCCGCGCCGAGCCCCTGCACCACGCCGCCACGCATTTGCTCATCGACGAGCAATGGATTGATGATGCGACCGCAGTCTTCCACCACCCAATGTTTCAGGATCTTGACGAACCCGGTCTCGACATCGAGTTCGACGTGCGAAGCCTGAATGCCGTTCGTGAAGGCGAATGGATAGCCCTGCGGCGCATAGTGGTGCGCCACCGTCAACTGCGCCTGCACGCCGGGAGGCAAGGTATCGGACCGGAAGTAGGCGATCCGGGCGATTTCTGAAAGCTCGATGCGCTGTCGCCCGGTATCGGCATCGACGATCCAGCCGGCGCGAACGTCGAGCTTATCCGGCTGCTCCTGAAGGATGGAGCCCGCCAGCGAAATCACATTCTCCTTCAGCTTGCGTGCCGCACCCAGCGCGGCTTCGCCGCCGATGCCAGCACCCCGGCAGGCCCACACCGCGCCGCCGTGCGGCGTGGTCTCGGTGTCGCCGGTGATCACCTTGATCCGCTCACGGTCAACGCCAAGATGTTCACCAATGATTTGACCAATAATGGTCTCTGTGCCCTGCCCGAGTTCGGTGACCGAGATCGCGCAACGCACGTCACCCGACGGCGTGATGGTGAGGACCGCGCCGTCCTGCGATGAAATTCGAGCGCCGCCGACGCCGTAGAACGCCGGGCCCGGGTTGGATATCTCCACAAACGAGGCCACGCCGATGCCGCGATAGATGTTCTGCTTGCGAAGTTCGATTTGCTCGGCGCGCAAGCGATCGTAGTCCATCATCTCGCGCAACCGGGCGAGGCAGACGTGGTGCGACAAGGCTTCGAACTTATATCCGGCCGGCCCGGCGCAAGGGTACGCATCATCGGGAATCAAGTTGCGGCTACGGATCTCGACGGGGTCCAGCCCGACCTTGGCCGCGGCCATATCCACCAGGCGTTCAGTGACCGCAAAGGCAATCGGATGACCGACGGCCCGGTACTGGCTCATCTGCACTTTATTCTGGAATACCACCTGCAGATCGGCGCGATAGTTCTGGAAGCGATAAGGCGTACCGATCAACCGGAAGACCTGATTGCCTTCGACGACGCTGGTGCGGGGATACGCGGAAAACGGCCCGACAGCGGTCACATCGTCGACATCCATGGCGAGGATCGTGCCATCGGCGTCGAGCGCCATGCGCGCACGAACGCGATGATCGCGAGCATGAATGTCCGAGACAAAGGACTCGATCCGATCGGCGACGTATTTCACCGGCCGCCCCAGGATCATGCTGAGGCCGACGATTGCCATGTCCTCGTGGTAGACATGCAACTTCATCCCGAATGAACCGCCGATATCCGGGGCGATCACCCGGACATTGGCTTCCGGTATACCGAAGTGGCGGGAGTAAATGTCCTGAAACTGGTAAGGCGTCTGCGTCGCATGATGTGCGGTCAGGCGCATCTCGTTCGGATCATAATCGGCGATGATCGCGCGCGGCTCCATCGTTACCGCCGTATGCCGGCCGAAATGAAACTCCTCATCGACCACATGAGCAGCGCTGGCGAAGATATCGTCGATGCCGCCGGTATCGATCTTGCCGTGGAAGCAGACATTGTCACCGAGTTCCGGCGAAATGACCGGAGAACCCGGTGCCCGCGCCGCGTCGATATCGACGACAACGGGCAGTTCCTCAAATTCCACAACAACCGCTTCAGCCGCATCCTCAGCCAACGCGCGTGTGTCCGCGACGACGGCGACGACCGCCTGGCCCGACCAAACCACCTTGTCGAGCGGCAACGGCAACTGCGGCGGGGATTTCATGCCCTTGAAATGGTCGAGCGTCCCAACCCATGGCTTGCAGACGCGCGCAATATCTTTGCCAGTCGCGACCAGGCGTACACCCGGCATTCGCTGCGCCGCTTCAGTATCGATCGAAACAATGCGAGCGTGCGCATAAGGACTGCGCACGAATGCTGCATGCAGCATTCGGGGCAGAACGATGTCGGTGACATAGCGGCCGCGACCGGCCAGCAACCGTTTGGCATTCGGGCGCGGCACCGAGCGCCCGATGTAGGAATTCGGCCTGTCGAGTGAGGTGAGAGCATCACTCATGCGCCGGCTTCCTCGAGTTGCCGGCCCGCCAATACCCGACGGCGCGCCACCGTCTCGATGGCATCGACGATCGATTCATATCCCGTGCAGCGACAGTAGTTACCCGACAACGCGTCACGAATGTCGTCGCGGGAGGGTATCCCCGGCCGCGACAACAACGCATATGCGGTCATCAACATGCCGGGTGTGCAGAAGCCACATTGCAGCGCGTTGCGCTGATGAAACGCATCCTGGATATCTGCGATCACTGCACGCTCGGTCAACCCCTCGATTGTCTCGACGACAGAACCTCCCGCCTGCACCGCAAACATCAGGCAAGAGTGAACGACCTGACCATCGAGAAGGACGAGGCAGGCGCCGCAAACACCCATCTCGCATCCCATATGCGTGCCGGTGAGTTCGAGCGAAATACGCAGGAAGTCCGCCAGCGTCTCACGCGGCGTGACGTTACGCGAGACCATCTCGCCGTTGACCGTAAGGCTGATGTTGACCGGGGTACTCACGCTGCCTCCGAAAGCCGACCGAGCAACCGTCCCAACAGAACGCGCGCAAGGTGAAGTCGCATCGACGCCGGTGTATGTTCGTCATCTGGTGGCGCGAGTTCGTCGACAAGCGCAGCCTGCGCCGCCAGCACGGTGTCACGATCCAGCCGCCGCCCCAGCAGGGCTTGTTCGGCAGCTTTGGCGCGCACGGGCGTATTGCCGACAGCAAAGAAAACCAGGCGAATTTGTTCGACCAGATCGCCGTTGAAATCGGCAAGGATGCCCGCACCGACGATGGCATAGTCGCCGCGGCGCCGCGCCAACTCATCGAATGCCCAGCGCTGGCGCGCGCGAACAATCGGAACATGGACGGCAACCAAAAGCTCACCGGGTTCGATCGCCGTCTGAAACAGATCGTGGAAAAAATCATCGGCCGGCACGCGGCGCGTTCCGTTTCGGTTCGCGATCTCGAGTTCGGCACCCATGGCCAGCGCCATGGCAGGGAATTCCGAAGCCGGATCGGCGAGTGCGATGCTGCCGCCCAGTGTGCCTTTATTGCGGATCGCCGGGTGAGCGACGTGCGGTGCAGCTTCGTGAAACAACGGCGCGTGCCTGGCGATCAACGGATCGCTGAGGGCCTCGCAATGGCGGGTTAGCGCGCCGATGCGCAGCCAATCTCCTTGCAGTTCGATGCCGCGCAGTTCGTCAATATGAGCGATGTCGATGAGAGTTTGCGGAGCTTGCAGCCGCAGCGCAAGCGCAGGCACAAGGCTCTGGCCGCCAGCGATATAGCTCGCATCCTCGCCGGATGCCGCGAATGTTTCCAGCGCCTCCACCATCGTTGTGGGGCGCGCGTAGCTGAATGCTCGCGCCTTCAAAGGCATATCTCCCGGTCGTCCACATCCAGATTTGTGACCATCTGGTCTTAAATTTAAAGCACGCGGAAAATTCATCGTCAATAGAAAACGACCATTTGGTCACTTAGCCGCATTGCGGTATGACGGCACACTCGGAATCGATGCCGCGAGGCGCTGGAATTGACCAAAAAACCCACAAAAACTGTCGCAAAGCCGCGCCGCCGCAATATGCGTGCTGCGGAGCGGGAGCGGTTTATCCTCGACGAGGCCATCCGCTTTTTTGCCGAACAAGGCTTCGGAGGCCAAACACGCGAACTGGCGAAGCGGATGGGAATTACCCATTCGGCGATCTATCGGCACTTTCCCAGCAAGGAAGCGCTGATCGAACGTGTCTATGAGGAGATATTTCTCAGCCGCTGGTCGCCGTCCTGGAGCACGCTGATCAAGGACCGGACATTGTCCTTCGATATCCGGCTGTCTCGCTTCTATCTCGAATATGTCGAGCGGGTGTTCGAGTACAATTGGGTCAGGATATTTGTTTTTTCGGGCATGAAGTCGTTCAACATCACCGGTCGCTATCTCGACATCGTTCGTAAGGAAATTATCGAACCAGCCTGCAGCGAACTGCGCCATGATCTCAAACTGCCATCCAGTGATCGCGTGCCGCTTTCAGAGCGAGAAGTGGAAATGTTCTGGGGATTGCACGGCCGAATTTTTTACATGGCGATACGTCGCTACGTCTACGGCACGCCGACTCCCGAACATCTCGATGACATCGTGCGTGATGCCATCCGGGCATTCCTCGATGGATCAAGAGCCTTGATGCCGGAGATGGTCGCAGAGACCTCGAAATAATCCGACGTCGCGACCGCAGCTACCTCAATGCATCCGTCGATACGACATGTTTGTCGAGACGCAATTCCTCGTGCGACATTCCGAGCGCCAGGCCTACGAGTTGCGGCAGGTGAAGAACGGGCATGTCCAGCTTCTTGCCGGCGTCCTTTTCGATCTCCTTCTGGAAACTATCCAGCACCGTGTGACAGAGTGGGCAAGGCGTCACCATCGCGTGCGCGCCATTGGTTTTGGCGGACTGGATGTGCTGGCCGGTCAACTTGATTGCGATACGCTCATCATGAGCCGCAGTGTGAAATCCACAGCACTCGGTCCGTCCGGTGTAGTCCACCGGCTTGCAGCCGAGAAGTTCTGAGAGTTGCTCCAGGGATTGATTATTGCGAGAATCGATGAAGCCGTATTTGCCGGGCGGCCGCGTGATGTGACAGCCATAGAATGCCGCGACCGAGAGTCCATTCAACGGATTGACGACCAGTTCGCGAAGACGTTCGGCGCCGATGTCCTCAAACAGCACCCACAGGAAGTGGGTGACGCGAGTCGTTCCCTTATATTCAAGACCCTCCTCGGCGAGACGTAAATTCACCTGCCGGGCAAGATCCTTGTCCTCCTCGAAAATCGCATTGGCATCGATGAGATTGAGCGTGCAGGTATTGCAGACCGTCATCAAAGGCAATCCATCGCGCTCGGCCAGCGCGAGGATGCGAACATTCAGCGTCAGAAACCCGACAGGATCGATCGCCCTGATCTCGCGGGCGCCCGTGCATGTCGCCGATTCCAGCTCGGTGAGCTGCAGATCGAGCGCCACCGCCACCTTGCGCAACGCTACGTTCAGTTCGGCGCAGGTACTTTTTGCCGAACAGCCGGGATAATATGCAAACTTCATGCTGACACGGCCTTCTACTGATCGAGGATTCGCGACGCCGCGTCTGCCGCGCCACGATTTTTTCCGAAGAGAGTTTTGAGTGGATTGATCTTGCCGCGAAGCAACAACCGCAATGCTCGCCCTACCTGCAGCAGCACCTTTGCGCCTTGCACCCGCAGCACGAGTTCGCTCGGATCAATCCGCCCGCGCGAGGCGACGATTGCCCTGAACACCATCGAATGCCGCGCGGCATGGGGAACCAGTTCAGCGGTCTTCGCCTTCAAAGGCTCGATGATCCGGGTGACGATGGGGATCTTCGCAGGGCAGACCTCTTCGCATTTGTAACAGGATACGCAGTTGAAGATTCCCGCATGCTCGAGCGCGCTCGCCACCTTGGCTGGATCGTTCCGGACGTCGAGCGCAGTTTGAGCGAGCTGCACCAGTGGCGCCGGCCCGGCAAAATCCGTCAGATTGCCGAGACCAACGACTGGGCATGCCGAAAAGCACGACATGCAACTGATGCAATCCAGCGCTTTCGACGCGTTCTTCATGTCCTTGTGCGATAGCGGCTCCGGAAAGCCGGCATAATCGGTGGACCGTTCAAGCCAGGGCTCGAATTTCGCGACGCGCGCCTCATACGGCGCCCGATCGACGACGAGATCGCGAATGACCGGCAGATTCCGCAACGGCTCGATGGTCATGTCGGGCTCGACGCTTTCCCAACATGCCAACACCTCGCGGCCATTCATCCGGATGGCACAGGTGCCGCACATCTTGGATCCGCATAGCCAGCGATAGGCCAGATCCGTCGCAAAATGCTCCGCGATATAATTCAGCGCATCCAGCACACGCATCGACGCATCGTAAGGAACGACGAAGCTTTCAAAGCCGGATTGATCGGGACGATCGGCATCGAATCTCCGAACCCGAATGCGGACCGGATCGCCGGGATTGAGTCGCGTATTGCGCGCCAGCAATCCATCGAAATTCTCGGCCTTGCCGATACTTCGCGCGTCAACCTGCACGTTCATCGCGCGTCCCCAGAGAAGAGCAGCTTTCGGCGCACATTCACCACGGCACCGTCATGTTGTCGCGGCGAACGAAGCCGGGCTGAAAGAACGGAAGTTCGTAAGGACTTTGCTCGAACCGAAACCCATTATCGGTCTTGACCATGATGTTCGCAGCCAGCCAGTTCTCGTTGTCCGTATCGGGGAAATCCGTTCGCATGAATGGGCCCCGGCTTTCCCGGCGCTCGATCGATGAGTGGACGATGAGCTCTGCGGCGTCGATCATGTTGTGAACGTCGATCACATCCAGCCATTCGTAATTCGCCACCCGCGTACGGTTCTTGATCTTCATGTTAGGCAGCACCAGCGTGCGCAGCTGATCGAGGTCTTCGAGCGCACTGGTGAGGCCGGCGAGATTCTTCTCGATGCCCACCTTCTCCCACATAATACGGCGGATCAGTTCCTTGACAGCAACCGGTGCGAACCCGTCGCCAGGCGTGGCCAGCATGGATTCAATGCGGCGGCGCTCCGATTCGACCTGATCTTCTGGAAGCGTTCCGGGCAAGAGGTGATCGATATCGGCGGCAATGCCATCGGCAACGGTCTTGCCGTCGAACGTGACCAGCGCGATGAGGCCATTGCTGTGTCCGCTGACGCCGCCTGCAACGTAGAGCCCAGGCACCGACGATCGCATATTGGTGGTATCGACCAGAATTCCGCCCTGCCGGTAATGCGCGGTCACGGCCGTTTCGATCGGACCTTCTCTCGGGTCGCGGCCAAGCTGATAGAACGGCTTACCGTACGTCGTGTAGGTATCGATCTCCTTGGGATCGACGTGATCGAAGCCCGCGAAATAACCGCCGTCGTAGCGCGCCTTTCCCGCACGCACCTGCTTAACAAGCGCCTTGAGCTGAACGGTATACGGCCCGAACGCCATCGGATCGTCGATCTGCTGATTGAAGAATTCCTCTCCGTAGGAATTCACCATGCGTGCCGAATGCTCCGAACCCAGCACGGGGTTGGGATAAATCTGGATGCGCTGCCAGGTCGGGGGATGGGCGACATCGTTGGTGTGCCACCACTGCATCTCGAGATTAACAAGGCTGGCGCCTGCCCGCCATGCCATTGCAATGCCATCGCCCGACATCTCACGTGTACCGGTCGACCGCATATGCATGCGATCGGAATAGCCGGTCGCAAGGATGACAGCGCGGCCGAGAACGACGGCATATTCACCCGTCATGCAATTGACTGTGAAGACCCCACATACGCTGCCGTCAGGACGACGCAGCAGGGATGTGACGGAGGTTTCCTCAAGCCGGCGGATACCGGCTTTCATCACCTGCTTGCGGCGCAGGTCCATGAACGGGACACCGGAATTTCCCTGCGTGTTCGCCGCGACGCTTCTGATCTTGCCAGGATTGGTCACCACATTGCCGTCGTCGTCGCGGCGAAAATAGAGACCAGCCTCCTCGAGCTCGGGATAATAGACGTTCTCGATCCACTGACCGCACCGCTTGGCCCAGTTCTGGTCGATCAGAAACTGATTGTGATATTTGATCAGGAATTCAGCAGTGTTGCTTCCCTGCTCCGGTGTATTGCCAAGCAAGCCACCCCCGATGACGAGATTTCCGGCAAACAGCGACGCGCCGCTTTTGCCGACAAGTCCCTTGCAAACGATAACTGACTCGATGTTCTTCCTGGACAGTTCGAGCGCCGCATAACAACCGGCGGCTCCCCCGCCAACAACGACAACATCGGTTGATATGATCTGCATGGATCAAGTCTCTTGCCGCGACTGGGCGGGAAATTCGCATCAGCCCGGACCAGCGAACTCGCTAATGTCAAAGTTCAGGATCGAAACGGTGGGCTCATCCGAAACGTAATGTGGTATGACAGCCTCTGCATTAGGCGTTTTTGCACCCGCCAGTGCCAGCTTGCGGCCAGCCGTGAATACTGTTTCAGCCCTCGATCCAGGCCGCGACAGCAGCGGCAATTGACGCGGTCGTCGGGGCTGCAATATTGATCTGAATCGCGCATGTAACGCCTTGCGCTGCGGGAGGAATGATGTCGAAGCTAGATCGACTCGCATGGGACGACCTTCGGGTGGTCCTTGAAGTCGCGCGACAGGGCAGTATTTATGCTGCCGCGAAAATTTTGAAGGTCGACCACTCGACGGTGACCCGGCGTGTCGCACAGGTCGAGCTCATCCTTGAGCAGCGGCTTTTCGACAGGTCCAATCGCGGCATTATCGCACGCCCGGAAACCGAGCATCTTCTCGAACATATCCGTCAAATGGAAGTTCATGCCGCCGCGATGCATGAAGAACTTGGGCGAACCATCGGGGCACAGACGCGCACCATCCGTGTCGCAACGATGGAAGGCTTGGCCAGCGGCTATCTCGCTCGCCGCATTCAGGAGATCACGCTGGACGACGCCAGTGTGCGGATCGAATTGTTCAGCAACCCCCACATCGTCGATCTCCTGAAGAAAGAGACCGACATCTTCCTGAGCTTCTTCGACCCGCTGATTCCCGGCCTCATCAGCCGACAGATCGGTGAAACCGCGATCTATCTGTACGGTTCGGAGCGCTACCGCGAGCATCACGGCCTGCCCACATCGCGCGCCGAACTCGATTCGCATCGCTACGTCGGCTACATCCCCGAAATGATCTCGATCGAATCCGTCAGATGGCTGGAACAGCTTGTTCCCAACGCCAATCTGGTGTTTTGCAGCAATAGCGTGATTGCCCAGCGCAATGCCGCGATCGCCGGCGCCGGACTGGTCGTACTGCCGACATTCGTCGGCGAGGAAACCGGCCTGTTCCGGGTTCTGCCGGATCAAATCCGCAGTCTGCGCCCGGTCTGGATGTCGGTGGGACGCGATCAGCATGTCTTGAAAACCATCAGCCGGTCGGCCAAAGCGATCGCCCGCATCTTCGCGGCCGACGAGAGATTTCTACTTGGTGAAACATCGTCGCTTGAAGACCGCATCATCGCGAATCCGATCGCCAACCGCTGAGAGCGCGCGGGCAATCAGCGACGTTTTGCTGATTGCCCGTCGCACGCAATGTCTTACACCGGCAGGGTCGACAGATTGTGACGCACCGGCATGTTCTTCAGAAGGTCTTCTTTCGGTATCCGCTTCTGTAGCGCCAGTTTGCCGTTGACGACCCGGCTGATGTAGCAATCCATGATACCGACATGATCTTCCTTGCGGATCATCTTGTCGCCTTGCGGATGGCCGAGTGAATTTTTCATCTCCATTCCCTCGAGCGCCTGAATGACGCCCTCGACATCCTTCCGCGTCTTGTAGCCAGCTTTTTCAATGGCCTGCTTCAGAGCAAACAAATCCTCCCACGCCTGCCAGCAATGGCTCTTGTCCATCACGGCCTGACCGCCAATCAGACGCGCATCCACGTCATCGATGTTGAGTCGTTTGTTGAATTCCTTGTGGTACTCGTCGTTCTTGGACGACAGCATCCGCGGGAAATTCTCAAAGAAGTAGACGCCTTCCGCAGCGCCTTGGATATCATCCGGCGCGATCGATTCGATGCTCGCGGACGATGAGAACATCTTCATCTTCTTGTCGAGGCCCATGCTTTTAGCCTGGGTGTAGAAACCGAGCGACAGCGAACCGATGAAGGCCGGCAGCAGCACCTCGGTATCCGCGGAAATCTGCGCCAGATAAGGCACGAAATCCTTGGTATCAAGCGGCACCGCGATGCTGTTGATGATCTTGCCGCCCGCTTTTTCGATGAACGCCTTCGATTCCTGGTTGGTGCTCTGGCCCCAGGCATAATCGGCATAAATGATCGACCAGGCCTTGCCGAAGTTTTCGACGCACCACGGCATGCTCGCCGCGGCAATCGAGTAGGTGTCGGTGCCGGTGCGGAAAGAATAGCGCGTGCCTTTCGAACCGGTCGCCTCGGTCGCTTCGCCGGTCGAAAAATAAATCGTCTTCAGTTCAGATGCGATGGGAATGGCTGCGAGCATCACTCCGGAATGCACGGAGCCGATGACGAATTCGGCATTGGCGCGCTGGATCAGGTTCCTGAGCTTTCGTGCACCGCTCGCCGGATTGGATTCGGTATCTTCCGTCGCCAGTTCAACCTTGCGGCCGGCAATGCCACCGCCCTGGTTGATGATATCAACGGCGGCGCGCGCTGCCTTGTCATGCCAGACACCCCACGACGATATCACGCCTGTCAGGTCGCAATGGTGCCCGATGACGAGCGGCTTCGACGTTTGCGCGAACGCATCTTTCATGATCGTCAGATTGGCGGTGCCGGCCGCCGCGCCTCCGGCGAGAGCACATTCGAGAAAGCTGCGGCGCGAAATTCTTTTGGCCATGTTCTTCTCTCCTTGAAAACCGAGGTTAGCGGGATAGACCGAGATAGCGATGCACAATCGCGGTTTGCGATTTCAGTTCATGCGACGTGCCGGAATAGACCACCGTGCCCTTCTCCATCAGGAACACGCGGGGGCACAGTTTGAGCGCGGTTTCGACGTTCTGCTCGACGAGCAGGATCGACACCCCGCTCTGGTTGATGCGATGTATCTCGCGCCGGATCTGCGACACGAGCAGCGGCATGATGCCTTCGGTCGGCTCATCCAGAATGATCAGCTTTGGACGCATCATCAGGCAGCGCGCGATGGCCAGCATCTGCTGCTCGCCACCCGACAGCGTATTGCCGGATTGCTTGATGCGCTCCTTCAGGCGCGGGAAACAGGTGAACACATACTCTTCCTGCTCGGTGTCGCGCTTGCCGGGCAACCCGATGCAGAGGTTCTCCATGACCGACAGATTCGGAAAAATCCCCCGGCCTTGCGGGACGTAGCCTATTCCCGTGCGAGGCACCTTGTGCGGGGCTATCTGCGCCAGATCAACGCCGTCGAATTCGATCGACCCGCTGCTTTTGGGAGCCAGTCCCATGATCGCGCGCAACGTCGTTGTTTTGCCAACGCCATTACGCCCAAGCAGCGCCGCCGATTCACCCGGCTTGATGTCGAGATTGACACCCTGAAGGATGTGCAGTTTCCCGATATGGACATGAACATTGTGGAGGCTAAGCATTTACCGCCTCCTCGAGGTAATCTTCGTCTTCCGGGCGACCAAGATAGGCCTCTCGAACACGCTCGTTGTTGGATATCTCGTCTGGACTTCCCGTGACGAGGACGGCGCCTTGCGCCAACACGGTGATGTCATCGGCGATGCCGAACACCACTTCCATGTCGTGCTCGATAATGATGATATCGATCCTGCGGGCAAGCTCGCGGATCTTGGCAACCGCACGTTCGGTCTCCGCAGGGCTCATTCCGCAAATCGGTTCGTCGAGCAGCAACAGTTGCGGGTCGGAAATCAGGGCCATTCCGATCTCGAGCATGGCGATATCGCCGTAGGACAATGTACCCGCAATGCGGTGCGCGAGTGCCGTCATACCGATCTGCTCAAGCGTTTGATCGACGCGCTCACGCGTTGCCGCATCGCGTGATGCCGGCCGAAATGGATGAAGAACGCGCTGGGATGCCTGACGCGTGATCCAGAGATTTTCGGTGACACTGAGCTGATTGAAGACGCTCTTGATCTGCATCGTGCGTTTGATGCCGAGCCGGCTGATTTCGTGCGGTCGCAAACCGGTAATGTCGCGATCCCGAAAGAATACCCGTCCGCTGTCCGGCTTCAGCAGGCCTGAAATCAAGTTGAATAGCGTTGTTTTTCCGGCACCGTTCGGCCCGATGATCGCCTGCAGGCGGCCGCCGGGCAGGTTGAGACTGAGATTATCCGTGGCCGTCAGACCGCCGAATTTCTTTGTCAGGTTCACGGTTCTGAGGATTGCTTCGCTCATGACTCAATCCGCAATTTTGCTGGCGCTGAACGATCGGCGCGCGACGCCGTGATGCGATCAAGCGCATCTCGCCACAGCCCGACCATACCCTTGGGCGCCAGGATGACGGCGAGGATCGCCAGCACACCGACGATCAGCGAATGGTGTTCCCAGTGCGTCGATACCACTTCACGAATGATGATGAAGAGAGTCGTACCGACGACCGGGCCGAGCAATGTGCCGGCACCGCCGACGATGGCCCAAACCAACCCCTCGCCCGAAATATTGTAGAACATGTAGGACGCCGACGCGTAGCGACCAAAGAATGCAAACAACGCGCCGGCAACGCCTGCCAGGAACCCTGCCATGACAAATGCGGTGAGGCGCACCAGATAGACGTTGAGGCCGATCAGCGAGGCTCGTACGTCGTTCTCACGCACGGCCACGAATGCCTTGCCGAGCGAACTGCCGATGACGAGATGCATCAGATAGAAACAGACTGCCACCGTCGCGAGGATAAAGAAGTACTGGAAATTCGGATCTGCGAAACTCCATTGCGTCGACCCGAACGAAAAAGTCGGCGGCAACGCGAAGTTGATTCCGTCGTCGCCGCCCGTCAGCCATTTCATGCTTACCGCGAGAAAGTAGAAGATCAGCGAGAAGACCACGGTGATGATCGCGAAGTAGTGCCAGGTCAGGCGTACGGCAAAGACGCCTGCGACGAGCGCCATCGCCATCGAGGCAGCGATGCCAAGACCGAAAGCCGGCCAGAACGAGAGGCCTAGCTGGTCGATTCCGATGCCGACGCCGTACATGCCGAAGCCGAAAAACAGCGCCTGCCCGAATGACAGCAACCCCACATAGCCGAACAGAAGGTTGGCGCTGGCTGCGAACAGCGACCAGATCAGAATCTCGGCAATAACGCTGACCCAGAACGAATTGATCAATGCCGGTACCGTCCACGGTACCGTCAAGAGAAAGGCGGCGAACACGATCATGACGCCTCGCTCGATCGCGGCGCGGCTACTTACTGACTTCACTTGCGGCTTCACTTGGCAAATCCCTTGAACAGGCCTTGTGGCCGCAGCAGCAACACCGCGCTCATCAGCACCAGTGACGAAATGCGCGCGATGGTGGGATTGGCAACGCTTTGAATGATGCCTTCCATCAGGGCTAGCAAAATTGCTGCCGCAGCGGTCCCCGGAAGATTTCCCAAACCGCCGACGATGACGGCGATGAAGCAGACCGGCAACAGATCCACACCGCCTCTGAAATCAACCGTTGTGATCGGAGCGGCCACGACACCGCCGAACCCGGCCAATGCAAAGCCCACCGCGAATGTCATCACGTAGACAAGCTTTGCCGGGATGCCCATCGCCGTTGCGGTCTCGCGATCATGTCGCACGGCGCGCATCCAGGTTCCGATTTTGGTGTAATTGAGGAACAGAAAGAACGCGGCCAGCGCGGCGATCGAGAATCCAGCGGCATAAAGCCGGTAGATGTCGTACTGGATGCCGAACAGCGCCATGGTGCCTTCGACCGGCGGCAGGATGCGGCGCGGCGTCGCGCCGAAGGTCATGCGAACGACCTCCT
>Ga0207657_10003739_pt1 | contig 16172 bp, 13 predicted proteins | sample KBSC33metaG_FD_184316 | JGI IMG/M metagenome (GOLD analysis project Ga0207657, IMG submission 184316) | Corn rhizosphere microbial communities from Kellogg Biological Station, Michigan, USA - KBS C3-3 metaG (SPAdes) (version 2) | ecosystem: Host-associated > Plants > Roots > Rhizosphere > Soil ... | reverse complement strand
CACCCTTAGCGGCGGACGATGGATGCGGGTCGTAAGTCCACTTCAACGGATCGCCCGGTTTGGTCAAATCGAGCGCGAACAGTTTGTTCGGCCATGGCGCGACGACATACATCGTGTTGTTCGCCACGATCGGAGCCGCTTCCTGCCCGTGCCGGACTCCTGTGTCGAATGTCCAGGCCAGCTTCAAGTTCGCTACATTGCCAGTGTTGATCTGGTCGAGCGTGCTGTATCGCGTGTTCGCGTAGTCCTTGGTCGCGCGCACCCACTGATAATCGTCTTTCTCCATCGCGCCGGTGTACGGATGCATACTCCCGCCGTTCGATGCAGGCGCGACTACCTCCTGCGTTGCATTTCTTCTGCATCCGCACAGCATCATGGTGAGGACCAAGGCCCCTCCCGCAACCACAGTGAACTTGAACTGCAGTTTGAGAATCCGGTCAGTCAACGGGATTGGAACCTGCATCAAAACAGATTCTTAGAAGCTTCATAGATTCAATGTGTCGCCTACCAAGTAGCTCCTGGTTTCACTGGTGTCCGGAAACGACGAACTAGAGCCATTTGCCAGCCGGATGCGTAAGCCGTTTTTGCACCTCTCGCTTGAGCTGGAACTACCGCTGGTCCCGCGGCGTGGATGTTCGCCAAAAATCCAACGCTTTCTCTCATTGCGGCGACCCGGATTAGGCTGAGGACCGCCGGGACACCCCGGTACAACGGTTCTTGCCTCTTCCGGCCGCACCCGAATTTCACGGAGCATGGGGTCAATCAAAGTGACCAGCCCCATTTTCCGCAGGGTGATCTGGTCGCCGCCGTGATCCGGGTGTAAGGCCAAAGTCGAGCTACGCCAATCTGCGCTTGACTACTCCCCCAAAAAGCATGAGACAGATATATTCGACAGCTGCCGGTGATGACGTGGCGGGCCTCGTCTACATGGGAGCAGTTGCCCTGGATGTAGGCGAAACAGCGCACCTTATCCAGGTATCTGCCCATTTTTTGACCGATCGTATGTGACGGACATCACCGAGCCGTTGTATCGAATGGGGGATGCATGAACCGAAGGAGGTATGTTCTGTCATTGCCTGCTGTCGATATATAGGTAGAATATTCCGATTAAATCAGCTCAGCAGGTGAGTAATGTTCCACCCTTCTTCTCGTGGTGGCAGTTTCTTTAAGAAATTGCCCGGATATTCTACGGCCATGCTCTCCAGACCGGACGCGCGGTGGGCCCTTGTGTTGGCCGGTCTTGCGATAATTGCCGCTCTTGCTGTGGCATATGTAGACACACACACCGATTTGAGGTATCAGTGGCGTGGGCGAAACACTATCGCCGAACTGCGAGAACTGCCGGTTGGGCAAGTCAAGCTCCGCGGCGTTGTCACCTACGTGGATGACGCCAACAGGCGTTTTTGGCTGCAGGACGAGACGGGAGCCATTGCCGTCAATCAGGACCCCAGATTAACGGATACGCACTCGGGTGATGCCGTGCAGCTCGAAATGAGGAAGACCCACCCATACGATCCTGCCGCCGGTCTGTCCAGTGTTGGCTTGGTTGATTTCAAAGTGGACAGGAGCCGAAGAAATGCACCACTGCCGCTTCCCGCAAAGCTAGCCATTCCGAACCTTTCCCAAGAAGCGAATACTGGCATTCGAGTCACAGTTGAAGGAGTGGTCCACGGTGCTTCTGACAAAGGAAACGGCTTGGTGCAAGTCGTCCTCGGAGACCAGGGACAAGAAGTGCAAGCTTTTGTGCCTGGGGATCCGCATTATTTCGCCCAGTGGCGAAATATGCACATAAGAATCACAGGTGTGCTCGAAGTATTGCAGGATGTGGGTTGGAGCCGAACAACTGAGTCGATTTGGGCACAGAACGCAACCGATGTCGAGCGGGTATCAGACGCGCAACCAGCAACGCAAGTTGTGACAATCCGTAGCTTGTATGCCAATGGCAAGCACATTAGTGCACATTCGGTGCGGCTCCGCGGAAGAGTTTTATACCAGGAAGCTCCGGATCTTTTGATCGTGGAGGACGAGTGGGGTGCAGTCACTTGCAGCCTTGAGCAGCCGAGTAAATTCACCCCTGGAACGCCGATTGAGGTCATCGGGTTCATCAAGAGAAATGGTTTGCGAGTCGACCTAGTACACACTGCTGTAACAACGCTTCCCGCAGATGGACGGCAGGTATTTTCCCCGCGTCGTCCCCTCGCAAACATCGCCAGCGTCAGAGCATTAAGTGAACAAGTAATTCGTACAGCCCCACCCGTCAAGGTGACCGGGGTGATCACGTACCTTGATACCGACCTTCGGCAGTTGTTTCTGCAGGATTCCACTGCAGGAATTTTTCTTAAATACGCGGGCACCCCTGTATCGCTTCATCAAGGGGAGAGGATAACCGTATTGGGCATGGCGAATGATGGCGACTTTGCTCCCGTAATCGTCGCCCCGAAGTTTGTACCCATGGGGCCGGCTCCTTTGCCGAAACCGGCTCCAATGAACATGCAAGCCAAATTTGGCCTGCTGGATTCCTTGTATGGCCGGGTTGAGGGTGTTGTGCACCCAATCCGGGAAAAACAATATCCGAAGCACACTACCTTCTATCTATACACGGATGTCGGCCCTGTTCACGTCGATGTCGCAACCGATGGGGCTCAGAACGATTTATTGGCGAACCTTCAGGACGCTACGGTGCGGGCACGTGGAGTGGTCGGAGAAATATTCAATTCACGAAAACAGCTCATCGGCCTGCAACTGACGCTTTCGAATTTGAAGGACATCGAAATCATTGAGCCGGGCAGTTCGAACCCATTTGCAAAACCAGCAACGCCGATAAGCAATCTCCTGAGGTATTCGCCAAATTCCAGGCCTGATCATCGGGTAGTGGTCAAAGGCACGGTAACGATGTTGGGCAACGGGTTTTTCTATGTCCAAGATCGGACTGGCGGAGTACGAGTCGAAGGCGATACAAGTGGCCTCCAATTGCACGATGCAGTGGATGCCGCCGGATATGCGACTCCTACCGGATATTCACCAGTGTTAACGGATGCCATCGCTAAAGTTCGACCCGAGACGTCGCTAATTCGTCCTCAGCCTGTTACAGCCGAAATGATGAGCGACGGGCAATTCGACTCCCAACTTGTGAGCGTCGATGCAACATTGCTCGGCATCGAAAATTCGACTGGCGCGAGGACACTGTCCGTTACCTCTGGTGGACATACATTCCAAGCCGTCCTTTATCTGACAGACACGGGCCAGCGATTCATTCCGCCACAGGATGGTAGCTTGCTCCGTCTCACCGGTATCTGCTCCGTCGATCTGGTTCGCGGTAATACAGGCAATCTGCTAAAGAAAGAACCCGTTACATTCAAGCTGAACATTAGCTCGCCCGGTAATATTCAGGTCTTGAAACACGGTAGTTGGTGGACTTCTCGGCATAGTTCAATGGTGATGAGTATTCTCGTTTTGGCGGTGCTCCTCAGTGCGGCCCGAATTGTTGTTCTGCTGCGTCGAATCGAAGGAAAGAATGAAGAGATACGCAACGCAAATGAAAAGGAAGGTGCCATCCGCCAATTGATCGGCGCTATGCACGAGGTGCGCGTCAATAAGCAGTTCACCTCGCGTGTGACGGTTCCGGAGGCTGATGAGCTTGCGCTGCTTGGCACTGAGTTTAACCATATGCTTGAGGAGCTCCACGTTCGCGACGTCGGAATGGCCGAGGCGGAATCAAAGCTGCGGCAACAGGCCCTCTCTGATGCGCTCACTGGGCTTCCGAATCGCCGCCGCCTTTCCGACCGGCTCTCCCACAGCGTCGCAATTGCAAAGCGCAATGGCAGTATGGTCGCAATACTCTATATTGACCTGGACGGATTCAAGCTGGTGAACGATTCGTTTGGGCACAATTTCGGAGATATGCTTCTGATCCGGGTGGCTGAACGCCTATCAAAGCGAATTAGAGAGTCGGACACGCTCTCGAGGTTAGGAGGGGATGAATTCGCTGTCGTAATGGTCAATTTAAAAACTGTTGAGCACGCCGAATCGCTAGCTCGGACGCTACTGGAAGTGATTGCCAGTCCCTGCGAGATCGATGGCCAGACAGTCACCATTGGCGCAAGCATCGGCATTTGCCTGTTTCCAAATCAGGCGAACGATGAATATGAATTACTGCAGTTTGCCGACACTGCCATGTACTCGGCTAAACGTTCGGGTAAGAACCGGGTAGTTCTGTTCACAAAGGACCTTGGGGAGTCAGTCCGCGAGCGCCTTACAATCGAGAATCAGCTGCGCCGCGCTATCGACGATAGGGAAATTGACGTTCATTACCAGCCAGAATTTGAGATTGGCTCAGCTAATCCAGTCCGTTTCGAAGCGTTGGCGAGGTGGACACATCCTACGCTGGGGAGCATTCCACCGTTGAAATTCATTCCCATTGCGGAAGAGAGTGGGTTGATCATTCCGTTGGGAGCTTACATCATGGAGCGCGCCTGCGCGGACTGCATGTCGTGGCAATCAAAGTTGGGAATTCCCATAGAAGTTGCTGTGAACGTCTCAACCGTGCAATTCGGCCGCGACTCTTTTGTCCAGGAAGTCGAGTCGGTTCTCAAGAAGACTGGCCTGCAGCCGAAACTGCTGCAGCTTGAACTTACGGAATCCGTAATCCTGAGTGGATTGGAGAGTGCAATTGCAAAGATAAAGCTCTTGCAAAGCATCGGCGTAACTATCGCAATTGACGACTTCGGTACAGGCTACTCGGCTCTCAGTTATATCGAGAAACTACCATTCAACGCTTTGAAAATCGACCGCAGCTTTGTTAAAGAAATCGTGCAGCGTTCGGAGACGAAAGCAATGGTGCGTTCACTCATATTGTTTGCGCAGGAACTCGGCATGAGGGTAATTGTGGAAGGTATTGAAAGCGGAGCACAACTTAGGGCAATCCAGGACATCGGCGCAGACGAAGTCCAGGGATACTTTCTCGGAGGTCCGACGGCAGATCCTCTCTCTCAATTGTCATGCCCGAAGGGAATCGTTGCGAATGTCATGCAGGATCTTGTGGCGACCGAACCTATGGCGATCGAACCTATATAGATACCTGCGACGGCCTTTTACAAGTGTTCGCAGCTTAATTCGACTTCTAGAATCATGCAAACATTCAAACCTTGGAAGATGCCCTCGGCTGACCTTCCGCGACGGAGATGGGTAAGTTGCCGGCATCTACGCCGCCAAATCCGCAGTGCGGAATTGCTGCCGTCTAGTTCTGAGCGAAGTCTGATTTGACGATCCCCGCCATAGTTTGGCCGTTGTGGGATGTTTTGGGGCAGGGAAGACAAGCTTCGAGGTGCTTTGTATTTGATCTCCGCGCCCGCACCGCGCATGGCGCGCAACATCACAACTACTCTTTAGTTTGTCGTCTTCCGATTCAGGCCCTCATCACGGCCCGCGGCAAACAACGCCATGACGTGTGATCGATCAAGTCGAATCGACGAGTATCTTCGCGATGTTTAAAGCGACCAAGAGCGCAGCAACCTACAGAGGTTATAAGCAAGACACGGCATGGTTTCGAAAACCGTGCGAAAAGCACCTCGGCTCAGCATCCCCTTCGACCTCTCCGGCGAGAATTCCCGCTTTCAATGCCATGCGTCTAATGCTTCGCTCGGGGAAGAACCGACAGATGTACGCTTCAGCTTTCCACCCTCTCTCCAGGGAAGATAGAAACGCCTACCTTTGCTGCTAGCGAACCCGCCGTCAATGAGTATGAGTCTAGGGTCAGGCTTACCGTTCTTTCGAATAAACGGTACGAATTGCCAGCGGCCGCCTGGTGGGCGATACTGTATGAGGTTAGCTTGCTCATGACCATAACCACTGTCCGCGTACTTCGGGTCGCCTCCATTTGGAGGCGGCTGTTGCACGTGATTTTATGAAAATGATTAGTAAGTTGATGAGTGAGTGCCGCCAGCTTCAGTAAAGTATTGAAATAAAAAGCGGGAGTAGTTCAGTGGTAGAACGTCAGCTTCCCAAGCTGAATGTCGCCGGTTCGATCCCGGTCTCCCGCTCCAATCGAATAGCCCTCGTCTTACTTCACTTCCTGAATCCGAAGAATCAAACAGACAATCGCCTTGTCTCCCGTAATCAGAAACTGGTGCGGAACCCCGGCCGGGACATGTGCAAAATCGCCCTGGCGCAATTCCTGTCGCACGCCCTCTGCGATCGAATGACCTCGAACTTCACCGAATCCCGCTGGTCGTGATCGATTGACCTTCCCGCCAGTCACCAGCGTCGCCGTGCCGGCTAGAACGTTAAAAAAGCATGTGAAATCGTGGTGTAGCTCCGCATCGCCCGTCCGGCTCTGGAACGACAACACGGCGGAATAGTGTGGAAATTCCTTGATGATCTCGCTGGCTGACCCGTCGCCATATTTCGCCATTTTACGCAGATACGCCGCGCGCTCCAGCAGAACTGCAGGGGACCAGTGATCCACGGGCGACCGATTCTTCACACGGGGCGCAATCTCTTCAAGATTTACATCGTTCAAAATCTTCTTTGCAATTTCGTCCATGCGTCCTCCTTGCCCGTACGATTCGCCGTCTATTCCAGCCCGGCGAGTTTGCGTGCCCGTTCAAATACATCCAGAAACATCGGCCGCGTAAGCTTTCCCGTGTTCGTGTTCTGCAGCGAAGGGTGGTAGCTGGCGATGACGGTCAACCCGTCAGGCAGCTTGTACTCAGCTCCATGCCCAAACGCAAATCCTGAGCGCGACTTCAACTTTCCCGCTCTCATTTCGAAAGCGAGCAAGCCGTCGAACGCAATGCGCCCCAGGCACACGATTACGCGCAGTTCCTTCAGCAACGGCATCTCCTCGTCTAACCAATGTGCGCACTGCCGCTGCTCGTCGGGCAAAGGTTTGTTTCCGGGCGGCGCGCAGCGAACTACTGCGGTAATCCACATGCCTTTCAACTTCATGCCGTCGTCGCGCGAAACCGAACTCGGTTGCGATGCAAACCCAGCCTCATGCAGCACCGGGTAAAGAAAATCACCAGAGCCGTCACCGGTAAACATCCGGCCCGTGCGGTTGGACCCATGCGCGCCGGGAGCCAGTCCAAGCGTCAGCACGCGCGCATGTTCATCGCCGAACGACGGCACCGGCTTGCCCCAATATTGCCAATCGGCATAGGCGCGTCGCCGTACCCGCGCAACCTCCATGCAGTGCTCTCGCAGCCGCGCACAGTCGCTGCAGGAGATGATCTTGGCGTTCAAAGTATTTAAAGGAGAAGAGTCCTTCGTCATAAGCAGATTTTACGGCGCGAAGTGCCTTTTCGTTGCCTTGGCTGGGGCGGCCGCGTCACTCGCCCTCCGAGCAGCATTTAGCGTGTGCCATACTGAAAATGTCTTTCATTCGCATTTGTCGGAGCCGATTTTTATGCCGGGCACAGCCAATCCGGAATTCCTGCGCCGCGCTATCAGCCTTGCGACTCAAAATGTCCTGGAGGGCAAAGGCGGACCATTCGGCGCCGTGATTGTCCATGAGGGCCAAATCGTGGGCGAGGGCGTAAATTCTGTCACCGCTACTAACGATCCCACTGCACACGCTGAAGTAATCGCCATCCGAGCCGCCGCGCGCACTCTTCGTACATTCGATCTCGCGGGTTGCGACGTCTACTCCAGTTGCGAACCGTGTCCCATGTGTCTCGCAGCAGCGTATTGGGCCCGCATCCGCGCAATCTATTACGGCGCCTGCGCTGCCGACGCGGCCAGAGCAGGTTTCGACGACGCATTTCTTTACGATGAAATGCGCAAGGAGCACGCATCGCGTGCGATCCCTTCAAGCCAGTTGCTCAACGAGGAAGCCTGGGCAAGCTTCAAAGCCTGGATTGAATCTCCCAACAAAATTCAATACTAGCTAACCCGCCTGCCTGTGTATGCCTGAAATTCTGAAATAGAAGAAGTTCCACCTGTTACGAACAATGACGCAAGTTACTGCCCGTCGCCGATCACATTCCAATCATCGGAATCACGAGTATACTTCTCGGCTAAGAATATGGAAGCCTTGGAATCTTCACCGCTCATGTTGCCGTACTCGCTGCAAAATGCAGCAGTGCTTACCATTGTTCTCGCATTCGTCGGTTACCTGGTAACGTTCACAATCAATCGCATGATGGCCCGCCGCGCCGACCATCTGCGCCTTATCGACCAGCGTTTGAACGATTTTTATGGGCCTCTTTATGTGGCCACAGTCGCAGGCAATATCGCTTACAAGTCGCTGCTTGGCAAACAGGGCAAAACCCAGTGCCACCCCATTCGCGATGAGGATCTGAAGGAGTGGATCCTTTGGATGACGACCATATTTATGCCCCTGAACGACGTGCGCGAAAAGATCATCATTGCCAACGCTCACCTGATCATCGAAGAAGAAATGCCACAGTGCCTGCTCGACTTTGTGACTCATGTGGTCGGATACAAAGCGTTGATGGCGAAGTGGGCTGAAGGCGATTACAGCGAACGCCGCTCCATCATCGGCTGGCCGCCTGAGTTCGACATTTATGTGGAACGGTCGTACAAAGGTCTCAAAGCGGAGCAGACCCGCCTGCACCACAGCTTTGCCTGGCGATTTGTTCACACCGCCAACGGCCGTAAACTCCGGCAGCGAACTGGATCTGCTGAATCAGGTGCCCCGCCAGCGGCGGAGTCACGCAACCATCTATGGAATCGGCCGAAAGTTGGCTAGAGCCGCTCGTACAGCGCCTGGTTTCGGTAACCGAGTAGAACCACGAGGGTCCAGATGCCCATCGCTGTTCCGAAGGGGAACTTGATGAGGCTGAAGATGGCCGCGATGATCGCGACAAGTCGGCCCCACGGCGTGTGCTCCATCAAACCCCAACCAGCAGCGGCTGCCAGCACCGTACGCAGCAGGATGAAGATCCACATCATGTGCAGGAATGCGGGGCCCATTAGGAAGGGCACCGGTCCGTGCATCCACGGACCCCAGGGACCCATTCCACCAGAAAAAAATGCCTTGGCGAACGTCAATCCCGCAAAGCCAAGCAAGAATCCCAAACCGGCATAGATCAACCAGAAGATGCTCAGTACCCGGATTTTACTGGCATAGTTCTCCACCTCGAACTGAAAGCCGGGAACAGGAGGAACCGGCGGCGCCACTTGGCGGCCGCATTGCGGACAAACCATCTGCCCCTGCGCCAACGCCTGTCCACATGCACTGCAGTACATAATCGCCCTCCGTGCCACTTAATGGCTGCATAAACGTACGCAAACGGGGACGCGGCGGTTCCAATGTCCCGCCTGCCGTTTTCTCTTGCTCGCAACTGAATGGAGGAGGTTTTAGAATGCCCGATGCGGATGAGGCTGTGCATCGGCGAAGGCGGTGCAAACGTTCTGCTGCACTGGCGGAAGAACGCTGAATCGATCAGTGAATCGGTGGCGCTTTACGCTTCTCCCAGCGCTCTTCATTACGGTCGTCGCGCAGGACGATCGCGGTGATTCGACCATCCGGGGCGTGCTCGCCAATGATCCGCGGTAGATACGAGCCCTGTGGATAGAACAGCACGGTGGGAGTTTCGGCAGCTAGTTCATCGATTTCGCCGTATCGGTTCCGGCCATAAAGCTTTTCGTTCTGCCAGAAGATCGTCATGGCGGTATGGCCATTCGGCTCCAGGTATTCGCCCGTCAGATTATCAATTTGTGCCTCGGTGAGCCGTAGAGCCGGAGGGTGCAGGGGAATGACGATGCGTTCAGCGTAGGGTGGCGGCTCTGGTTCGCGCACATTCGCGCGGCCGCTGCGCAAATTGGGAGCAGAAGGTAGGTGATGTTCGAGGAGCCAGCGTGGAAGTTCCGGTTCGTTGTAGGCGCGGGTCCATGTGTCATGGTGCATACCCTGGTAAATCCAGAGCCGAACGCGACCGCCGGAGGTTTTCAGTGCCTCATACATAATTTCGCTCTGGCGGATGTTAACCACCGAGTCCTCAGTCCCGTGGAAGAGCCAGAAGGGAGTGCGCCCGACAGCTCGGGCGTACTCAGCGGGCAGGCTGTAAGCGCGTGTCCAACGCTCGGGAGCGTAACTCCAGAAGATGCCGCCTGACGCAATGGCAACCGCGGCCCATCGGTGCGGATACTGGCGCGCCAGTTCCCATGCGCCGTAGCCACCCAACGACAGGCCCGTGAGATAAGTGCGGTCGGGGTCACCGTTGAATTCCGAAATCTCGCGATTGAGCGTGGCAATCGCCATCTCTAAACTTGCCGGATCGGTCCAGTAAGCATCCTGGGGGCATTGCGGCATCACGATAATGAACGGCCAACGGTCGGGATGATCGCGAACCTGAGCCGGCAGGCCGATTTGCGTCTGCCACATGCCTTCACTTCCGCGCTCGCCGCGTCCATGAAGGAAAAGAATGACGGGCCAGAGCCTGCGGTCCTCGTGCTTCCAGCCTTCGGGTAAATAGACCTCGTATCGGTACGTAATGCCGCGGATCGTGATACTGCGGTTCAGGAATCCTGTTTCCTGGGGCAGGTTTTTGCGGTTTTTCCCGATGGCTGCGGACGCGGAGTCAGGGGCGATGACCCCCAGGAGGGCCAGCAATCCAGATAGCCAAAAGGTTGGTAGTCTACGAGCAAAAGACATTCGAAATTCCAATGACCAATATACCGGGCGGAACCTGGCAACGGTGCAGCGGACCGCGATGGGGAGCGCCGGGCGAGGTCGGCTGGGGCGGATCGTGATGATCTGATTGCATTTTCCTTGCGGGTTTCTTACGTGCATCGTGACAGAATCAGAGATGTCTATGCAATCGGAACTCATCAAAACGCTGAAACCGGGAGGCACCCTGGACCACTATCGTCTGGAGGCGATCATTGCACATAGCGGGATGTCGACCCTCTATCGCGCATTGGACCTGAACAGCGGCAACCGGGTGGCGCTTAAGGTTCCACTGCCCGAAATGGAGGCCGATCCTGTTTTGCTGGAACGTTTCAAGCGCGAACAGGAGATCGGCCAGGAACTCGATCACCCGGGAGTAGTGAAGACCTTCAGCAGCGAGCATCGCAGCCGCCTTTACATGGTCATCGAATGGGTTGAAGGGCGGTTGCTCCGCTCGATCATGAATGAAGAGGGCATTGACGGCGGACGGCGGTTGCCAATCGATCGTGCTGTCAAGATCATGCTCCGCCTGTGCGACGCGCTCGATTACATGCATAAGCACGGCGTGGTCCATCGCGATCTGAAGCCGGAAAACGTTATGGTACTCGACCACGACCAGATCAAGCTGCTCGATTTCGGCATCGCAATGAAGGAAGATGCGCGCCGGCTGACATTTGCGGGCCCTTCCCCCATGCTCGGCACGCCGGACTACATCGCACCGGAACAAGTGAAGGGCCAGCGTGGCGATCAGCGCAGTGACATCTATGCGCTCGGCGCTATGTTCTACGAAATGTTGACCGGGCAGCCACCTTTCACTGGCCCAAGCCCGTTAGCCGTAATGAATGAACGCCTCATTGCCGATCCGCCGTCTGCGCGCAAATTGAACCCGGAAGTCTCTCCGCAGCTGCAGGAGGTTTTGTATCGCGCACTCGAGCGCAACCCGCGCCACCGGTACGCCACTGCCCATGAAATGGCCTGGGATCTTGAACACCCGGAGACCGTAGGGGTGGAAGAGGGCGCACAACGTCCTTCGCTTCATCAACGTCTGTTTCCCGGCGGGCGCAAAATGATCATGTATGCGCTATTGGCTTTGCTGCCCATCCTGATCTTTGGGCTCATGATTGTGCTGGCAAAGCGTTAAGGCGCACCCGTAAACTACTCGCGGCCGATTGCATCAGAAAAATTAGGCCTGCTGAGGTGCGTCCCATGAAAACAATGAAGATGGTCGGTTTGGCGCTGGTGTTGTTGCCCGCGTCGGCCTGGGCTGCAAAGAAGCCCAAAGTTGCTGCTGCGATCAACCAGGCGCACACAGTCTATGTCCAGGCTGCGGATGGAGAAGAGACAAAACCGGGCCTTGCCAAAGAAGACATGCAGGCGATTGCCAATGTGCGTACCGCACTGCGCAATTGGGGTCGCTACACTCTCACTGACGATCGCAGCAAGGCTGACCTCATCGTCGTGGTGCGCACGGCCAGTCGGAGAAGCGACCCCGCGGGAGGGTTCGGCAGAAGCTCGGAGGGTAATGGCTCAGGCGTTGGTGCCCGGGGAAGTGACATGCCGGCCCCGCAAGGGGGGCAGTTCCCAGGGCAGGGACGTGACAATGTCGGCGCCATGGATGAAGCCGCGTTTGATGTGGATCGGCTTGAGATTTGCCAACTGAAGCCGAACGGGAAATTGACAGGCGCGCTTTGGAGCCGCTCGATGGAGAATGGCCTGGCTCCGCCACGGTTGCTTCTATTTGCGCAATTCAAAGACGAGGTTGAAAAGGCGTATCCGGAACCCGCTGGAGCACCGCCACCTGCGACTCCCTAGGACGAATCTCGATTCCGCGAACCGCAAGCATCAATCGAGCCGTACATTCACGGGACGAATCTTTGGATAATCACGCGGGCGCACAGTAGGCATGCTTTCCATCGCTTCCAACCAGCCCTTGATTTCAGCGCGGAGGGGCGCAACTTCAATTCCCCCAAAAAGAGCAGGTGATCGCGAGAGCCTGTTAAGCGCGCGGCGGAGCAGCGACACCGCGCCTATCAAGTTGCCAGCTTCAAAGTGATGCAAGGCGGCCGTAACTTGGACAAGGCTCTGCAAAAAGCTCTTCTCCGGCTCGTGCAATCTGAGCCACACGCCTTCCCAGTGCTCATGGGCCTCAAAGAACTGCGCTGCGCGATAACACGCAAGCCCTTCGGCGAGCCCACCGCTACTCCAATCAAGAGTCACCAGTCCAGTATCACTCGTGCAGGATGATTTGAATCTGCTCATCTCCCGCGGGCTCGCTGAACTACTGCTTGATCACGGTTCCGTCGCGAAGGCGAATCTCGCCCCATCCGCCGTTCAAGTTATCTTCTTTGAACGGAGCTTTGGCAGCTTCCTTCTCGTCGATTTCGATACCCCATCCCGGCTTCTCATTGACCCACAGATAACCATCGCGCATCTCTGGGCACCCCTGAAAAATGGACTGAGTGCGTTCATTAAAGGGCGAATACTCCTGAATGCCGAAGTTATAACTGACCAGGTCAAGGGTTACATTGGCCATGTGTCCCACTGGTGAAACGTCGCCGGGTCCGTGCCAGGCAGTCTTCACTCCAAATTGCTCCGACAGAATTGCGATCTTACGTGCCGGACTGAATCCACCGGTCTGCGACACGTGAACACGGATGTAGTCAATCAATTGCTCTGAGATCAACGGCTCCCATTCATGCGGGCTGTTGAAGAGTTCTCCCATCGCGATGGGAGTGGCGCAGTTCTGACGAATCTGTCGAAAGTATCCAAGGTCTTCGGGCGACAGCGGATCTTCGAGAAAGAACATCCGATACTGCTCGGCTTCCTTGCAGAACTGTACGGCTTCATTCGGCGAAAGCCTCTCATGCATGTCATGGAGCAGCTCTATCTCATCGCCGAGCTCGCGGCGGCAAATTTCCAACAGCTTTAATCCACGCCGTACCTGCAACGCCCGATCGAACAGCGGTTTGTCGTGTAACGCCTTGGGCCTGCCCGCTTCTCTGTGCGACGAACCATAACCTGCCATTCCCGGCAGGCCGACCTGCACGCGAATGTGCCGGAATCCTTGTGCAATATATTTCTTTGCGTCCGCGACGACATCTTCGTATTCATCACCACTGGCGTGGGCATAGCAGTCAGCAGCTTCGCGGCACTTGCCGCCTGCGAGTTGGTAGACGGGCAATCCTGCCTGGCGTCCCTTGATGTCCCATAGCGCCTGGTCCACGCCACTGATTGCATTGTTCAGCACGGGGCCATTCTTCCAATAGGAGCTGTCGTAACACGACTGCCAGATGTCTTCAATGCGGTCCGTTGTCTTCCCCACCAAAAACGGCTTCAGATACTTCTCAACTGCGGGCTTCACCAGGTCAGCACGCTGCGTGAATGTCGCGCACCCATAGCCGTGGAGGCCCTCTTGGTCGGTGGTGATCTTTACTACGGTTAGACGTACGCCTGCAGGCGCACATTCGATTACGCTGATGTCTTTGATACGCGGGGACGGCATTCCGCGCGTGGCCCGGCTGAATTGTTCTTCGGCTCTTATCACGCGCGGAGAAAGGGCCAGAGCCCCTGTTGCAGCAATCGTCGTTAGAAAATTGCGCCGATCTACTCTCATGGTGAATTTTTCCTTTTTCCCGTCATTTCACCGCAGGAGCATGCAGCGGCGAGCACAGGTAAGCAATTCTACGCCGACGATTTGGGTTCATTGATCCCAGGAATTTGGAGCACAATCATTGGAATTTTCATTGAAGCGGCCTGAGGCGCTGCCTCGCCCGACGACATTGTCCCGCTACAATACGTTGTGGTTCGTGGAGGTATGGAATGAACATCACCAGGCGTTCTGCTGTGAAACTTGGCGCGGCGGGTGCGCTGGCAGGCCTGAAGTCTTCTGCCCAGGTGACTGGGTACGGGGAGCACGGATTGCGACTCGGTGGGCCGGTGTTTCTCAAAACTGAGGATCCGGCGCTTCTGGCGAGAGAGCATCGACGGCTCGGCTACGGTGCTGCGTATTGCCCGGAATTTGCAACACTCGCGGACCTGAAAACCGTTCGTGAAATCGAGCGCAGCTTTGCCGCCGAGAGAATCGTGATTGCCGAGGTGGGCGCTTGGCGCAACATGCTCGATCCCGATCCAGCCAAACGGAATGCCAATCTGGACTACGTGGTTCAGCGCTGCGCACTGGCAGACGAAATCGGCGCACGATGCTGTGTTGATATTGCCGGCTCATTCAACAAGGACAGCTGGTATGGTCCCGACCCGCAGAATCTTTCGCAAGAATTTTTCGACCAGACGGTGCAGAACTGCCGCCACATCCTGGACCAGGTAAAGCCGAAGCGTACCCGTTTCACAATTGAGATGATGGGTTGGAATCTGCCGGATGGCCCCGACGCATATCTGGAACTGCTTAGAGCGGTAGACAGGAAAGCGTTTGCAGTGCATCTCGATATTTGTAACGGCATCAACTCACCGCGCCGCTTTTATGAGAACGCCGCGTACATTCGCGAGTGCTTCAAGAAGTTGGGGCCCTGGATCGTTTCCTGTCACGGAAAAGATCTGAAGTGGATCATCGAGTACAACGTGCGTTTTCAAGAGGTCGCTCCGGGAAGCGGACAGATCGATTACGGTACTTACCTTGAAGAACTGGCGCGGCTGGATGCTGATGTTCCGCTCATGCTCGAGCACCTGAGCTCCGCTGCGGAATACGATCAAGGACGCAATTACATACAATCGCTCGCAACCAGCAAAGGGATCGTTCTGAACCGGGGCTGAAATTCATGAATGTTCATCGAAAGATCTCTCGCCGCCAATTCGTTCAACTGGGCACCGCAGGTGTCGCAGCGTCCGGCGTTGCAGGCAAGAAAATACTCGCGGCGGAAGGCTCGGAGCCTACCTTTGCGATCCCCGACGAACGATGGCGCTTGTGGCCCGACACTCAAGCCGAGTGGGAAAACGATGAGCTCTATCTGCCAGACGAAGTCAATCTGGCTTCTCTTCCTGCGCATTCTCCAACGGGAGGTTGGGAAACACTCAATGTGAACCAAGGGATTCCGATCACGCTGCCTGCATCGGTCGAACAGTACTACTGGGGTCGGCTCGGCTCACGGCCATATACAAAGGCGGAATACGAATATGCTGAGGCCGACCCACGTGTGATGAACGGTGCTTACCGCGGTGTCTCGTGGTTCTGGCGCGATTTTGAATTGCCTCCATCGACCCGCGGCAAGCAAGTAACACTTTGCATTCGAGGATACCGTCAGCGCGTCGAGGTTTACATCAATCAGAAGCTGGCCGGTTACGATCTCATCGCAGAAACTTCATACGAATGCGACATTACGCCCTTTCTACGGCAAGGCGCCAATCAACTGGCGCTCCGCATTACGCATCCGGGCGGCGTGTATGACTGGCGCGACTATACAAAGCTGCGCTGGGGTGCGAAAGAGTTCCACGCCGGCCGAGGCTTTGGCGGTGTTGACCGCGGCATCACGATTCGCATTCACGACAAAGTGTTCCTGAGCGATCTTTGGGTGCTCAACACATCTCAAAT
>Ga0207657_10003737_pt1 | contig 16177 bp, 15 predicted proteins | sample KBSC33metaG_FD_184316 | JGI IMG/M metagenome (GOLD analysis project Ga0207657, IMG submission 184316) | Corn rhizosphere microbial communities from Kellogg Biological Station, Michigan, USA - KBS C3-3 metaG (SPAdes) (version 2) | ecosystem: Host-associated > Plants > Roots > Rhizosphere > Soil ... | reverse complement strand
GGCGGGCCGCCGCGATTCATCCGATTGCAGCATTGCAAACCGAGTACTCGCTATGGAGCCGCGACCCGGAGGACGAGATCCTGCCGGCCTGCCGTGAACTTGGCATTGGCTTCGTGGCTTATAGCCCGCTCGGTCGCGGCTTCCTCACCGGTCAGATCAAGACATTCGATGATCTCGCCGCCGATGATTACCGCCGCTCGTCACCAAGATTCCAGGGCGAGAATTTGGCCCGGAATTTGGCGCTGGTCGATCGCGTCGGGGAGATCGCAAAAGAAAAAGGCTGCACGCCATCGCAGTTGGCGCTCGCCTGGGACTTGGCACAGGGTGATGACATCGTGCCGATCCCCGGTACGAAGCGTCGCAAATATCTGGAAGAAAATATCGCAGCCGTCGACGTGCAGTTGACGCCGGCCGATTTGAGCCGCATCGAAGACTTGATGCCGCGGGGCAGCGCATCCGGCCCGCGTTACCCCGAAACGGTGATGCGCTTGATTGACGAGTGAGTACCGATCTTTACGACACAACCCCGAACAGCGCTGAAGTAGAACGCGGCATATCGTGCGATCGTGAAGGCCTGGTGATGGCGGGGCCTTCACGAGGGACCGACGCCATAGACGTACCAACGGCCGTGCCAAAAGTGTCGAGCGTGCGAATGATGATGCCGGCGCCCGTGATGACCGGAGTGGTGTCCATGTCCTCGGTGTATGCCACGGTGATGCATGCCGCCGTGATGACCGCCACGGTGATGCATGCCGCCATGATGACCACCGTGGTGATGCATGCCACCGTGATGGCCGCCGCCGTGATGCCCGCCATGACCGTGAGACCTGGCCGAGGCTGCAAGCGGCATACAAAGAGCCGCTACGACAACCACCGCCATAGCGATGTTTCGAAGCATTGTTTCCTTCCCAGCGTCGCAGGAAACTCGATACGAGTTCCCCTTATCGGGGCATCGCTAGTGAGTGCCTAGAGGGTAACTTCGACCCGCCAGACTTGTTCCGAATCCAGCGATTGCGTCTCTCTCGCGGACGAAGCTTCCGAGCCGCGTTAATTAGTCGGGACGGGTCGTAGTGCGTGCTTGGGCGCTTCGTTAATTATGCATTCGAAATTAACGATGCGGCGAGATGGGCGGAGGAAGTAATCTCCGGCGTCCTAGACTAACGGCCATAGAGACATAATAGCCGGAGATCAGCGGATGCTCTACCGAATGCTTCTCTATCCCCTCGCAGCTTGGATGCTCGCTTCAACCTGCGTTGCCCAAGCCCAAACCGAGTCGCCGAAGTTGGCACCATCGGACCTTGCCGCGAATGCCTCTAGCGAACCTGGAGTCATGCTGAAGCGTTTGCATGATTATGTAAAAAGCAGTCCGCTCGACTTCGAGACCTCATTCGATGCCCGCATGCAGGGTGACGAGTTATTTCGAGGATCGGTTCATTTCCTCATTTCCCGGCCCGATCTATTGCGCATCGAAACCAATTCTGGCCGGAACTCTTACGTCGTCATTTCCGATGGGAAAGTGATGACCATTTATGATCCACGCCAACGAAAATTTGCACAGATGACCGCACCCCGTTCACCCGCTGCAGCGTTTAGCCTGCTTACTGGCGAAATGGGTGTCGAGTCACAAGTGCTGAATTTTCTAGGGGTGCTGGATGATGTGGTCGCGGGCGCCGACGGCGTTCACGTCGCCGCTGCCGGAGAGGGCACAATAGGCGGGCGGCAATGTGATCGCGTCACCATTGTTGGGCCGAGCAGCGACAAGTGGGAAGCCTGGTTGGAAAAAAGCGAGGTCCCGCTGCTGTGCAAACTTGTCAATTATGGCGATACTGTCCAGACCAACGTATTTAAATGGAAGTCGAGCCCGGTCTTTTCTCCGGAGACGTTTGTATTTTCCCCACCGCAGGGCAGCACAAAGGTTGATGTTGGCAGCTTGGGTTTGTCGCCCCCCGAGTGAGTTGGTTCGAAGTCAAACCATCGCGGCATTGCCGCAGTAAGCCGGGCCGCGAGAGCTTGAACCTCGCCAGGTTGCGCGCCGCTATGGGCAGAGGCGCCAGGCAGCGCGGCGCGTCTCTCATCTGACGGCACCGTGGATCCGCCTGCCAACGGAAGCCATTTCGATCCGCCCCCTTGGCCCTCTCGGTTCTGACGTTGATGTGCGTTATGAACGTCACGCTCGTCGCGCTCATGACCGGACCTTGCATCGCGGCATCGTATTTGATAGTCGAAAAATCATGCGACACCAAACACATAGGTTCTGCATCGCGCCGATGATGGACTGGACCGATCGGCATTGCCGGGCTTTTCACCGTCAGCTGACGAAACACGCCCTGCTTTATACCGAGATGGTTACGGCGGATGCTGTCATTCGGGGCGACCGCGAGCATCTCATCGGCTTCTCTGAGCATGAGCACCCGATCGCATTGCAGCTTGGCGGTTCCGATCCCGTCAAACTCGCCGAGGCCGCCAAGATTGGGGCCGATTTCGGCTATGACGAAATCAATCTCAATATCGGTTGTCCGTCTGATCGTGTTCAGGAAGGTCGCTTCGGCGCTTGCTTGATGGCGGAGCCTCAGCTCGTTGCAGATTGCGTTGGGGCGATGAGGGTCAGCCAACCTGTCGCCGTCACGGTCAAGTGCCGCATCGGCATCGACGATCAGGATGATGAAGCAGATTTGCAGCGTTTCATCGATATCGTCGCCGCGGCCGGTTGCACGACATTTGTCGTGCATGCGCGCAAGGCGTGGCTCAAGGGCTTGTCGCCGAAAGAGAACCGGGAAGTTCCGCCCATCGATTACGGGCGAGTCTATCGCCTGAAAGCGGCGCGGCCTGAACTGGAAATCGTGTTGAATGGCGGCATCGAAACCGTCGGCGCCGCGCAGGCTCATCTCGACCACGTCGATGGCGTCATGCTCGGCCGGGCCGCGTATCAGAATCCGTTCGTTTTAGCGGACGTCGATCGCATCATATTCGGCGACGCCCGCGATACCCCGACGCGCACCGAGGTTCTCGAGGCTCTCATAAGTTACGCGGAACATCACCTCGAGAAGGGCGGCCGGCTTTCGAATATCACACGGCACGTGCTCGGACTTTATCATGGGCAACCGCGCGGCAAGGTCTTCCGCCGCTTCCTCAGCGAACAGGCCACGCGCTCCGGGGCCGGCGTCGAGGTTTTGCGTGAGGCAATCGAACTCGTCGAAAGTAGGCTCAACCGACATGACCAATCGCGCGCGGCTTGAGGCAGCTTGATGTTCGGCGAGATGTCGCCCGAAACCCTCGCCGGATTGCTTCTGCTGCTTGCGGCAGCCGGGCTCCTCGCGGGGTTTCTTTCGGGTCTTCTCGGCATCGGCGGCGGCGGTGTTCTCGTGCCAGTGCTTTACGAAGTGTTCGGCGCTGCCGGCGTTCCTGAAGACGTCCGCATGCACGTGACGCTTGGGACGACGCTCGGCGTCATTGCTCCGACCGTTCTCCGATCGTTTGTGGCGTTTCGCGCCCGCGGCTCCATTGATATGGACGTCGTCAGGCGGCTGGGGCCGTGGGTTTTTCTCGGCGTCACGCTTGGCGTTCTGATCGCCAGCAGCGCCAGCAGCGTCGCACTGCGGTGGGTATGGGTCGTCTTCGGAACGTGCCTCACGATCAAAATGGCGCTCGGCCGCGACGATTGGCAGATATCCGACACCTTGCCGCGTCCACCGTGGCTCGAGGCCGGCGGTTTTCTCATCGGCGTCATTTCAACCCTGATGGGAATCGGCGGCGCGACCTTCATGGTGCCGCTGATGACGCTCCACGGCCGGCCGCTGCTGCAAGCCGTCGCCACCGCGACCGGTATTGGCCCGATCATCGCGATCCCAGGTATTATCGGCTACATCATATCGGGCTGGGGCGTGCCGGGCCTACCGCCGCTGTCGCTCGGCTACGTCAACCTCGGCGCCTGCCTGATTGCACCGCTCGCCGTCTTCGCCGCACCCTACGGCGTTCGAATGGCTCACGGCATCTCGAAGCGCGCCCTTGAACTGGCGTTCGCCGCCTTCATCGCCTGCGTCGTTGCGCGGTTTCTGTGGACGCTCTTAGCTTGATTTACGCCGGCGGCCGGCTCCACGGAGTGGAGTCACCGGCGCCAAGCTAAACCGCGATCTTTTGATTGTACTCGCCGACCTCGGGAAAACGCGACAGCTGTTGATCGAGGTCCTTGAAAATGGCCTTCATGTTGGCTTCCGACGTCGGGCTTTCGACGACGACGACCAATTCCGGCTTGTTTGATGAGGCCCTGACGAGGCCCCAGGTCCCATCCTCGAGCATCACGCGAACGCCATTGACGGTAATCAAGTCGCGAATACCCTGTCCCGCAATGCGCCCGCCGGATTCTTTCTGACGCTTGTAATGTTCGGTGACACGATCGACGACGTCATACTTCTTCTCGTCGTCGCAATGCGGCGACATCGTCGGCGAGCTCCAGGTTTTCGGCAGGGCATCGCGAAGATCGGCGACAGACTTGCCCGGATTGCGGTCGAGCATATCGCAGACGGCGAGGGCGGAAACGAGCCCGTCGTCGTAACCGCGTCCGAGCGGCGCGTTGAAGAAGAAGTGACCGGATTTTTCGAAGCCGACGAGAGTCTTGTTCTCGAAATTAAAGCGCTTGATGTAGCTGTGGCCGGTCTTCCAGTAAGTCGTCGTCGCGCCATTGGCGACGAGCACGGGATCGGTCGTAAAGAGGCCCGTTGATTTCACATCGACGACGAATTTCGCATTCTTGTGAAGCGAAGATATATCGCGTGCGAGCATGACGCCGACCTTGTCGGCGAATATTTCATGCCCGTCGTTCGCGACCACGCCGCAGCGGTCGCCGTCTCCATCGAATGCGAGGCCGACATCGGCACCGGTTTCGAGCACCTTCGCCGATACCGCGTTCAGCATCTTCATGTCTTCGGGATTGGGATTGTGGTTCGGGAAGGAATGGTCGAGGTCTGCATTGAGCGGGATGACCTCGCAGCCGACGGCGGCGAGTACTTGCGGCGCGAACGCACCGGCCGTGCCGTTCCCACAGGCCGCTACAACCTTCAGGCGGCGCTTCAGCTTCGGCCGGGCGGTCAACGATGCGATGTAGCGCTCGGCCATGTCGGGCACATAGATATAGCGTCCGCCAGCTTTCACATCTAAGTTGCCGTCGAGAACAATTTTCTTCAGCTCCAGCATGTCGTCGGGCCCGAACGTCAGCGGACGCGAAAGACCCATCTTGATGCCAGTCCAACCATTGTCGTTATGGCTGGCGGTTACCATCGCCACGCCTTCGACGTCGAGGTCGAACTGCGCGAAGTAGGCCATCGGCGACAGGGCCAGGCCGATGTCGTGAACCTCGCAGCCGCCGGCCAGCAGCCCGGTCATCAAGGCCTGTTTCACGGCGGCGGAATACCAGCGGTAGTCATGGCCGACGACGATGCGTTTTGGCACGCCGCGACGCGCAAAGAGCGCGGCCATGCCAAGGCCGACGGCATTGAGCCCCATCAGGTTGATTTCGTCGGGAAAGAGCCAGCGCGCGTCATATTCGCGAAACCCCGTCGGCTTGACGAGCGGCAGGCGCTCGAAGTCGGCCGTGTTCGGCTTTAAGTCGGCGCGGGGCTTCGGCAGCATGAAAGTTCCTCCTTGAGCGTCGCTTTTTAAGCTACCGCAGGCAGCTTGCGCGGCCAACGTCCGCTTTCAAAGTGCGGACGTATCGGCAATCTTATGGCGGAAACGCGAATGGCTACTCTTGCAGTACCAGCATCCCGGCGCGCATTTCGACGCGGGTAAGCCGTTTCAAGAACGACATGCCGAGTAGTGTGCGTTCCGACGCACCCCGCGCCGAGACGACGGCGGGTACGTTGCGCACCGTGATGTCGCCGATGCTGATGCGCGAAATGGTGACGGGGGCCACCCGCGTCGAGCCGTTGGCCGTCTGAGCCAGACCCGTGAAGTCTGAGGGTTTGACGTAAAGGCCGACGCTTGCCGCATCCTCATAGGTCAGCGCCACGAGAGATGCGCCGGTGTCCACCATGACGTCGATGGAACGGCCGTCGATTTCGGCTTGCGTCTGGAAGTGCCCGTAAGCTCCGGCGGCAATCGAAACGCTGCCGGACGGGCCGGCGTCTTCTTTCACCTCGTCAAATGCCGGATCGTTGATTTTTGCCGGCCGACTTGCGCGCGACAATCCGGTTGCGCCGATCGTGTACTCTGCGACGGACGTAAATATGCCTGGATGGCTGAGCGAATAGGCAAGGCCAGCGGCGCCGGCGGCTGCCAATGCGACGGACGCAAAAAGACTGATGGTCGCCGAAGACATCTCGCTACTGGATCCCGAGAAAGGCGGCACCGGTGACGGGCGTCGCCGCTCTTACTGCCGGAGCGTCACGAAATCCCCGGTAACGGCATAAGACCGCAAACGTCTTAAAAAACTCATACCGAGCAAGCTTTCGTTAAGAGTTCCCGGTTTTGCGACGAGGGCTTCAACATCGTCAATCACAAGTGGACCGACGCGCAGGGATTTTAAGCGAGTGGTCGCCAAATAGCTCGTGCCGTTTGCGGTCTTCAGTGCCGTATCGAACGACAGATTCCTTATGTCGATGCCGGCCCTCTCGGCGTCCGACTGGCGCAGCACGACGGTCGCCGCGCCGCTGTCGATCAGCATCGGTATGGCCTCTCCGTTCACCTCGGAATTTGCGACGAAAGCTCCATCGGCGTCCCGACGGATGCGCACGGATGCGGGTCCGTTGCGCGCCAGCGCATCGGTCTCATTACCGAGACTTGAGGACGAAAGAAAATTGGCGACGAGAGCCGGTGGATCGGTGCGCAGAATCTCCACGCCGAACCCAACCACAGCAATGGCTGCGACCAGCATCAGTAAGCGGCCGAAGCGGCGGTCGTCGCTGCCGCGATGAAGCGTTGCCAGATAAAGTATGATCAGCGCTCCGATTACGGCGGCGGCAATCGGCCACCCGGTCAACGCCTCGATGTTGACGCTACCCGCCTCGACGGCAAACAGAAGTCCGCCGAAGATCGCGATGACGAGTAGCAGCAAAAAGATCATCGTCACACTTTGCTAGCGTGAACCGGCGGAGCGGTAGGGCGTATCCGAGCCATAAACGGAGGGGGTTCGCATCCGCGGCTGGCGCGTCGGGCGCGGTGCGGGGTCGCGGTGGCGCTCCTGACCTAGCGGCTGCAGAGGTGCGATGGGATTGAGGACACGCTGCCGCGGCAGCGTCACCGTCACCTCCGTGCCCTTGCGCAACTCCGACTTGAGATCGAACGTGCCGCCTTGCAGGTGGATGAGATTTTGCACGATCGGCAATCCGAGGCCGGTGCCGCCCTCCGCCGACTCGTGTGCCAGCGATCCTTGCCCGAAAGCCTGCAGCACCCGCGGAATTTCGTCTTTCGGAATGCCAGGGCCATTGTCGGCGACGGTCATGAATTGTCCGCCGTCGAGAGTATGTCCGACGATGAGCGTGATGCGGCCGCCCTTCGGCGTGAATTTGAGCGCATTCGACAAGAGGTTCAGGCAGATCTGGCGCATCGCGCGCTGGTCGGCCCAAACGTATGGCAGGTCCGGGGCGAAGTCTTCGACGATCTGAAGCGCCTTGGCGTCGGCTTTGATTTTGACGAGACGCTGGCACTCTTCGGCAATGTCCGTAAGGCTGACCGTCTCTTCATGTAAGTCGTAGCGTCCGGCCTCGATGCGCGACAGATCCAAAATCTCGTTGATGATGCACAGCAGATGGTCGCCGCTCGTGTAGATGTTTTGAGCGTATTCGCGATACGTTTCGCTGCCTATCGGGCCAAGCAGCTGCTTTTCCATCACCTCGGAAAAACCCATGATGGCGTTGAGCGGCGTTCTGAGTTCGTGGCTCATCGTTGCGAGAAAGCGGGATTTGGCCTTGTTCGCAGCTTCGGCACGCCGTCGCGCTTCGTCCGAAATTGCCGTTGCTTCCTCAAGCTCCGAGATCAGGTTGTCCTTTTCGGCGCGATATTCGACCATCGCGAGCGCGGTCGAATGCAGGCCGCGGGCGAGATAGACGAAGAAGACGTGGATGCCAATCGCCATCGACGCGAGCGCGAAATAAAACGGATCGCCGAGCGTGAAGAGCCGCCCCGCCACCGCAATCGTCATCGGTACTGTGCCGGCGAGGAAGACGCGCGGCAGGGTCGAGGCAAACGTCATGCGTATGGCGAGCACGACCATCAGTGTCGCAAAGATAAAGACGTGCGATGAAAATGTCGCCGGCGTGGCATGCACCGGGGTCATCGTCATGCCGATGAGCGCGAAGGCGGCTAGCGCGAAGCCGTTACCTAGCTCGATCCTGATGAAGTGGCGCCGCCATTGACCGACGTTGACGTCCGAACGCGGGATCGAGAGCAGGCGGCGGCATTGGTCGAGCATGTAGACGCGGGCGATCGAAACGATCGCGATCCACATCGTGGCTTCGATGAAGGAAGCCCAGAACATCGACGCGATGTAGAAGATGAAGCAGAGCGCGGGCATGGCGAAGGGCGCGCTCGTCTCGTTGCGCGCAAACATCGTCAGCAGTTCGTATTCGAATTCCGGTTTGTGGGTCGTGCCGTGGGTCAACCGGTCGCGATAGGATTTGAGCTCGTCATCGGGACGGCTCCGGCCTGGTGGCCTGAGCGCCCGTTTGACAGCCGATCCGACGCTGTCGGCGTTATCGTCCATACCGCGTGCCGTTATCCCGTCGATTAAGTCTCGCCGATGCAAAGCGAAACGCCTGGGGTAAAGTGGCCGCAATTCGTTAAGGCAAGGCTTAAGACTGCTCTCATTTTCAAAAAAAGTGCGAGATGCAACTTGTGCCTTGCGGCCCCGGACGCTCGAAAACCGCCACTCTGCAGGCGGCGCCCCGAGGGCGTGAGATACACGCCTGCAACCCCGTGAGGTAAGAGACGTATGCGGATTATCGAAACGCGAAGGGCCCCTAATCCAAGGCGCGTCGGCATATTTCTCGCTGAAAAAGGCCTCGAGGTTGCGCGTGAGGAGCGTGACGTGATGGCCGGCGATTTGAAATGCGATGACTTTGCCGCGCTCAATCCCTGGCAGCGGGTGCCGATCCTGGTGCTCGACGACGGCCGGGTCATCGCAGAATCCGTCGCGATTTGCCGCTACTTCGAGGAAGTGTGTCCCGAGCCTCCGCTTTTCGGCACCGGCAGCGTGGGCAAGGCCGAAGTCGAGATGTGGAACAGACGTATGGAATTCGGCCTTTTTGGCGCGGTTGCCAGCTTTTTTAGGCACCTGCATCCCAAGATGGCGCATCTCGAGGTACCGCAAGTCGAGGCGTGGGGACAAATCAATAAGGACAAACTCAACGTCGAACTGGCTCGGCTCGATCGCCGGCTGGCTGAAAGCCGGTTTATTTCAGGTCCAAACTATTCGATCGCCGACATTACGGCGCTCGTCGCCGTCGATTTCATGAAGCCGGCCGGCCTCGGCAAGCCCGATGCGTTCGGTAACGTCATACGGTGGCACCGCGAGGTTTCGGCCCGGCCTAGCGCGGCGGCCGGAAGGCGATGAGGCTCTGCGCGGCGGCTTTCAGCCCCGTCGGCGCACCCCTCGGCGACAAAGCCGGCTTATTACCGGGATTCTACGATCACCGAAAAAAAATACTAAATATTCGGTTGACAGTCGCAAATTAGAAAATATCATTTTCGAAAACGGCGATTTGTGTAAAATCATGTTTTCACTTTAGAGAGCAATATTATGTTGGATGAGATGGACATTAAAATCCTGCGCCTCTTGCAGCAGGATTGTACCCGGCCTGTCGCGGACATCGGCAAGGAAGTCGGGCTTTCGACGACGCCGTGCTGGCGACGTGTGCAAAAGCTAGAAGAGTCCGGCGTCATTCAGCGCCGCGTGGCGATCCTCGATGCCCAGCAGGTCAACGCCGGAGTCACGATCTTTGTGTCCATAAAGACGGACAAGCATTCGCTGGCGTGGCTCGAAAAATTTCATAGCGTCGTCGCCGACTTTCCGGAAGTCGTCGAGTTCTACCGCATGTCCGGCGAGATCGATTACCTGCTGCGCGTCGCGGTACCCGATATCGCTGCATACGACGCCTTCTACAAAAAGCTGATCGCGCGCATCGACATCGCCAAGGTGTCGTCGGCTTTCGCGATGGAGCAGATCAAATACACGACGGCGCTGCCGTTGCAGTTCGCTATTCCTGCGGGCACCACCAAGCACGAAAGGGCGGAAGCCTGAGAGCCCGCAACTCAGGTGGTCGACCTGCGCTTCAGGCGAGCAATGAGGCTCGACGTATCCCAGCGATTACCGCCGCGCGCCTGCACCTCGCCATAGAAGTCGTTGATCAGCCGCGCGACCGTCAGATCAGCGCCGTTCGAAGCGGCCTCATCGAGACAAATGCCCAAGTCCTTACGCATCCAATCCACGGCGAAACCGAAGTCGAACTCGCGGGCGTGCATGGTCCGCCAGCGGTTTTCCATTTGCCACGATTGCGCGGCGCCCTTCGAGATCGTCGCGATCAACGCCTCGATGTCGAGGCCGGCACATTCCCCGAAGTGGATCGCTTCGGCGAGGCCCTGAATAACGCCGGCGACGGCAATCTGATTGGCCATTTTCGCCAGCTGACCCGATCCCGCCGGACCCATGCGGCGAATGCTGCGCGCATAGCTTTTAATCAACGGCTCGGCATGAGCGAAGGCGGTTACATCGCCGCCCGCCATCACGGTTAGAGAGCCGGCTTCGGCTCCCGCCTGACCACCTGACACGGGGCAATCGAGAAAATGTAACCCGTGCTGGCTCGCGGCCGCTGCAAGCTCACGGGCAACGTTTGCGGAGGTGGTCGTATGATCGATGAAGACGGCGTCGGGCCGCATCGCTGCGAAGGCTCCGGCTGGCCCCATCGTGATGCTTCGCACGTCATCGTCGTTACCGACGCAGGCGAACACGGCATCGCAATCGCGTGCAGCTTCAGCCGGCGTGGCCGCCGTTTTACCGCCGAATTCGGCGCACCATGCCTCGGCCTTGGCTGGCGAGCGATTGTAAACGACGACACTGTTGCCGCCGCGGACTTTGAGGTGACCGGCCATCGGATAGCCCATAACGCCAAGACCGAGCCACGCCACGTTCGCCATCTCGCGAATTTCCTTCAATCGGTATTGGATAAGGCCGAGAGAACCGCGCCGCTTATACATGGCTTGCGGCGCTCTTTTACTGCGGCCAAAAGAACAAGCCGAGAGCAGTGGCGACCGGCTCTCGGCAAACGCGTCATTCAATTCTGATTGGATCAGTCCGGCGGCCCTCGGAAGCTTGTGCCGACCTCCACGTCGACATCGATACTCGGGCTCGCCTCTTCGACGTAGATTTCGCCGTCGTCAGGGTCTTCGACCGCGGCACGCCGGTAACCGTAACCGTAGCGCATGTCATCATCCTCATCGACTTCTTCGGAAGGACGGATGGAATAGTCGCGGTAAGCATAGCCACGGTGATATTCGGTGTAGCTGCTGTAATTCTCGCCGTCCAAGTCGGCAGCGTTGGCAATCGTCGGTGCCGCGCCGGCGAAGATCGCCGTCGTGGCAAAGGCGGTTATCAGTGGCAGACGGAACATGAAATATCTCCGTGAAATTGATATTGTCGCACGGCGCATTCGAATGCACCGCGCATAGGTAACCGTGGCGGCCACCTAAAGTTCACACTCCGAGCCACGCTTGAGTATGCGGTTCTTTCCCATGTCATGCTCGGGCGGTCTGCGACCGTTCGAACTATGCTATGCAGCGCGGGAATTCATAGAACGTCAGGTGCCGCCAAAGATGTCAAAAATGGAAACGCCCGCCGCTCTCGCGCCGCTTGCCGTGACATACGGCGACATCGTTCGGGCTTCCGCGGCAATCCGCGGCGCTGTGCTAAAGACGCGCTTCGAGCCAAGCCGCACGTTGAGCGAACTCTTCGGCGCCGAGATTTGGCTGAAATTCGAAAATCAGCAGTTCACAGCCTCCTACAAGGAGCGTGGCGCGCTGAACAAACTGCTGTTGCTCCCCGATGCCGAGAAAGCCAACGGCGTCATCGCGATGTCGGCGGGCAATCATGCGCAGGGCGTCGCCTATCATGCACACCGGCTCGCCATTCCGGCAACGATCGTGATGCCCGCGTCGACGCCGACGATCAAAGTCGAAAATACGCGCAGTCACGGAGCCAACGTGATCCTCGAAGGCCAGTGCCTAGAGGATGCCTTCGACTTTGCCGTCCGCTATGGCGCCGAACACCACATGACGTTCGTTCACCCTTTCAATGACGCTCAGGTCATTGCCGGGCAGGGCACGGTCGCGCTCGAAATGCTGGAGACGGCCCCCGATCTCGATCTGCTTATCGTGCCGATCGGTGGCGGCGGGTTGATTTCGGGGATGGCCGTCGCCGCCAAAGCAATCAATCCCAAGATCAAGGTAATAGGCGTCGAAGCTCAGCTCTATCCGTCGATGCTGAATGCCGTGAAACACGCGTCCCTCCCGGTCGGCGGCGATACGCTGGCTGAGGGCATTGCGGTCACGTCGCCGGGGGATCTCACCCAGCCCATCATCGAAGCACTTGTCGACGATATCCTGCTCGTTTCGGAATCGAGCCTCGAACGCGCCGTGTCGCTGCTGATCACGATCGAAAAGACGGTGGTCGAAGGCGCGGGCGCGGCCGGCCTTGCGGCGCTCATCGGCAGCCACCGCCTCTATAAGGATCGCAAAATCGGGCTGGTGCTTTGCGGCGGCAATATCGATACCCGCTTGTTGGCCAGCGTTCTGACGCGAGAGCTGGCGCGTGACGGGCGCTTATCACGTCTTGCGATCGACATACCGGATCGTCCGGGCCAGCTCGCGAAAGTGGCCGGCTTGATCGGCGGGGCCGGCGCCAATGTCGTTGAGGTCTATCATCAGCGCGTCTTCACCGATGTGCCGGCCAAGGGTACAGAGCTCAACCTTGTCATCGAAACACGCGACCGTTCGCACCTCGAAAAGGTCGTCACCGGCCTCAGGGCGGGGGGCTACGCGGTAACGGTCAAAAGCTCCGGTGCCCCGATCTGATTGTCACGAGGTTTCCGGGCAGGCTCAAAAAAATTGGCCTTACGCAGATTGCGCAAGGCCAAGGAGATCGGATCGGGATCGTCGGAGGGAAGTCGGATCAGGTACAGGGAAGTGCAAACACAGCCGTTACTTGGAGAGGGAAGAGCCGGCGGGCGGCACGTCAGATTGCCACTCGATAGGATGCGCTACCGCTAGTGTGTCGAGCAGGATCGTGCCCGTCACCAGAAAGCAAACTGCCATGCCAGCCCACGTCAGCCTGTCGGCCCGTGCATTCTGGTAACTGGCAGCCTTGAGATCCATTACCGGTAGTCCGTGTTCAAGCCATTGAAGTAAGTTTCTTGTAACCGACTTCGACGTCATCGTCGATTTTGAAGTCTCGCCATAACTAATGTGGACGTCGTCGGTTTAACGAAATCTTCACAACCATTAACGGGCCGCAGAAAAGTTCCCGTCACGCGGCGACTCCTATGCCCTTCAGCCTGCTGAATTCCAGATCGACGAGGGATTTATAGGCGCCGGCCTTCCTGAGCAAGCTGTCGGGCCTGCCGTCCTGCACGACCTGTCCGTTCTGGACGACGATGATCCGGTCGAAACTTCTGAGCGTCGACAGCCGGTGAGCAATCGCGATAACGGTTCTGCCGTTCATCAACGTCGTCAATGCTTCGCGGATCAATTCTTCCGAGTGAGAGTCGAGCGCCGATGTCGCCTCATCGAGCAACAGGATCGGCGCGTCCTTCAGGAATGCGCGCGCAATCGCGATCCGCTGCCTCTGACCGCCGGAGAGCTTCGCGCCGCGATCGCCGACGATCGTGTCGAGCCCTTGCGGTAGCTGCTTGATGAACCCAAGGCAGCGCGCCATCTCGGCGGCATTCCACACGTCATCGTCACTGGCGCTGGGGCGGCCGTAGCATATGTTCTCCCGCAACGTTCGGTGAAAGAGGGTTACGTCTTGTGGGACGACCGCAATGGCCTTGCGCAACGTGTCCTCGGTCACATCGGTGCTATCCTGGCCGTCGATCAAAATCGCCCCGGATTGCGCGTCATAAAACCGTTGCATCAAAGAAAAGATCGTCGATTTCCCGGCCCCGGACGGTCCGACGATTCCAACCCGAGCACCAGGTTCTATCTTGAAGTTCAACGATGTGAGAACTTGCCCGCCGGTCGGGTATGCAAAGCCGACGTCGCGGAATTCGACGGCGCCGCGCGTGGCGACGAGCCTGCGCGCGCGCGGATGTTCGACGAGTTCATGCGGAACCAGAAGCGTGCGAAGCGCTTCGGAAAGACGCGACCAATGTTGAGTGACATCGACCAAGGCGACGGCCAGGTCGCGCGTCGCAGAAAGGATCGAAAGACCGAGTGTACAGACGAGCACGACGTCGCCTGCCGTCGCATGTCCAGCCTGCCAAAGTGAAATCGCCCAACCAAGAATGGCGGTCGTCAATAGCGCTGTGGTCGCCGCATGAAAAATTCGAAGACGCTCCAGAAAATACAAGCTCCGCTTGCGGGCTCGCATTTCCTTGTTGATGACGCCGGCGAGCCGCAGATGCTCGCTTCTGAGACGCCCGAAAGCCTTCACCAAAGACATATTGGAAACGACGTCGATCATGTCGCCATCGACGTTTGCAGCATTGCTGGCGTAAGCGTGGTGGAGTGGTGTACCGCCGGTAGCCCAGCGGAACATGACGAAAACGACGACAGCCACTACCGCCGTCAAGCTCAGCGCCATCGGGATGCTGACGGTCGCAAGATAGAGGATAGCAACGAAGGTAGCGATCAGCGGCGGCATTACATTGAATGTCACCATGTTCTCGGCCGTGTAGAGCGCGTTTGCCGTAGAGGTAATTCTGCTGGTCAAGGCTCCTGCCGACCGGGCACTGAAGAAGCTCGGAGCATGGCCCGTCAGGTGCCTGAAAAGCTTGCGACGCACGCTGCCTGAAACATTGACGAACGTCGAATGTCCGACCCACGCGGCGAGCCGCCAGAACATGTTGTCTGCCGCAATCAGCGTGATCAGGATCGCGAATGCAGTCCAAACGCTTGCGTGACGCGCCGGGTCCGACAGTGCGTCGACCAGATATTTGACACCGTATTGGGTCGAGACCGAGCAGATCACCGCTCCGACAACGGCCAGAGCAATCGTGACATGGCTCCAAAAATAACCTCCGAGTATTTTACGAATGAAGCGGTAGGGGTGATCTGAAAATATCGACAGGTCGCTCATGCATCCATCCCGTCATCTGCGCAAATCGATCTGGGACGGTAACTAATGGTTCCGACATCGGTTCGCTCGGCCCGTGACGCGATTCGTCGCGCCCGTATCTGCTCGTAAATGTGCATTCCCCATGGGATTTTTGGCGCCCACGTGGACAAAGTTTAAGCAAGCCTGCGAACCAGGAAGGCACATCGCCAGCAGTGCCGTGGGATTATGACCTTTTGCCCCGGCCTTCGACCCGTCCATGCGGCCTAGGCTTGCCGGTGAAGCGCCAGTATGGTGCCGCCGGTCCACCGCGAAGACGCCGGGGACTGCGGACAAAGCTGGGGCATGGAACGAACTTGCGGCGCGGCATTACGACACGAAGAGTGAGGCTCGGATGCGCGGCACTTTTCGGGCTCGCGTGGTTAAGCATCGCTCACGTCAGCCGTGCCGCCGAACCATCCGGCGCTCCCGCTGCCGCAATGTCACAAACTGTTGAAGCCACGACTGTGCCGCCGCGACCCGAAGAGCCGCGGGCCGCGAGGGCCTACACTGTCTTCGAGACGTATTGCGCCCGTTGTCACCAAACGGGCCGCCTCGAGAGACCACTCGCCTCGGGAGGTCTTTCCAATATCCTGTCCATCGCCGAGGTGGCGCGCGATCCTGTACTTGTGAGGCCCGGTCTACCCGATGCCTCGCGCCTCTATGATGTACTGGAAACGCGCCACTCTCCGCTCGACGTTTTTTTGGGCTCGGTCGGCGGTTCCGAGCCCGGATCGGACGATATCGAAAGCGTCCGTGGCTGGATCAGAGACCTGAAGCCTGCCGCGCAAGCCTGTTCGCCGCGTCAGCCGGTGCGACCGGCCGATGTCGAGAAGATGATGCGCGATGCGCAGCATCTCGAGCGCGATCAAGGCCCGGACGTGC
>Ga0207657_10003735_pt1 | contig 16180 bp, 11 predicted proteins | sample KBSC33metaG_FD_184316 | JGI IMG/M metagenome (GOLD analysis project Ga0207657, IMG submission 184316) | Corn rhizosphere microbial communities from Kellogg Biological Station, Michigan, USA - KBS C3-3 metaG (SPAdes) (version 2) | ecosystem: Host-associated > Plants > Roots > Rhizosphere > Soil ... | reverse complement strand
CCTGGGCGCTGCCGACCATGGTGAAACCCGGCTTGTCGAAAGGATGGGCGGTGTGCAGGTCGACGGTGGCGCCCAACGAGCCTTCTTCCACTTCCGCCGATGCGGTCTTGTGCACCGTCAACTGGCTGAACAGTTCCGAAGCGAAGACATTGAAATCGAAGGAACGGCCGCGATTGGCGCCGCCCGACACGTCTTCCGAGCCGGTGGTGGCCAGCGCTTCCATGCCGTTGATGCGCACGCGGGTGAAGGTGGAATTGAGGCCGCGCACCGAAATCTGGCGCCCCTCACCCTGGTCGCGGGCCAAGGTGATGCCGGGAATGCGCTGCAGGGATTCGGAGACATTCAGGTCGGGAAACTTGGCGATGTCTTCCGCCATGATGCTGTCGGAGGAATCCAGGGCCTGGCGCTTCATGTCCAGGGATTGCTCAAGGCTGGAGCGGAAGCCGCTGACCACCACGCTCTCCACCGGCGCCGTTCCGCCGGCCACGGTCTGGGGCACCTGCTCGACCGCGCGGCGCATGAAAGGGCGGCGAACAATCAGCCCATTATTGCCGTCGGAGACAACTTCCAGGTTGGTGCCGCGGGTCAACAGGCTCACCGCCTGCTGGGCGCTCATGTCGCCGGAAATCGCGGGGGCGCGCAGGCCTTCGACCGATTCCGGCGTGAAGAGGATGCTTTCGCCGGTTTTCTGCGCCACGCTGCGCAAGGCATCCGACATGGGCTGTTCGGCCAGGGAAATTTTGTTGTCCTGGGCGGCCGCGGCGGCGTTGATGGACAGGACTGCGACGCTACCGAACAGGACCGAGCGCAGGGCGCCCCAGTGCGGATTGGCCATTGGTTTCCCCTCTGTTGCGGCCGCTGACGGGCCGCTATCGGAAAACAGACGTTCGGAGCACGCGGTTTCCCCACCCCCCTTTACGGGTCGGAATCCGCCGTAAGCACCAAAGTGTCGCCATTCTGCCGCACCGCGATGGGCAGCAGCTTGGTCAGGGCATTGGCGAAGGCGCTGTTGTCGCCCACCCGGTACATGCCGCTGACCTTCAGCCCGGCCGCGCTGGAATCGACTTCCAGCCGGGTGGTCGAATACCGGTTCATCTCCTCGGCCACCTGGGCCAGATTTTCCTTGTCGAACATTTCATAGCCGGTCTGCCAGGCCAGAACGTGGGTCAGGTCAGGTTTGTCGCGTTTTTCGGTATTATCGTTGGACGCCACCAGCCTGTCGCCGGCGCGCAGCCTTTCGCCCTGCCCGCCCGCATCGGAGGCCGGTTTCACATCGGCCTCGCCATGGATCAGAACCACCTGCACCTTACCGTCCTCGCAGCGCACATCGAAGTTGCAGCGGGTGGCCACGATCTTGCGCTCGGCAGCCTCGACAATGAATGGACGCTTGAGATCCGGCACGACGCGGAAATTGGCCCGGCCATACTGCAACCCCACGACGCGCGCGGTGTCGCTGAAAGAGACGGCAATCCGGGTGCGGGCGTCCAGGAAAAGCTGGCTGCCGTCATCCAGCGCGACATGCTTTTGTTCGCCGACTTCGGTTTCGTAAACCTTGGCGCTGGCCGAACGCCAGAACAAGGCGCTGCCGCCTGTCACAGCCAGCAAACCCACCCCTGCCAGCAAGGCCCGGCGGCTGGCCAGGCCCGGTTGGCGCATGGGCGCCGGAATTCTGCGCAAGTCGGAGTGGGCCCTGAGATCCGTCAGGCCCCCGACATCGCTCCACATCCGGTCCACCGCTTCAAATGCGGCGACATGATCGGGACTGGCGCCCAGCCAAGCGCGGAAAGCCGACTCGTCACCGCTATTGCGGTCTTCGGCATGCAGCCGGGCCAGCCAAGCGGCGGCTTCCGCCCGGACCTGAGGTGATGGCGCCAACATGGCCATGCCTACCAGCCCTCCGTCCATTCGGTCAGGAACAGGGCGGCCCTGGCGATATGCTTTTCCACCGCGCTTTGGCTGATGCCCAGGCGTTCGGCGATTTCGCGGTATTTCAGGCCGTCGAGGCGATGCATCAGAAAGACTTCGCGGGTGCGTGGCGTCAGGCGGGACAAACCCTCCCGTACCCTCTCTAGACGAACGCGGGCCGCCAAAACCTCATCCTGCAGAGGCGAATTTTCCCTGGCCCCGCAATCCTCGGGCGAAATGTCGGCGATAAAGCGCTCGTGCCGGTAATTGTCGACCCCGATATTGACCGCCGTGCGCACCAGGAACCCGGCAATATTCTCGACCACGTGCTGGGCGCGGTAGCGCATCAGGCGCAGATAGGCGGAATGCAGCAATTCCTCGGGATCGGCGCGGCCACGGGTCCGCAATCGCACCTCCCGCACCAGCCGATCCCAGAATTCGCGGTTAACCGGAATATCCGACATGGCTCCCCCGAGCCCTAAGACTACAGCGGCAAGAATTCCGCCGCCGCAAACCTGCGCCCAGAGCCACGCAAAAGGCCAATGCGTTTCGCGCATCGATTGTCTTGCTGCGCCGCAACAGGCGACGGCAATTGCCTAGAGATCGGCCAATCTCGCGCGTGCCTGTTCGGCGGGCAAAACCCCGCCGCTGCTGACTTTTTTTACACGGCGTCGCGGTTTTCGCTGCGGCTTTGAAAGCGCGGGTGTAGATTCGCCGTCAAGGGTCGCGGACGACGATTCCATTTTCAGGGAGTGCAGCGATGAGATTTCTTCCAGCCGCGGTGGCGCTTGCCGCACTGTCTGTTTCCGCCGCCCAGGCCGGGCCCCAGATCCAGCAGATCATCTACAATGTGGATGCGACCAGCCTGTGTTCGCGCGCCGCCAACAACCAAGCCGATTTTCAGGATGGACTGGTAGCCTGCAACACGGCGCTCAAGGATCCGGCGATGATCCATCGCGCCGCGCTGTTGCTGGATCGCGGCGTCATCGAGGTCCGCATGGGTAACAACGTCGACGCCCTGAAAGATTATAGCAGTGCCATCGCCCTGGATCCCAAATTGGGCGATGCCTATGTCAGCCGCGCCGGTATTCTGGTGGACCTGAAGCGCTATGACGAAGCGCGCGCCGATATCGCCCAGGGATTGGCCTTGGGCGCCAGCAACCTGCACGTTGCCTATTACACCAGCGGGCTGATCGCCGAGGAAACGGGCGATCTGAAATCGGCATTTCAGGATTATCAGCAGTCCCTGGCGCTGAAGCCCGATTTCGCGCCTGCCAGCCGCGAATTGGCCCGCTTCAAACGCGTGCCGCGCTTCCATACATAGAGGCGGACGGCATCAGTCCTTGCGGAAAACACTGCCCGGCAGCCAGGCGGGCCGGCTGTCGGCGTCGGCAACGCGCCGGGCAATCGCGGCGACGAAATCGTCCAGCTTCACGGCTTCGTCTTTCAGAAGCGGCTGGCTGAGATCGTCGGACGGCGCATGATAGCGATTGGCCCGCCAGTCATGCTCGATGTCGAATTGCGGCGTGCCCTTGGCGAAGCCGAACTTGAACACCAGCGCCGGAACGCCTTCGCGCACAAAACTGTATTGGTCGGTGCGGATGAAGACATTGCGGTCCGGCAAGGGGTCCGGCACCATTTGAAGGCCCTGGGATGCCGCCACGGCGCGGGCATCATCGCCCAGGCTGCTTTCTTCCTGGCCCGGCGCATAAACCGTCTTCAGCGGCCATAGCGGCAGCGGCATGTCGAAATTCAAGTCCGCCACGATGCTTGTCTTGTCCACCGTGGGATGCCGGGCGTAATAGCTGGAGCCCAACATGCCTTTTTCCTCGGCGGTGAAAAACAGAAACAGGATGGACCGCCGCGGCGCGGGGCCAGTCTTGAGGCGATGGGCGATGTCCAGCACCGTGGCAACGCCGGATGCATCATCCATCGCGCCATTGTAAATCTTGTCGCCCTTGACCGCGGCGCCGATGCCCAGATGGTCGAGATGCGCCGATATCGCGACATATTCGGATTTCAGTTTGGGATCGCTGCCTTCCAGCCTGGCCGCGATATTGGGAGAACTCAGTTTGGTTCGCGCGGCGGTAATTTCGGCCTTGAGGCGGAACGCAAGCGCGAAGCCAGGGACCGGCTTGGAGTTGTCTGCAAGCGCCGCCAGTTCGGAAAAACTGCGGCCGCTGCCCTTGAACAGGATCTCCGACTGCGCGGGATCGAAGGTGGCGGTGAAGAAGGGCTTGTCGCTGTCGCGCAGTTTCGGGTCGGCCAGATACATGCCCGGTCCGCGCACCAGCAATTTTTGCCGTTCCCACAGAATCTCCGTCTGCTTGGGGGTGGTCAGGGTGATGATGCCAAGCGCGCCCAGCTTGCCGAGTTCGGCATTACGCTCGAAGCGGGCATTGGATTTCAGGGCGCCCGACAGGTCGGCGGGGCCGCCGCCGATGACCACCGCGATCTTGCCCTTGAGATCCAGGCCGGCAAAATCGTCATGACCTTGTTTGGGCAGGTGCAGGCCATAGCCGATAAAGACCAGCGGCGCATCGATATGCGCCGGACGCGGGCCGCCCCCCGCCGTGATCAGAATCTGCTCGCCGACTTTCAGCGCTGTGGAGGCGCCATCTGCCGCCGCCAGCAGGGCATGGCTGGCGTCCTGATCCACCACTTGCTGTTCCAGCGCCACCGGCTGCAGATAGCCCTTGATACCCGCAGGCTCCAACCCTTCCTGCTTGAGCCGCCCGATCAGATATTGCGCGGCGCGATCATAGCCCGGCGAGCCGGTCAGCCGTCCTTCCATGCCGTCATCGGCAAGAGCGGTGACATCGGCCCACCATTGGCCGGCCGCATCCTCGGCTCTGTCCGCAGCCCGGGACGGAATCGCCAGCGCCAGTAGCAGGCACAACAGGATGACGCGGGTGGGCATGCGAATGTCCTCTTATCGTTCAGCTCAGGGTGGCATGGGGGCGAAGCGGCGGAAAGAGCATGCGCTTCTGACATTTCTGCCGCCGCCTTTTCGCACAGCATCTTGACGCGTTTTTGGGCAAAACTATTTTCGCGCTCAATCGTTGCGCACCCTGCCGGGCGCAGCTTTAATCCTTGGACGGCGCGAATTGAATCGCAGCCAGACAAGTGCCGAAAACAGGCACATGCAGGGATTCCTTCAGGCAGGATAAAGCGAATGCCGCATTTTTCGCGGCGCATGATCTTTGTCACGGGGAGATAGCATGACTGACCAACCTCTGGCGCCGAGCCGGCGCTCGCTTCTTGGCATGATTGGTATGGTTGCCGGCAGCGCCGCAATGTACCACGCCATGACCGAGATGGCCCTGGCCGACACCTCGACCTTCAAGGGACCGATCAAGCTGTCCGCCCCGCCGCCGGGCACCTCGGTGCTGGTGCTGGGCGCTGGTGTTGCGGGCATGGTCGCCGCCATGGAGCTGCGCGATGCCGGCTATAAGGTGCAGGTGCTGGAATATAACGGCCGCCCCGGCGGGCGGAACTGGAGCCTGTATGGCGGCGACAGCTATACCGAACTGGGCGGCTTTACCCAGAAGGTGCAGTTCGATCCCGGTCAATACATCAATCCCGGCCCCTGGCGCCTGCCCTATCACCATCAGGGCATCCTGCATTATGTGAACCGGCTGGGCGTGGCGCTGGAGCCCTTCATCCAGGTCAACTACAACGCCCTGGTCCATTCCACCGAGGCATTTGACGGCAAGCCGCAGCGCTATCGCACGGTCCAGGCCGACTTTTACGGCCAGATTTCTGAGCTTCTGTCCAAGTCCACCAAGCAGGGCGCACTGGACCAGGCGGTGACCCAGCAGGATCGCGAGATCCTGCTGACGGCCCTGAAGGAATGGGGCGCACTGGATGCCAACTACCAGTATGCCACGGGCCTGGAAGCGGGCGAGCGCCGCGGCTATGCCAGCGATCCCGGCGGCGGGCTCAGCAGCGTGCCGATCGCGGGCAAGCGCATCGAGATGGCCGATCTGCTCAAGTCCGGCATGTGGTCGGCGATCGGCGCGGGACTGGCTTATGACATGCAGAGCTCGATCTTCCAGCCCAAGGGCGGCATGGGCCAGATCGGCAAGGCCTTCGGCAAGGCGCTGGAGCCGCTGATCCAGTACAATTGCAAAGTCGTCGAGATCAAGCAGGGCGACAAGGGCGTCGAGGTCTCCTACATCGACAGCCGCACCGGCGGCACGCCCAAGAACATGAGCGCGGACTGGTGTGTCTGCACCATCCCCGCCTCGGTGCTCAGCCAGATCCCGATGAATGTCGGCGGCCCGATGAAGGCGGCGATCAATCAGATCCCCTATATGGCGGCGCTGAAGGTCGGCCTGCAGATGAAGCGGCGCTTCTGGGAACAGGACGAGCAGATCTATGGCGGCGTGACCTACACCAACCAGCCCAGCACCATGATCGGCTATCCCCAATGGGACTTCTTCTCCAAGGGCAAGGGCGTTCTGCTGGGGTCCTATTGCTTCGGCACCCCGGCCTATATCGCCGCGGCCAAGCCGCCCGAGGAGCGCATCAAGGATGCGCTGGAATACGGCGCCAAGATCCATCCGCAATACAAGGATGAGTTTGAATGCGGCGTGGCCGTGGCCTGGCATCGCGTGCCCTGGACCTTGGGCTGCGCCGGTTTCTGGACCGAGGAATCCCGCGCCCAGCATTACGACAATCTCTGCGCCATCGACGGGCGCATCGTGCTGGCGGGCGAGCATGCCTCGCGCATTCCCGCCTGGCAGGAAGGGGCGGTGACCAGCGCGCTGGACGCCATAACCCGCCTGCACAAGAAAGCGATGAGCGTCTGATCATGGAGACCAAAATGACCATCCGCCTGCTTGCCGGCGCCTTTCTGGCGCTGACCGCGACGGCCGCTTATGCCGATACGGCCGGCCCCGCCCCCAAGCCGCCTGCGCACGGACCCAGCGTTTCCGGCTTTTTCTCGCCTTTCCCCTTCCAGGGCGGCGAGGCGATCTACAAGGGCGTGTGCCAGGGTTGTCATATGCCCGACGCCAAGGGCGCGGTGGGCGCGGGCGCTTATCCTGCGCTGGCCAAGAACGAGAATCTGGAGACCGCGGCCTATCCGGTTTCCATCGTGCTGAAAGGCCAGAAGGCAATGCCCTTCTTCGCCATGCAGCTCGACGACCAGCAGATCGCCGATGTGGTGAACTATGTCCGCACCCATTTCGGCAACAAGTACCGCGACAAGGTGAAACCGGCGGACGTCAAGGCGCTACGTTAGTGCCTTGCCCATGCGGGTGATCGGCACGGTCACGCCGCCCGGTGTGGGAACCTCCATGCGCTCGATCTCGCGATAGCCACAGGCGCGATAGAGAGGCTCGCCGCCCGCCGTGGCACCCAGCTCCGCGCGCAGAAATCCCTCCTTGCGGGCGGCGGCTTCGCACAAGTCCAGGATTTGCCGCCCCACGCCCCGGCGCACGAAAGCCGGAGCGGTATACATGGCGCGTATCCGCGCCGCCTCGGTTGCCGGGTCAAGCAGGCGCGCATCGCGGCCTGCCGTATGGTTATGTCCGAAAAGGGTGGCGCGCCGGCTCCAGCCGCCGCACCCGGCCATGACGCCCTCATCCTCCAGGATAAAATAGGTGCCGTCCTCGATGAGTTGGGAGTCGACCCCCATCACCGCGAAAGAAGCTTCCACCTTCTCAGGCGCGAGAAATTGCGGCAGCAATTCCCGAATCGCTGCCGTCATCAAACGCTGCAGCGCGGGCATATCCTCAGGCGTGGCGAGACGATGTGCGTACATGCTTCCTTGTACCTGAAAAATGTCTGCCGGGTCAGGCCCAAATTTTCGCCAGTCTGCATTCCTGCATGCTCAAGTTAGCAGCATTTTCAAAGCGCATTATGTGCGCGGGGAAAAATATTCCGGATAATCGCGCCGGGTGCAGCTATTGCGCTGGCTACAGGCGCGCATGCCGGCGCTCACCACGCTAGCATACTTCTCTCACCTCAAACCGTGCCGGCATTCGACCGTCACAAGACCAAAGGATCGATCATGAAAAGCTTGAAGAAAACAGTTCTTCTGGGATCACTCGCCAGTGCTCTGCTGCTCGGCGCTGTCAGCGCCGCCTCGGCGCAAATGGTGGAACGGATCAATCCTCCCATCCCCGGCGTGTCGATCGCCTCCGGCACCGCGGTGCCGTCAGGCTATATGACCTATTATCTGTCGGGCGCCCTGCCCACGCCCGTCACCCCGGCCGCCAACGGCAAGCCGGCGGTCTTTGGCGACACCGCCGCCCAGACCCGCTCGGTGCTGGATAACCTCAAGGCCGTGATGGACAAGTTCGGTATCGGCTATGGCGATGTCGTCGCGGCGCATGTCTTCCTGGACCCCAAGGCGGACTTCATGGCCATGAACAAGGTCTGGGCCACGGAATTCGGCACCGCCGCCCAGCCCAACAAGCCGGCCCGCGCCACCGTCTATGTCCACGCCCTGGTCGCGCCCGGCGCCTTGCTCGAGATCGAATTCACCGCCGTCAAGAAAAAGAAGTAATCCATAGCACAGGCCCGCCTCCCCCTCGCGCACAGCGCTTGAGGGGGAGGTGGCCGTAGCTGGCTCTTGAGCCAGCGAAGGCCGGAGGGGGTCATAAGAAGAAGTAAAAGGCGGACCTTGCGGTCCGCCTTTTTCTTTGCTTCCGCGGCCGGGCGGAAACATCCCCCGTCAAAAACCGCGCATCAGAACTTGAAGGTCAGGCGGGTATAGTAGAACCCGCCATTGATGCCGTAAGGCGAAATGCTAAGCGGCGCGCCGACAATGTTGGAACCGTCCTGCAATGTCGTCGGATCGCCCGGCACCACCCCGATGACTTCCGGGCGCTGATCGAGCAGATTGTTGGCGCCGAAAGTGACCGTCCAGGATTCCAGATAATTGTAGTTGATTTCCAGATCGGTGATCGCGGTCGAGCTGACCTTTTGATTGTAGTAGATCCCGCCATCGGGCGATTGGTCGACGGAGGTCGGGCCGTAGAAGGTTTCACGCAGGTTGACCGACCAGGGATCCAGGCTCCACAGCGCGCTGAGGCTGACCTTTTCCTTGGGGTTTGCGCGCGTGAGATAGGAACGCGACGTCTGATCGAACAGGGAGACGCCCGGTCCCAGCGCCGGCGGCGTCGCGATGATCTTGCTGATCGACGTATCGTTGTAATTTCCCGCCAAGGTCCAGTTCACCGAGCCGAATTCCTCGAAGTCGGTGAGATAATTCGCGGAAACATCGACGCCCTGGGTCAGGGTGCTGATGCCGTTTAGCAGCAAGGTGACGCCGGTGAAGGTCACGGTCGGATCCAGGATATTGCCGTGTGCGGCGATCGCCAGCGGAACGGTCGGCGAGATCGGCGTGCCGCCCGAACCGTAGAGTGAACCCGTTCCGACGATGCGGTTGCGCAGCGAGATCGAATAGGCATCGATGGTGACGCTGAGATTGTCGAAGGGATGGGCCACGATACCCGCGCTGTAGCTGGTCGAGGCTTCCGGTTGCAGCGGTTGGACCCCCAGGATGGCGGCCGCCGGGGAATTTGGCGGCAACTGCACGAAGGCCGTGGTCGGGCCGACATTGGTGGCCGAATAGAACTCTTCCTGAATGGTCGGGGCGCGGAAGCCGGTCGAGATGGTGCCGCGTACCGCGAATTCCGGCGTAAAATCATAGCGGGCGGTGATCTTGCCCACCTGCGTGTCGCCGAAATCGGTGTAGTGCTCAAAGCGGCCGGCGATATCGACCTGCAGGTCCTGGATGGGGGACACGGCAAAATCGATATAGGCGGCGTAGTTCTTGCGGCTGTGGCCGCCGGCATCGGTGGGCTGGAAGCCGGGATAGGACTGGCCGCCTTCCTTGTAGATCGAGGCGGCGTCGCCCTGCTCGATGGCGAAGGTGTTTTCGCGGCCTTCGAAGCCGAACGCGACGGTCAGCGGCGAAGCCAGCCCGACATTGAGCTCCTTGTTGACATCAAGATTGAACGTGGTCTCGCTGGCTGTGAATTGCCCGTTGTAGAAGTCTCTTGGCGTGGTGTGGGTGTCGATGAACAGCGCCGCATTGGCCGATTGCAAGGTGTAAATCTTGGTGCGGTCCTTGCCATAGGTACCGGACAGGTCCCAATTCCAACCCACGATGCTGCCTTTGACGCCGACGGTGTAGCCGTAATCGTCTTCGCGCATGGCTTCTTGCGGGAACAGTCCATTGGGGAAGGGAACAAGCACCCCTGGGTTACCGGCAGTCCCCGCATTACCCGAAAGCAGCGGCGTGCCCTGCACGGTGAGGCCGTTATAGCCATCCGGATTGGTGATGGCGTTGAAGGGCTGGTTCGAACCAGCCGTGGCCCGTATGCGGCCCGGCAAGCGGGTATTTTCATAGGCCTTGGCCTGGCGTTCGCCATAGGTGGCGTTGGCATAAAGCAGCATTTCGGGGAACACCTGATATTCCATATTGGCCGCCACGGTGGTCAGCATGGACTCCGGATCGCCGGCAATATGGTTGATCCGCGGATAGCCGGGGACCAGCGTCGCGTTGTAGGCGCCCCGGGAAACCCCATTCGCGTCCATGACGCGAATGTCCTGCTCGCCGCGCTGGCTGAAACCGCGAAAACGCTTCTCGCCCGTGATGTTCAGGAACCCCTTGTCGCCGAGGGGAAGGCCGATATTGCCGCTGAAATCATAAGTCTGGCCGCCTTCTTCGAAATACTGGCCGCCCGTGCCGGAGATCACGCCGCCGGAGGAATTCTTCTTGAGGATGATGTTGACGACGCCGGCAATGGCGTCGGTGCCGTATTGCGCCGCGGCGCCTTCCTGCAGCACTTCGATATGATCGATGGACGCCACGGGAATGAGGTCGAGGTCCGACGTGGCCGCGCCCTGATACTGGCCGCTCAACACGTGAAGATTGGCGGTGGAATGGCGCCGCTTGCCATTGACCAGCACCAAGGTGTCATTGGGGCTGATGCCGCGCAAACGCGCCGAAAGTGTCAGCGCGCCGGTATCGCCGCCCAGCGCTTCGGCGGAAAAGGATGGCGTGATCTGCGCCAAGGCCTGAATCAGGTTGGGCTGGCCGACATGGGAGAGGGCATCGGCGCCGATAACGGTGATGGGCGCGGAACTGTCAGCGGCGGTGAGGCCGGTGACGCGCGTGCCGGTGACGATCACCGCTTCGGTTTCGGCTTGCGCAACGTCTTGCGCCAATGACGGCGCAGCCGCGGCTGCCAGAACGAGCAAGGATGTGCCCAGAAAAAGAGATGATTTGGATTTGGAACGTCGTGACATGGTGGAACCCCCGAAATGTTTCGCCTTGGCGAAGTTGGTGTGGTTCCTTCCCGCTCATTTTCCTCTGCTTGTCGTTTTTTGTGCAGTGCGACATATGCCGATGAGGCTATGAGCATCCCTGCCAGGGCGTAAATCGAATTCGGTTCGGCGGTTCATGACGGAAAATTGAAGTGGCAATAATGCATCAAAATTGCCCATTAACGAAAGTAATAAGCGATTATATGGAATATTTCGTAATTTAATTACTGAAAACAGACATTCCTGACATTATCTTCCATCACTGGGTGCTCGCACCTCAAACTGCTTTTCCCTTGGGCAGAGTATCGAAATTTGGGCAGCAGAGATTCCGATTTTTCATCATATTGCACTGCAGCAAAAACTTTATGCCTCCTGAATGCCCGCCTTTTGGGCGTGATGCACGCACCCAACAGGCAAAAGATGCGGTATATTCCGTATACGGATTATTGCGAAAAAGCCTCCTGGCGCGCCGGTTCAAACATTTTGAGACAGAAAGCGCGATTCAGCCGCGCCGGCGCCGGCCGTACAGCATGGTGATGTTGATGCGCCGGTTCTCATAACCCTCGGCAAAGGCGATCTCGTCGGTCTTGTGAAACAGATTGGAATCGAAGATCACCGCCCGGTTGGCGCGATAGGGAATTTTCACCGGCTTGGCGCCGCTTTTCGCCAGGAAATCGTAAGCCGCGCTTTCATCGGCGTTGAATTTGGCGAAATCCCATTCCAGCGGCGCCTGCTTGTCCCAGATCACCAGTCCGCCGCCCTGGGGATTGAGATTGGCTTCATCCGGCGTGATCCAGAAATTCACATTGACTGCCGCCTCGTCGGCATGAATGCCGATGCCGTCCAGCTTGCTGTCATATTTGAACGCCCAGTGGTAGCGCAGCGGATGATCGGCGAAAATCGCGCCGAAGGTGGCGCTGAGTTCTTCCGCGATTTGCGCCAGCAGCGGCGCGGCGAAACCGGATTCCGGAAAGGCGCCCAGATAGCCTTGGGGATAGGCGGTATGCCAGATATCCGAACCCCGGCAATAACGGCGCAAGGCGTTCAGCGCCTCCTGCGTCAACAGATTGTCGATCACCACCAGGCTGGGATCGCTTCCCGCCCACGCTTTCGCCACCGCGGCTGCATTCTGCGGATTGACAGCAGGGCCTTCCAGCCTTTCGCCGCCGGTGAACCGCGCGGTTTCGCCTTGCGCGGCGAGCCACAATTGCTGTTCGCGGTCATGGGCGATCTGATGCGCCAGTTTGGCATGTGCGGGCTTGGCGCCGCCATAGGCCAGTTCGGCGGCCCGGCGAAAATCCCCGAAGCTTTCCTCCAGCCGGTTCATCTCGCTCAGCACCTTGCCGCGCACCGCCAGGGCCGGAACATGATCCGGCTCGATCGCGAGTGCGCGGTCCAAATTCCGCACCGCCTCGTCGAACCGGCCGAGCTCGCGCAAGACAAAGCCGCGATTGCTCAGGGCCGCCGGCAAATCCGGTTGCAATGCCAAGGCGCGATCCAGGCTTTGCAGCGCTTCGTGGGAGCGGCCCATCTCCGACAGGGTGGCGCCGCGATTGGTCAGGGTTTCGGCCAGGTCGGGATGCAGCGCCAGAACCGCGTCATAGTCCTTCAACGCCAGATCAAAGCGCTTCATCTCGCGCAACATGTCGGCGCGGCGATGCAGCACCGCGATGTCGCCGGGGCGTTGCGCCAGCAACTGGCCGAGGCATTCCAGGGCTTCGTCCCGGTGCCCCAACTGCCACAGCACGCCGCCCAGGGCATCAAGGACCGCGGCATCGCCGGGCGACAGAACCAACGCCCTGCGATAGCTGGCAATGGCTTCTTCCGGGCGGCCCGCCACCGCCTGCACATGGCCCAGATTGGTCCAGGCCTCGGCCACTTGCGGATTGAGTTTCAGCGCGCCCGCGATCAACTCTATCGCCTGCGGATACTGGCCCTGCTGGAAGCGGATCACCCCCAGCATATGGCGCGGCGCGAAACTTGCGGGCTCCATCGCCAGCACGCGCTGGTATAGCCGCTCGGCCTCGGCCAGATTGCCGCCCTGATGCAGGACGATGGCCTGGTCGAACAGTTCCTGCAGGGCAGCGCGGGACGGGTTCATGGGGCCGGTACATACAGGAAAATGATAGCGCCGTAATGCTGCGGTAACACGGCCCGGCCGGCTGCCAGTAAAGGCTTTACCGGCGGTCTTGCCGGTCTATTATCCGTCCAAAATTCAGGGGAATCGCCATGCGTTTCAGGATTTATGCCCTTAGCGGCGCTGCCCTCGCTTTGTCCGTGGCGGTGGGATTTTCGGCAACCAAACCTGCTCCCAAACCCAAGGGCCCCCTGACCTCGCAACTGAACCGTCCCTGGCCGGCCGCGGTCCAGAAAAAACACCCCAAGTTCCCGCCGGCGCTTTCTCCCGCCGAAGAATTAAAGACCTTTCACATGGCGCCCGGCTATCAGGTCCAGCTGGTGGCGTCCGAGCCCCTGGTCCAAGACCCCATCGTGGCGGAGTTCGACGGCAATGGCCGGCTCTGGGTGGTGGAGATGCAGGGCTATGCCGTCGGCGAGAAGATGGTCAACATGGAGGAGCCGGTCGGCGATGTCGCGATCCTGGAGGATACCGACGGCGACGGCGTCTATGACAAGCGCACTGTCTTCCAGGACAAGCTGGTGCTGCCGCGCGCGCTGAAAATTCTGGACAAAGGCTGCGCCCTGATCGGCGAGCCGCCCAACCTGGTCAAGGCCTGCGACACCAATGGCGACCTCAAGGCCGACACCAAGGAAATCATCAAGGACGGTTTCGGCCGGGTGGGCAATATCGAACATGCCGCCAACGGCCTTTATTGGGGCATGGACAACACCATCAACATCTCGGAACATAATTACAATGTGCTGCCCAAGGATGGCGGCAAGTTCGAGGTGGTGCCCAATCTGGTGCGCGGCCAATGGGGCGTGACCCAGAATGACGGCGGCCTGATCTTCCGCAATTTCAATACCGATCCGATTTTCGCCGATTACATCCCGGCGCAATATTTCGTGCGCAATCCCGATGTCACCCGCACCAGCGGGCTATACGAAAATCTGGTCGACCAGTCCAAGTCGGCGGTTTGGCCGGTGCGTCCGACCCTGGGCGTCAATCGCGGCTATCGCCCGGAAGTGCCGCGCCCCGACGGCTCGGCTTACTACTATCAAGGCGTGTCGTCGCCGCTGATCTATCGCGGCAATGCGTTGCCCAAGGAGCTTTACGGCAATGTCTTTGTCGTCGACAGCCCCACCAACCTGGTGCATCTGGTCAAACTCAATGATGACGGGGCGGGAAATCTGTCGGGTGCCGACTATTGGCCCAAGGGCGAATTCCTGGCCTCGACCGACGAGCGTTTCCGCCCCGTCTGGCTGACGCCCAGCTGGGACGGCAGCATTGTGATCGTCGACATGTATCGCGGCGTGTCGCAGGACGAGCCGATCCAGAGCGACTATCTCAAGAATTACATCATGCAGCACCGGCTATGGTCCGGCATCCATAAGGGCCGCATCTATCGCATCGTCCATACCAGCACCAAGCCCGCCCGCGCCAAACCCCAGATGATCGACGAGAGCCCGGCCCAGCTGGTGGCACATCTCTCCGACTCCGATGGCTGGTGGCGCGACACCGCCCAGCAATTGCTGGTGCAGCGGAACGACAAATCGGTGGTGCCCGCCTTGAAACAGCTGGCGATAAACGCGCCGGATTTCCGCACCCGCAACCAGGCGCTGTGGACGCTTTCGGGCATGGGATCGTTGGACAGCGAAACCGTGGCGCATGCGCTGGAGGACAAGGACCCCTATGTGCGCAATAGCGGCCTGCGCGGCGCCGAACCGTTCCTGGCCAAGGGTGACGCCGCGATCCAGGCGGCGGTGCTCAAGAAGTCCGACGACCCGAGCTGGCAGGTGCGCCGCCAGCTTGCCGCCTCCCTGGGCGAGCTGCCGCGCGAGGCGCGCGTGGCGCCAGTGGTCGCGTTGCTGAAAAAATATGGCAGCGACCAGATGACGGTGGATGCCGCTGTCAGCGGCCTCAAGGGCCTTGAAGCGGATGCGCTCAGCCAGTTGGTGGCGCAACCCGGCGCCAATGCCGATGCGGTGGAGATGCTGGCGGGCGCCGCCGCCAAAAGCCGCGACCTTCCCCAGGTTCAGAAACTCATCGCCTTGTCCACCGATGCGGGTCAACCCGACGCCCTGCGCCTGGCCATGCTCAATGGCGCGGCCACCGGCTTGAGTGGCCAGGATGCGCGGCGCAACAGCGGCAGTGTCGCCGGCGGACGCGCTGGTGGCATCGGCGGGCTGTTTGTGCGCCCGCGCGCCGCCGTGAAGCCCTTGGCGCTGCCGGCCGAGCCGACGGCATTGACGGTGCTCGCCGCCGGCAGTGGCGATCTCGCCACCGCGGCCAAGGCCGTGGCCGACGATCTGAGCTGGCCGGGCAAGCCGGTACCGCCCGCGCCCAAGAACACCCGTACGGCGGAAGAAGAGGCCTTGTTCAAGGCCGGCCAGGGCGTTTACGCCACCAACTGTGCCGGTTGTCATCAGGACCGGGGCCAAGGCGCACCGGGTGTCGCCCCCGCTTTGGCGGGCTCGAAGATCGCCGCAAACGCGCGTCCGGACATGGTGTTGCGCGTGCTGCTCAACGGCAAGGAGGGCTCTATCGGCGAGATGCCGCCCATGGGCCAATCCTTGAGCGACGATCAACTGGCGCAGGTCTTGACCTATATCCGTGGCGGCTTCGGCAACACCGCCGCGCCTATCCATCCCGATCTGGCCAAGGAATTCCGCCAGCTTTATGCCTATCGCAAAAAGCCCTGGACGGAAAAGGAACTGCTGCCTCCGGTCCGGTAATGACCAAGCTGATTGCGGTGGAAAATCTGTCGCGGCGTCACGGCGCCGTGCAGGCCATAGATCGCGTCAGTTTTGATGTCGCGGCGGGCGAGATTTTCGGCCTGCTGGGCCCCAAGGGTGCGGGAAAGACCAC
>Ga0207657_10003734_pt1 | contig 16181 bp, 18 predicted proteins | sample KBSC33metaG_FD_184316 | JGI IMG/M metagenome (GOLD analysis project Ga0207657, IMG submission 184316) | Corn rhizosphere microbial communities from Kellogg Biological Station, Michigan, USA - KBS C3-3 metaG (SPAdes) (version 2) | ecosystem: Host-associated > Plants > Roots > Rhizosphere > Soil ... | reverse complement strand
GCCTCGGTCGGCGACGAAGTCTTCATCGCAAAGAGTTAAGCGGCGGACCTCTTCGCCGCGGGCGCCGCCGCGCGGCGCCTGAGCCGCCATCCGAGCAAGCCGAATCCCAGCAGCATCGTCGCCCATGTGCCGGGCTCCGGAACCGCGGAGACCGGGGTCAGCGGCTCACGCGGCTCGGAAGTCGGAAAGCTGACCGGACCGCCGACCGGTGGTGGAGTGGCCGAGTCTCCCGGACCCGAACCACCAATGACCGGAGTGACCGGTTCACGCGGCTCCGACGTCGGGAAACTGGCCGGACCGCCGCCGCTTGCCGGCGGAGCACCACCGACCGATGGCGCGCCGCCGCCACCAGACGGCGGAGCACCGCCGCCTGATGGGGGAGCGGACGGGTTTCCCGGACCCGAGCCGCCGATAATTGCGGCAAGCGTGGGCGGGTTGAATGCCACCTCTGCAATCGGCGGCGCGACAGCGATGGGAGGCGCCCCGGCCAGGAGCTGGGAAGCCTCGTTCAAATCTCCTCCGCCAGCAGCGGGCGGAGCCGTTTCTCCACGATCGGGCGGAGCGATCCTCGAGAAAAGCGCCGAGGCCGGCGATCGCTTGTGTTTCGTCTTCGTCAGCTGCGCAGCGGTGCGTTCACCGGGCGACCGGCCGTCGAGGAGATCCGAGAGGCTTTTCGCCTGTGTCACGGCTGCGTCGGCGAGATCGTTGGCGCCCACGCCGACCAATGAAAAGGACAAGGGCACCGCGGCAGCGATGCACGCGCCGGCGGCGAGCGCAAGTCGCCTGCGCCGCGTCTGCATTGCGCGCCGCGCGCGTCGCGACCGTGCGATCGCGCGCGCGATGTTCGCTGATGTGTCCACGTCGGTCATCTGACCGCATTGGCGCTGCGAACGGCCGCTGCTTCAAGGTTAACGTCGGCAGCGCCTCATTATGGGGCAGTCGAATCTGTCCGATTGCGGGCATTGCACAAGTAAACGAGCAAGTAACCAAGAGTCATCGCGTCAAGCCTTTTGGGGCGAAGACCAGTGCTCGGTAGTCAGGTTTACGGGGGGTCCGTATGAAGGATTTGGGCATCGTCACGCTGATCAGCGTCGCAGCAATCGCTGCTGCGCCGGCAGCTCAGGGAAGTCATCCGACGGCCTTCGCAACGGCAAAGTCGACGCAAGCATTCGCCGACTGTTTCGCACACGCGCAGGAGCGGAGTTCAAAGGCCTGGTGGTTCGTGCCGAAGGAAAGCGGCGGCGGCACCTTTTCGAACCTTGGCGCCGCATCGGTCAGCAAGCCCTATTTCGTCGTAATCAGCGACCGGGGCTCACGCCGCGAGATTCAGCTGCAGAACGCCAGTTGGGATGGGCCCGAGGCCCGGGGGGTAGAACAATGTATCTAGAAACTGACATCGTCGCAGAACGTCTGGCGCGGGTCTCGCACCGGGCGCAGGCAAGCGTCGCGGAAGGCCTTGCCCAGATAACGGAGAGGGTTACGGCCAAGCTCAGCGGCACCATTGCCGCCGCCATTGCCGACGGCAAGCGTGCGCCCGAACCCGCGCGCGAAGGAGAGCGGCGAGGTTCGAGCCGCTTTGCCACCGGATCGCAGATCCACGCTCGCCGGATTCCGGGCAACAGCTTCGAGGTTCCGCTCGACAATGTGTCGGCGTCCGGGTGCAGGATCGAAATGCTCGAGGAATGCCAGATCGGCGAGGACGTGGTCACGCGCTTGCCCGACCTCGAGGCGCTTGCCGCGCGCGTCTGCTGGACGACCGGCCGGGATGTCGGGCTCGAGTTCGCTCGGCCGATCCATCCGGCGGTGTTCGACGCGCTGCTCGAGCGGCTGGCACAGCCGCAGCCGGCTAACGCCTAAAACCGCGGGGCGCTTGCCCCCAAAATTGCACGCTTGTCACTCGACCCGCGAGCCCCCGCAGCGCAAACAGCGCGCATGCGGGGGCGCATGGTCATCGCTGCGACTTTGCTCTGTGGCGCTGGCGCCGCAGCGGCCGACGAGCAACCGATCTGCGCCGATCGTCCAGGCAAGGCGACGTCGGCGTGCACCGTGCCGCCAAGCAAATGGCAGGTCGAGACAGGCCTGGCCGATTGGACCTTGCAGAAAGGTGGCGGTGAGCGCGACACGTCGCTGACTCTCGGTGAAACGACCATCAAATATGGGCTGACGAACGCTTCGGACATCGAGGTCGACGTCACGCCCTTGGAGCGGTCGACCACTCGCCTGGGCAGCTTCCACGAGAGCGCCAGCGGCTTCGGCGATCTCGACCTCATCTACAAGCAGCGGGTGACCTCGCCGGACGGTCCCCTGCAGGTCATTGTGATGCCGGTCGTCAAATTGCCGACGGCCAATGACCGGCTCGGCAATGGCAAGTGGGAAGGCGGGCTGCTCGTGCCGATCGGCTATGCGATTGCGCAATCGCCATTCAGCATCGGCGCAACTCCGGAGCTCGACTGGGCCGCGGACGCCGACGGACATGGCCACCACCTCGCGATGCAGCAGGTCGCGACGCTCGGATGGGCGGCGACGGAGAAGCTCACCCTCTCGGCGGAGCTTTGGGGAGCGTGGGATTGGGACCCGCGCGGGACCACCAGACAATATTCGGCCGATGCCTCAGCCGCCTACCTCCTGAACAAGGACCTGCAGCTCGATGCCGGCGCGAATTTCGGCCTCAACCGCAACTCGCCTGACGTGGAGCTTTATGCCGGCGTGTCGGCGCGTTTCTGACGCTCGACGGCAGCGGCGAGTGCGTCGATGTGGGCGCTGACCGCGGCTTCGATCCGGTAAGGCGCCGCGGCGGTCCGCAGGTCGTCGTCTCTTCGCGCGTCGAGGCAGCGGTCGATTGCTTGGGCGAGCGCATGCGGATTGCCGGTCGGCGTGATGGCGCAGGAAGGGAAATGGCCAAGAAGCTCACGCGCGGCAAAGAAGCTTTCGGTCGTTGCTACCGGGACGTTGCAGGCCAGCGCTTCGACAATGACTGCCGGCAGGCCTTCATAGTCCGAAGACAGGACGAACAGGTCCGAGCGCCGCAGCCATCCGACGACATCGGCGACATAGCCGGGCATGTCGACGCGATCGGCGATCCCGAGGGAGCGCGCGAGCTTTTGCAGCGACCCACGGAGCGGGCCGTCGCCGAGGATCGTCAGTCGGGCGCTCCTATGCCTGACAAGAGCGAATGCGCGCAGCAGCAGGTCGAACCGCTTCTGCCGCACCATCCTGCCGGCGGCGAGCAATTGCGGCGGGCCCGGTGAAAGCCGTGCGGTGCCGGCGAGCATTTCATCCGTGACATAGGGGTTGGCGACCGCGCGGAGCAGCTTCTCGCGACCGGGATGTACGCTTAGCACGTGCCGGCGCTCGCCTTCACTGAGGGTAAGGACGAGATCAACGCGGTCGAAGATGAACTTGAACAGGTTGTACCGGTAGATGCGCCGCAGCAGCCCGATGTTCGGCCTCGAAAGGCGGTTCGTCAGCTTGAACGCGAACAGGATATCCCGGTCCTTCTTTCGCCGCGCCAAAGCGGTGATGAAGGCCATGTTGTCGGTCGCGCCGAGCACGACTGCGGGCGCGAATGCGTCGATCTGGCGGCGGATCAGCCTGATCCCCCGAACCCGCTCGAGGTGCCGATGGCCCAGGGGCTCTCGCCTCGCCGAAAGTCTCAAGCCAAGCGCATTGCCGGCCGAGATGACCGACACACGCTCGTCCAAAACCGCTTCGAGCTCCGGCTGGCGGGCGTCGCGCAGGAGCAGGATCCGCGTCGGGATGCCGGCTCGGGCGAAGCCGTTTGCGAGCACGACCGCAACGCGATCGCCGCCGCCCTGACTGAGCTCGTTCATGATCAGCAGGATCCCGCGGGACAGCGCAGCTGGCGGCGGCTCCCGCATGATCGCTCAGGCGCTCAGCATCTTCTTCACGCCGCGCGCCGCCTGGCGGAGGCGCTGCTCGTTCTCGACCAGCGCGATGCGCACAAAGCCCTCGCCTTCCTCGCCGAAGCCGACGCCTGGCGCGACGGCGACATGCGCTTCGGTCAGCAGCTTCTTGGCGAACTCCATCGAGCCGAGATTGTGAAAGCGCTCGGGGATCGGCGCCCAGGCGAACATGCTCGCCTGCGGAACAGGGATCGGCCAGCCGGCGCGGCCGAAGCTTTCGACCAGCACGTCGCGACGCTTCCTGTAGAGCGCGCGGTTGGCGGCGACGATGTCCTGCGGCCCGTTCAACGCGGCGACGGCCGCGGCCTGAACCGGCGTGAAGGCGCCGTAGTCGAGATAGGACTTCACCCGCGCCAGCGCCTCGATCAGCCGGGCATTGCCGACGGCGAAGCCAATCCGCCAGCCGGCCATCGAATAGGTCTTGGACATGGAGGTGAACTCGACCGCGACCTCCTTTGCTCCTTCGACCTGGAGGATCGAGGGCGTCGGCGTGTCGCCGAAATAGATCTCGGCATAAGCGAGGTCGGAAATCACGATCAGCTCGTGCTCGCGCGCGAAAGCGACGAGGCGCTCGTAAAAGGCCAGGTCGGCGACATAGGCGGTCGGGTTCGAGGGATAGCCGACGACGAGCACCTTGGGCCGCGGCACGCTGTAGCGCACGGCGCGGTGCAGCCGCTCGAAGAAATCGTCGCCCGGCGCTGCGGGGATCGAGCGGATCGCAGCCCCGGCAATGATGAAGCCGAAGGTGTGGATCGGGTAAGATGGGTTGGGCGCGAGCACGACGTCGCCGGGCGCGGTGATCGCCTGGGCGAGGTTGGCGAGCCCCTCCTTCGACCCCAAAGTGACGATGACCTCCTTGTCGGGATCGACCGTCACACCGAAGCGGCGCTGGTAGTAAGCGGCCTGCGCTTTTCTGAGACCCGGAATGCCGCGGCTGGCCGAATAGCGGTGGGCGTGCGGCTTGCTGGCGACCTCGGCGAGCTTGTCGATGACGTGGGGCGGCGGCGCGCCATCGGGGTTGCCCATGCCGAGGTCGACGATGTCCTCGCCGCGCGCCCGCGCCGTCGCCTTCATCGCGTTCACTTCGGCGAAGACGTAGGGCGGCAGACGCTGGATACGGTAGAAATCGGAGTCCATCGCGCCGTCTCATGCAGCCGATGCTGCAGTGCATCAATCCTTATAGGAGGGGAGCGCCCAGCCGCGGGCGATCGCGAGGCCGCGCAAGGTGAAGCCGGCGGCCACCGCGACGGCCGCCGCGACCCACATCGATACACCCGCGAGTGACAGACCCACGAACAGCCCTGCAGCGAGCGCGGCGGCAGTGACGTAGAGTTCGGGCCGCATCAGGATCGACGGGACGCCGGCAAGGACATCGCGGACGATGCCGCCGAAGCAGGCGGTGAGCACGCCCATGGCGAAGGCCGGGACTGGCGCCACTCCATAGGCGAGCGCCTTGGCCGAGCCATAGGTCGCATAAGCCGCAAGTCCCGCGGCATCGAACCAGTCGAGCGCCCGTGCGCTGAAGCGTCGCGTGCTGAACAGCCACACTCCGAGAGCGGCGGCGATGCAGATCAGCAAGGTCACGTTGGCGTGAACCCAGAATACCGGAGCGCCGATCAACAGGTCGCGAAGCGTCCCGCCGCCGACGCCCGTGACGACCGCGAAGAAGATGAAGGTGACGAGCGTCTGCCGCTTTTCGGCGGCGACCAGGGCGCCGGAAACCGCGAACACCGCCACTCCGAAGATGTCGAGGATGACCAGTGCGTCGGAAAGGTGCGGGACGAGCGGGGCCGGCATGGCTCTGCCATGCGTGGCGTCGGCAGCCGGCGCAACGTCTAGTGGTGCATTTCCTTCCGCGCTTCCTCGTACCAGCCGCGCTGGGCGACGCCTTGCTCCTTGGCGGGAGGCGCCGGTTCCCTGATCTGCGGCTGGGTACCGGGGAAGGCGACAACCATGATCGCGACGGCGAGGACGCCGAGCAGTATCATCAAAGCAACGAAGGGGATGGTCGATAGCCACAAGCGCGGCCGTTCGGGCTGGGTGCGCAACTTCGGCTCCCGCGCACGGCGGAAGCGGCGCTTGCGCGCCATCGCCTCGAGATAATCGTCCGGGCGGGTCCACGGCTGCGGCCGCGAAGGATTGGCGATTTTCTCCTTGTGACTCACGCGCTGCAAAGTGCGCTCGCACGCAAGCCTTTGCAATAAACAGAAATGCGCTCGAGCGGCGGTATCGGCCAGTCGAGGCTGCGACGCGCCGCTCAGCCTTTGGCGGGCACCTTCAGGTCGGCGACCGTCTTCGCGCCGCAGGTGACATGGACCGTGTGCACGCTCGCGCTGTTGGGGATCGTCGCCTTGACGTCCCACCAGTTATCCGGAGCGCCGTACGCGGTGTCGTTGACCGTGATGGTGGGCGCGATTTCGGCGGTCGTGCCGCTGACCTTGGCGGGTCCGAGCAGCGCCTTGTAGCGCGAATCCTCGCGATAGGCCTTGCCGGTCACGACGATGTTGCCGTCCTTGCCGCGTTTCGCCGCCCAAGCCTTGGTCTCGCTGTCCTTGAAGAAGCAGTAAGCGGGCTTCGGCTTTTCGGCCGCTGCGGCGTTCGCGGCGTTATTGGTTGCCGCAGCATTGTCGCCCGACTGCCCGCAGGCGCCGAGCGCCGCTGCCGCGGTCAGCAGGATGGTGGATTTGCGCATGATCGCCCTCCCGTCCGCCCATAGGAGCGGAAGGGAACGGCGGGATCAAGTCACTGATGCGTTTCGTCGAGCGGCTGCCCGGTTTCCTCCTGCTCGAACAGGTCGGCGACGACATCGCCACGGGCGGTGAGCCGAACGCGGTCGCCCTCGACCTCGGCGACGAGGCCCTTGGGGATGAAATGATGATGCTGCTCGTGACCTTGGCCGCTGTCGGCGCGGATCAGCTTGATTCGATTGCCCTCGACCCGATCGACGGTGCCGAGATGCACGCCGTCGGCGCCGATCACTTCCATATGTTCGCGAATGTCCTCGAAGCCGCTCATGACCTTCTCCTCGCTGGGGCCCATACTCAACGCTTCGCTCGCTTGCCGGGTTCACCGGTGCGCGACGCGACTACGCCTGATTGAGGCACGTGTCATCGGCAGCGGCGGGTTGTGGGGCGGGAAGGCCGCGCCTAAGTCCGCGCCCATGGCCGATGTTCGCACCACCCTTCCCGACGCCGAGACTGCCCCGGAGGCGCCGCCCTCGCCCAAGCATGTGGCGATCCGCCGCGAGGATTACCGCCCGCCCGACTGGCTCGTTCCCAGCACCGAACTGAGGTTCACGCTCGGAATCGAAGAGACCAGAGTGCAGTCGAAGCTTCTGGTCGAGCGCAACCCCGACGCGGCGCAGGGCGCCAGCGTCGTGCGGCTGAATGGAGACGGGCTCCAGCCGGCCGGGGTGTGGGTCGATGGCCAGCAGACCGACAAGTGGTCGATGGATGGCGGCGATTTGCTGATCGAGCTTCCGGGCGACCGGCACGAGATCGGCATCGACACCGAGATCAGCCCGGCGGCCAACACCAAGCTGATGGGCCTCTATGCCTCGAACGGCATGCTCTGCACCCAGTGCGAGGCCGAAGGCTTCCGCCGCATCACTTTCTTCCCCGACCGGCCCGACGTGCTCTCCAGATACCGCGTGCGGATGGAAGGCGACGCGAGCCTTTTCCCGATCCTGCTCTCCAACGGCAACCGCGTTGCGGGCGGCGAAAGCGCCGACGGGCGCCACTGGGCGGAGTTCGAAGACCCGTTTCCCAAGCCCTCCTACCTGTTCGCGCTGGTGGCGGGCGACCTCAAGGCCAATCGCGACAGCTTCACGACGATGAGCGGACGCAAGGTCGACCTCGCCATCTGGGTGCGCGAGGCGGACCTGCCCAAGACGCAGCACGCCATGAACAGCCTCAAGCTCGCGATGGCGTGGGACGAGAAGGTCTACGGGCGCGAGTACGACCTCGACCAGTTCAACATCGTCGCCGTCAGCGACTTCAACATGGGGGCGATGGAGAACAAGAGCCTGAACATCTTCAACTCGGCCTATGTGCTCGCCGACCAGGAGACCGCGACCGACGCCGACTTCGACAATATCGCGCGTGTCGTCGCGCACGAATATTTCCACAACTGGTCGGGCGACCGGGTCACCTGCCGCGACTGGTTCCAGCTGAGCCTCAAGGAAGGCTTCACCGTCTTTCGCGACCAGAGCTTCTCGGCCGATGTCGGAAGCCCCGCGGTCAAGCGCATCGAGGACGTCCGCGTGCTCCGCGCAGCCCAGTTTCCGGAGGACCAGGGCCCGCTTGCCCACCCCGTGCGGCCAGACAGCTATATCGAGATCTCGAACTTCTACACGGCGACGGTCTACAACAAGGGCGCCGAGCTGATCCGCATGTTCCACACCGTGCTCGGGCCGGAGAAGTTCCGCAAAGGCACCGACCTGTATTTCGAGCGGCACGACGGCCAGGCGGCGACCTGCGACGATTTCGTCAAGGCGCTGGAGGATGCGAGCGGAGTCGACCTCGGCGCATTCAAGATCTGGTACAGCCAGGCGGGCACGCCGAAGGTCCGGGCGCGGCTCGAATATGACGCTGCCTCCAAGACAGCGACGCTGCACCTCGAGCAGCACGAGGAGCCGACGCCGGGGCAGCCCGACAAGTCACCGATGCCCATTCCGCTGAGGACGGCGCTGATCGGCGAGCAGAGCGGCGCGGAGATCGCGCCCGAGCGGTTGATCATCCTGGAGCAGTCGACGCAGAGCTTCACGTTCGAGAACGTAACCGAGACCCCGCTCCTGTCGATCAACCGCGATTTCTCGGCGCCGGTGATCGTTACCGCCGAGCGGCGGCCGCAGGAACTCGACCGCCTCGCTCAGTCGGACACCGACCCGTTCGCGCGTTACGAGGCGATGCAGGAGCTGATGATGGCGGCGCTGACCGCGGGCGCGCGTGGCGAGAACGTGGATTTCGAGCCGGTGATCGGCGCGGTCGGCGCGACGCTCAGGTCCAATGCGCTCGACGCGGCGTTCAAGGCGGAAGCGATCCTGGTGCCGAGCGACACGCTCATTGCCGAGCGGATGGATGTCGTCGATCCCGATGCGATCCACGCCTCCCGCGATCGATTGCGCGAAGCGATCGGCCGGGCGCTCGGCAATGATTTGCTCGCCGCGCACCGCAGCGACGGCGCCAGCGGCGATGATCTGTCGTCGAACGCCAAGGGCATCCGGCGGCTGAGGACCGTCGCGCTTGGGCTGCTTGCCGCTGCAGACGAGGCCAAAGCGGCGGAGCTCGGCAAGGCCCAGTTCGACCGCGCCGACAACATGACCGACCGGCAGGGCGCACTCGGCATCCTCGTGTCGACCGAGACGCCGCAGCGGAGCCAAGTCCTCGACGCTTTCTACGAGCGCTTTCACCAAGACCCGCTGGTGCTCGACAAATGGTTCGCGCTGCAGGCCGCGGCGCAGCGCAAGGACACCGTCGACGAGGTGCTCAGGCTCGCGAAGCATCCCGACTTCGTGATCACCAACCCCAACCGGCTGCGCGCGCTCGCCAGCACGTTCGGCGGCAACCACTGGGCGTTCCACTCGCCCGACGGACGCGGCTACGCTTTCCTCGCCGACATGATCATCGCCGCCGACAAGCTGAACCCGCAGGTCGCAGCGCGGCTCGTGCCGCCGTTCGGCCGCTGGCGGCGCTTCGAGGCGAAACGCTCGGCGATGATGCGCGAAGCGCTCGAGCGGATCGCGGCGACGCCGGGACTGTCGAAGGACGTGTACGAACAGGTGTCGAAGTCGCTGGCGTAGCACGCCCAGACGTCAGTGGGGGCCTTGCACCGGGGCGTTGGGCCAGCCGGGCGGAAGATCCCTCACGCAGGTTCCGTAATGCTCGCGAGCGTTTGCCATGAAATGCTGGACGCGCGTTCGAGCAAGCGGTCCGATGCTCATTAGCAGCGGAAGCTTAGCTTGGACCCGGAGCCAGATAATCTGCTCGTCACTGCGCAGCGCTTCGACAGCCTCGAGCGCACGGTCCTTTTCGGCGTCGGATACCCCGCCTCCCGTCCTGCGGAACGCCCGCAGCCGCGCCACATCGGCGGCTTCCTGCGCATTCGTGCGCTCCATCAGCGGCATTATCTCATAGACGCGGGTCATGTCGCGCAACTGCTCCTGCGGCATATGCGCGGCAACATCGGAACTGTTTGCAGCATCGAGCGCGAGCCGGTCGAACGTCCGAAACTCTACCCAATAGCCGTCGATCGCCTTGCCGATATCACCGCGGCTCCTGTCGCTTTCGACGGCGCTCCTGATCCTGTCCAGCGCCTGGAGAACGCACGGGTGCATCGCCGCGCGCTGATACACCTGTGGGCCATCGTCCGACAGCAGCTCGTCCCGCATTGCCGCCGTCGCGACGGTAACCTTGTGGTCCCACTGCCAGTCTTGCACGACTTCCTGAGCGAGGAGGGCTACGAGGACGCCGGCGATGACGATGGCGAGCTCACGTGCGCTCTCGCGCCAGTTGAACCGTTTCTTGGCCGGGTGCTTGGCCACAGCCCCCATCTCCCGAGGTAGGCTGCGGGCCTAACCGCCCACCCACTTCGCGACGTCGAGCGCGACCTGGTTGGCGGCGCGGTTCAGTGCGGCGGGGACGGTCGCTGCGGTGCCGTCGGCGGGGGCGGTGGCGGTGAAGCGGCGGGTCTCCACGCGTGTGCCGCCGGCAGTCGACAGGGAGCCGTCGTACGTGACCACGACCTGCCCCGTGGAGGCGTCATAGCCGAAGCGCTGCAACACGCCGTTGACCACCAGGCCCGGATCGAGCGTCGTCTGATTGGGGTCGAGCACCACGCGATTGGTCGTGCGGCGGATCGTCTCGGCGAGGAGCCGCTGGAACAAGCGGTCGGGCGTGTCGACCAGCTGGACGTTGGTCACATATTGCACATCGACATAGTTGACCTGGACCGGCACGCGAACAGCGGCCAGCTCCTTGGGAACGGTCGGAGTCATCACCGTCACCGCTTGCCCCGCCGCGGCGCTGCGCGCGATTTGCGCGGGCTCGGCCGCTTCCGGCGTGAGCGTCACCAGCGTGGTAGGGGCCTTGCCGCCGCCGCCGAGCAGCCCGCCGAGCGAGCAGCCGCTCAGTGCCACAGCGACGGCCAGCGCAACGGTCCTAAGCAACAGCCTCATTTGCGTTTCCCCGGTTTGTAGTCGGGCAGCTTCTCGGGCCCGAGCGCGCCGCCGATCCCCTGCTGGTTGACGCGGTTCGACACCGCCTGCAGCGACTGCGTGAGCTGGCGAAGATCGTGGACGAGCCGGTTGGCTTCGGGCAGCGTTTCCTTGCTGAAGTTCTGCACGCCCGGGCGCGCATCGCTGATCATCGCATTGAGGTTGTCGGCAGATTGCTTGGCCGAGATGATCGCCTGGTTCAGATTCTCGATCGACTGGCGTCCCGGGCCGTTCACCAGCTTGTTCGCATTGTCGGAAAGCGCGGCGACATTGTTGGCGGCGAGCCCCGCGTTGTGCGAAGCAATCTTAATCTCGGCGATCGTGTCGCCCATCTCCGGCGCGTGCTTCCTGAGCTCGGCAGTCGTCGCATCGATATTCTCGAGAATATCGGAGATCGAATTCTGGTTCTTGTCGCTTAAAAGCTCGGTCAGCCGTTCGGTGAGCCGCTGGATGCGGTCGATCAGCTCCGGCGCGCTGTTGAGCAAGGCGCTGATGCCGCCGGAGGTCGCCGGGATCACCGGGCAGCCCTGGGGGCCGGTCTGCTCGATCGGGGGACGGCCGCGCTCCGCGCCGGTCAGCTGGATCTCGGAAACGCCGGTGAAGCCGACACCGTGGATCTGGGCGCTGGTGCCCTGGAGCACCGGAGTCTGCTGATCGACCTCAACGCGGACCCAGACGAACTCGGGCCGGTTGGGCAGCAGCGAGATCTTGGTGACCTGGCCGACCGGGACGCCCGAGAAGCTGACGTTCGAGCCTTTGTTCAGTCCGCCGACCCCCTGCGCGAAATAGATGTCGTAGCATTTGGTCGTCTTGTTCGAGAGGCCGGCCAGCCAGACGATGAACAGCAAGGTGCCGATGAGCAGGGCCACCGTCACCGCGCCGACCATGACGTAGTTCGACCGGGTTTCCACTACGCTTGGGCCTCTTCATAACTGTCGGCCGCAGCACGTCCCCGCGGTCCGTTGAAATACTCTTGTATCCAAGGATGGTCCAAAGCCAATAGTTGCGGGATCGTTCCGACCGCGATCACATGCTGATCGGCAAGCACCGCGATCCGGTCGCAGATGGCGTGCAGCGTGTCGAGGTCATGCGTAATCAGGAAAACGGTGAGATCGAGCCGCTCCTGAAGCGACTTGATCAGCTGGTCGAACGCGGCGGCGGCGATCGGGTCGAGGCCGGCGGTCGGCTCATCGAGGAACAATAGTTCGGGGTCGAGCGCGAGCGCCCGGGCGAGGCCGGCGCGCTTGATCATGCCGCCCGACAGCTCGGAGGGATATTTCGGCCCCGCGTCGGGCGGAAGTCCGCCCATCGCGATCTTGTACGACGCGATCTCGTCGAGCAACGGCGGCTTGATGTAGGGGAAATATTCGCGGATCGGGACCTCGACATTCTCGGCGACGGTCAGGGTCGAAAACAAGGCGCCGTTCTGGAACAGGATCCCCCAGCGGCGGCGGATGTTTTTCGCTTCGTCCTCGGTGCGCCCGACCATGTTCTCGCCGAGCACCTCGATCTCGCCGGCCTCGGGCGTTTGGAGACCGATGATCGAGCGCAGAAGCACCGACTTGCCGGTGCCCGACCCGCCGACGACGCCGAGGATCTCGCCGCGGCAGACGGTGAGGTCGAGCCCGTCGTGGACCACCTGGTCGCCGAACGCGTTGCGAAGGCCGCGAACGGTGATGACCGGCTTGCAGCCGTCCGGGATTGTCGCTGGATCGAGCTCCTTGGGGATCGCCGTCATACCCACCCGATGGAGCTGAAGAAGACGGCGAACACGGCGTCGAGCACGATGACCAGGAAGATCGACTGCACCACCGCCGTGGTCGTGCGCGACCCGACTTCCTCGCTGTTGCCCTGCACCAGCATGCCCTGGAAGCAGCCGGCGAGCGCGATGATGAAGCCGAACACCGGCGCCTTGATCAAAGCGATCCACAGGTCGGTGATCGGGATCACTTCCTGCAAGCGCTGGATGTAGGTGAGCGGCGGGATGGTGAGGTCGAGCCAGACGAAAATGCCGCCGCCGAGCAGGGCGGTGAGCATCGCCCAGAAAGCAAGCAACGGCATCATCAGCACCGCGGCCATGAGCCGCGGCAGCACCAGCGCCTCGACGGGCGATACGCCGATCGTGCGCATCGCGTCGATCTCCTCGGTGATCTTCATCGTCCCGATCTGCGCGGCGAAGGCCGAGCCGGAGCGGCCGGCGACCATGATTGCGGTCATCAGCACACCGAGCTCGCGCACGGTAATCCGGCCGATGAGGTTGATGGTGTAGACCTCGGCGCCGAACTGGGCGAGCTGCACCGCCCCCTGCTGGGCGATGACGATGCCGATGAGGAAGCTCATCAGCCCGATGATGCCGAGCGCGCGAACGCCGACGACGTCGAACCGCTGCACGACGGCGTTGACGCGGAACCGCTTCGGCCGGCGGATCAGGTTGCTGAAGCCGATCAGGGTCGAGCCGAAAAAGCCGAGCAGCCCGACCAGCGTCGTGCCGATCTCGGAAACCCACGCCCCGAGCTCACGCAGCACCGAGGTCAGATTATGCGGCTCGTCGGGAACAACGCGCGTCGGAACATCGAACTCGCCGACTTGCTTCAACAGGCTGACCTCGTCGCGGCTGGCGCCGATGACTTTCGCGCCGCGGTCGCGGACGGTGCGGTAGATGATCCATGCGCCGACCGTGTCCATGCGGCTGATGTCGCTAAGATCGATGGTCAGGGGATCGGGAAGCGCGTCGATCTCGCGCTGGGTCGTCGCGGCCCTGGCGATGTTGACCGTCCCCGCGACCCGGTAGACCGAGCCGTGCCGCTGATCGCTGTCCTGCTCCGGGATCTCGGCCATTCGGCGCGGATTAGTGCGCGAAATGGCTGCTGTGGGCAAGCCGCGCCCGTTCCGGGCACTGCTCGCGCGCCCCTTCCCTGCCGAGTCCCGCGCCATTATGCGCAAGCGCCATGGCGAGCGACGCGCCCCTCCTGTTCGTGCCGGTCGGCGACAATGAAGCGCGGCCGTTCGGCACGGACGCTCGCGAGCGCGCGTGCCGCCTGGCCGCAAACGCCGGGTTCGAGTGCGCCGAAGCCGCCCAGCCCGGCCGCGACACGCTGCTGGCGAGCATGGCCTATGCGTGGGACCCGGCGTGGCTCAAAGCGATGCGTGCCCGACCGCGCACCGTTCTCACCTTGGAGGGCAAGCCGGTCATGGCGCATGTGCCTGCGAGTGAGGACGCCGATGCTGTCGCAGACGCGATCGCGCGCGGGCACGCGATCGACGGCTATGAGGCGCTCCCCGCAGAAACCACAGAGCTGAACTATGCCGAGCTGAGAAAGCGCGAGCGGCCGTTCGTCATGCCGCTCGATCCAAGCGATCCCGAGCCGGTCGAGCGGGCGGCCTACGACGCCGCCTACAAGGGCGTGACCGACGCGCTGACTTTGTACCTGTGGCGGCGGCCGGCCTTCTACCTGACACGCTGGGCGGCGCGTGCGGGACTCGCGCCCAATTTCGTGACGCTGATCGGCGCGATCCTCTGCGTGCTCGCCTTCGTCCTGTTCTGGCGCGGCGACTATTGGCTGGGTGTCGTGTCAGGGTTCATCTTCATGGTGCTCGACACCGTCGACGGGAAGCTCGCGCGCGTGACCGGCGCCTCGTCCAAATGGGGCAATGTGTTCGATCATGGGATCGACCTCATCCACCCGCCGTTCTGGTGGTGGGCGTGGCAGCACGGGCTTGCCGCCTACGGGTGCCGGCTCGCCCCCTTCACCACCACCATGGTGCTCGGGGTAATCGTGGGCGGCTATGTCGCGCAGCGGATCATCGAAGGCATTTCGATCAAGCGCTTCGGCGGCCTAGAGATCCATGTCTGGCGCCAGCTCGACAGCAGGTTCCGGCTGATCACCGCACGGCGCAACCCGAACATGGTGATCCTCGTCGCCAGCCTCCTCTTCCGCCGCCCGGACGTGGGGCTGGAGCTGGTCGCCTGGTGGACGCTGATCAGCCTGATTTTCCATGCGGTGCGCCTCGCGCAGATGACCGAGCTCAAGGCGCGCGGCGAGCCGGTCGTGTCCTGGCTTTCATGACCAAGTGGACCGCGGTCGTGCTCGCCGGATCTCGGCCGGGGCGGGATGAATTTGCCGAACAATTCGGCACCGATCTCAAGGCGCTGATCCCGGTCGGCGGCGAGCCGATGGTTCGCCGGCCCGTGCAAGCGCTGCTTGCTGCGGAAGACATCGGCGACGTGGTCGTCCTGAGCCAGTCGCCCGAGCGCATCGCGGAAGTGCTTCCGCATGATCCGCGCATCAAGCTGCGCAAGTCGGAGGCGACGATCGCAACGACGATCCTCGACCTGTGCTTCGACCCGGAGATGCGCTGGCCGCTGCTGATCACCACCGCCGACCACGCCTTGCTCGACGTCGAGACGGTCGACGAATTTTGCGCCTACGCCGAGGGCGACATCAGCATCGGCGTGGTCGAGCGCGAGCGGCTGTCGGATCGATTTCCGGTCGCGCAGCGCACGTGGCTCAAGTTTCGCGGCGGCGCCTACACCGGCGCCAATTTGTTCGCGCTGGGATCGCCCAAGGCCGCGGCGGCTGTCGAGCTGTGGCGGTCGGTGGAGAGCGAGCGCAAGAAGGGCTGGCGCGTCGTTTCGATCGTGGGGCCGTTCGTGCTGCTTGGCTCGCTGACGCGGCTGCTCAGCATCGACCAGGCATTGCGCCACGTCGGCCGCAAGCTCGGCCTCAGCATAACCGCGGTGCAGCTTAGCGACCCGGTCGCTGGCATCGACGTAGACAAGCGGGCCGACCACATGCTGGCCGAGGCGATTCTGGCAGGCAAGGCATGAGCGATCTCGCGGTGTATGACATGGACCGCACCGTCACCCGGCGCGCGACCTACACGCCATTCCTGCTGCATTGTGCGCTGAGGCGAGCGCCGTGGCGACTGCTCTTCCTGCCGCTCGTGCTGCTGTCGATGCTCGCCTATGTCGCGCGGCTGATCGACCGGGCGAAGCTGAAAGAGATCAACCATCACCTGCTGCTCGGGTCGAAAATCCACCCGCG
>Ga0207657_10003732_pt1 | contig 16187 bp, 15 predicted proteins | sample KBSC33metaG_FD_184316 | JGI IMG/M metagenome (GOLD analysis project Ga0207657, IMG submission 184316) | Corn rhizosphere microbial communities from Kellogg Biological Station, Michigan, USA - KBS C3-3 metaG (SPAdes) (version 2) | ecosystem: Host-associated > Plants > Roots > Rhizosphere > Soil ... | reverse complement strand
CGGAGCCTCCGTGACCGGCGCCTGAGTGGCGGGCGAGGACGGCACGGCCGGGGCCGAGCTCGCGGGCGGCGCGGGCGTCATGTTCGCGGACGGGCCGCTGCTGGCGGCGGCGGCCACGATGATGATCACCAGCACCCAGATCACAGTGAACAGGTAGCCCAGGACCAGGCCGGCGACGGCAAGGCCGGACTTGGCCCGGTGGGCCAGCTTGGCCCGGTGGTTGGACAGGTGGCCGAAGATGATGCCGAGGATGGGCAGGAAGAACGCGGTCACCAGGGAGGCGATCGCGAACCCGTCATGCTGGGACGGCAGCTTGCCCTGCGGCGGGACAGCGGGCGGGGCGGGGTAGTCAATGGTGGGGTGGTTGGACATGGTGAATCCTTTATTCAATCGGTGAGCTGGGCATCATCGGCGCGCGGTGGCTCGGGCCGCGCGGACCCCATGGGTTTCGCCCTCGGTCAGTCGGGCGGCCTGCCGCCTATATCCGCTGCCCGGATACGAATGACTGCGGTTACTACTGAGTAATGTCAACCGCGAGCGCGGGTGCTTTAGTGCGGCAATCCGCCCAAACTCGGTGTCAGTTGGTGGGCAGATTGCACAACATGCCGGTAGAATGGCGGTCGTGCCCGATGCCGGGGAGCCGCTGTCACCGCAGGCTGCGGACCTGGTCCGCCGGGTCGCGCGGGTTTTCCTGGACGAGCCGGCCGACCTGATGGCTGAGGCGCACGCGGCCGTCTCGGCCGCGGCCGATGAGCCGCTGCGCAGCGAGCCGACGCTGGCCGCCGAGGTCGTCGCGAGTACCCGGGCGAACGTGCTGCACCTAGCCGCCAGCATGCTGAAGGACCCTGGCGGCCGGGTGCCGGCCAACCTTACCCCCGAGGTGCTCGGCATTGCCCGCGAGGCGTTCCGCCGCGGCATCGAGCAGAGCGTGTACACGACCTACCACACCGGGCAGAACATCGTGTGGGCGTACTGGATGCGCACCGCGTTCTCGCTGTCCTCGGACCCGGCGGTGTTGCGCCAGGCGCTGGAGGTCGGCTCCCGGTCGGTGGCCGGCTTCGTCGATGACACGGTGGCGGCGCTGTCCGAGCAGCTGCGGCGCGAGCGCACGGAACTGGTCCGCAGCAGCCATGCGCGCCGGTTCGAGGTGGTCAGCCTCATCCTGGACAGCGCCCCGATCACCGCCGGACGCGCCAGCACTCAACTGGGCTACGACCTGCGCCGCCGGCACACCGCTGCCGTCTTGTGGACCGCCCCCCGCCGCCCGGACCAGGCCGCGCTCGCCCAGGCCGCCGAGGCCCTCGGCCCCGCGACCCGCGCCCGGCAGGTGCTGACCGTGATCGCCAGTTCCTCATCGGTGTGGGCCTGGCTCGCCGCCGCCGCCGACACCGACGCCGGCGCCCTCGCCGCGGCGACCGCGGCCCATCCCGAGGTCCGGGTCGCGGTCGGCCCCGCTGGCGCCGGGGCCGACGGCTTCCGGCGCAGCCATTTCGACGCGGTCACCACCCAGCGGCTGATGTCCCGGCGGCCGGACCTGCGGGTCGCCAGGTTCGCCGACGTCCAGCTGGTCACGCTCGCCCTGCAGGACGAGCAGCGCGCCCGCGAGTTCGTCGCGCGGACGCTCGGCAAGCTGGCCGACGCCGACCGCGAGCTGCGCGACACGCTGTGCGTGTACATCGGCGAGCAGTTCAGCGCCGCGCGCGCCGCCCGGGCTCTGTACACCCACCGCAACACGGTCCTCAACCGCCTGCAGCGCGCCGAACGGCTGCTCCCGCTGCCGCTGGCCGGCCACGGCCTCGAAATCGGCGTCGCGCTCGAGATCGCCCAGTGGCTGGGCACGCAACCCGGCAGCGCCACCCATGACGGGTGACGCGCGGACACCCCGCCGGGACACCGGGACCGGATCATCCGCCTTCGCCCTACTCGATGCCGTCCGCCGGCGTTCACTGCTGACGGCGAGGCCATGGCACTTACTGGGCAGGAGCCGTGAGTGCGCGGAGGGAGGACTCGAAGGAGGCCAGACGGCTGCGGACCACGTCGGCCTGCTCCAGGCTGGCGCCGCCCGGGGCCCGCTCGGCGTCCATCGCAGAGCGGACAGCCTGCAGCGAGGCGAGCGCGTCAGCGATCCTGGCACCGTCGGGGGAGTGCTGCGGGACCTCCTCGCGCAGGGCGTACAGCGTCTGCGCCAGATCATCGGCGCGCCGCTGGATATCAGACCACCGAGCGGCCGCGTCGGCGGCGGCGAGCCCGCCGGGCGCTTCGGCGACGCTCATCGCGTCATGCAGGGCCGAGCCTTTTGCGTACGCGTCGACGAGCCTGGACCGCCAGCTCGCCGCGGTTGCCGAGCGGCGGCGAGCCGAGCGCGCGATCAAGGCGATCAGGCCGGCCAGGACAAGGACGCCTAGTAGGACCCAGAGCCAGATCAGGCTGGTGCCGGAGGAGGCGACGGGCGCCGCGGAAGCGGTGGCCGGCGGCTGGGTGGTGGGGGCCGCCGTGACGCTGGGCCTGGCCGGGGCGGTTGCGGTCCGGCTCGGCAAGCTGCCGATCGAGCTGCTGATGGCGCCCCCGCATCCCGCCGCAAGCAATCCGACGGCAAGCAGGGTCACGGGGAGCGAAAGTCTTTTCGTAGAACGCCGCATGCTGGTCCTTCGCGTCGTGTATGGCCGACCGCTGGACTCTCCGTTTTGCCGGCGGCAGGGATCGTTATCGCGCGTGCCCGGACGGCTTGGTCGCCCAGTCTTGTCATCCGCAGGCTGGCTGGGCGGATTCCGCCTCCGACACCATCGTGACTGTGCGGCGCCGTGCTTGGGGTCAGATCTGGCGATTTCGGCGCCACGTTCCGCTGCTGCATCCTGCGCCCTTGCTGGCACAGTGTTGGCACGAAATGGCTTCCGGCAGCTTTCGCCGGGCTGTGTCGCCTCGCATGTTCGACTGGCTCCGACGTGCGTGGATGGCAGCGGGTTGCGCTGGTTTTCGCCGCCTTTGCCCCGCAGGACCGGTCTTCAAAACCGGTGAGCGCCGCGCTGCGGCGCTGGCGGGTTCGATTCCCGTCCGCCTCCGCCACTGCCCGTGGGTCCGGCTAGCCGGCTAGCTCCACCGTCAGGCCGAGACGCTTGGCCAGCAGGCCCGCGCGCTGCCGGTCCTGGGCGCTGAACGAGCCGTCGGCGCGGCTGAAGCGGATGTGGTGCAGCAGCCCGCCGAGGGGCAGGCCGTCCTCGCGGACCAGCCTGATCCGCTTACCGCCGGGCCAGGTCAGCTCGGCGGTGTCGTCCGCGGCGTCTTCGAGCCGGCCGTCTAGGGCCTCGGCGAACAGCCGCGCCGCGCCGGCCAGGTCGCCGACATGGTGCTCGATCAGGCCGAACGAGGTCGGCGCGCCCGGCGCGGGCAGCCCGGCGGGCGGCGTGTCGGCCCGGGGCTCCCCGGCCTGCTGGGCCACCTGGATGACGATGCCGTGCGCGTTCCTGGGATGCAGGAACGCCTCCCGCCAGTTCGGGTTGCCCAGGTTGACGCCGACCGGCTCGATGCCGAGCGCCCGCACCCTGGCCAGGGTGGCTTCGATGTCGCTGACGAGGAAGTTGAGGTGGTGCGGGCCGGCCCCGCGGGCGGCCAGGAAGCGCTCGAGGAACGCCGCGTCCGGGCCGCCGGTGGGGGTCAGCAGCTCGACCTTCGGCCCGGCGGCGAACTCCAGCTGGCCCCACCAGTAGCCGGGGGAGTCCATGCCGTACGCCCAGGTTCCGCCCAGCACGCCGCCGAACAGCTCCCATCCGTCGGTCAGGGCCGGCGTGCCGATGGCGAGATGATCAAGGACCGCTGTCATGCGACGAAGGTACCGTCCGGAGCCGCCGGGCACGCCCACTGGTGCTGGGTGCCCTGGTGGATCGCCAGGTAGATCCGGTCGCGGAGGACATTGGCGGCCTCGTTCGTCAGCGTCTTCTCCAGGTCCCGCAGCACCACGCGGACCAGGAGATTCTTCTGCCCGGCCCGGGCCCCGAGACGGCGGGCGGCCGGCTCGGGCAGCAGGTCGCACGGGGTCGCGGCGAGCACCCGGACCTCCTCGACGCACGCCGCGTCGGCGCCGAGGGCCTCGCGGACCCGGTCGCCGAGCGTCTCCTCGTCCTCGTCCGCGGCCACCGCGACCGACAGGTCACGCGCGACCGGGGGCATGGACGAGACCGGCTGGTAGGCGGCCAGGTCGCGCATCTGGCCGGCGATGCGCGGATCGGCCGAACGCAGCAGGCGGATGTCCGGGATGCCCTTGATCAGCATCAGCATGCGGTCCAGGCCCATGCCCAGGGCCAGCCCGCCGTGACCGGCCAGCCCGGCCGGGGCGAGCATGCCCGGATGGGCGATCCCGCATTCCCAGATCTCCACCCAGCGCCCGTCGTGCCGCACGTCGACCTGGCGGCCGTGTTCGGTGTACGGGTGGATCCTCGCCTGCTGGCGATACGGCAGGCCGGGGACCAGCGTCTCGAGCAGGCACGAGATCATCTCGTCCAGGTCCTCGCCGGTCATCGGCCGGCGGGTGATCCGCCACAGATCGAGCTGGTGCGGCGTGCCGCTGTGCTGCCAGTCGATGGCGTCCCTGCGGTACACCATCCCGGGGCAGGCCAGCAGCACATCGTCGCCGGGACGGCGGGCGAGCCGCCGCAGCGCGGGCGGGACCATGGCGGTGGAATGGCTGCGGAGCATCCGGCTGGCACTCACGTAGCGGGTGTAACGGGCTTCCCTGGTGATCGCGCCGGGCGCGTAGCCCAGCCGATCGTAGTTGTCGGCGACCGGGACGATTCTCGGGCCCCGGCCCCACCGCACCTCGCACGACCAGGTACGGGCCAGCGCGGCGGCGATCCGGTCGGTGAGGATCTGGATGGCGTGCGGGCCCGTCGCGGGATCGGACAGGTCGCGGACGTCGAGGGCGGCGCGCAGCTGCGCAGGACTGAGAAGGGGAACTGAACTGGACACGGTGACTCCCTGACTGAGGTGAACCCGGCGGGATGCCCTCCCGGCCCCGGACTCGCCTGAGCGAAGTCGCCGTGCTAACGCGGCGAGACGCCTCCCGGCGGCCCGTCGTGGGCCGGGAGGCGAGAAAATCGCCGCGTCGCCATGCCAGTCATGGTTCTATCGTAGCCCGATGACGGCCAGGACCAGGCCGGCCAGCGCGATCACCGGGCCGGCCACGGCCCAGAAGCTCACGCCGGACATGACGCTTCCGCCGAGAACGCCGACGCCCTGCAACGTGAAGACGACCCCGGCGAGCATGAGGAGAAACCCGGCGCCGACGAGCACGACCCGCCTCATGATGCCGCCTTCGGGTTCAAGGTGCCTGGCCGTGACCTGCAGCGATCTGCCGGATCACGGCCAGGCGATCAGCCGGGGGCTCCCTCCAGCAGGTCAGGGGGGGTGGACCTGCGGCGCTGCTCACGGCCGTACGTCAGCTGATACGTACCGAACGGTCAGGCGGTTCAGTTTCTGGTCAGCTATTCGCGCCGGCCAGCTGAACCTGTCCGAGTCGTCGGTCGAGAAGCACGTCAACGCGCTCTTCGCCAAGCTCGGCCTGAGTGCGGAGCAGCCCTCTCACCGCCGGGTCACCGCCGTGCTGACGTTCCTGCGCGACGCGGGCCTGCGCGGTTGAGCAAGCGTCACTTTCCCTGAGCAATTGTTATTTGACGAACACCGCGAAATGGGCCGAACCCTGCCGCCGAGAATCTGGCAATTGTCGCTTTACTGCCGCAACTAACGTTTGCTAGTGACGCGCCGACTGGCGGCGGGTTTCGCGCGCGGAATGCGCTGCGCAAGGATGTGGCCTGGGTGTCTTAAATCAGGACCCTGCTTGGTACTGGTTTTTCGGGGGCTGGTAGTCCTAGGTTTGCACCAGGAAATACATCCTGCTCGCCAGGGGAGGAGTTCGCATGGCAGAAATCACCGTCACCGTCGATGGCGTGAAGTATTCGGACCACGTAGAGCCCCGGATGCTGCTTGTCCATTACCTGAGAGAAGTAGTGGGCAAGACCGGGACTCCCATCGGATGCGACACGTCGAATTGCGGCGCATGCACGGTGCTGCTTGACGGGCAGTCGGTCAAGAGCTGTTCCGTCCTGGCCGTCCAGGCGGACGGCGCCGACATCACCACGATCCAGGGCCTGGCGAACGGCGGCCTGCATCCGCTCCAGCGTGCCTTCCACGAGGAGCACGCGCTGCAGTGCGGGTACTGCACGCCGGGGATGATCTTGGCCGCGTCGGACCTGCTCCGGGAGAACCCGCACCCCAGCGACGAGGAGATCCGCGACGGTCTCGAGGGCAACCTGTGCCGCTGCACCGGGTACGAGAACATCGTGCGCGCCGTACGGCGCGCCGCGCAGGCGGGAGTGAGCGAATGACCGCGCAGACTGAGATACCCGAGGCGAAAACCGCCGAGCTCGGCAAGGCGCGCCTGCGCAAGGAAGACGAGCGCCTCATCACCGGCCAGACCAACTGGACCGACAACATCACGCTGCCCGGGATGCTGCACATCGCGTTCCTCCGCAGCCCGTACGCGCACGCCAGGATCACCTCGGTGGACGTCAGCGCGGCCAGGAACGAGCCGGGGGTGATCGCCGCCTACTCCGGCGCGGACTTCGCCGCCGAGCAGGGCAGCCTGCCCTGCGCCTGGCCGGTCACCCCGGACATCGTGATCCCGGCGCACCCGCCGATGGCGGTGGACGAGGTGCGCTACGTCGGCGAGGCCGTGGCCTGCGTCGTGGCCCGCGACCGCTACGCCGCGGCCGACGCGCTGGCCGCCATCGAAGTCGACTACGAGCAGCTTCCGCCGGTGCTCGACATGAGGGCGGCACTGGAGGACGCCTCGCCCAAGGTCCACGAGGCGGGCAACAAGAGCTTCGACTTCGTCTTCCCCCAGGGCGACCTGGACGCGGCCTTCCGCGACGCGCCCGTGGTGATCGAGCGCACGTACCGCCAGCAGCGGCTGATCCCGAGCGCGATGGAGCCGCGTGCGGTGGTCTGCTCGTGCGTGGGCGGAGAGTTCACCCTCTGGTCCGCGACCCAGATCCCGCACGTGCTGCGGGTCATGCTGGCCCTGGTAACCGGCGTCCCTGAGCAGAACATCCGGGTCATCGCGCCCGACGTCGGCGGCGGATTCGGCTCCAAGCTGCAGGTCACGGCCGAAGAGGTGCTGGCCGTGCTGATCGCCCGCAAGCTGGGCCGGCCGGTCAAGTGGACCGAGTCCCGCAGTGAGGGCAACATGACCGTGCACCACGGTCGCGACCAGTGGCAGCGGCTCAGGCTCGCGGCCGACCGGGACGGCAGGATCCGCGGGCTGGACGTGGACCTGCTGGCCGACATGGGCGCCTATCTCATGCTGGTCACGCCCGGTGTCCCGCTGCTCGGCGCGTTCATGTTCCCGGCCATCTACAAGATGGACGCGTACCGGTTCCGGTGCGTGGGCGTCTTCACCACCAAGATGCCCACGGACGCGTACCGGGGCGCTGGGCGGCCCGAAGCTACCTTCGCCATCGAGCGGATGATGGATGAGCTGGCCGTCGAGCTGGGCATGGAGCCGCTCGCTATCCGGGAACGGAACTGGATCAAGCACGAGGAGTTTCCGTTCACCACCGTGGCCGGCCTGACCTACGACTCGGGTAACTACGAGGCGGCTACCGCCCGGGCCAAGGAGTTGTTCGGCTACGACGCGCTGCGCAAGGAGCAGGAACAGCGGCGAGCCAGCAACGATCCGGTTCAGCTCGGCATCGGCATCTCCACGTTCACCGAGATGTGCGGGCTGGCCCCGTCGCGGGTGCTCGGCTCGCTGGCCTACGGCGCAGGCGGCTGGGAGCACGCCTCGATCAGGATGCTGCCCACCGGCAAGGTCGAGGTGGTCACCGGGTCCAGCGCGCACGGCCAGGGGCACGAGACGGCGTGGAGCCAGATCGTCGCCGACCAGCTCGGCGTGCCGTTCGAGGACATCAGGGTGCTGCACGGTGACACCCAGATCTCGCCCAAGGGGATGGACACCTACGGGTCCCGGTCCCTGACGGTCGGCGGGATGGCCCTGGTCTCGGCGTGCGACAAGGTCGTCGAGAAGGCCAAGGTGATCGCGGCCGGGCTGCTCGAGGCTTCGGCCGACGACCTGGAATGGGCGCCCGGGCGGTTCTCGGTCCGCGGCGACCCGGACAAGGGCGTCACGATCGGGGAGATAGCGCTGGCTACCTTTGCCGCGCATAACCTGCCCGACGGCGTCGAGCCAAGCATCGACGCCGAGGCGACCTACGATCCGGACAACTTCTCCTTCCCGCACGGTACCCACCTGTGCGCGACAGAGGTCGACACCGAGACCGGCTTCGTGAAGATCCGCTCGTACGTGTGCGTCGACGACATCGGTGCGGTGGTCAACCCGCTCATTGTCGAGGGCCAGGTGCACGGCGGGCTCGCCCAGGGCATCGCGCAGGCCCTGTACGAGGAGGCGGTCTACGACGACGACGGCAACCTGGTCACCTCCACGCTGGCCGACTACCTGGTCCCGTCGGCCGCCGACCTGCCGTCCTACGTCACCGACCGGACCGAGAGCCGGGCCGCGAACTCGCTCGGCGTCAAGGGCGTCGGCGAGGCGGGTACGATCGCCTCGACCCCGGCGGTGGTCAACGCGATCGTCGACGCGCTGCGGCCGCTGGGCATCAACGACGTCGAGATGCCCTGCACACCGGAACGGGTGTGGCGGGCCATCCAGGACGCCCGGGGCGGCGAGCAGGCCAGCGCGGCCGAGCAGCACGCGGCCCGGCAGAGCGACCAGACCCAGGGCCACAGCCCGCAGGGCATCGGCACCCCAGACCCGACCGGAGGCGCGGCGTGAGCGAGCGGAGGGGGCGCGGTGCCGCCTGGACTGAGGAGCGACGGAGGAGCGACGAGGGAAGGCGGCGCCTAAAGGCGCCCCTGAAGCGAGCGGAGGACAGAGCATGATCCCGGCGAAGTTCGATTACGTCCGTCCCGGCTCGCTGGACGAGGCGGTCTCGGCCCTGGCCGGGGGCGGCGACGACGCGAAGGTCATCGCGGGCGGGCAGAGCCTGCTCCCGCTGCTGCGGCTGCGGCTGGCCTACCCGGAGCTGCTGGTCGACGTGGGCGGCCTGGACGAGCTGCGCGGCGTCACCGACGCCGGCGACGCTCTGGTCATCGGGGCGCGGACCACGCTCTACGATCTCGTCCGCGATCCGCTCGTGGCCGAGCACGCCGGCATTATCGCGCAGACCGCCAGCGTGGTCGCTGACCCCGCTGTCCGGCACCGGGCCACGCTTGGCGGCGCGCTCGCGCACGCCGATCCGGCCGGCGACCTGCCCGCCGTCGCCCTGGCGCTCGATGCCGCCCTGGTCGTCCGGGGCCCCGGCGGCGAGCGCGAGATCCCCGCGGCGGACTTCTTCGTCGACTACCTGACCACGAGCCTGGCGCCGGACGAAATCCTGACCGCGGTCCGGGTGCCCAAGCTCGGACCGGGCTGGGGCTACCGGTACGAGAAGTTCCACCGGACCGCGCAGGCCTGGGCGACGGTCGGCGTGGCCGCGCTGGTCCGGCGGTCCAACGGGTCCGTCGCCGAGGCCAGGATCGGGCTGACCAACATGGGCCCCACGCCGCTGCGCGCCACGGCCGCAGAAAGCGCCGCGACCGGAGCCGAAGCCAGCCGGGACGCGCTGCGCGCCGCGGCGGCCAGCGCGGACGAGGGCACGAACCCGCCGGGTGACCTGCACGGGGCACCCGACTACCGGCGGCACCTGGCCCGGGTGCTGACCGGGCGGGCGCTGGCCGCGGCGGCGGGAGCCTGACCTTGGAACCATGACTGAGCAGGGGCAGGAGCGGCTGTCGCTGGCCGAATGGCTGGTGCTGTGCCTGGTCCGCGAGGAGCCGACCTACGGATTGATCCTCGTCGGGCTGCTGGCCCGCGACGGCAGCCTGGGCCAGGTCTGGTCGGTGCCGAAGGCCGTGGTCTACCGCGCCCTGCAGCGGCTGGAGGTACTCGGCCTGATCCGGACGGTGGGGGAGCAGCGGACCAGCCAGGGGCCGGTCCGCTCGCTCTACCAGGCGACCCCGGCGGGCGAGGCGGCCGCCGCGGCATGGCTCGGCACGCCGGTGCAGCATCCGCGGGACGTCAGGTCCGAGCTCATGGTCAAGCTCGCCCTGCTCGACCGGAGCGGGACCGACTCACGGGACCTGCTGCAGGCCCAGCTGGACCGGCTGCTTCCGGTCGCGGCCGCGCTGGATGATCGCCTGCGTGCCACCACCGGTTTCGAGCACACCCTGGTCCTGTGGCGGCACGAGGCGATGGCCGCGACCCTGCGGTTCCTCCAGGCCCTGGCCGCGCAAGACGAGGTGCGGACCAGCTAAGGCCGCGGTGCGCGGCGATTCGCCGAGACCTGCGGCGATTCGCCGTGACGCCCGGCGGCGGGCGGGCCATCATGGCGGCTGTGGAACAGCTCACCTTCGGGAACGAGCCCGCGGCCGTCCGGGCCGCCGTGGGCCGGTCCCGGCCCGGGTATGAGATCGAGCGCGAGCTGGCTGCCGCCGGGGCGAGCTGCGTCGCGGGCGTGGACGAGGTGGGACGCGGCGCCTGGGCCGGACCGGTGACGGTCTGCGCGGTGATCGTCCGGGCGGGTTTCCCGGATCCGCCAGGTGGGCTGACCGATTCCAAGCGGCTCAGCCCACTGCGCCGGGCCGCGATCGAGGGCCAGCTGCTGAGCTGGGTCGAGGCGTTTGCCATCGGCGAGGCCGGGCCCGCCGAGATCGACGCGGCCGGCATGACCTCCGCGCTGCGCCGCGCGGCGGTCCGCGCCCTGGAGGGCCTGCCCGCGCGCCCGGACGTGGTGCTCCTCGACGGCGGCCACGACTACATCGGCCGCCCCTGGCCGGTGCGCTGCGCCGTCCAGGCGGACCTGCGGTCGGTATCGGTCGCCGCGGCCTCGGTCATCGCCAAGGTGCACCGGGACCGGCTCATGGCCGGGCTGGGCCACGAGGAGTTCGCGTTCGCGGAGAACGCCGGATACCCCTCGCCCGCGCACCAGGAAGCCCTGGCCGCCCTCGGTCCCACCCCGCATCACCGGCTGTCCTGGTCGTACCTGGACGACCTGCCGCGGTGGCGGCACCTCAAGCGGCCCCGGCCCGATGTCGAGGGCCAGCTGTCCCTGCTATGACCCGCCCAGCCGGATTACCCGCGGGCCGGCTCAGCCGCCCGCGCGGGCTCGGCCGCCGGGTGCCGCGACGAGGCGAGCGACGCGAACACGACGGTGGAGCTGCGATAATGGCCGGTGGCGTAGTCGAAAGCGCCGCCGCAGGTTATCAGGCGCAGCGCGGCGAAGTCGGTCGTGCCGTAAATGGTCTTCGACGGGAACCGGGATTTGCTGTACTCGCGCACGCCCGTGACGCGGAACACGGCCGTGACCCCGTCGGCGAGCGTCACGTCGATGGTGTCGCCCCGGTGCAGGGCGCCGAGGCGGAAGAAGACGGCAGGCCCCTTCTGGCTGTCAACATGGCCCTCGATGACCGACGAGCCGATCTGGCCCGGCGTCGCCGAGTACTTGTACCACGCCGCCCGTCCGGCGCTGGTCCTGATCGACGGCACCTGGACCGTGCCGTCGGCGTTGAGTCCCAGGCTCAGCAGCTTGGAGTCCACGCCGATCGCGGGGATGCGCACCGCCACCGGGACCGAGCGGGCCAGCGACGGCTGCCGGGACGAGCCGCCGATGACCCCTGCCTCCGATAGCGAAGGCTGCGGCGCGTGCACCTGCGAGGCGACCGCGACGCCTACGGTGGCGATGCCGGCCGCGATGAGCAGTACCCCGGCGATCCCGGCCACCCGGGCGCGCAGGCCCGCGGGGACCGGTGGCGCGGGGGCGTACCCCGTCTGCGGCCAGGAAACGACCACGCGGAACCCGGCGATACGCCGCCACGGCGCGTCCGGCAATGTCGCCGTCCCTTCCTCCGCTGATCTACTCCATTAGCCTAATATTCCGGTGGTGAACTGGCCATTGCGCCTCTGCGCCGGCTTCCGCCCGTGACGTCTGAGTCAGACGGCTCTCGTGTTTCCTTACCAATTCCCGGTTTCTGCCGCCGGGAAAGGGAACCAATACGTCATCTGCCCGGCGCAGGAGGAGGGTCCATGAAGGTGCGCGGAGCGACCACGGGCACGCCGTTCGCCGCCAGGCTGACCGCGCTGTGCTGGGGCGCCCTGGCGCTGCTCGCCCCCGTGGCCATCTCGGCGTGCACCTCGTCCTCCTCCACCACGACGCCCACGATCATCTCGCCTACCGTGACCAACACGCCCACCGGGACCGGCACGGCGTCGGCTTCCACCTCGTCGGGCACGTCCGGCAGCACGTCGCCGACCGGCACGCCCGGCGTAGCCTCGGAAACGTCGACCGCTCATCCCGTGGTGACCGTGACGCAAACGATCACCACGACCCCCACTAGCACCGTCCCGTCCGGCGCCCCGGTCACCGGCGGCGGGGGTACGGCCGGATTCCAGGGCACCGCGCTTCTCGTGCTCGGCGCCGGGGCCATCCTGGCCGGCGCCGGGGGCCTGGGGTACCGCAGGTGGCTCGGCCGGCGCCGCTGACGCAACCGCCCAGCCTCATCGCGCTTGGGCTCGGGGGAGCGGCCGGGCGGAGGGAGAGCCGATGGGGCCGGGTGGCGAGGGCCGGGCGCCGGGCCTGTGGGCGCCGCAGCGACGGGCGCTGACCACCGGCCTGGTCCTGACGATCACCTTCGTCGCCTCCGAGGCGCTGGCCGTGGTCACGGTCATGCCCGTGGTCGCCCGCGACCTGGGCGGCCTGCGCCTGTACGGCTGGGTGTTCAGCGGATTCATGCTGGGCAGCGTGGTCGGCATCGTAGCGGCCGGCCGGGAGGCCGACCGGCGGGGGCCCGCGGTGCCGTTCGTGGCGGGGGTCGTGCTGTTCGGCTCGGGGCTGGCCGTGGCGGGCCTGGCTCCGTCGATGGACGTGCTGGTGGCGGGCCGGGTCCTGCAGGGCCTCGGCGCCGGCGCGGTGCCCTCGGTGGCCTACGTCACCATCGGCCGGAGCCTGCCCGATACGCTGCGCGCACGGATGATGGCGGTCTTGTCGACGGCATGGGTCGCGCCGGGGCTGGTCGGCCCGGCGATCAGCGCCGAGGTGGCGCGCTTGTTCGGATGGCGCTGGGTGTTCCTGGGCCTGCTGCCGGTGGTCGCGGTGGCCGGATCCATCGCCGTGCCCGCGCTGATCCGGCTCGGGCCGCCCGCGGCGGCTCAGGCGCGGGAACACCGGCTGACCGACGGCCTGCTCACCGCGGCCGGGGCGACCATGCTGCTGGCCGGCCTCAGCCTCGCGGCCGGGTCCGGCGCGATCCTGCCCGGCCTCGCGCTGATCGCGGGCGGCGGCGTGGCCGGATTGCCCGCGCTCCGCCGGCTGGTCCCGGCCGGTACCCTCACCGGACGCCCCGGGCTGCCCGCCACCATCGCCAGCCGGGGCCTGCTGACGTTCACGTTCTTCGGCGCCGACGCCTACGTGACCCTCGCGCTGACGGCGGTGCGCCACCGCAGCCCGGTTGTGGCCGGGATCGCGGTCACCGGCACCACAGTGGCCTGGACGGCCGGCGCCTGGGTGCAGGCGCGGCTCAGTGACACCTGGGAAGGCCGGCGCCTGGTCCGAGCCGGGCTGCTGATCATCCTGGCCGCCATCGCCGGCATGGTTCTGGTGCTGCAGCCGGCCGTGCCGGTGGTCGTGGGCCTGGCGGCCTGGACCGTGGCCGGCCTGGGCATGGGGCTGGCGTACGCCCCGCTGTCGCTGATGATGCTGCGCAACGCGCTGCCCGGGCAGGAAGGCCAGGCCTCGGCGTCGCTGAACCTGGCGGACGTGCTCGGCACCGCGATCGGCATCGGCGTGGGCGGCGCGGCCGTGGCGGCCGCCGCGGGCGGCGACTTGCGTCTGGGGATCACCGCCGCCTTCGCGGCCGCCGCCGCGGTGGGCCTGGTCGCGCTGGCCTTCACCGGCCGCCTGCCGGCCGGCCCGGTCTCGGCACCGCCGGCGGAGGAACCGGTACCCGCGCATGGGAAGCCGCCGGGCTAGCCGGTGTTCCGGCTGAACACGGGCTGGTAACCGAGCTTCTGACCGGACGCGGTGGGATGGTAGGACGAGCTGATCGCGAAGAGGTCCACCGAGTGCAGCCAGCGGTCCGCGTCGCATATCTCGTGCGGGGCGAACTGGCCGCGGACATCGGCGTACACGATGCCGGGATCGGCCGCCCTGGTCACGGCCGCCTGCAGGGCACTGTCCAGGGCGTCGGCCCCCGAGTTGAGCGCGGTCCTGTCCTGGGTGCTCAGCCCGATGCACGTGCCGGACTTGGACAGGTCATACAGGTCGGGGTAGCCGAGCAGCACGATCCTGGCGCTGGGCGCGCGCTGCCTGATGGCCTGCAGGGTGCTGGTGAGCCTGGCCGGCAGCTGGCTGGTGACGATGGACTTGGCGGCCGTGACGGCGCTCAGGCACGAACTGGTCGACTTGAGCACGCAGGTCTCCATTACGCCGGAGAAGCCCGCGTCGTTACCCCCGATGGTGATGCTGACCAGCGTGGTGGCCGCGCTCAGCGCGGACACCTGGCTGCTGATCACGTCGGAGGTCGTCGCGCCCGCACAGGCCACCGAGACGAACGAGGCAGGGGAGTTGGCCGCGGCCCACTGCTCCGGGTAGGCATTCGTGCTCCGGTCACAGCTGCCGCTGGAGGAGATGTAGGACCCGGCGCCAAGGCCGGAGCTGTACGAATCACCGAGCGCGACATAGCTGACCGAGGGGGCGGCGTCCGCGGCCGGCATCACGCTCACGGCCGTGACCAGGCCAGCCGTGGTAACTGCAGCTGCCGCGCTGAAGATGACACGGGAAATACGCACAATCACCCCATAGGGACCTGGGAGGGCGGTGATGATGCGCGCGCCCTTTCCTTGTACCACGCGTGAGCGGGGAGATCAATGTAGTAATCAGTGCCCTCGGTTACCCCTCGCTGACTTGCGTCGGCGGTCACAATGCGTATCGGCTTCGCAGGGCTCAGGCCCGTGTCCGGAACATCGGGTCGCCGGCGGTTGTTCTTGCGTCATGATCGAGGGTCGGTTTGCTGAGCTGATTGCCGGGCAGCGGCAAGGAGTACTGGTCACCCTCAGAAAAGACGGGCGGCCACAGCTGTCCAACGTGAACTACGCCTGGTACCCGGAGGAACAGACCATCAGGGTCTCCACCACGGACGACCGGGCCAAGACCGGCAACATGCGCCGTGACCCGCGGGTCAGCTTCCATGTCACCAGCGGTGACTTCTGGTCCTACGTGGTGGTGGACGGGCACGCGGAGCTGTCGGAGGTGGCCCGGGACCCGCACGACGCGGCCGTGGAGGAGCTGGTCGACCTGTACCGCGCGGTGCAGGGCGACCACCCGGACTGGGACGACTACCGGGCGGCGATGGTCCGCGACCGGCGGCTTGTCCTCCGGCTGCGGGCCGAACGGGCCTACGGGATGGTTCACCGCGGCTAACGAAACGCAAGGGGCGGTTGCGCCGGGCAAGACCTGGCTTCCGCTTCGTTGACGGGAGACGCTATGTGCACGGTTGGACCGTTGCTGTCCCGCGTAAGCTGGGACGATGCTGCCTGACTCCTTCGGGCGGATCGCTACTGATCTGCGCGTATCGCTCACCGACCGGTGCAACCTGCGGTGCGCGTACTGCATGCCGCCCGAAGGACTCGACTGGCTCCCCACGACCGATCAGCTGACCGACGACGAGGTGGTGCGGCTCGTCAGGATCGGGGTCGAACGGCTCGGCATACGTGAGGTCAGGTTCACCGGCGGCGAGCCGCTGCTGCGGCGCGGGCTGGCCGGCATCGTCGCCCGGACAGCGGCTCTGCGCCCCCGCCCGGAGATCTCGCTGACCACCAACGCCATCGGCCTGGAGCGCACCGCCGGGGCGCTGCGCGCCGCCGGGCTCGACCGTGTCAACGTGTCGCTCGACACGCTGCGGCCCGAGACGTTCCGTAAGCTCGCCCGCCGGGACCGGCTGCCTGACGTGCTCGACGGACTGGCCGCCGCGGCCCAGGCCGGCCTGCGCCCGGTCAAGGTCAACGCCGTGCTCATGCGGGACCTGAACGACGACGAGGCGGTCCCGCTTCTCAGGTACTGTCTCGACCGCGGCTACGAGCTGCGGTTCAT
>Ga0207657_10003731_pt1 | contig 16188 bp, 18 predicted proteins | sample KBSC33metaG_FD_184316 | JGI IMG/M metagenome (GOLD analysis project Ga0207657, IMG submission 184316) | Corn rhizosphere microbial communities from Kellogg Biological Station, Michigan, USA - KBS C3-3 metaG (SPAdes) (version 2) | ecosystem: Host-associated > Plants > Roots > Rhizosphere > Soil ... | reverse complement strand
TTCGTCTTCCCCTCGTCCGAGATCTACGGCGGCCTCGGCTCGACCTACGACTACGGCCACTACGGCGTCCTGACAAAGAACAACATCCGCTCGCTCTGGTTCCGCGCGATGGTGCAGGAGCGCGACGACATCGTTGCCCTCGACTCCGCGATCATCCTCAACCCCAGCGTCTGGGAGGCGTCCGGCCACGTGGCCGGCTTCACCGATCCGCTCGTCGACTGCCGCACGTGCAAGCTCCGTTTCCGGGCGGACAAGCTCGAAGATGCGAGCTGCGGCCGCAAGCCCAGCAAGCGACCCGGCGAGACGCCCGACTGCGACCTCACCGAGCCGCGCCAGTTCAACCTGATGTTCGAGACGCACGTCGGCGCGCTTCAGGACGAGAGCTCGGCTGCGTACCTCCGGCCGGAGACGGCCCAGGGCATCTTCATCAACTTCAAGAACGTTTCTCAGCTCGCGCGCCGCAAGCCGCCCTTCGGAATCGCCCAGGTCGGCAAGTCCTTCCGAAACGAGATCACGCCGGGCAACTTCCTCTTCCGCGTCCGCGAGTTCGAGCAGATGGAGATGGAGTTCTTCGTCCCTCCCGCCGACGCCACGACGTGGTTCGAGTATTGGCTCGACCAGCGGCTCGGCTGGCACCGCAGCCTCGGCCTCCGCGACGAGAACCTCCGCGTACGCAAGCACGACGAGGCGGAGCGCTCGCACTACTCGACGGCGACGAGCGACATCGAGTACCTCTACCCCATCGGCTGGCAGGAGCTCGAGGGAGTCGCAAACCGGGGCGAGTTCGACCTCACGCAGCACACCCAGCACTCGGGCACGAAGCTCGAGTGGATCGATCCCGACGGCAACCGCTACACGCCCCACGTGATCGAGCCCGCCGTGAGCATCGAACGGATCTTCGTCGCGCTCCTCTGCGACGCCTACCACGAGGAGGTCGTCGGCGACCGCCAGCGCGTCGTCCTCCGCCTCCACCCGCAGGTCGCGCCCGTGAAAGCGGCGATCCTCCCGCTCATCCCGCGCGACGAGGGGATGGCGAGCCGGGCGCGCGCGCTCTACGAGGAGCTGCGGCGGCACCACATCGTCGAGCACGACGACAGCGGCCAAATCGGCAGGCGATATCGTCGCCAAGACGAAATAGGGACGCCGTGGGCCTTCACCGTCGACGAACAGACACTCGAGGACGAGACCGTCACCGTGCGGGACCGGGACTCGCTCGCCCAGGAGCGGCTACCGATCGGCGGCGTCCGCGGGTGGCTGGAGGACGCGCTGGAGCGGGACTGGGCCTCGCCCTCGTCGGACTGACGGCTGCCGGCTGCCTCGGCAGCAGCACGAAGACCGTGACGGTCGGCCGTGCGCACACGGTCACGATCACCCAGACGGTGACCACGACCGGATCCGTCACCTCGACGAAACCGTGCACCGGGACACAGCTCGCAGCGACCTTCGACCTGATCCCCAATAGCGCCGGGGCAGGCCAGATCGCCTATGCCCTCAACGTGAAGAACAGCTCTCAGAGCGCGTGCTCCGTCCACGGGATTCCCAAGGGGACACTGCTCGCTGCGAACGGGACGGGCCTGCCCACCCGGGTCAAGGCGTCGGGAGCCGACGGGAAGCAGGTCGTGCTTCCGCCCGGCGCTTCCGCCACGGCTCCGGCACGGTTCTCACCCGACATAGCGAGCGAGGGAGACTCGCAGTCGGGCGCCTGCCAACCTCAGGCGCAGACGTTCGAGCTGGCGACGCAGGGCGGCGGCGTCACCGAGGCGCCGATCAAGCCGCCCACGAGCGTGTGCCAGCAGGGCACGCTGAACTTCGAGGCGTTCGGCTACGCGCGCTAGACGCGCAGCTGCCGGCCTGGTGCTCGGTGCGGTCGGGCTCGTCATCGCCGGCTGCGCCGGAGGGGCGACGAAGACGGTCACCGTCGTGCGGACGCACACGCTGACGACGGCACCTACCGGCACGACGACCTCGGCCTCGCGGCCGAGCGCGTGCTCGCACGCTCAGCTGAGCGGCACGTTCGCGCGCGTTCCCGGCAGCGCCGCGGCCGGGCAGATCGAATACCGCCTCACGCTGCGGAACACCTCTGGCAGTACCTGTTGGCTCGGGGCTCTCCCCCTGCCCGCGAAGCTGCTGGATGCGAGCGGATCACCCCTGCCGACGAAGGAGGTGCCGGCGGTAGATGCGGTGCAGGGCACCCCGCCCGCGACGCTCGAGCCTGGCACGACGGCCACGGCGACCGTGCGTTTCTCCCCCGATGTCCCGGGGCCAGGAGACTCTCAGAGCGGCTCGTGCCAGCCGGAGGCGCACACGCTCGCGTTGACCCCCACCGGGGGCGGCACCGTCGACGTCCCGATCCAGCCGCCGACGAGCGTGTGCGAGCGCGGCACGCTCAACTTCGATCTCTTGCGGGGCTGACGCTCAGGCGCTGAGCGTTCGCAGCCGGAAGCCTCCGTGGTACTCGTACGAGCCGGTGACCACGCGCAGGACGTCGCGCCGCGCCCGCTCCGAGAGACCAAGGCCCGAGGCGTCGGCCAGCGGCCGCGCGAGGAGCGCCTCGATCCCGGCGATGCCGTCGGGGGCGAGCCCGAGCGCGTCGGTCGCCGGTGCGCAGCGCTCGCAGACGGCGCCTCCGGCGCGCGGCGAGTAGCCGACGAGCGGTCCCCCCTCGGCACCGCACTCGGCGCACGCGGTGACGTGCGGTAGATAGCCCGCCAGCCAGAGCAGCTTGAGCTGGAATGCGAGCCCGAGGGGGTCGAGGGCCGGCCGATCGGCGGAGTGCGGCGCGGCGTCGAGGAGGTCGAGGAAGCGCGTCAATGCCGTGAACGCCCGCTCGTTCGCCTCCTCCTCGCTGAACAGGCGGAGCATCGCCTCGGCGCCGATCGTCCCGACCGAGAAGCGGTAGTAGTCCTCGCGCGCCTCCCGATGCGAGCGGACGAGCTGCGCCGCGGTCACCGTCTGGAGCTCGCTGCGCCCTCGGTGGAGCACGAGCTCCACGTGGGAGAGCGGCTCGAGGCGCGCGCCGAAGCGCGACATCGTCTTCCGCACGCCCTTGGCGACGGCACCGACCCGGCCGTGCGCCTCCGTGTACAGGTGAAGCACCCGGTCGGCCTCGCCGAGCCGGATCGACCGGAGCACGACGGCCTCCGTGCTGTAAGCCCGCCCAGCCATGCCTGTTGGAGTCTAGGGACGGCACCGGCAGGAACATCCCGCGCGGTTTATGCGTTGTAAGAGCGGAATGCCCAGGATCCAGATGTACACGACGCGCTGGTGCGGCTTCTGCGTGCGCGCAAAGACGCTCCTCGATTCCCGCGGCCTCCCGTACGAGGAGATCTCACTGGACGACGATCCTGCCTTCCGGCAGACCGTGTTCGACGCCACCGGGGGCTGGACCGTTCCTCAGATCCTCGTCGACGGACACCCGATCGGCGGCTACACCGAGCTCTGGCGCCTCGACCGCGAAGGCCGTCTCGACGAGCTCCTCGCCGCCTGAGTCGGATCTTCCGGCTGGCACGTGGGGCAGAACCACGTCGTGCGGCCGGCGACCTGCGTGCGCGCGATGAGCGTCCCGCAGCGGTCACACGGCTCGTCGCGGCGTCCGTAGACGCGGAACTCGTCCTGCATCGAGCCTCCGCTCCCGTCGGGCAGCCGGTAGTCGCGTAGCGTCGATCCCTGCCGGGCAAGGCCGTGCTCGAGCGCCGCGCGAATTCCTCGGTGCAGACGGCGCAGCTCGTTCCGGTCGAGGGTCGCCGCCGGCCGCAGCGGGTTGAGCCGGGCGCGCCACAGCGCCTCGTCGACGTAGATGTTCCCCATCCCCGCCAGGGTGCGCTGGTCGAGCAGCGCCGCCTTGAGCGACGTGCGGCGACCCGCGAGCCGCTCGCCGAGGCGCGCGGCCGTGAAGAGCGTGTCGAGCGGCTCCTCGCCCACGCGGGCAGCGAGGTACGGCTCTGCCTGCTCCGGCTCGAGCAAGAGCCACGTGCCGAACCGGCGCACGTCGCGGTACGCGACATCCGATCCGTCGTCTAGGTTGACAACAGCGCGCCGATGCGGATCGTCCGGCAGCAACCCGTTCGGAGCGCACAGGAGGCTCCCCGTCATCCGGAGGTGAATCAGGAGAACCCGGCCGCTCTCGAACCGAACAATCAGATACTTGCCGCGCCGCTCGACAGCCGCGACGTGCTCCCCTTCCAGCTCGGCCGCCACCTCGGCCGGCTCGTAGGGCCGCACGAGGCGACGGTCCTCGATGGTTACGCGCTCGAAACGCCGCCCGACGAGCGCGGGCTCGAGCTGCCTGCGGACGGTCTCGACCTCCGGCAGCTCCGGCATGCGATCAGCGTAGCCCTGTCGGGAAGCGCCGCGGAGCGCCCCTACGGCGCCACGATGGGCTGCCCCGGGATCCCGCGCGAGGCTGCCTTGCCGCCGAGCCAGACGTTGACGGTTGCGCCGACGTCCGCGAACTCGCCTTCGTGGATCTGCCCGGCCGCGTTCCGTCCCTCGACGTAGGCGAGCAACAGTGCGTACTCGCGGGAGTGGTCGGTCGACGGAGTCGTCGGGTCGCAGCCGTGGTCCGACGTGATGATGAGGAGGTCCCCCGGACGAAGAGCATCGAGCAGATCGGGGAGCCGGTAGTCGAAGTCCTGGAGGCAGCGGTGGAAGTTGACCGGGTCGTTGCGGTGCCCCCAGAGCATGTCGGTCTCGACGAGGTTGACGAACACGAAACCTTCGTCGATCTCGCGCAGGAGCCGTTCGGTCTCCTGGATGCCCTCGATGTTCGACTTGGTGGGGTGAGACTCGTCGATGTCCTGTCCGGCGAAGATGTCGCCGATCTTGCCGACTCCGTACACCTTGTGTCCCGCCTCGCGCAGCAGCGTCAGATAGTTCGGCCGGCGCGGCTCGAGTGAGAAGTCGTGCCGGTTCGGCGTTCGGACGTAGTTGCCGGGCTCGCCGGTGAACGGCCGTGCGATCACGCGCCCGACCGCGTGTTTGCCCGTGAGAATCTCGCGGGCGGCGCGGCAGCCGTCGTAGAGCTCCTCCAACGGGATGGTGTCTTCGTGGGCGGCGATCTGGAAGACGGAGTCCGCCGAGGTATAGACGATCCACTTGCCCGTCCTCTGGTGTTCCTCCCCCAGCTCCTGGATGATTTCGGTCCCGGACGCGGCCTTGTTCCCGAGCACTCCGCGCGCGGTGCGGTGCATGAACGGGTCGATCACGTCGTGCGGGAAGCCGTGCGGGTACGTGGGGAAAGCCTGCGCGGTGACGATTCCCATGTGCTCCCAGTGCCCCGTCGTCGTGTCCTTCCCCTTCGACCGCTCGAAGAGCCGTCCCGCGACAGCCGGCGCTCCCGGCTGCGGTGGGCAGCCCTCGAGCGGCTCGACGTTGCCGAGCCCCAGCGCCTCCAGGCTCGGCAGATCGAGGCCTCCAACGGCTCGCGCGACATTGCCGAGCGTGTCCGAGCCCTCGTCCCCGTACTGCGCGGCGTCCGGCAGCTCGCCGGCGCCGACGGCATCGAGCACGATGACGCACGCCCTGGCCACCGGGCTATTCTAGGTAGCCCATGGCGACCGTCCTCGGCCTCCTCGCTTTCGTTGCCTACGTCGCCCTGATCGTGGGGTTCGCCGCCGCCATCACGTGGCTGGTCGTCAGGTTGACCCCGCCGCAGAAGAAGCCCGGCGGCCCCGCGGGCAGCTAGACAGGCGCGAGCGGCAGCACGTCGGCGAGCGGCGTGTAGTCGAGGCCGTGCGCCTCGGCGACTGCCTCGTAGGTGATCTTGCCGTCGAGAACGTTCACGCCACGCCCCAGCCCCGGGTCGGCCGCCACTGCCTCGGCGAGCCCGTGACCGGCGATCGCCTCGACGTACGGCAGCGTCGCGTTCGTGAGCGCCTTCGTCGAGGTGACGGGGACTCCGCCGGGCATGTTCGCGACGCAGTAGTGGACGATCCCGTCGACCTCGTACACGGGATCCGAGTGCGTCGTGGGGTGCGCCGTCTCGATACAGCCGCCCTGGTCGATAGCGACGTCGACGACGACGGCGCCGGGTTGCATGTCGGAGAGCATCGCGCGGCTGATCAGCTTCGGGGCGCGGGCACCCGGGATGAGGACGGCACCGATGACCACGTCGGCGTGCGCCACCGTCTGCTCGATCTCGAGACTGGAGGACATGAGCAGGCTGACGCGTCCGGAGAGGATCTCGTCGAGGTGCCGCATCCGGTCGATCGACCGCTCGAGGAGCGTGACGCGCGCGCCGAGGCCAAGGGCGATGATCGCCGCGTTGTAACCGACGATTCCGCCCCCGAGGACGACGACGTGGCCGGGCTGAACGCCGGGTGTCCCGGCGAGGAGCACGCCCCGCCCGCCGAGCGGCTTCTCGAGGAAATGCGCGGCGGCCTGTGGAGCAAGCCTCCCGGCGATCTCGCTCATCGGGGCGAGCAGCGGGAGCCGGTGGTCCTCCGTCTCGACGGTCTCGTAGGCGACGGCTGCGATGCCGCTCTCCGCGAGTGCCTGCGTGAGCGGCTCGTCGGCGGCGATGTGGAGGTAGGTGAAGAGCACGAGCCCCTCACGCAGTCGCGGATACTCGGGCTCGATCGGTTCCTTGACCTTGAGCAGCAGGTCGGCCTGCCCCCACGCATCGTCGACCGAGACGATCTTCGCGCCTGCTCGCTCGTACTGCTCGTCGGGGAACGCGCTCCCCTCCCCCGCCGTGCTCTCGACCAGAACCTCGTGCCCGCGCTGGATCAGCTCGCGGGCACCCGCCGGGGTGAGCGCGACGCGGTACTCGTCGGTCTTGATCTCCTTTGGGACGCCGATGCGCAAGGCTCGGAGACACTATCTCCCCGGCGCGGCGCGACGAAGCTGCGAGGGTCTTGGAGACGACTCGCGACTCACCGCCACGGGCTCGGCACAGTTACGCCGCTAGCGTCTGCGACGAGGGCGGAGGGATAGCTCCCCACCCTTGGGTGGGGGGTCGCCGAAGCCCTGGCTAGTCCGGACGGGTACCGCCTGAGAGCGCCCTGAGATAGAGCAGCAAGCCGGCGAGCGTTTTCGCGTCCTCGATCTCGTGCAGCCGCTCCCCGATCTCGGCGACCGGCCAACGCACGAGCTCGAGCTCCTCGTCGGCGGCCGGCGACGCCTCTCCCTGTTCGACCCCCTCGGCGGCGAACAGGTGCATCCGCTCGCGACAGAAGCCGGGAGTCGTCCAGAACACTGCCAGCTCGCGCCACTCGCCGGCGCTCAGGCCGCACTCCTCCTGCAACTCGCGTCGCGCCGTCTCGAGCGGCTCCTCGCCCTCCTCGGCCGTACCGGCCGGAAGCTCGAGCAGGTGCTCGCGTGTCGCCTCGCGAAGCTGTCGGACGAGCGTCACACATCCCTCGTCGTCGACGGCGACGATGGCGACGGCGCCCGGGTGCTCGACGATCTCGCGCTCGTGCTCTCCCCACCGCTCCACCGTCAGGCCGAGCAACGATCCGTCGTACACGCGCCGCGCGGCGTCGGGCTCGAGGCTCACGCGCGCGCCGACTCCACGAGCGCGACCGTCACGTCCACCATCGCCTCGAGATCGGCGACCGAGACATGCTCGCCGGGCGTGTGGAAGCCGAACACGCCGTGCGAGAGGTTCACGCAGCGGCGGCCGCGCCCGTTGAAGACATTCGCGTCCGCACCGCCGCCCGACAGCCCGTAGCGCGGCTCGAAGCCGCACCGGGAGAACGCGGTCGCCGCCAGCGCGACTGCCGGCTCGTCCCGCTTCAGCCGGTAGCCGTCGTAGCTCTTCCGCATCGTCGTCTCGACGTCGCACTCCGTCTCCGTCGCGGCGAACGAGAACGCGTCGAGCATCTCCTGGACGACCTCGCCGAGGGTTGCCTCGTCGTGGGATCGCGCCTCTGCCTGGAACGAGCACCACTCGGGCACGACGTTGCCGGCGGTACCACCTGAGATCACGCCCACGTTCGCCGTCGTCAGCTCGTCGACCCGACCGAGCCGCAGGTCGGCGATTGCCTTCGCCGCCGCCTGGATCGCGGATCGCCCCTCCTCGGGAGCCATGCCCGCGTGGGCCGAGCGGCCGTGGAAGCGCACCTCGAGCGCACGCGACCACGGCGCGCCGAGGACGACCTCGCCCATCGGCCCCTCCTGGTCGTAGACGTAGCCCACCTGCGCGCGAAGCCGGTCGGCATCGAACGCGCCCGCGCCGATCAGCCCCACCTCCTCCATCGGCGTGAACACAAGCTCGATCCCGGCGTGCGGCACGTTCTCTGCGAGCACGCGCCTCGTGCCCTCGAGCATCGCTGTGATCGCGGCCTTGTTGTCGCAGCCGAGGATCGTGCCGCCCGCGTTGCGGACGATCCCGTCCTCGACGACCGGCTCGAGCTCCCCGTCCGGCGGCACCGTGTCCATGTGCGCGCAGAGGAAGAGCGGCGTCCCCTCGGCGGTCGGCTCGAGCCGCGCGTAGACGTTGCCGGCGTCCGATCCGATCCGCGAGCCGCAGGAGTCCTCGTCCGGCTCCAGCCCGAGCCCTCGCAGATAGCGCAGGACGACATCGGCGACGCCACGTTCCTTGCCCGACGGGCTCGGGATCGCAGCGAGCTCGAACAGGAGGTCGACCGGCTCGGACACGCGGCCGATCCTAGAGGGGACGCCTCAGGCGGCGACGCGCTCGCCGGCGCGCATGCGCGCGCGATCGAGCGCCGCGCCGACGAACCCGCGGAAGAGAGGCGCCGCTCGCGTCGGCCGGGACTTGAACTCCGGATGGAACTGGCTGGCGACGAACCACGGATGATCGGGCAGCTCGACGATCTCCACGAGTCGTCCCTCCTGGAACGTCCCACTCACGACGAGTCCTGCCTCGACGAGTCGGTCGCGGAACGTGTTGTTGACCTCGTAGCGGTGCCTGTGCCGCTCGTGGATCGTGTCGTCGCCGTACAGCTCACGGGTGCGCGTGCCGTCCGCGACCTCCACCGCCTGCGCGCCGAGCCGCATCGTGCCGCCGAGGTCCTCGATCCCCTTTTGCTCCGGCAGGAGGTCGATCACGGCATACGGCGTCTCCGGATCCATCTCGGTCGAGTTCGCTCCGTCGAGCCCGACGACGTGGCGCGCGAACTCGGACACGGCAACGTGCATGCCCAGGCAGATGCCGAGGTACGGGATGCGGCGCTCGCGCGCCACCTGGCACGCGAGGATCTTGCCTTCCCAGCCGCGCGAGCCGAAACCGCCCGGCACGAGCACGCCGTCGACGCTCTCGAGCAGCTCCGCGGCTTCCTCGTAGGACATGTCCTCGGCGTCGACCCACCGGACGCGGACGGCGCAGCCGTGCTCCAGTCCCGCATGCTTGAGCGCCTCGTGGACGGAGAGATAGGCGTCCTGGAGCTTCACGTACTTGCCGACGAGCGCGATCTCCACCACCTCCCGGCGGCTGTGCACGCGATCGAGCAACTCGTCCCAGTCGGACAGGTCCGGCTCGCCGAGCTCCAGGCCGAGCCGCTCGCCCACGAGCCGGTCGAGCCCCTCACTGTGGAGCACGCGCGGCACCTCGTAGACGTCCGGGACGTCCGGGCTCGCGACGACCGCACCCGGGTCGACGTCGGCGAAGAGCGCGATCTTGTCGCGAATCTCGCGCGAGAGCTCCTCGTGCGAGCGGCAGACGACGACGTCGGGATGGATGCCGATCCGGCGCAGCTCGTTGACCGAGTGCTGGGTCGGCTTCGTCTTCAGCTCACCGGCGGCCTCGATGAACGGGACGAGCGTGACGTGGACGTAGACGACGTTCTCGGGGCCCACCTCCCGCCGGAACTGGCGGATCGCCTCGAGGAACGGCAGCGACTCGATGTCGCCCACCGTGCCGCCGATCTCGGAGATGACGACGTCCGCCGGGGTCGCCTCGGCGGCACGGCGGATACGCGCCTTGATCTCGTTCGTGATGTGCGGGATCACCTGCACCGTCGCGCCGAGGAAGTCACCCTTGCGCTCCTTGCGCAGGACGGTGTCCCAGATCGCACCGGCGCTGTGGCTCGCGCTGCGGAGGAAGTTCTCGTCCACGAAGCGCTCGTAGTGGCCGATGTCGAGGTCGGTCTCGGCCCCGTCCTCGGTCACGAAGACCTCGCCGTGCTGGAACGGGCTCATCGTCCCCGGGTCGACGTTGAGGTACGGGTCGAACTTCTGGAGCTGGACGCGGAGGCCGCGCGCCTTGAGCAACCGGCCCAACGAGGCGGCGACGATTCCCTTCCCCAGAGCCGACACGACGCCCCCTGTCACAAAGACGTACTTCGGGGCCCGCGCGCTCACGGGATTTCAGGGTAGCAGCGGCTGCGGCTGGCGCCTACTCGGGCGCCTCGCGGACGAGCGCGGCAAGGCCGGCGAGCGCCTGCGAGGGGGCGGTCCGCCCGAGGCCGCCGAACCGTGGCGTCTCGACGGCGAGCACGGCCTGTGTCTCGCCGTCCTCCACCGGCTGCAGGTCGAGCTCGACCTCGGCATGCTCGCCGGTGAGCTGGAAGGCGATGCGCCTGAGCGGCACGACCTCGAGGAAGAGGAGCGATCCGCCGAGCTGCGGGCGGCGGCGGAAGCTCGGCCGCTCCGTGCCCTCGAGCTGCCAGTGCGCGCCGGGGGCGAGCGCGCGCCGGACCGACGACTGCACGCCGACGAGACCCGGCCACCACTCGGGCCAGCGTGCCGGGTCGGCGAGCACCTCCCAGACGTCCTCGACGGGCGCCGGGAGCGTCCGCCTAGCCTCGTACCGCGGCAAGGAACTCCTGCCCGCCGAGCATGCGCTCGAGCTCTGCCTTCCGCTCCTCCTCGCCGAGCTGCTCGATCCGCGTGTGCGTGGGGTCTCCCGGGGTCTTCTCGACCCGGAAGTGGCGGTCGGCGAGCGCGGCGATCTGGGGGAGGTGCGTGATCGTCACGACCTGAGCATGCTCGGCGAGCCGCCGGAGCAATCCGCCGACGGCGTGCGCCGTCTCGCCGCCGATTCCGGCGTCGATCTCGTCGAAGACCAGCGTGTCGCCGCCGGCCACGGCCGCGATGGCGAGCGCGATCCGCGAGAGCTCCCCACCGGAGGCGGTCTCGGCGACCGGCGCGAACGGGAGGCCCGCGTTCGGGCGGACGAGGAAGACGGCCTCGTCGGCTCCGGTGGAGCCCGGCTCGGCGCGCTCCCGCAGCTCGCAGACGAACTCGCCCTCACCCATGCCGACGCCGCGCAGTTCGGCCGCGACCGCATCGGCGAAAGCGGGGGCCGCCGCATTGCGCTCGGCGCGCAGCTCGAGCACGAGCGCCTGCACTCGCGCCTCGGCCTCTGCGAGCTCGCGGGCCGCAACCTCGGCGGGGTCGGAGCCGTCCTCGAGCGCCGCGAGTTCGGCCCGAGCCTCCTCACCGCGCTCCAGCAGCTCCTCGTACGTCGTGCAGCGGAAGCGGCGCTTCGCCTCGGCGATCCGGTCGAGCTCGGCCTCGAGCTGCTCGAGCCGTCCCGGCTCCGCTTCGAGCGAGGCGAGGAAGGTGTGGAGGTCGGACGCGGTTTCGCGCAGCCTGAGCTCGGCGTCGCGTAGCTCGTCGCCCGCTCGCTGCAGCTCGGGCGCCAGTCGCTCCAGCGGGGCGATCGAGCGTTCGGCCAGCGCGACGAGACCGGTGGCTCCCTCACCGTCGTCCGGTGCGAGGGCCGCGGCTGCTCCCGCGGCGCCGGAGGCAAGCTCGGCGACGTGCCGGTGCCGCTCGCGCTCGGCGCGCAGCTTCTCCTCGTCTTCGCGCTCGAGACCTTCTGTGTCCTCGACCAGCGCACGCAGCTCCGCGAGTCGGGCCTCGGCGAACGCGGCGTTCGCCGTCAGCTCGTCGTGGTGGCGGCGAGCTCTCTGGACGTCGCGCCACGCCGTCCGCGCGGCGGCACGGCGGGCGAGTTGCTCGTCGCCGCAGAACCGGTCGAGCACGTCGAGCTGGTAGGACGGCCGCGCGAGCCGGCGCTGCTCGAACTGCCCCGACATCGCGACGACTCGCTCGACGGCCGCCGCGACGTCCTCGCGCGCAGCGGCGCGGCCCCACGCATAGGCGCGCGTGCGGCCATCGGCGAAGACGCGGCGCGAGACGACGAGCGCGTCCTCGTCCTCCGGACGCAGCTCCGCGAGCTCCTCGAGCTCCTCCGGGAGGTCGAGCTCGGCCTCGACGTACGCCTCCTCGCCGGCGGCGCCGACGTATGAGTCGTCGCCCTTCGCGCCGAGCAGGAGACCCAGCGCCTGGGCGAGGATCGTCTTCCCGGCGCCCGTCTCGCCCGTGATCGCGTTGAGCCCCGGCCCGAGCTCGAGCGCGGCCTCGCGGATCAGGACGAGGTTCTCGATGCGGAGCCGCCGAAGCATGGAGCCGATCGTAGTCCCGGCACCCGACGCCGACCATTGGCAGTTCGGGACCGATCAGGAGGCGGCAGCACGGAACGCGGTGAGGAAGTACTCGGTGTCCTCATCGGGCTCGGCGAGCTCTCGTCCTTCGCGGACTGCCTCCTCCGCCACGCTCATCTTCTCGAAGAGCTCGCCCATGTCGTGGCTCGACGACACCTCGGGGTGATGTCCCTCGACGAAGTGCTCCGCGCCGAACCCGAGGACCGCGTCGCGGAGCGCGAACGCGGCCTCGGCGGTCATCACTCCCTTCGAGGACGCGCCGATGCAGTCGCCGAGGAAGAGCACGTCGTCCGGCTCCACATGCATCACGCAGGAGTCGGGGCTGTGGTCGCCGCCGACGTGACGCACGTGGACGACGACGTCGCCGAGGTCGATGTCGAGGCCGTCCTCGAAGACGACGTCGGCGAGCGCGACCTCGACCGTCCGCGGCGAAGGCAGCTCCGTCTTCACATGAGCGGCGAACCCGGCGGATGCCAGGCCCTCGGCGACCCGCCGGTCGAGCCCTTCGTCGCTCCAGTCTCGCGCGGCCAGCTCGAGGAGCCGCTCCGCGGTCAGCGCATGGGCGATGACGAGGCCGCCGAGCTCCGCGCCGCCGAGGACGTGATCCCAATGACAGTGCGTGTAGGCGACCGCGGCCGGGCGTGCGACACCCGCCGCCGAGAGCCCGTCCAGGAACTCGCGCGTGTGCGCGGCCGACGACCCGGCGTCGAGCATGAGCGTCCAGCGGTCCCCGGCGACCGCGCAGAGCGACGGGCGGTCGGGAGGCCCGGGCGGCAGCCAGTGGACGTGCTCCGCGATCCTCGTCAGGCTCATCGGAGGAGCTAGTCGTGCGAGGTGAACGTCTCGCGGTAGCGGCCGAAGAACGTCGTCTCGGGCAGCGTCGCGAGCAGGCTCCGCTGCTCGCCGAGCCGGATCGACAGCGTTCGCGCTGGTGCGAGATCGCCGCTCTGATGGCCGTCGGTGAGGACTGCGGCCCCCACGTCCGGCGTGGCGTTCCGCACGGTCAGCTCCGCGCCCCGCGGCACGACGAGCGGCCGCGCGTCGAGCGAGTGTGGGGCGATGAACGTGATCGCCATCGCGTCGAGGCCGCGCACGAGGACGGGACCGCCGTTCGAGAGGTTGTACGCGGTCGAGCCCGACGGTGTGGAGCAGATCATCCCGTCGCAGGAAACCACGCCGAGGTCCTCGCCCGCGATCGCCCAGCCGAGCTCGATCATCCGGCCGAGCGTCGAGCTCGTGGCAACGACGTCGTTGACTGCGATGAACGTCTCGCCGTCGAGCTGCGCCTCGAGGGTCGGCTGCTCGATCGTCCGGTACTCCCCGCCGAAGACGCGTGCGAGGTCGTCCTCGAGCCGCTCCGGCGGGATCGAGGCGAGGAAGCCGACGCGACCGAAGTTGACGCCGATCACCGGGATGCCGGTGCCGAGCAGCCGCGCGAGCGTCCGGAGGATCGTTCCGTCGCCCCCGACCGCGACCGCGAGCTGCGCGCGCTCGGGCTCGTCCACAAGCTCGACACCGGCACGTTCGGCCACCGCCTGCACGCGCTCGACGGCGCCGTGGACGTCGACGCGGCCGTGCGCGACGACCGCCGCGGTCTCAACCGGCGAGTGCTTGCTCGATCCGCTCGTCGAGGTCATCGGGAAGCGTCGGGTGCTCGGAGTGCACGAGGTGGAGGAAGATCTCCCGGTTCCCTTTCGGCCCCGGGAGCCCCGAGTCTACGACGCCGCGGACACTCGCTCCCCACGACGGCGCCGCCTCGGCGACCTCGCGCACGACCCGGCGCCGCACCTCGTCGTCGCGCACGACCCCTCCCTTGCCGACATCGGCGCGGCCCGCCTCGAACTGCGGCTTCACCAGCACGACCGCCTGCCAGCCGGCCGCGCAGAGGCGCAGGACCGGCGGCAGCGCGATCCGCACCGAGATGAAGGAGACGTCGCAGACCACGAGCTGCGGCGCGAACGGGAGCTCGGCGAGCGTCCGTGCGTTCGTCCGCTCCAGGACCGTGACGCGCGGGTCTGCGCGCAGCCGCGGATGCAGCTGGCCGTAGCCGACGTCCAGCGCGATAACCCGCACGGCGCCGCGCTGGAGCAGGACGTCGGTGAAGCCTCCGGTCGAGGCGCCCACGTCGATGCAGTCGAGGCCCGCCGGGTCGACGCCGAGCCCGTCGAGCCCGTGCGCGAGCTTCTCGCCGCCGCGCGAGACGTACGGCGGCGGGCGCTCGACTTCGAGCTCCGCGGCCTCATCCACCTGCGTGCCGGGCTTGTCGTAGCCGGGGACGAGTCCGGCGAGCACGAGCGCCTGGGCCTGCGCCCGCGACTCTGCGAGGCCTCGCTCCACCAGGAGAACGTCGAGCCGTTTCTTCACGGCCGGTAGTCACCCTGGCCGCGGAGCCAGTCGACGTCGGGCTCCCAGCCGTCGACGACGTCGCCGAAGCCCTCGCGGCGCGCCGGTTCCTCGATCAGCTCGAACAGCTCGTGCTGAGCCTTCCGCTCGCCGGTGAGCACGCGGTCGAGCAGCGGGAGCAGGTCGTCCGCCGTCCAGCCGTCGAGCGGGTGGTGGCGCAGCTCCCACTCGAGGTACTTGTTGTACGGACGGACGCGATTCTCCAGCGCGAAGATCGTCCGCAGCGCATACGGGATCGCCTCCACCGCATCGAGCCGCGTCCCGTAGCGCAGCGAGCGGTAGGTCTGGTTGATGTAGCCGTCGAGCGCCTCGCGAACGACTGCGTCGCGGGTCCCGCTCGGCAGCGACTCCTGCCCGGCGACCACCCGGGTCAGCTCGCCGCCGGTCTTGTCGAGGACGACGTCTGCGTGAGCGGCCGCGTACCGCCCATGCTCGGAGGACTCGTTGCGGATCCCGTCGAGCGTCGTGCTCACGATCTCCACCCGGGCGCCGTGGGCGTACGGAAACTCGCGATCGAATCTCTCACGCGCCTCGGGATCGGCGAGCACGACGCAGACGTCCCAGTCCGAGCGCTCGTCGACCATGAAGTCCCGGCCCCTGGAGCCGAAGACGTAGAGCCCGACAACGTCCTCGCGGGAGCGCGCTGCCTCGAGCAGATCCTCGAACGTCACGAGCGCCGGCAGACGTACGTGGCGTAGATCCGGCCGCCCACGTCGCGCTCGAGGATCTCGAAGCCAGCGTGCGCGAGGAGCGGCTCGAGCAGCCAGGCGTACGTCGAGTGCTCGTCGCGGACGTGCGTCTCGAGCTCGCTTCGCGTCCAGCCCTCCGCGGGATTCGGCGCCGCGCCTGCGAGCCAGCCCTCGATCTCGCGGTCCGCGTTGGCGGGCTCGAAGTCGTACACGAGGTCGCGGAGGACGAACACGCCGCCCGGCGCAAGCAGGTCGTGAATGCGAGCCAGCGCGACCCCCTTCCAGAAGTCGGGCAGGTGATGCAGCGCGTTGCGCGAGTGGACGAGCTGCGGCGGAGCGCCTTCGTGCTCGTACGTGAGGAACCCTGCCTCGACCCACTCGACCGCGGTGCTCCGCCGGCGGGCGACCTCGAGCATGGCCGGCGACGGGTCGACGCCGACGACACGCCGGGCCTCGGATGCGACCGCTGCCGCGAGCAGCCCGGTGCCGCAGCCGAGATCGACGAGCGTCGCGTCGGGATCGAGCCCGTGGCGCCGCAACAGCTCGAGCGCGGCCTCGAGATCGAGCTGCGTCTTGGCGTCGTAGTCCGCGACGTACGCGGGATCGAGATGCTCAGGCCCTGCGTGAGTTCGCTCGTCGAGGCGCCAGCCGGTCACGCGGTGCGAACGGCGAGACCGTCGACGATGTCGCGCAGCACGGCGGTGTCGGCGCCGATCTCGCCGAGCCGTTCGCGCGCCCGCTCC